>Ga0157284_10000205_pt1 | contig 9901 bp, 10 predicted proteins | sample NitcycUS059202B1_FD_108392 | JGI IMG/M metagenome (GOLD analysis project Ga0157284, IMG submission 108392) | Soil microbial communities from Arlington Agricultural Research Station in Wisconsin, USA - Nitrogen cycling UWRJ-S059-202B-1 | ecosystem: Environmental > Terrestrial > Soil >... | reverse complement strand
GTCTGCAGCGGCTGCGATTTTCTCGCGGACATTCTGTAAGTTCTGCTCAATAGCATTTTGCTGACTAAGGCTCATAGGGACTCAGGAGGATTTCAACATGGATATTGATGGATTAGTGGGGCGTAGTGTAAAGCAAAATGCCTCCGATCTGCACCTTTGTACCGGCAATCGGCCCGTGCTGCGTATCGGAGGGGAATTATGCCGCTGTGAGGACCTGCCGCTGATCGACGCATCGCAGATGCAAAAGCTCATCAGCCAGTGGCTGAATGTCGCAGAACAGGCCAATTTACAACTGGCCGGGCAATTCGATAAGGCGCTGACGCTGGCGCAGGGCGTGCGGATGCGCCTCAATGTGTTTCAGCAACTGCATGGTTTGTCGGCGGCGCTGAGGCCGGTTCCCGCACGCTGTCCTGAGCTGGCGACACTACGGGCACCGGATATCTTGCAGCAAATCATTACATGTGAAGATGGCCTGATCCTGGTGACCGGTGCGACAGGCAGCGGGAAATCGACCACGCTGGCGGCAATGATTGATTATCTCAACCGCCATATGACGCGGCACATTATTACGCTGGAAGATCCGATTGAGCTTATCCATATCAGCAGACATTGCCTTATCCAGCAGCGCGAACTGGGGCTCCATACCCGTTCATTCAGTGAAGCGGTACGCGGTGCCTTGCGTGAGGATCCTGACGTGTTACTGCTGGGGGAACTGCGCGACACCGAAAGTATCCGACTGGCGCTGACGGCGGCAGAAACCGGTCATCTGGTGCTGGCGACGCTGCATACGCGCAACGCGACGCAGGCCATCGACCGGCTGATTGATGTCTTTCCGGCAGAAGAAAAAGCCTTTGTGCGGGCACAACTGGCGGGCAGTCTCAGGGCTGTCGTCGCACAAAAACTGGTGGTGCAAAAACTTAAAGAAGGGCAGGGGAATGATGATGAAAATGCGGTAAGAATGGCGCTGTTCGAAGTGCTGACGTCAACACCGGCGGTATGCAATATGATCCGCGAGGGAAAAACACATCAGCTGGCGGATATCCTGCAAACCGGCGCGCAGGCCGGAATGCAGACATTTGCCCAAAGTCTTCAGCAGCGGCAAAGTGCCGGGCTGCTGGCCGCAGATCAGGACTGACTCCATTGCTTCTCAAACCAGCTTTCCAGAATGATCACCGCAGAAGCGGCATCCACACTACCTTTGTCCAGCGCGCGGAAGCCTCCGCGGTCAAACAAATCAGCGCGGGCTTCCACGGTGCTCAGACGTTCATCATGCAGTTCAACCTGAACGCCAAAGCGGCCATGCAGGCGGTTAGCAAATTTACGGGCACGGGCCGTCAGCGGTTGCTCGGTGCCGTCCATGTTCAGAGGCAGACCCACAACCACCAGATCCGGCAGCCATTCTTTCAGCAGCTTTTCGATTTTCTGCCAGTCCGGCGTACCGTCCTGTGCTTTGAACGAGGTCAGCGGACGTGCGGTGCCGGTGACTTCCTGACCGATAGCCAGACCGATGCTCTTAGTGCCGAAATCAAACGCAAAAACCGTGCGGTTAGCCATTATGCGTGTCCTGCATGCGTGGCAAGCTGGCCGACATCGATACCGATCATTTTCGCGGCTTCACGCCAGCGGTCAGCAACCGGGGTACGGAATAAAATGTCATTGCTGGCTTCAATGGTCAGCCAGGAATTTTCCAGCAGCTCTTTTTCAAGCTGGCCCTGTTCCCATGCGGCGTACCCGAGCGCCACCAGCACATCTTTCGGCTGATCGGGCGTGCCCAGCGTTTCCAGCACGTCTTTAGAGGTGGTGATCATGGTGCTGTCCGAGATACGGATACTGGAGCCAAAGCCTTCGCGCGGCGTGTGCAGAATAAACCCACGGTCGTCAGCCAGCGGACCACCGGAAAACACCGGGCGGTCGAGGCGGATGTTCGGGTCGCGAGGCTCGGGTGTGATGTCCAGTTTGTCGAGAACGTTTTCAACGGTGAAATCTTCGACCAGTTTGTTAATCACCAGACCCATTGCGCCGTCTTCATTATGTTCGCAGATATAGACGACCGAACGTTTGAACTGGGGTTCATCCAGGCCAGGCATCGCAATAAGAAAGTGATGTTGTAGATTCATGGTAAGCAGGATGTTTAACCTCAGAAAATTGAAACACCGCGTAAAGGGCAGTGTAGTAAGTCATCCGCATCAAAAAAAGTGGGTTATCCAGCATTGCTGAACAACCCATCAGATTATGCGGTCACGCCATTTTAGCGGGCAGCCAGACGCTTTTCGATAGCGTCCATCAGCATGCCGGTGACGGAAATCGGGAATGCCGCTTCGATTTCACGCGCACAGGTCGGGCTGGTGACGTTAATTTCAGTCAGGCGGTCGCCGATAATATCCAGACCGACAAAAATCAGGCCTTTCTGCTTCAGGATTGGCGCGACAGTGCGGGCGATTGCCCAGTCACTTTCGCTCAGCGGACGCGCTTCGCCACGGCCACCGGCGGCCAGATTACCACGGGTTTCGCCCTGCGCCGGAATACGCGCCAGGCAGTAAGGCACCGGCTCGCCGTCGACCACCAGAACGCGTTTGTCACCGTCTTTGATGGCGGGCAGATAATTTTGTGCCATACAGAAACGACTGCCGTGTTCGGTCAGCGTTTCAATCACCACGGAAACGTTCGCGTCTTCTGGTTTCAGACGGAAGATAGAAGCGCCACCCATGCCGTCGAGCGGCTTGAGGATCACGTCAGTGTGCTCTTTATGGAATGCTTTTAACTGCGCAGCATCGCGGGTCACCAGCGTATCAGGCGTCAGTTCAGGGAACCACGCGGTGAACAGCTTTTCGTTACAGTCGCGAAGGCTCTGCGGTTTGTTAACGATCAGCGTGCCTTTTTCTTCGGCGCGTTCAAGGATGTAAGTGGCGTAAATGAATTCGGTATCGAACGGAGGATCCTTACGCATCAGGATGACATCCAGTTCCTGCAGGGCGATATCCTGCTCAGTACCAAACTCATACCAGCCGTCGTAATCCTGCTTCACGCTGAGTTTTTTAGTGATGGCACGGCCTTCGCCGCCGCGCAGATACAGGGAACTCATTTCCATGTAGTGCAGCTCGTAACCACGACTCTGCGCTTCCAGCAACATAGCGAAACTGGTGTCTTTTTTGATGTTGATGGAAGAAATCGGGTCCATCACGATGCCAAGCTTAATCATTTGGTCTCCTCTTAACCCAGATCGCCGAAACGAACCTGTAAGGCCGTTATCGCGGTGAGTGCTGTGGTTTCTGTACGCAGAACACGGGGTCCCAGCAGGATATCAGTAAATCCGTAGCCGGAGGTCATTGCAATTTCGTCAGCGGATAAACCGCCTTCCGGGCCAATCAGTAAGCGGACGTGGCTTACCGGTAGCGGCAGGGTGTTAATACTGTGGCTGGCGCGCGGATGCAGGTTCAGCTTCAGGCTGTCATCCTGTTCGGCACACCAGGCTTCAAGTTGCATCGCCGGGCGAATTTCGGGGATACGGTTACGCCCGCACTGTTCGCAGGCTGCGATGGCAATTTTTTGCCATTGCTGCAGTTTTTTCTCCAGGCGTTCGCCGTCAAGTTTGACGCCGCAACGCTCGGAAAACAGTGGGGTAATGGTGTTCACGCCCAGTTCGATGGATTTCTGGATGGTAAATTCCATCTTCTCGCCGCGTGAAATCACCTGGCCGAGATGCAGATTCAGCGGGGATTCGTTATCTGACAGCACGCCTTCGCTCAGGCTGACGCGCACACTTTTCTTATCAACCTGCGTGATGCTGGCGTCGAAAACCTGATTGCTGCCATCAAATAACTGTATCGCCTGACCGGGCTGCATCCGCAGAACGCGTCCGACATGGTTGGCGGCATCTTCGCTCAGCGCAATTTCGCTGTGAGCGGTCAGGGTTTCCGGATGATAAATGCGGGGGATGCGCATGTGTGGCTGCTGTCCTTAAAGTCTTTTCTGAAGGGCTATTTTGGCGTGATTAGCCCGCGTTGTCGCGAGCTAATGTGCTCTGATGACGTGTTAATACTAAGTTAGCTTTTTCGTTGTGCGCAAGCCTGCTGAACGTAAGGGTTATGATTACCCTGTACGCTGGCGATGCGGTTATCGCGCTCACATTCCCATGAAGTCACCGGATACTGGCGATCCCAGGCGGTGAACAGCTGGGTTTGCTGACGGGACAGGTTCAGTTTGTACTGATCGCGCATGTAGAAATAGGTGCGTGCGATGGCACCACGGGCACGGGCTGGCGGCTCAGCGGCCTTAGCCTTGAAGTCGACTTTCATTTCGCAGCGACCATACTGGCCTTCCCCGCCATTCCATTGGCTGTACATAAAATTATTACGGTCGCCATTCACTTCACCAATCGCGGGCTGCAGGTTGTGCAGGTCAGTTTCTACCTGACGATAATCAGCGTTTTTCGCACAATTTTTACGTCCGCCATCCTGCCAGCATTGCATCTGATGACCAAACTGCCACGCAGGAACCACATGTTCCCACTCAATCCGGCTGGCGCGCTGTTCACTTTTTCGTACCGCGTAGCCGCAGGATTGCAGATCCGGCGTGCCCTTTTTCCCTTGCCAGCTGATGTTACAGCCGCAATAGAAGCTCGGCGCACCCTGATTAATTTTAACCGCTGCGGCCTTGGCCTGAGTGAAATTATTGATGGCATGCCCGGACTGGCTCAAGGCGCTCAGCGGCGCCAGCGCACCGATAAACAGAAAAGATAAAAACGTTTTATGAAACATGTTTCTGAAAGACCTGAGACTAAAAGGCCGGAAGGGTAACGGATACAACGGGCGGTGACAATGAGACTTTGCCGTGATTAGTGATTGAAAAATCAGCTATTAGTGGTGCCTTTAGCGTTGAAACGTAACAGTTCGCCACAATGGCGGCAGCGATATTCTGACTCTTTGCGCATCACTTTGTTATGGCGACGGACGGTGAGCTGATGGTCACGGCAGGCGCATAAATACGGATAGGTTTTGCTTTGCACGGAGGCGACTTCGAACTTGTGCGTTCTGCTGGCAGAAACACCCAGCACATGTTCCATCATCCAGCGCCACTCTTTGCCGTGCGGTGCAGGTGCCCGGCCAAACCTCCGATATACCAGCAGGTGCGCCAGTTCGTGAGGCACAACTTCATCGATAAACGGCTGCTGGTTTTCCATCAGCAATACCGGGTTGAGCCGGATTTGCCAGTGTTGCAGATAGGCGCTGCCCGCGCTGGTGCCGCGTTGCTGGTAGGTGATTTCCGGCTCAGTGTAATCGGTGCCAAAAAACTGATTTGCCATCCGGAGCTTTTCCCGAAGACAGCGCATAACGGCCTGTTGCAGGGCGATGGGGAGACGTGAGGTTTTCATCTGGCGAAGGATAAATCTGGCGGGGGAGAGATGCAATATGGAATTCCTCCCCTTTGCAGGGGAGGAATGGCAGGCCTGTTTATGACAGGCTTATTTACCAATATCGCGCAGGGCTTCGCCTTTCATCAGGTTGCGTTCGATGTGTTCCAGAGAGACGTTTTTAGTCTCAGGGATCAGCGCAATGGTGATGAAGATGAAGACCACGTTCAGCGCGGCGTACACCCAGAAGGTGTTGGCGTTGCCCAGGCTGTCGAGCATGGTCAGGAAGGTGGCGCCGACGATCATGTTGGCAATCCAGTTGGTCGCGGTGGACACTGTGATACCAAAATCGCGGCCTTTCAGCGGCTGAATTTCAGAACACAGAACCCAGATCAGCGGGCCGGCGCTCATCGCAAAACCAACGATAAACATCAGCAGCATAGCGATAGAGAAGTATTTCGCCGCATCGGATTCCACACCGATATGCAGCATAGTACCCAGTACGCCCATACCGACTGCCATCACCAGGAAGCCCAGTTTCAGCGTTGGTTTACGGCCCCAGCGGTCAACCAGACCGATGGCAATGAAGGTCGCCAGAACGTTGACCAGACCGACGATAACCGTGCCCCACATCTGCTGAGAGGTGCTGGCGAAACCGGCGATGCCGAAGATTTTTGGTGCGTAGTACATGATGACGTTCATACCGGTGAACTGCTGCATCACCTGCAAGAGAATGCCGAGGTAAACCGCACGACGGAAGTTTTTGTTGTTAACAAACAGACCCCATCCGCTTTGTTTTAGTTTCAGACTCTCACGGATTTCATCCAGTTCGCGTTTTGCCTGCTCGCTGGAATCACGCAGTTTTTCCAGTACGCGGCGCGCCTTACCGTCATCGCCACGTGCTGCCAGCCAGCGCGGGCTGTCCGGGAGGAAGAAGACACCAATCAGCAGCAGCAACGCAGGAATAGTGATGATACCCAGCATCCAGCGCCATGCGCCGGTGTAGCTGAACGCGGTATCAGACAGATACGCGGCCAGAATACCGATGGTGATCATCAGCTGATACATGGAAATCATGCTGCCGCGGATTTTCTCCGGTGCGATTTCTGACAGGTAAATTGGCGCGGTGTAAGAGGCGATACCGACCGCCAGACCCAGCAGAACGCGGGCAACAATCAGGATTTCTGCATTTGGCGCAAAGGCAGAACACAGGGAGCCGATAACGAACAGAACTGCGCCGATCATCAGGCTGTATTTACGTCCCAGGCGGAAGTTCAGCCAGCCGCTGCCGACAGCACCGACGGCGGCACCAAACATCATGGAACTGACAACCCATTCCTGTTGATGGTTTGTGATCTGGAAGTCATGGCTGATAAAGGGCAGGGCACCAGCGATGACGCCGATATCAAGGCCGAACAGCAGTCCGGCCAGTGCAGCAAGAAAACAGACAAAGAAAGTGACGCTTTTATTCGAGCGTTTTCCTTTGGTCGAAGTTGAGTTGTTCATCCGGTCTCCAAAATAATGCAATCGTTTTGAGTTTGTAATAATGCTTAGGCTGTTATGTTATTTACCCTGCGCACAGCTTAACGTGAACCCGCTCACAGTGTTGTAATCGTTTACACTTATAGGTGTGATTGGTTGTCTTGTTTTTGAAGGGTTTCAAACGGATAGCGTAACAGGAAGGGGATGTGCCGGAGAGTAATAGCCCAGAAATTGATTTATATCAATCAATACAGTGTTTCAAACTTTTACATATACAAATAACTAATTAATTTATAACAAGTTATGTTCTGTAACCGTTTTCATTATGACCATTACTTAAACGGAAAACTCTCCACTTCCTGCTTTTGAGTGTAATCGTTGAAATACTCGATTCTGATTTTTTCAGACGATGCTGAAGCGGAAAACGTTAAGGCCGGAGAGTACGGCTTTCCAGGATAGACGTTTTTCTTCAGCTCTTTCCACTGGCAGCGGGCCTCGTTTTTATCGCTGTCACATAGTCCGATACGTTTCACTAACAGATGAATGTTTCCGGTGTTGGTGATTTTCTGAGCGGAGACGTCCCACCCGAGTTTTGCTACCTGTTTTGCAGGGGGCACCATCACCACCACGCCCCAGACAATGGTCAGGCTCAGATCGCTGGTGAAGTTTTTATCACTTCCGGTGTTTTTAAACTCCTCCGGTGTCATCGACTGAAAATGGACGCGGTAGATTTTTTCCTGGTTGCTTTCGCCCAGGCTGACGATCCTCACGGGCTGACTGTTACCCGCAGGCAAGCCAAATTTCAGCGGCGAAACCACCAGACTATTCTGCGCGCCCTGCTGCGCAGGCGTTTCGTTTTCCTGAGCGGTGCCCGGGTTGTGAACCTCAGTGATTTTTCCCTGAATATACTGCGTTGTTTCACTTTTTGAACTGATGACTAACGTCGTTGCATACTGCTCATTGAGCATCACTTTCATTGGTGAAACGGTGATATTGGCAAAACACAGGGCAGGCATGGCCAGCACCAGTAACGGGAGCATTTGCAGACCGGAGACCGGCCATTGTTTTTGTAACCTGCGCATAAAAATCCTTACGTTAGATATGGTGATGAAGTGCAGTCCTTTGCCCGGAGTTTCGCCTAAAGCTGCGGTGTAAAGTCCACGATCAAGTGTCCGGTATAATGTCCGGCTTGTTTGCTGCTGATCTGAATAGGTTTTGTACTTAATGTCAGCGGTACAGGGACGCACGTCACCGGCTCGGGTATGCCGGGCAGAAGCACGGGCCGCACTGGCGCAGAGGATATATCCGGAATCACATTATCCTTACCCCGGTCCACGGTCATTGTGCTGCCATCGGGCAAATGCATCGCGACCTGATAATCGATGCGTCCTGATTCCACACTGGTATCCCCCGTATCGTGATAGAGGGAAAAATCGTCATTACCACGTGATGCAGAGCCTTTAGGCTGGTCGGTAAATTTGACCGTGAAACTGCTGCTGTAGGAGTCAAAGCCGTCGTAAAGACACATATCAATATTTGCCAAACCCGTCATCTGTGACTGGTTTCCGCCCGATCCGGGCAGCGGGCGTAAATTAAGATCAATCCGCGGCGCGGCTGAGGAAAACTCCGGGAAATAAATTTGTACATTATTATTATCGGTCACATTGAGGTTGATATACGCCACCCAGTCAGCCAGCTTTTGACGGGGCTCCCACTCTGTCAGCGCCATATCAAGTTTGGCATGCCAGATCCCCCCTGTGGGGAATTTGGCTATTTCACTTTTCGGAATATAAAAAGTGGCGAGCGCAGTATAGCTGGCACTGGCACCCACTGCGGCGGCCTCGATATGATAGGGGCCATAGCCACCCACCATTCGTGATGCCTTCACCGTTAACCTGGCAGCGGCGCCGGTCCTTTTTTCCACAAAGAGTAAAACGATATCGGTCGTCCCTGTAATATTTCCAGAGTCTTCTGCCTTAGGTTCGGTTGGGCATTTACCATTGGTTGAATCCGTGCTGCTAAGGCATACCCAGGTATTTCTTGCATAAGGGAGTGGGTACTCGCCATTCCCCCCTGATTCATCTTTCCAGATATAAGTGTCCGTGGGGGATGCTTTGTCTACAGTGGCGTTGATGGATGTATTGCGTCCGGCGGGCGGTTCAGCATAACAACTGACGCTGACAGATATAATCGAAAGAAATAGTATTAAAAAATGAATACTTCTAAGTACGTTCCGCATCTTATTCCCCCGACACCCTGCATTACAGGTTGTCTTTATCTGACTTCTGATAAATGATCCCGCTATCGATCATATTGCTGTTTTTTTCTCCCCCATTGAATATAGACTGATAGGGTTCATGAGGAAGAAATAGCTTAGTTTTAATCTCACCACTGGCTTTAAGTCATTTAAACGAAGAATTACCCGTTAAACTCAAAGCTGCGATGTGAATGACACAATTAAATGTCCTGATTGTTTGTTATTTTTATAATAAATTTTTGCTGAACATCTGTAGTACTGTATTCGGCACTTGAACGTGCGTGCAGACAATAAAACTCATCATATTATGATAATCGGGTAAGACTTTTTCATTGTGATGTTTTTCATTTCATCTCCCGAATATATTCCGGTAAGTCAGCAAACTGAGCGGGTTTGCACAATGTTTTACCCACATAACGTACTACGTCCCGGCTGGATTTAATGGTCACCGCACATTGATAGGTCTGATGGTTGCTGCTGACATACAGTGTTTTCGCCAGAGAATTCATCTCTGCGGTAAATCCACCATCTTCTGAAATGCTGAAAGCAGTGGCATTAAGCATCGTGCTATTAGCCAGCGGGATACCTGTTGCGGTAGTCAGTTGTCCGACATAGGTGTAATGCGATTCCATTGTCACTTCACGCAGTTTCATTTTTCCCGGCAGGAGGAATAAATTCTGACTGCCTGCGCCCTGAGTAATGCTGGCCTGGCTGCCGTTGCTGGCATCACGACTTTCATTGACGGACACTTTTCCTTCTTCAAAACCAGTGACCGGGAACAGGGCTTTGCTGTTCTGTTTCATTTGCGTGGC
>Ga0157284_10000204_pt1 | contig 9910 bp, 8 predicted proteins | sample NitcycUS059202B1_FD_108392 | JGI IMG/M metagenome (GOLD analysis project Ga0157284, IMG submission 108392) | Soil microbial communities from Arlington Agricultural Research Station in Wisconsin, USA - Nitrogen cycling UWRJ-S059-202B-1 | ecosystem: Environmental > Terrestrial > Soil > Agricultural... | reverse complement strand
GATCACGGCCTTGACGCCCAGCAGCGCGGTGCCCTTGGCGGCCCAGTCACGCGAGGACCCGGAGCCGTACTCCTTGCCCGCGAGTACGACGAGCGGGATGCCCTGCTCGAGGTACTTCTGGCTCGCCTCGAACACCGTCGTGACTTCACCGTCGCCGGTGAAGTCGCGGGTGAACCCACCCTCGGTGCCCTGGGCCAGCTGGTTGCGCAGCCGGATGTTGGCGAAGGTGCCGCGGATCATCACCTCGTGGTTGCCGCGCCGCGACCCGTAGGAGTTGAAGTCCTTGACCTCGACGCCCTGATCGGTTAGCCAACGGCCGGCGGGGCTGTCGCGTTTGATCGCGCCGGCGGGAGAGATGTGGTCGGTGGTGATCGAATCGCCGAGGAGGGCGAGCGCGCGGGCACCGACAATCGGAGAAACGCCGGGCGCCTCGGCCGGCATTTCTTCGAAAAAGCTCGGCCGGCGTACGTAGGTGGAGTCGGGCCAGGTGTAACGGTCGCCGGAGGGAACGTCGACCGCGTTCCACATCTCATCGCCGGAAAAGACCTCGGCGTAGTTACGCTTGAACATCTCCGATTCGACCGCGGTACCGACGACCTGCTTGACCTCCTCGGCGTCGGGCCAGATGTCGCGCAAAAATACGGGCGCTCCATCCTGTCCCTCACCCAGCGGCTCGTTGGCGAGGTCGATGTCCATCCGGCCGGCGAGGGCATAGGCGACCACCAGCGGCGGGCTCGCCAGGTAGTTCGCCTTCACGTCCTGGTTGATCCGGCCCTCGAAGTTGCGGTTGCCGGAGAGGACCGCGCAGACGGCGAGGTCCTTGGCGGCGATCGCCTCCGAGATCTCCGCCGCCAGCGGCCCGGAGTTGCCGATGCAGGTGGTGCAGCCGTAGCCGACCAGGTTGAATTGGAGGGCGTCGAGGTACCGGGTGAGGCCGGCGCGCTCGAGGTAGTCGGTGACGACGGTCGAGCCGGGCGCGAGCGAGGTCTTCACCCAGGGCCGGCGCTGCAGGCCGCGTTCGACGGCGTTTCGGGCGAGCAGGCCGGCGCCGACCATCACGCTCGGGTTGGAGGTGTTGGTGCAGCTGGTGATCGCGGCGATGACGACGCGGCCGTGGTCGAGCTCGACCTCGGTCCCGTCGGCGAGCGTGACCTCGATCGCGTCGCCGGTCCGCTTCGGCGTCGCCGTCGCGCTCACGGCCTGGCGGGGCTTGCCGCGGCTGTCGTCGTGGTCCTCCGCCGGCGGGTCGGAAGCGGGGAACGACTCTTCGATCGCCTCGTCGCGGCCGTTGCCCATCTGCTCGGCGGCCTCGGGGTCGAACTCCCCCATCGCGCCGAGGAAGGCCTCCTTCGCCTGCCTCAGCGGCACCCGGTCCTGGGGGCGTTTCGGCCCGGCGAGGCTCGGTTCGACCTCGCCGAGGTCGAGTTCGAGCAGGTCGGAGAAGGTCGGGTCGGCGGTGTTCTCATCGTGGCCCCCGTCATGGAACATGCCCTGCTCGCGCGCGTAGGCGTCGACCAGCTCGATTATCTCGGTCGGACGGCCGGTGAGGTCGAGGTAGCGGAGGGTCTCGGCGTCGACCGGGAAGATCGCGCAGGTCGAGCCGAACTCCGGCGACATGTTGCCGAGGGTGGCGCGGTCGGCGAGGCCGAGGGTCGGCAGGCCGGGGCCGAAGAACTCGACGAACTTGGAGACGACGCCGCGCTCGCGCAGCATCTCGGTCACGGTGAGGACGAGGTCGGTCGCGGTCGCCCCCTCCGGCAGTTCCCCGGAGAGCTTGAAGCCGACAACCTGCGGCAGCAGCATCGAGATCGGCTGGCCCAGCATCGCCGCCTCGGCCTCGATCCCGCCGACGCCCCAGCCGAGGACGCCGAGCCCATTGACCATCGTCGTGTGCGAGTCGGTGCCGACGAGGGTGTCGGGATAGGCCCCCAGCACGCCATTTTTGTCGCGGCTGTAGACGACCTGGGAGAGGTACTCGAGGTTGACCTGGTGGCAGATCCCGGTGGCGGGCGGGACGACGCGGAAGTTGTCGAAGGACTGCTGCCCCCATTTGAGGAACGAGTAGCGCTCGAGGTTGCGCTCGAAGTCATGCTCGGCGTTGACCGCGAAGGCGCGCTCATTGCCGAAGGCGTCGACCTGGACCGAGTGGTCGATCACCAGGTCGACGTCGACCAGGGGGTTGATCGCCGCCGGGTCGCCGCCGATCTCCTCCATCGCGTCGCGCATCGCCGCCAGGTCGACGACGGCGGGGACGCCGGTGAAGTCCTGCATGAGGACGCGGGCGGGCTGGAAGGGGATCTCGACGCTTGGCTCGGCGGCGGCGTCCCAGGAGGCGATCGCCTCGACGTCCGCGGCGCTGACCGAGGTGCCGTCCTCAAGGCGGAGCACGTTCTCCAGCAGGACCTTGATCGAGTAGGGGAGGCGAGCGACGTCGAACTTCTCCTGGAGGGCGTCGAGGCGGAAGATCTCGAAGTCTTTGCCGCCTACGGTGAGGGTGGATCGGGCGTCGAAGGAGTTGCTGCTCACAGGGTCATCCTAGGTAAACGGAGCTCGCTGGTTCAGCGCTTGTCGGCGGAGTGACCGGAGGCGATGTCTTTGGCGGCCTTTTGGCCTGCGCTGCCGCTTTGAGCCTTGACGCTGAGGGAAGGGCTGATTAGGGCTAGGTGGGCTCCCGCTCGTTGTTGGAGTGGGGCGATGGTTACCTCTACCTTGTTGCGCTCGATCGCCTTGACGGTGGCGGCGCCTACCTCTTGGGGGGTCGAGGTGCCCATGCCGGGCGGGGGCTTGGAGCCGGCGTCGGCGAACATGCCGGCTTCGCGGATGAAGCCCGGGGAGACGATCGAGACGCCGACGCCGCGGGGGTTGAGGTCGCTACGGAGGCCGAGGGCGAAGCCGCGGAGGCCGAACTTGGTCGCGTTGTAGATCGAGGTGCGGGGGCTGGCGGCCTTGCCGGAGAGGGAGGCGACGAAGACGAGGTGGCCGGAGCCCGCTTCGAGCATCGCCGGGTAGAGGGCGCGCGCCATCACCATCGGCGCCTCGAGGTTGACGCGGAGGGCGCGTTTGACCTCCTCGGCGCTGAACTCGTCCAGCTTGCCGGCGGCCGGCAGGCCGGCGTTGGCGACGAGGATCTCGGTGCCGGCGGCTTCGGCGGCGAGGCGCTCGGCGGCGTCGGGCTCGGCGAGGTCGGCGGGCAGGACCGAGTGGCCGCTGCCGGGCAACTCGGCGGCCATCTGCTCCAGGGCCTCGCGGCTGCGGGCGCTGAGCGTGAGGACCGCGCCGCGCTCGGCCATTGCCTGCGCGATCGCCCTTCCCAGGCCTCCCGTTGCCCCCGTGAGGAGCGCTTTGCGGCCCGAAAGGTTCATCCCAGGCCGCAAGCTACCAGCAGAAGCGTCGAACAGATTCTCGATGGGAGCGGGATCTTCGACCAAATATTTGCGTTTTGTGAGCGACACGCCGTCCAATCGGCTACACTGCCCGCGTTCGATAACCGGAACGCCGAATCCTCAGCGCAAAAGGCGCATGGGGAGCGGGGGAACCAAGTTTCCGGGGCGAGTCCGCCAAGCAGGCGGAGGCGCAGGCTCCTTTCGCGCTAGCCCGACAGCTAACCCCGTAGGCCGACGAAGGAGAATCGGTTTGCGTCACAACTTCAGGTTGGCTGGGCTTGCGTTCGTCGTCGCCCTCGTTGCCACCGCTTTCATCGCCCCGGCGGGCGCCTCCGCAGGCTGCACGACCGGCGGCATGTCCCCGGCCGAAGTCGACGTCTGCACCCCGACCGCGAAGGCGAAGCTGCTGCCGAACGGGATGCTGATCCCGCCGAAGAGCGCCCCCGCCCGGGTCAAGAAGGTGATCGCCGCGGCAAACAAGATCCGCAGCAAACCGTACGTCTGGGGCGGCGGCCACGCCCGCTGGTGGGACCGCGGCTACGACTGCTCCGGCGCCGTCTCCTTCGCCCTCCACGGCGGCAAATTCCTCGAAAGCCCCCTCCCCTCCGGCCCGATGATGAAGTGGGCCGAAGAAGGCGAAGGCCGCTGGATCACCGTCTACGCCAACTCCGGCCACGCCTACGCCGTGATCGCCGGCTTCCGCTGGGACACCTCCGGCGACGGCGACGGCGAAACGGGCCCCCGCTGGCACGCGGACCTACGCGACAACGTCGGCTTCGTCGCGCGGCACCCGGCTGGGTACTAGCGCTTCGGGTTAGGAGGGGGTCGGGTACCCCTGCTCGGAGCACCTCCGCCGGGAGGAGCGGGAATTTGCTGACGCCTCAAAGGTAGGTGGCCCGGCTCCATGCTGAGTACCTCGCAGGGGTACCCGACCCCCTCCTCCAACAGGCTCCGTGAGACGCGGGTGACGCGCTAGGAGCCACTGCGCGCAATAGCTGCTCCTCCTTGGAGCGCGGGTGATGCTCCAGTTCGGCTAAGACTTGCCGTCCACTTTGTTCTTGCTTTCCGCACCTGCGCGGATAACGTCCGGGATATAGACGCCTCAGCTCCTGACATTCGTCTCTCGGGCCTCACCAAGTACTACGGGGAGGTGGCGGCGGTCGCCGGGATCGGCCTGGAGATCGGCCAGGGAGAGTTCTTCACGATGCTGGGGCCGTCGGGCTCGGGGAAGACGACGACGCTGCGGATGATCGCCGGGTTCGAGGACCCGACGGACGGGACGATCGAGCTGGCGGGCGAGGACGTCAGCGGCGTGCCGCCGTACGACCGCGCGGTCAACACGGTCTTCCAGGACTACGCCCTCTTCCCCCACATGAGCGTCGGCGAGAACGTCGGCTACGGGATGAAGGTGGCCAAGATGCCGAAGGCCGAGCGCCTGAAGCGCAGCGAGGAGGCGCTGGAGATGGTGCGCCTGCCCGGCTACGGCGACCGCAAGCCGAACGAGCTCTCCGGCGGCCAACGCCAGCGGGTCGCCCTGGCGCGGGCGATCGTCAACCGGCCCAAGGTGCTGCTCCTCGACGAGCCGCTCGGCGCGCTGGACCTGAAGCTGCGCGAGGAGATGCAGACCGAGCTGAAGTCGATCCAGGGCGAGGTCGGGATCACCTTCGTCTACGTCACCCACGACCAGGACGAGGCGCTGACGATGAGCAACCGCATCGCCGTCTTCAACAACGGCCGGATCGAGCAGGTGAGCACGCCGCTGGAGCTCTACGAGCGCCCGGCGAACGAGTTCGTCGCCGGCTTCGTCGGCGTCTCCAACCTGCTCGAGCGCGACGGAGAGCGGATCACGATCCGCCCCGAGAAGATCGAGCTGCTCGCGCCAGGCGCTGCGGCCGACGGCCTCCACACGGAGAGCGGTCGCGTCGTCGACGTCGGCTACGCCGGCTCGGTCACCCGCTTCACGGTTCAGCTGGACACCGGGGAGAAGCTCCAGCTCGTCAGACAGAACGTGGAGAGCGCGTCTTCGGGCGCGTTGCCAGGGCAGGGAAACGAGGTCCTAGTCGGGTGGCGGCCGGAGCACGCGGCCGCCGTCGGCGGGAAGTCCACCAAACAGGAGGTAGCACCATCATGAGGAGAAGGGATGGCAACCCCGCCCGCACGGCGTGGCTCGTCGTCGCCGGATTGGTCGTGTTCATGCTCGCCGTCGCCGGCTGCGGCGGCGGTAGCGACGACACCACCGGCGGCAGCAGCGATGAAGCGCTGCAGAAACTCGGCAAGGGAGAGGGCGAAGTCTCGCTGATCTCCTGGGCCGGCTACGTCGAACCCGACTGGAGCAAACCGTTCGAACAGAAGACCGGCTGCAAGGTCAACAACAAGGAAGCCGGCACCTCTGACGAAATGGTCGAGCTGATGAAAACCGGGCAGTACGACGGCGTCTCGGCCTCTGGCAACGCCAGCGCCCGCCTTGTCGCCGCCGACCTCGTCGCCCCGGTCAACACCGATCTCGTCCCCAACTACGAAACCGTTTTCGAAGACCTCAAAGACCAGCCGTACAACACCTTCGACGGCGTCAACTACGGGATCCCGCACGGCCGGGGAGCGAACCTGCTGATGTGGAACGGAGACGACGTCACGCCGCCGCCGGACTCCTGGAACGTGACGCTCGACCCGAAAGTCGCGGCCAAATACAAAGGCAAGATCAGCCAGTACGACGATCCGATGTCGATCGCCGAAGCGGCCGTCTACCTGAAGACCCACGAACCGGACCTGGGGATCGAAAACCCCTACGAGCTGAACCAAGAACAGTTCGACGCCGCGGTCCAGCTGCTGGAAGAACAGAAGCCGCTGATCGGCGAATACTGGTCTGAAGCGGCGAAGCAGATCTCCGCCTACGCGGGCGGCGACGTCCAGGTCGGTACCACCTGGCAGTACCAGTACTTCGCGCTGAAGGAAGAAGGCGTGCCGGTCAAAGCCAGCCCGGCGAGCCAGGGCTTCCTGCCGAAAGAGGGTGCGACCGGCTGGTCGGACACCTGGATGATCGCTAAGGACGCCAAACATCCCAACTGCATGTACGAGTGGATGAACTGGATCATCGAACCGAAAGTCAACGCGGAAGTCGCCGAATGGTTCGGCGAGGCACCGGCACAGGAACTCGCCTGCAAAGAGACGGCGAACAAAAACTTCTGCGCCGAATACCACGCCGAAGAACCGCAGTTCTGGGAGCGGGTCTACTACTGGGAGACCCCGCTCGCCGACTGCGGCAACGGCGAAGAAAACTGCATGGACTACAACGACTGGGTCAAAGCCTGGACCACGATCAAAGGCTGATCCGGACCCAAGTTCATGGCATCTGAAGCGACCGTGGAGAGGAGGTCGGCCAGCCATCGGCTGTCCGACCTCTTCCACGGCCGCGAGCGCCTGCAGGTAGGGGCGCTGCTGGCCGGCCCGGTGGGCTGGCTGGTGATCGGCTACCTCGGCTCGCTGGCCCTGCTGCTTGTCGCCGCCTTCTGGTCGGTCGACCCGCTCAGCGGGCTGACGATCAAGGAATTCACCCTCGAGAACTTCGAAGCGCTGGTAAACGAACCGGTCTACCGCGACATCGTCTGGCGGACGGTCCGGACCGCGCTTTTGGTCACGCTCACCGACGCGGTGATCGCCTTCCCGATCGCCTTCTACATGGCGAAGGTGGCGAGCCGGCGCGGCAAGGCGCTGCTGGTGATCGGGATCCTGCTGCCGCTCTGGTCGAGCTACCTCGTCAAGGTTTACGCCTGGCGGACGCTGCTCTCGGCCAACGGCGCGATCAACTGGGCGCTCGACCCGATCGGGCTCAGCGGCCCGGGCTACGGTCAGGCGGCCGTCTGGCTGGTGATGAGCTACCTCTGGCTGCCGTACATGATCCTGCCGATCTACGCCGGGCTGGAGCGGATCCCGGACTCGCTGATCAGCGCCTCCGAGGACCTCGGCGCTTCCCCCTTCACGACCTTCCGCCGGGTGATCCTGCCGCTCAGCTTCCCGGCCGTCGTCGCCGGCTCGATCTTCACCTTCTCGCTGACGCTCGGTGACTACATCACGCCGCGCCTGGTCTCCAACGACCAGTTCATCGGCAACGTCATCTTCAGCAACGTCGCCAACAACCAACCGTTCGCCGCCGCCCTGGCCCTGGTGCCGATCGTGGTGATGATCGCCTACCTCCTGGTCGCCCGCCGGCTGGGCGCGTTCGAGCACGTCTGATGGTGGGGGCAAGCGGAATATGAGGCTTTCGAGACGCTCCCAGTGGCTGCTGCGGGCCGCCGTCGCGGTCGGCCTCGCCTTCATCTACATCCCGCTGGTCGTGATCGTGATCTACGCCTTCAACTCGAGCAAGATCCTCGAGTGGCCGCCGCCGGGCTTCACCACCCACTGGTTCAGCCAGGCCTTCAAGGACGAGGCGGCGCGCGAAGCCTTCGTCACCTCGATCAAGGCCGGGATCGCCGCCAGCGCGATCGCCCTCGTCCTCGGCACCCTCGCCTCGATCGCCGTCGCCCGCCACCGCTTCTTCGGGCGCGAGACGATCTCCTTCCTGGTGATCCTCCCGATCGCCCTGCCAGGGATCGTCACCGGCGTCGCGATCTCCAACACGTTCACCCAGGTCCTCGACGTCCCGCTCAGCCTCTTCACGGTGATCGTCGGCCACGCCACCTTCTGCATCGTCGTCGTCTACAACAACGCCGTCGCCCGCCTCCGCCGCCTCTCCGGCTCCTTCGAGGAGGCCTCGGCCGACCTCGGCGCCCACTCCTGGCAGACCTTCCGCTTCGTCACCTTCCCCGGCATGCGCAGCGCCCTGATCGCCGGCGGCCTGCTCGCCTTCGCCCTCTCCTTCGACGAGATCATCGTCACCAACTTCACGATCGGCGCCGGCGAACAGACCCTGCCGATCTGGATCTACTCCAACCTCTTCCGCCCCCACGAACTCCCCATAGTCAACGCCGTCGCCGTCCTCGTGATCCTGATCTCGATCATCCCCGTCTACCTCGCCCACCGCCTCGGCGCCGAGGAGGGCGGCGCCACCGGCGGCCGCGGAGCCGGCGGCGGCGTCGAGACCGAGGCCACCGCCGTCCCCTAACGGGTTTAGCTCGCCAATACGTAGAGCGGGGTCGGTTCGGTCACCGTCAGCGAGGCGGTCATCGTTCCGGGGTTTGCGCAGAGGAAGCCGCCGGAGATCAGCGGAACTTTGGCGTTGATGCCGATCGTCGGTTTGGTGCCTCCGTTGAGCGTGATCCCGGAGCTGATTTTGCCTCCGTAGATGCAATCGACGCCGAGGGCGCTGCCTGTGACTTCCATCCCTTCGGCTGTGAAGGTGCCGTTGGTTTTGCTGGTCCAGTGGATTTCGCCCGTCCCCGTTTTGAGGACTTTGAATTCCGCGTTACAGCCGCCGAAGGTGAGCGTTTTTGTGATCCCTTTGACTGTTTCGGTGGCGCTGCCGTTGGTCGTCGTTTCGACCGAGCCGCTGCCTTCGGTGCATTCGATCGTCATGAACCCGGCTTTGAGGACCGCCGTGGTCCCCGGCGTCAGCACCGATTTGAACAGCGTCCCTTTCAGGTAGGGCGACGCGCACGGGCTCGTGCTCGTTTTGCAGACGACCGTCGCCGAAGCCGTGCCGGCCCCCAAGACGACGAATACGGCGGCCATTGCCGCGACAACAGCCAGTCCCTTCAGGTAATTCATTTTTTGCCTCCCGTTCCAAGCGCCGACTGGCAGGCGCCCCTGTTGATCAAGAAGCCTTGAGCTTAATTCCTCGGTGGTTCCTTTCCTCGCACTATCGTGCGAAAAGAACGGTATTCCGCCTGATCTTGCATTGATTCGTACGATCATGCGAAATCGCCTCCCAGAGGGACCGTAAAGCCTAAACTCGCATGATCATGCGACACGACCAAGAGCCCGATGGCGCTTTCATCTCCAAGAGCGTGGCCCGGGAAGCCCGGGAACTCGGGCAGCGGGTTCGCGACGCTCGCCGGCACCAGGGCATGAGCCAGGAAGAGCTTGCGTTCGCCGCTGACGTCAGTCCCCGCACGGTGTTCGCGATCGAGCAGGGGAAGCCAACGGTGAGGTTCGACATGCTGGCGCGGGTCCTGGCCGCGGTGGGACTGCAGCTGTCGGCAGAGGCGCGAGACAAGGTCTGGATCCCGCGAGAATGGTGATGGGCCTCGACGTCTACTTATATGGGAGGAAGATCGGCGCACTGGAGCCGGCAACCGCGACCGACTACACCTTCGAGTACAGGGACGCGATCGTCGAGGAGATGGCGGAGGGGACGATCGTCCTCAGCCAGTCGCTTCCCGTGCAAGCGGGGCCTTACGGCCCGCCGGCCACCAGGTCCTACTTCGAGGGGTTGCTGCCGGAGAGCGCGAGACGAGAAGAGCTCGCCCGCGAGCTGCAGGTGAGCGTCAACGACAGCTATGCACTCCTCGCCCGGATCGGTCGGGACTGCGCGGGCGCCGTCGTCATCGTCCCCGAAGCAGAGCAGCCGGCTACGGGTGCAGATAGCGGCG
>Ga0157284_10000203_pt1 | contig 9919 bp, 7 predicted proteins | sample NitcycUS059202B1_FD_108392 | JGI IMG/M metagenome (GOLD analysis project Ga0157284, IMG submission 108392) | Soil microbial communities from Arlington Agricultural Research Station in Wisconsin, USA - Nitrogen cycling UWRJ-S059-202B-1 | ecosystem: Environmental > Terrestrial > Soil > Agricultural... | reverse complement strand
GGCGACGTCCTCGTCGTCCTCGAGTAGCGCGATGCCGCCCGATGCGGACGGCGAGCGCACGGAGCTCGCCGGTGGCAAGCTCGTCCTCGACCACCCGGCTCCCGCAGTCGCCCGCCTGACGATCTCCAACCCCGAGCGCCGCAACGCCCTCGACCACGAGATCCTCGACGCGATCGCCGAGGTCCTGCCGCAGCTGAACCAGGGGATCGAGAACCGCTGCGTCCTCATCACCGGGGCGCCGCCGCTCTTCTCCAGCGGCTACGACATCGCCGGCATCCCCGACGAGAGCTTCGAGCGCGACGCCGAGGCGCTGGTCGCCCATCCCTTCCACGCGGCGATGGAGGCAATCGCCCGCCACCCCTGGCCGACGATCGCCGCCGTCAACGGCCACTGCCTCGGCGGCGGCCTGGAGCTGGCGATCACCTGCGACCTGCGGATCTGCGCCGCCGGGGCAAAGCTGGGGATGCCGCCGGCGAAATTGGGGCTGATCTACGGCCACACCGGCCTGCGCAAGTTCCTCGACACGATCGGCCTCCCCTACACGAAGGAGCTCTTCCTCACCGGCCGCACCGTCGACGCCGAGCGGGCGGAGCGGATCGGCCTCGTCAACTGGGTCGTCGGCGACGGGGAGCTGGAGGACGACGCGGTGGCGCTGGCCGCCGCGGTCGCTGCCAACGCGCCGCTCTCGATGCGCGGCAACAAGCACGCGATCGATCTCCTCCAGGCCAATCCCGAACTGACCGAGCGGCAGGAGGCTGGCCTCGTCGCCCTGCGGGAATCCTGCTTCTCCTCGGAGGACTTCCGCGAGGGGATCCGCGCCTTCGCCGAGAAGCGAAATCCGCAGTGGACGGGTCGGTGAGCGCGAAGGCGCGCAAAGCCCTCGCCGCCGCCGACCCGACGATGGGCGCGCTGATCGAGCGCGTCGGCAAGATCGACATCAAGACCCGCCTCAAACGGCGCTCCGAGGAGCGGCCGCCCGACGCCTACGGCGCCCTGCTGCGGGCGATCGTCGGCCAGCAGCTCTCGACCAAAGCGGCGCGGACGATCTACCTGCGGGTGGTCGACCTTTTCGGCGGCACGACCCCGACGCCGGAGCAGCTGCTCGAAGCGAAAGAGGAAGACCTGCGCGCCTGCGGCCTCTCCGGCCGCAAGACCGAATACGTCCGCGACCTCGCCGCCCACGTGCTCAGCGGCGAGCTGGAGCTGGAGCGGCTCGACGAGCTCGGCGACGAGGAGGTGATCGAGGAGATCGTCGCGGTGCGCGGCCTCGGTCGCTGGACGGCGGAGATGTTCCTGCTCTTCCACCTGGAACGGCCCGACGTCCTCTCCGGCGGAGACCTCGGGATCCGCAAGGCGATCCAGATCGAGTACGGCCTGGAGGAGATGCCGCCGCCGGCAGAGGTGATCGAGATCGGCGAGGCCTGGCGACCGCACCGGAGCCTGGCCTCGCTCTATCTCTGGGAGTCGCTCGCGGCGGTGCCCTCGTGAGGCGGCGCTTCTGGCTCGGGATCACGGCTGTGGCCCTGATCGCCGTCGGCTCGGTGGTCGCGGCCGCGCTCGTCTACGTCGACGACCGCGACGACTTCGAGCAGGTGCAGCGCGAGGAGGCGATGCGCGCCGCCCACCAGATGGAAGCGGTGGCCGGCCTCTCGGTCGACCAGCTGACCAACGCTGCTGCCTTCTTCAAAGCCGAGGACGACCTCAGCCGCCACGAGTTCCAGGTCTACGGGCGCTCGCTGATCCGGCAGGGGGCGATGAACGGAACCGTCTACATCCCGCGCGTGCCGGCGTCGAAGCGGGAGCGCTACGAGCGCACCCACGGGATCGAGATCCTCGAAAGGATCGGGCCCGTCAGCTTTCGTTCCTCGCAGCCCCGTCCGGCGTACTTCCCGATCACCTACGTCGCCTCGGAGAACGAACAGCGGCGACGGCGGGCGCTCGGCTACGACCTCGGCCAAGACCAGGATCGCGCCGTCTTCCTCAAGCATGCTCGCGATACCGGCGCCGCCGCGTCCAGCCCGGTGATCTCGCTGCTGATCGGCGGCCGCGGCATCAACGTCTTCCAGCCGGTCTACCGCGACGGCTCCCCGATCGAGACTTTGGCCCAGCGCCGTCATGCCATCGTCGGCTTCGCCGCTGGCAGCTTCCGCATCGGCGACCTCGCCGCCGCCGCGACCGAAGCCCTCGGCGACGAGGACGAGGTGCGGCTGCAGGTCGCCGGCAAGACCGTCTTCGGGTCGGGTGGCGCGGTTGACGGCGGCGCCTCGATGCCGCTGCGGATCGCCGACCGCACCTGGACGCTGACTGTCAAGGACCCCGGCGGCCCGGACCTGAGCCTGCCGGTGGCGCTGGCGGTGCTGGGGATCTCACTGGCGGCGCTGCTGGGCGCGCTGATCGTCTCCTGGGGGCGGAACGAACGGATGCAGGAGCTGGAGCGGCAGGCGAGCCAGGATGCCCTCACCGGCCTCAGCAACAGGCGCCGCTTCGAGGAGGACCTGGCGGCGGCGATGGCGCGCAGCCGCCGCGACCGCTCGACCGGGGCGCTGCTGATGCTCGACCTCGATCGCTTCAAGCAGGTCAACGACTCGCAGGGGCACCCGGCCGGCGACCGCCTGATCAAGGAGGTGGCCGCGGTGCTGCGGCGACGCGCCCGCGCCAGCGACTCGCTCGCCCGCCTCGGCGGCGACGAGTTCGCCGTGATCCTCCCCCGCTGCAGCCGCGAGGAGGCGGTGCTGGCGGCGGAGGCGATCGCCCGCGAGGTCCGCGACCACCGCTCCGAGGAGGCCGAGGACCAGGTCACCGTCAGCATCGGCGTGGCGATCTTCGGCGACGACCCCCGCACCAGCGTCGCCACCGTCGTCTCCGAGGCCGACGCCGCGATGTACGCGGCCAAGGACGAGGGACGCGACGGCGTGCGGGTGTTCGATCGGGTCTCGGTGCGCGAGGACGTGCCCGAGCAGAGCTAGCGGGGGAGGCCTGCGCGCAGGTCGAGGACCCGCTGGGCGGCTTCCTCGAACTCGGGTCGGTCGAGGCCGCGGGAGCGCAGCTTCGCGACCAGGGCTTTCCAGGCGCGCTCGGCGGGGCCGAGGCGGGCGTAGAGGAGGATGTCGGCGCCGGCTCTGGCGCCTGCCACCGCGGCCTTGGCGGTGCCGCCGAAATGTTCGACCGCGGGCGTTTCCAGGGCGTCGGTGATGGTGACCCCCTCGAAGCCGAGGCGGTTGCGCAGCTCACCGGTGGCGATCGCGCGGGTGAAGGCGGCGGGGTCGTTCGAGAAGGCCGGGTAGATCGCCGTGCTCAGCATCACCATCTCGCCGCCGGCTGCCGTGAAGGCGGCGTAGGGCTTCTCGTCGGCTGCCCGCAGCTCGCGCTTGGAGAGGTCGATCCGTTCGACCGAGAAGTCGGTGTTTTCGGTGGCGGCGCCGAAACCGGGGAAGTGCTTGCCGGTGGCGACGACGCCGCCGGCCTTGAGCGCCTTCGCGAAGGGAATCGCGGTGGCGGTGACGCGGGCGGCGGTTGCGCCGAAGCTGCGTTCGGTCTCGGCGACGACGCCGCCGGCGCGGCCGACGTCGAGCACCGGCGCCAGGTCGACGTTGATGCCGACGTCGCGCAGGTTGGCGGCGGTGCGCCGGCCCTGGTTGGCACTGAAGGCGGCGCCACGGGCGCCCATCTCGCGCGCTGAGGCGGTGGGGGCGCCGCCGAGGCGCTTGACCAGGCCGCCCTCCTGGTCGGTCATCACCAGCAGCGGGTCCCGCAGCTTCGGCGGCCGCTTTATCCCCTGCAGGCGGCCGATCAGGCGCCGGCCGGCGGCGCGGCTGGGGAGGTTTTCGGCGAAGAGGACGACGCCGGCGATCCGTCCCTGGGCGATCGCCTTCCGCAGCCCGGGCGAGATCGAGGTTCCGCGCAGGCCGACGACGATCCGCTCTCCCGCCAGCAGCTGCGGCGACAATGTCTCCGCCACGCTCGGCTGCGGCGCCGCGGCCTCGTCTCCCAGCGTCGCGCCGCAGGCGAAGGCGCCGACCGCCAGGAGCGCGAGAACCCCGAGCGCCACCTTCCGCCGCCGCGCCAAAGTCCGCTCCATCGCGCCGATACTAGGCGTCCGGGGCGATTCCTAGGGTGCGTGCCGATGCCGCCCTTGATCACCGCCGAGGAGGCCCGCGCCTACGGCCGCCTCAGCGACCACGCCGAGATCGAAGCCCTCGTCGAACGCGCCTGGGAGGTGCGGGTCGAGGAGTTCGGCAACTCGACCGACATGTGCTCGCTGGTCAACGCCAAGTCCGGCGGCTGCGCCGAGGACTGCGGCTTCTGCGCCCAGTCGCGCTACGCCGAGGCGGACACGCCGATGCACGCGATGATGGAGCCGGAGCAGATCCTCGAGCATGCGAAAGCGGCCGAGGCCGCCGGCGCCCACCGCTTCTGCATGGTCACCCAGGGACAGGGCCTCTCCAAGCGCGACTTCCAGAAGATCCTCGAGGGCGCCAAGCTCGTCGCCGAGCAGACCAACCTCAAGCGCTGCGCCTCGATCGGCCACATGTCGACCGAGCGGGCGAGGGCGCTGAAAGAGGCGGGTGTCCAGCGCGTCCACCATAACGTCGAGTCGGCCCGCTCCTACTACCCCGAGGTCTCGACCACGGTCCGCTACGAGGGCCGGCTGCGGACGATCCAGGCGGTCAAGGAGGCCGGGCTGGAGACCTGCGTCGGCGGCATCCTTAACCTCGGCGAGAGCGAGGAGCAGCGGGTCGAGATGGCCTTCGAGCTCTCCGAGATCAACCCGACCTCGGTCCCGATCAACCTCCTGATCCCGAAGGACGGTACGAAGTTCGGCGACCGCGAGGTGATGGACCCGTGGGAGGTCGTGAAGTGGATCGCGATCTTCCGCCTGATCATCCCCGGCGCCCTCTTCCGCCTCTGTGGCGGCCGGGTCGAGAACCTCGGCTCCCTGCACAAGCTCGCGGTCAAGGCCGGGCTGAACGGGGTGATGATGGGGAATTTCCTGACGACGCTCGGCGCCGAGCCGGCCGAGGACCGGGCGATGTTCGAAGAGCTCGGCCTCAACGTCGCCCGCCAGCCCGACAACGGCGCCAACCCGCGCCCCGACAACCGCTCCGGCTGGCTCGAGGGCGAGGCGCCGGCGACGCCGATCGACGAACTGGTCGACAGCCAGGAGGAGGCCAACTTCTGGGATCCCTCCACCCAGCTTCGGGTCGTCAAGAAGTCGAAGAAGCCGCCGTCCTATCCGCGGGCGGCGTGACTGACGTAGCCGAGCGGCTGGACGAGCTCCGCGAGCGGGGGCTCTACCGGCGGTTGCGCTTGATCGAGGGAGCGCAAGGGCCGACCGTCACCCTCGACGGCCGCCCGGTACTCCTCCTCTGCTCCAACAACTACCTCGGGCTGGCCGATCGCGCCGAGGTGCGGGAGGCGGCAGCCGAGGCGGCGCTGCGCTGGGGCGCCGGGGCCGGGGCCTCCCGGCTGATCTCGGGCAACATGGAGCCGCACCGGGAGCTGGAGGCACGCCTCACCGCCTTCAAGGGCTGCGAGGCGGCGCTGCTGTTCGGCTCCGGCTACCTCGCCAACACCGGCGTGATCGCGGCGCTGGCTGGACGCGGCGAGGTCGTTTTCTCCGACGAGCTCAACCACGCCAGCATCGTCGACGGCTGCCGGCTCTCGCGAGCGGAGACCGTCGTCTACCGCCACGGCGACCTTGAGCACCTCGCCTGGTGCCTGCGCCAGGCGGGAGAGCAGGCTTCCCTGATCGTCACCGACGGCGTCTTTTCGATGGACGGCGACATCGCGCCGCTGCCGCAGCTGCTGGAGCTGGCGCGGCGGCATAGGGCGCGGCTGATGGTCGACGAGGCGCACGCGACCGGCGCGATCGGCCCCGGTGGGCGCGGCTCGGTCGCCGCAGCCGGCCTCAGCGGCGAGGTCGACGTCGTGGTCGGGACGCTCGGCAAGGCCCTCGGCTCCTACGGGGCCTACGCCTGTGCCAATGCCGAAACCGTCGACTTCCTCGTCAACTCCGCCCGGCCCTTCATCTTCTCGACGGCGCCGCCGCCATCGGCAGCGGCCGCAGCGACGGCGGCGCTGGAGATCCTCGAAGCCGAGCCGCAGCTGGTCGAGCGGCTGCAGGCGAACGCGGGGGTGCTGCGAGGAGCGCTGGCCGCGCAGGGCTTCGCGGTTGGTGACTCGTCCACGCAGGTGGTGCCCCTCCACGTCGGCGACGCCGAGAAGACGATGGAACTCTGCGAGAGGGTGCTGCTCCGCGACGTCTTCGCACAGGGCATCCGGCCCCCGACCGTGCCTGAGGGCTCCTGTCGTCTCCGCTTTACGGTGATGGCAACGCACCGCCCGGAGGAGCTCGTTCAAGCCGCGGCGAAGGTTGCCGCGGCGGCCGGGGCGCTGGGCCTGATCGAGGCCCAACCGCTGGCCGCGTAGCGACCATGGTCACTGGTCTCTTCGTCACCGGCACCGGTACCGACGTTGGGAAGACCGTTGTGGCCGCTGTCATCGCCCGCACGCTGGCGGCAGAAGGTAAGCGAGTGGGGGTTTTCAAGCCGGCAGTCACCGGCCTCGACGAAGGGGTCGAAACCGACCATGCGCTGCTGCGCCGCGCTGCGGGGTCGAGTCAGAGCGACGAGGAGATCGCGCCTTACCGTTACGGCCCGCCGGCCTCGCCGCACCTTGCCGCCGAGCTGGCCGGCGAGGAGATCGACCCGGCGCGTCTGCGCGTTGCGATCGAGGTGGCAGCTGAGGGCGCCGACGCACTCATATGTGAGGGTGTGGGTGGACTCCTAGCGCCCCTCACGCGTGACTACCTAGTCCGCGACCTCGCGGTCGACGTCGGCTACCCCCTCGTCGTCGTCGCCAGTCCCGGCCTGGGGACGATCAACCACACCCTGCTGACGCTGGAGGCTGCGCGCAGTGCCGGCCTCGAGGTCGCTGCAGTGGTCCTGACCCCGTGGCCGAAGCAGCCGACCGAGGTCGAGAGCTCCAATCGCGAGACGATCGCCGCCCTGGGAGAGGTAGAGGTCAAGACCCTTGCCGTCCAGGATCTCGCGAATCCCACGGCTTGGCCGCCGCTGTCCGTCTGAGGCCACCTCCAAGGACCCTCGGGGACGCCGCCGTACCTAGCCGGCCATCTTCCCGGCCCGTCATTTCGACGCGCCCTGATTATTGGCGTACTTGAATTTGCAGGCCTTTTCCCCCCATGCGGCTGGGGTCAGAACCCAGACCGCCGTCCTGAGTTGACCACGATGCCCTTGACCGAGTACCACTTGGACTGCGCCAGTTTGGGGTTGGCGTGACGCGGGTGCCAAAAGTGCCCGGGTCCTCAATGTCTTGAGGAGGGGAGATGTTCATGCCAGGTGCTCGCACCTACCGCGGGGTCAGCATTTTGATCGGACTGCTGGCGATGTTCCTGTCGTTCGCCACGACTGCGAGCGCTGTCGAACCGCCACCCTTCCTCAGGAGCTTCGGACCCGACGGCACGGCCTCGACTGAATTCTCAAAGCCCGGTCCGATTGCCGTAGACCAGACGGACCACGTCATCTACGTGATCAACCATAACGTGGGGACTCTGCTGAAGTTCGATGTGAACGGCAACCCTGTTGACTTCACCGGTTCATCTCCTGCTCTGAACGAAAACGAACTCACGGGTCTTTCCTACAACCTCGATTCTGGAAGCTCCCAGGTAGCAGTGAATTCAATCAGCCACGATTTCTATGTCACCGAAAAAGAATCCATTAGGGCCTTTCACTCGGACGGGGAACCCGCTGAATTTACGGCGGGATCCGGTGCTGGTACGAGCAAAATTACTGGCTTCGGAGCACTTTTCGGCGTGGCTGTCGATGCAAGCGGCAACATATTTGCCAGCGATTTGTTCGCGGGGGTCAAAATCTACTCGCCGAGCGGAGAGCTGATCACCGAATTTGACGCAGCAAGCCCGGCGAACCTGGCTGTCGATGATAAAGGGGTTGTGTACGTCAACCACTGGGCCGGAGCCGTCCAGAAATTCGTGCCGTCGCCGTCGGGACCAACTGTTACTTCGACGACGACCTACGCTGCGGAAGAAACGCTCCCGGGATCGGCTTGGACGGTCTCAGTGGATCCTGCAACCAACGATGCCTATGTTGCTCGCAGGGAACCTGCCGAGGTTGCCTGGTTCGATGAAGACGGAAACCTGCTTGCAACCTTCGCCGGTGTAGATGACGATGGTGAACTCGTAAGCTCAGAGGGTGTGGCAATCGATGGGATCGAAGAAAGAGTCTTTGTAGCGAATCAAGAACATCCAGAAGGAGATGGTTCCGCATTCGGTCAGGTCGAGATCTTCGGCGAAGACACTACGACAGGCCCCCCGACTGTCAAAGCGACTTCGGTGTCCAATGTGACCGCGGACTCCGCCTCTCTGCATGCGGTCATCAACCCGAGGAGGGCGGAGACGACCTACTGGTTCGAATATGGGCAACGGGACTGTTCCTCCCCGGAAGGCGCCTGTACGAGCGTTCCGGTGGGAGGGATAAGCATCGGCGACGGTCGGAAACCCGTCAGCGTGTCCCAGAACATCGGCGATCTATTGCCCGATGCGACCTACCACTACCGGGTTGTGGCCAAAAACGAACACGGAGACAACCTCGCCGAAGAAGGCGACCATACGTTCAGGACCCAGCCGAGCGGACTCGGCTTCGAGTTGATCGACTCGCGAACTTGGGAGATGGTCTCACCCCCGAACAAGCACGGTGCGCTGCTTGACGGCTCGCAGAACGCGCAGATACAAGCTGCCGCAGATGGCGAAGGGTTGATCTACTCCAGCCGGGGAGCGGTCGAAGCAGATCCGGAAGGTAACCGCGGTGTGGAAGGATCGACCATCTTGGCCCGTCGATCCTCAGACGCTTGGAGCTCCAAAGAAATCACTCTGCCCAACGACCGAGTGACGGAGTTGCCGGTGGGGGCGATGGGAGAATACAAGCTCTTCAGTCAGACCTTGTCTAGGGGACTCGTAGAACCGAGGAGCGCATTTCCTCTCTCTCCGGAAACCACCGAAAAAACTCCGTATCTGCGGGAGAACACGGAACCACCTGTTTATACGCCTCTTCTTACCGAGGCGAATGTGTCGTCCGGGGCAGAATTCGGCGGAGACCTGAGTAAGGCCCTTGGCCCCGTAAACATCGTTGCGGCAACCCCTGACCTTACTAAGGTCGTGCTCAGATCAAGTGTGCCACTGGTTAACGGTGCGCCGGATGGTGCCGGTGACCAAGGGCTCTATCTGTGGGCAGCCGGACAGTTGCAGCCGATTAACGTTCTTCCCGTCGATGAAGGAGGGGAAATCTCCACTGGGGGGCCACAGGCGGGATCTGGCGGCGCATCCTCAAGGCATGCCATATCCGATAACGGCTCTCTCGTCTTTTGGAGCGCCGGTCTTGCCAGTAGTGTCGCCCCCAACGCGCTTTACGTGCGGGACGTCGATGCCGGGGTGACCGGACGCATCGACGAACAGTCCGGCGCAGGTCCGGGGCCACCCCAGCCTGTCTTCCAGGGTGCCAGCGCGGATGGGACCATCGTCTTCTTCAGTGACTCGCAGCCGCTGACCGAGGACGCCAGTCCGAATGGTCGCGATCTGTACCGCTGTGAGCTGTCCCCGATTTCGCCCGCAGCCGGGTGCACCGATCTCATCAATATTTCGGCTCCGCTGGAGGGGTCGGGTGAAAGCGCACAAATGCAGGGCATCGCTCCCGGTATAAGCGACGATGGCTCAATCATCTATTTCGTCGCGAAAGGCGTCCTGGACACCGCACCTAACGGGGTGAGCGAAACCGCTAGCGCCGGTAAATTCAACCTATACGTTTGGGAGAAAGGGGCCGGTGTGCGATTCATCGCCATCCTCTCGATCGACGACGCAAGTACGTGGGGCGGGGAACTTGGAGCTACG
>Ga0157284_10000202_pt1 | contig 9932 bp, 8 predicted proteins | sample NitcycUS059202B1_FD_108392 | JGI IMG/M metagenome (GOLD analysis project Ga0157284, IMG submission 108392) | Soil microbial communities from Arlington Agricultural Research Station in Wisconsin, USA - Nitrogen cycling UWRJ-S059-202B-1 | ecosystem: Environmental > Terrestrial > Soil > Agricultural... | reverse complement strand
TCCAGTTACTTTGGTTATGAATTAGGGAGGATGTGTGGAAAAGGAAACAAAAAAGGCGACCGTGCTGAGCAGGGTCGCCTTTTTAATGCCGTTCAGAAAGTGATCAGATCAGCTTCAGAGCAAGCCAGTACAGCACGCCGGAAAGAACAATCGACACCGGCAGGGTTAAGATCCACGCCATTGCAATGTTCTTCACAGTCTTCGACTGCACACCGCCGCCATCCACAATCATGGTCCCTGCAACCGCAGAAGACAGCACGTGCGTGGTGGAAACCGGCATACCTGTGTAGCTGGCAACGCCGATAGAAACGGCCGCGGTCAGCTGTGCAGACAAGCCTTGTGCGTACGTCATGCCTTTCTTACCAATCTTCTCACCGATGGTTGTCGCCACGCGTTTCCAGCCAATCATGGTACCCAGTGCCAGCGCCAGAGCGACGGCAATGATGATCCAGATTGGTGCGTATTCAACGGTTTGCAGAATGTCTGTTTTCAGCTCGCCGAGGAAACGTTTATCCGCAGGAGAGGTTTCCGGCAGCTTGGCCACTTTATCGGCAGTATCAGAAACACACATCAGCAGGCGACGCATATGGCTGCGTTCTTCCGGTGCCAGGTCGCTGTAAGACTGAAGATTAGTCAGCAGTGTTTGCGCGCGACCAATAGCGTCAAGTGCGTGGCTGCTGTCGCAGTGGAACACTTCAGGCTCGTCGGTCGGTGCGATATTGACGTCCGGTGCAGGCACGATTGGTGTCTGTGCAACCACGTGCGGCACGGCATCAACATGTTGCTGATAATACTGGCCGAGGTGGGTAACGGCGTCGCGGGTACGGGTAATGTCGTAACCGGTCGCGTTCATATTCACCACAAAACCCGCTGGCGCCACACCAATCAGCACCAGCATGATCAGGCCGATACCCTTCTGCCCATCGTTAGCGCCGTGAGAGAAACTCACGCCGATAGCCGAGAGAATCAGACCGGTACGTGTCCAGAATGGCGGCTTTTTCTTGCCGTCTTTCTTCTCACGTTCCGCCGGTGTCAGGTGGATACGGGCATGTTTCTTATTGCCACTCCAGTAACGGCGCAGCAGGAAAATCATGGTACCGGCGATAATCATCCCGACCAGCGGGGAGATAATCAGCGAAGCAAAAATACCAATCATTTTAGGGATGTTTAACGCATCGACCACGGAAGTGTGAGTCATTAATGCATTGGTCAGCCCTACGCCAATGATGGCGCCGATAAGGGTGTGGGAACTGGACGCCGGCAAACCAAAATACCAGGTGCCGAGGTTCCAGATGATCGCCGCCAGTAACATAGAGAACACCATGGCAAGACCATGTGCCGAACCTACATTGAGCAGAAGATCGGTTGGGAGTAAATGGACGATGGCATAGGCCACGCTCAAACCACCCAGCAGAACGCCAAAGAAGTTAAATACCCCTGCCATCACGACCGCTAATTGCGAACGCATTGCCCGGGTATAGATGACGGTTGCTACTGCGTTGGCCGTATCATGGAAGCCATTAATCGCTTCATAGAACAGAACAAACAGTAACGCGAGAATCAATAACGAACCGGTATGAATATCCAACCCGGCAAATAGATGCAGCATAATTGTTACGCCAGTTAGTGGTCATGAACGCCGCGCATTATCTGCGAGAACAGGGTGAGGGGAAAAGGAAAATATGACATTTTTTTGACTAAAAACAGTTCAATAATCGCGTCTGTTTCAATTAAATTTTTATTTATCAAAATCTTATTCCTCCTTTGATGTCTGAAACATTTACTTACGACGTTCAGAAAGCAAGCTGTCTGACTGGTTTAAGACGCGTCTGTCCCTTACAATTCGCGCCACTCAGGGGGCAGAACGCCCGCTCAGAAGGGGAAACCCTATCTAAAACGTAGTCGAATATTCATAAAGAGAGGCCGAAAGTGGAACAGGTTGATGTGGTCGTCATTGGTGCAGGTGCTGCAGGCATGTTCTGTGCGGCACAGGCCGGACAGGGTGGCTGCCGGGTTCTGCTGCTGGATAATGGCAAAAAAACCGGACGTAAAATTTTGATGTCGGGAGGCGGACGCTGCAACTTCACGAACCTTTACGCCGAGCCGGCGGCTTATCTTTCTGAAAATCCGCATTTCTGTAAATCCGCACTGGCGCGTTACACCCAGTGGGATTTCATCGATATGGTCAACCGTTACAACATCGCCTGGCATGAGAAAACTCTCGGCCAGCTTTTTTGTGATGATTCCGCGCAGCAGATAGTGGCAATGCTCGATAAAGAGTGCGAAGCGGGGAACGTTGGTGTGCGTCTGAGAAGTGAAATCACCGACGTTCAGAAAACGGAAGAAGGCTTTATTATCAACGTGAATGGCTCAACTGTGAGTACTCACTCACTTGTCGTGGCCAGCGGCGGACTTTCCATGCCGGGACTTGGCGCTTCGCCGTTTGGTTACCGTCTGGCGGAGCAGTTTGGCCTTAAAGTGTTGCCAACCCGCGCCGGTCTGGTGCCGTTTACCCTGCACAAGCCGCTGCTTGAACATTTACAGACGCTTTCCGGCGTCTCTGTGCCTGCGGTGCTGACCGCCGAAGACGGGACGGTGTTCCGGGAAAGCATTCTGTTTACCCACCGTGGTCTCTCGGGGCCGGCTGTTTTACAGCTTTCAAGCTACTGGCAGCCTGGCGAGTTTGTAAGTGTTAACTTACTTCCTGATGTCGATCTGGCGGCGTTTCTCAATACACAGCGGAACGAGCACCCGAACCAGAGCCTGAAAAATACGCTGGCAATGCAACTGCCGAAGCGTCTGGTCGAATGTTTGCAAACTCTGGGACAACTGCCGGATGTGACGCTCAGGCAGCTGAACGTGCCGCAACAGGCCGCACTGGTTGAGCAACTGCAAAACTGGCAGGTGCAGCCGAATGGCACCGAAGGTTATCGCACGGCAGAAGTCACACTCGGCGGTGTCGATACCAAAGAGTTGTCGTCTAAAACGATGGCGGCAGCGAAAGTTCCCGGTTTGTATTTCATCGGTGAAGTGGTGGATGTTACCGGCTGGCTCGGCGGCTACAATTTCCAGTGGGCCTGGAGTTCCGCCTGGGCGTGTGCGCAGGATTTGGTGGCGCGGTCGTTCGCAGTGAATCAGTCCTAAATGGATATCTGAGCAGCGGGAGAGTTTTCCAACTGCTCATCATTTTTCGTCTAAAAGTATTTGTTAACGCCAAAATCAATTTTCATTTTTAATGATACTAAATGAGTCAGTTTGTTGGGGATGACGATTTCTATCCCTCCTTCATCATCGTGTGGCCCCTGGTAACAAAATCCCAACTCCCCTAATGCATCCATTAACGGTTTGTTTTGTTTCCTGACGGCGTCCTTAAGGTCGTCCGGGAGAGCCTCTGTTACCATTTCTGCTTTTGCCATGCCTGGGATCTGTGAGTTAGCCAGCTCCGGACCTGTACATATAATAATGTCCAGATCCTGCAATAAGGTGACAGCATGTCTGTACGGATGCTGGTAATCATCTTTATATCCATCCGCGACATCCTCTGTAGTACCGATATAAAAACCGGCCCAGGGTTTAGTCACGTCAATTGGTGTACGCCAAGTGCATTTATAATCGAAGTTTTGATAGTTAGATACTTTAAAACCGATGTGGCCTTTTTTGAGAATGCTTCTTTCAATTGTAATCATATGATTCTTATAATAAATTAATGGAAGATTGAATTCACCTTATCGAAAGTGGAACCTGATTTTAACAAGGAATCTGCCATATAATATCAAAGCTGCATATCAGTAATACCGGAAATAAAATTACATTTTTATTAAGAAAATTTAATTATCAGCTCTTAACCGATATTAGTAATATACATTTTACGTGTGGCGATCCATTTCTTTGAGTTGTTCGCAGAATAATGCCTCATCATTTATTCTCTAATTCTTCAGCAACTGGATAATCCATTCCAGTCTCTCGTCATTTTTCGCCTTACTGTGAATGTAAGCATAAATATCCAACGTATCTTCTTCCATCCAGGGTATTTCTACACTGCGCACGCCCAGGTGCACAGGAATGTGCTTTAGCAGGCATGCCGGAAAGAACATGACGGCATCACTTTTCTCAATGCAGTAAAGCATATTAATCAGTGAATTAGATCGATAGCGGATATTCCTCTGATGAGACAAGCCGTAAAGCTTCTCAGGAAGGTAGGCGCTGGTTTCGGCCGAGCTGAGAACGATATGTTCCTCTGCCATCCACTGGTCATCGCTCAATTGATTTTTTATCCTCGGATGTTCTTTCCGGCACAAACCCACGATCCGTGACTGGGCAATTTTTGTTGAAATGAACGAGTGGTTATGTCTGATGGCTGAGCCAATATCGATGTCGACTTCTCTTGATACCAGCGCGGTGATGCGCTGATCTTCCAGCATGATACGGTTATTGAAGGTAAAATTTAACTCCAGAGGAAATTTCCTGTTTTTTAATAACTTATCTACCAGATAGTATTCAATCATCGTATTTGTTCTGATAATAACATTAGGAATTTCAGGAGGGTCATCAACACTCACCATGACAGAGTGTGATATTTCTTCGTCGATATGTTTAAAGGAGGGATAAAGCTGGTTAGCAAGCGGTGTGGCTTTTAGTCCCTTTATTGATTTGATAAATAAGGGATCATTGTAATAATCCCGAAGTTTATTTAATGCATAGGTCAGCGTGGGCGATGATATTCCTAATGCTTGCGCGGATTTACTCATGCTTTTGGTTTCATACACCAGCACCAGCGTTTTTATAAGATTATAGTCAAATTTATTGTTCATTTTTCATCCATTCTTATTTTGATCAAGTAGTTAGATTAGGTGATATAAAAAATTCAAAGCACGACTTCGAAAAACTTCTATTGTGTCTGTTTTAAGGAGAATGCCTAATAACCCCCGTTACCTAGCTGATGAAAAGAAGGTGTAATGAAAGTCCTGACTGATAAACCGACATTTGAAAAATGGTTCGTAGAAGATTATTTGAATATTAACCATAACCCGTTGAATCCTTCGATTCTTACTGATGAAGAACTGGGCGTTGCCATTTCTGAATCTGCTCCAGAGTCATTCCCTTGTCTGGTTTTTGTGGAGGCTCAGGATATTTTTTCTGGTGGGAATCAGTTGCGGTATGTCTATAAGGACCAGGTAAGGCTAATGCAAGAATTACTGGAAGGGAAAGGATTTACTCATTAAAAGTGGGATAAAATTATTACAAAAGGATAACCAAAATATCCAAAGCGTATAAAAACATTCTAATTATTGATGTGGTGAATGTATTTGAATGCAAAGGGCACTTTATTGTGCCCTTTGCATTCTTTTTGATCAGTGAGGCCGCACCACAGAATCAACCAGGCACGACCTGCCTTCAGTGGAACGTCAGAGCAGGCCATCAGCCTGTACCTGAACAAATTCAGTAAACTGCTACAGCCCGATCACTGCCTGGATGAGGTAAGAAATTTGTTATTTTGTGCTAAAAATCAAACCTACTTGGGGTTTGATTTTTTTCGCTCAAGAAACTAGAAAATTCCTAGCTGAGAACCATAAAAATTACGATTTGTTTAGCCATCATTGAGTTCTGGTGATTATTTGCCATTGTTTTTATCTCACAAATCGCGTTCAAAACCATGTCAATAAGACGATGAAAATAGTTGAAAGCAAATATAAACAGGTAATGTAACTGTTTATTATTCCTGTCTGGTCTTTCATGCTATTAAAGTGTTAAAAGTCGGTGTTTAATTTTTTGTTTTTTGATTATTTGCAGATTTTTCTAATAAGTTTAAAAAATTCCTAAACCCACCCGCCCGGCCCCGCTCACTATCGACATGTATAAATAGCCTCATTAAGATTAGCCCGTGTTCAGGAGGATTAGGATTTTTCCTCAGAAAGGAACTACAACGGAAAGTACTACCAATGGAATGATAAATGAAACAAACGGTTGTTATCCACTCTGGCTATTATGAGATGCTGACGCTCTCGTCGATCCTTAAACATGTCAATTCAAAAGTGAACTTGTTTTCTTCATTGAATGAGTTCTACGATTCAGGGATTGGTATGAACATCGACTGTATTATTATTGAGATAAATAATAACGTTGAAAACTTTAACTCTGTGATTAAGTTTATCCGCAGAATGGATTTTTTATATAAGCCACCGCGCGTCATTGTGATCACTAAAATTGAACAATACGACAGACTTACTCGCCTTGTTGAAGAGAACATTGATATGCTCATCTCTGAACAGGAAGAGTTGACCGTGCTGAGAAAGATGCTCATTACCGGCGTCGTTGACCTTAATTATCAGATGACCATCAGCCCCTATTTAAACAGAAAGAAAAATGAAGTCTTTGATCCGGCAAGAATGTGTCTGACGTCCATGGAACGTGAAGTATTATGTGAGATTAAAAGCATGAAGACCAATTCGAGTGTGGCGCAAAAAATGGGGAAGAGCAGTAAGACGATCAGTACCCATAAGCGAAATGCGATGAAGAAGTTAGGGCTTAAAAACTCGATAGATTTGTACAAGTATCTGATGCAGTGATCCGGGCGCAGATTTGTTCTCCCGGGTATTCTGGGATGTCATCTTAATAAACTAAAAAAAGCTATCGTTTAGCGATAGCTTTTTTTATAGATAAAATACTGCAATCCAGGTATTACACGGAGTGGTTGAGCACACGATTAAGATAGCGAAACAACTCTTTAGTACTTTTAAGGCCGAGCTTTCTCATCGCGCTGTATTTATAGTAATAAAGGTTAGAGATTGGAATTGATGTGATTTTCTCGACGCTTTTCATGCGTTGGTTCTTTGACAGGCAGCGAAGCAAGATGGCTTCATTTTTACTGAGCAAATAGTCCTCAAGAAAAGGCCTGATTGATTCGTATTCCTTTTTCAATAAGCTGTCAAAGAAGAAAAAAACTTTTGAAAAGGAGTTGCCTTTACATAAACAAAAGTCAGCTAACTTGCTGTTAACAATGATGTTATCGCTAAAGATTATGACCTTGCTTTCTTGCTGTATTATCGATTTCAAATTATAGATGTATTTATCTATATTAAACTCGAAATTGATCTCTCCTGGCTCAATGACATAAATGTCGAATATTTCAGCATTCTTATCCAGAGCGGCTTCTGCACTGATTTGATTGAACGTTATACCTGCAGTGGTGCGGATTAAAGAAAATAGGTTTTTTAACCCTACATATGTGAATGTGCATGAGTCTATAAGTGCAATGCGCATCATTAATCCATTCCTTTAAATGCATTGGCTTCCGTAGAGATCATTGCGTATACCTGATAATACATCTCCGTTATTATTACCAAATAAGCTTTCCGGTATACTATCGGGTAAGAATGCAGTCGTCAACGTAACCAAATATGATCATCTTATTATCATGTAAATAAACATTCTGAAACTTACAGTGCAACTATCTGATAATAGATGGTATTTTTTCTATTGCTGACAAAATAAATTACGTGTTTAGGAATATTTTTAATTTCATCGTTTAATACTTAAACATTCTTAAGTTAATGTACAAAAACTGACACTCTCAGACACCAGAAAAGAAACCGGCTGCGACCCGCCTCACTACTAATTTAACTGATTTAACAGACGTTAAAATCGTTGTTTTGAAGATCACCTCATCAAAAAAATGCCCTTCAGATAAGGTCATGAATTTTCGTTTCATGAAACTTTCGAAAGAATATCGGATGAAATCTCTGCGAAGGTTGTCCATTTTATCTCGCAATGGCGATAACCGGTGGCTAATACTTAAGGAGGATTGTCAGATGATGATTAATCATTATTGCGGGCGATGATAAGATGTTTTTTACATTGTATTTAAATCATTGTTAGCAAAATGTTGCTTTTAATCTGTGGGTGAAAATTTGTTTTTATTCTCTCCTTTTCCATCTGATCACGGTCATGAATGCCTGCTAAAAGGGAAATAACAGGGATTTATTTGTAAGGATTTTGCAAATTATCCTAAGATATGACTGAGTTTTGTAAAGCTATCAATCAAAATGATGCCAATTTTCACTGTAAATCCGCCTTTCAGACGATCAGATTTTTCCCTTTTTTACTAAAAACAACATACTGATTTATAACATTAATCACATTCATCTAATGAATGTGAACATTAGGATTTTTCCACCTTCGTGAATGTATTTCTGCTTACTTACGTAATTTTTGACCACTTTTTCTGCAGCGCGAAGATTGTAATAATGAGACCAGAGTCACAGGAAACAGGGGGCTGGAGGACTGTGCAATGACTGCACGAGGACGTTCTCCCTAAGGATAATGACAGGAGTGTCAGATGAAAAAGTGGTCTAAGATTATTGCCATACCGTTAAGCATTTTGGGGGTGTTACTGACATTCCCTGGCGTGGTCTTTGCAAATGTTTCAGAAAGTGTCAATTCGTGGGCTAATGCGCCGGCGATGAGAGGGCTCGATTCTGTTGATCTGAAATCAACTATCTTGCAGGCATTTTCTCGCAGTCCTTCGGTTACGCAGCAAGCCTATCAGCTGGGTATCGGCCAGGCGCAGATCCGGGAAGCGCAAAGTGCGTGGTATCCGCAGGTGGGTCTGACGGCGAATACTGGCAACTCAACCCAGCAGGATTTTTCTAACAGCCTGAATAATGCGGCTGCCTATGGTCTTACGCTTTCTCAGCTGGTTTATGATTTTGGCAAAACAAATGCCAATGTCAGCCAGCAGAAATCAACGCAGGAAAGCTATCGCTATAAATTACTGGCGACAATGTCTGACGTGGCCGAACAAACCGCGACCGCGTATCTGGACGTATTAAAATATCAGGACCTCACCCGCACGGTTGAGGAAAATATTCGTGCCCTGGAAGACGTCAGAAGAATGTCTTCATTACGTGCAGACGCGGGACTCAGTACCCGTTCCGATGTATTGCAGGCGCAATCACGTATTTCAGGGATGCGTTCAACGCTGAAACAATATCAGGCGAGTCTATCGGCGGCTAAAGCGCAATTAGAATCGCTGACCGGTGTGAAGGCTAAATATTATCAGCCATTTACCGCCAGTGATTTTGATAATCCGGTTGTGCCGGAGAATATCGATTATTCGAAAATCCCTACCGTTTTATTTGCACAGACACAGCAAGAATCTGCCTCTTATGAAGTCAGTAAAGCCAAATCGGATTATTTGCCGACGCTGAGCTTGCAGGCCAGCCGGACGCGTTACGAAACGAATAATAACCCGTACTGGAATAACCAAATCCAGTTACATGTGGATGCGCCGCTCTATCAGGGCGGAGCCGTTTCTGCACGCGTGAGTCAGGCAGAAGGACGCAAAAATATTGCTGCGACGCTCGTTGATCAGGCCAAGCTGGATATCTTGCAAAAAGCGTCAGTGGCTTATGCCAACTGGGCGGGCGCCGAAGGGCAGGTGCAGGCCAGCGCGGCACAGCTACAGGATTCCATCCGCTCGCGCGATGTGTACAAAAGCGAATATAAACTTAACCAGCGCACGCTGAATGATTTACTCAGCGTAGAGCAGGACGTCTTCCAGGCTGAGTTTTCACAAGTCAGCGCCAAATACGACAGCTGGTATTCACTGATTAATTACACGACGGCGGTAAATAACTTATTGCCTCAGCTTGGAATTAGTCAGGGCGAGAAACAGTCGTTACCCGATCTGAAATAACCTGCAGTTAAATCAACAACAAAAATGTTTTTTAGCATTGAAACAACACCTCACATTACAGACAAGGATTAAGGACAATATCATGAGCAGAAGCATAGATATTATCTCTCGCAAAACGTCGCTGAAGAACGAATTCACTGCCCAGGGAAATACGGCACTCGCAATGAATGAATCGGGCATCGTGGTTATTCATGATTCGGTGAAAAATGTCGCCAGCTATGAACGAAGCGGTAATGAC
>Ga0157284_10000201_pt1 | contig 9942 bp, 9 predicted proteins | sample NitcycUS059202B1_FD_108392 | JGI IMG/M metagenome (GOLD analysis project Ga0157284, IMG submission 108392) | Soil microbial communities from Arlington Agricultural Research Station in Wisconsin, USA - Nitrogen cycling UWRJ-S059-202B-1 | ecosystem: Environmental > Terrestrial > Soil > Agricultural... | reverse complement strand
TCTGTTCAGCCCCGGCTTGGGCCTGATCACCCATTTCTTAGGCTCGATGGGCTACAACTGGAATCACGCGCAAAACAGCGGTCAGGCGATGTTCCTGGTGGTGCTGGCGTCGGTCTGGAAGCAAATCAGCTACAACTTTTTGTTCTTTCTTGCGGCCTTGCAGTCGATCCCTAAATCGCTGGTGGAAGCGGCGGCTATCGACGGCGCTGGCCCGGTACGCCGTTTCTTCAATCTGGTGTTGCCGCTGATTTCACCGGTGAGTTTTTTCCTGCTGGTGGTGAATCTGGTTTACGCCTTCTTTGATACTTTCCCGGTGATTGATGCCGCGACGGCGGGCGGCCCGGTGCAGGCGACGACAACCCTGATTTATAAAGTGTATCGCGAAGGTTTCTCCGGTCTGGACCTGTCCAGCTCTGCCGCACAGTCCGTCATTCTGATGATGCTGGTTTGCGGCCTGACGTTCATTCAGTTCCGCTTTGTCGAGCGTAAGGTACGTTACCAATGATTGAAAACCGCAGAGGGCTGGATATTTTCAGCCACATCATGCTGCTGCTCGGCGTACTGGTGATTTTATTCCCGTTATATGTCGCGTTTGTGGCGGCGTCGCTGGATAACAAACAGATTTTCGATGTGCCGATGACGCTGATCCCCGGCACACATTTATGGGAAAACATCAGCACTATCTGGACGCAGGGCGCAGGCAACAACAGCCCGGCGTTTGGCCGCTTGCTGATCAACAGCTTCATCATGGCGATGGTGATCACCCTCGGTAAGATTTCGGTGTCGATGCTCTCGGCCTACGCGATTGTCTATTTCCGTTTTCCGCTGCGTAACCTGTTCTTCTGGCTGATTTTTATGACACTGATGCTGCCGGTGGAAGTGCGTATTTTCCCGACTGTTCAGGTGATCGCCAATCTGCATATGCTCGACAGCTATACCGGCCTGACGTTGCCGCTGATGGCATCGGCGACTGCCACTTTCCTGTTCCGCCAGTTCTTTATGACTTTGCCGGATGAGTTGCTCGAAGCCGCGCGCATCGACGGCGCGGGAGCGATGCGCTTTTTCTGGGACATCGTGTTGCCGCTGTCGAAAACCAATCTCGCGGCGCTGTTTGTCATCACCTTCATTTATGGCTGGAACCAGTACCTGTGGCCGATTCTGATCACCAGCGATGCCTCGATGGGCACGGCGGTGGCGGGGATTAAAAGCATGATTTCCTCCGGCGACGGCTCAACCCAATGGAATCAGGTGATGGCGGCCATGATCCTGACCTTATTGCCACCGCTGGCGGTGGTGCTCCTGATGCAGCGCTGGTTTGTGCGCGGCCTGGTAGACAGTGAGAAGTAAACTGAAATGGCAAATTTGAAATTACAGGCAGTGACCAAGTCCTACGACGGCAAAAATCAGATCATTCAAAGTATCGATCTGGACGTCGCCGACGGCGAATTTATCGTGATGGTCGGGCCTTCCGGCTGCGGAAAATCGACCCTGCTGCGCATGGTAGCCGGGCTTGAGCGCACCACGTCCGGCGATATTTATATTAACGACCAGCGCGTCACCGAACTGGAACCGAAAGATCGCGGCATCGCGATGGTGTTCCAGAACTATGCGCTGTATCCGCACATGAGCGTGTACGACAATATGGCGTACGGCCTGAAAATCCGCGGCTTCGGCAAGGCGCAGATCAATGACCGTGTTGAAGAAGCGGCGCGTATTCTGGAACTTGGCCCGTTGCTCAAACGCAAACCGCGTGAGCTTTCCGGGGGGCAGCGTCAGCGTGTGGCGATGGGGCGCGCTATTGTGCGTGAACCGGCTGTGTTCCTGTTCGATGAACCGCTTTCCAACCTCGATGCCAAACTGCGCGTGCAGATGCGCCTTGAACTGCAGCAATTACACCGCCGTCTGCGCACCACCAGTTTGTACGTGACGCACGATCAGGTGGAAGCCATGACGCTGGCCGAGCGCGTGATCGTGATGAACAAAGGTATCGCCGAGCAGATCGGTACGCCGTCAGAAGTCTACCGCCGTCCGGCCAGCCTGTTTGTCGCCAGTTTTATCGGTTCTCCGGCCATGAACCTGCTGCCCGGTCAACTGACCACGGACGGCACGTCGCTGGTGATGGAAGGCGGATTTGAGTTGCCGTTGCCGGTTCCGCGCCCTGAGTGGGGCGGTCGTGAGCTGACGGTCGGTATTCGCCCTGAACATATTCATCTGACCGATGATCCCCAAAACGGTATTCCGATGGTACTGAATACGCTGGAACTGCTGGGGGCGGATAATCTGGCGCATGGCAAACTGGCGGGCAGTGGTGTTGTGGTGCGTTTATCGCATGAAGTGTTCCCGACAGCCGGTTCGTTGTTGCGCTTGGTTTTCCCGGCGAAAGCGTTACACTTTTTCGATACTCACAGCGGATTACGGATGGAATGAACATGAAAGCCTGGCCTTACCCTCGCATTGTGGCGCACCGTGGTGGCGGCGCACTGGCGCCGGAAAATACGCTGGCGGCTATCGATATGGGCGCAAAATACGGTCATACCATGATCGAATTTGACGCCAAACTGGCGCAGGGCGGGGAAATCTTCCTGTTGCATGACGATACCCTGAACCGCACCAGCAACGGCTGGGGCGTGGCCGGTGAGTTGCCGTGGGAAAAGCTCGAAAAGCTCGATGCCGGTAACTGGTACAGCGCCGCATTTAAAGGCGAGAAACTGCCGCTGCTGGCGCAGGTTGCCGAACGCTGTGCGCGTCATCATATGATGGTGAATATCGAGATCAAACCGACCACCGGTCTGAACGAGAAAACCGGCACCGATGTGGCGCTGGCTGCCCGCGAGTTGTGGAAAGACCAGCCTGTTGCGCCGCTGCTTTCCTCGTTCGAATTCGATGCGCTGGTGGCCGCCAAAAAAGCCGCACCGGAATTACCGCGTGGCTTGCTGATCGACGAATGGCATGAGAACTGGAAAGCGCTGACCGACGAACTGGAATGCGTTTCCCTGCATCTCAACCATAAATTGCTCAACGAAGAGCGCGTTAAAACCATCAAAGAGGCCGGACTGCATATTCTGGTGTACACGGTGAATAACCGGTCGCGCGCCCGCGAATTACTGGGCTGGGGCGTAGACTGTATTTGTACCGATAAGATTGATGTTATAGGGCCGGATTTTATCTAGGACGGGGTGCTAAAAGCACAGATCAGGCGCAGTGACCACCGCGCCTGAAAGATTAACTAAGGCGTCTGATTCAGCTTCTGACCCAGCGTCTGGTTATTTTGCTGGATCTGCAATCGTTGCTGATTGCTCTGAATCTGTGATTTCAGCTTCAGTTGCTGCTGTTGCTGGCTGTTACGCAAATCCTGCTCCTGCTGACGTTTCTGCATCTGCTGATTGTTTTGCTGTTGCTGCTGCATCCGCTGTTGCGAAGGATTGGTCAGCAGCGGATCATTAGGGTTCGGCACTTTTTCGACTGCACTGGCGGTCTGAACGGCAAACAGCAGCGGCAGCGCGGCGAGCATTCCATATAAACATTTCATCAGTTCATCCTCCGTTTCCAGTCATACGTTAAGTGTATGCCATCGCAGCGGTGAACGTGTCCTTTGAGCGCACGTTTCCCTCAAAGCGTGGCATTGCTCTCGTTTGCTCTATAATTAAACAGATGTAAACCACCTTCACGCTTCGCGGTTTCCGTCATTCCGTTACAATTATCCATCTTTATCATTTTAGGGCTCAACTGCCGTGCCTTTACTCATTATCACCACCATTTTGTGGGCCTTTTCCTTCAGCCTGATCGGCGTCTATTTAGCCGGGCAGGTCGACAGCGTGTTCTCCGTGTTAGTCCGTTTAGGGCTGGCGGCGCTGGTTTTCCTGCCATTTCTGCGCTGGAAAGGCCATCAGCTCACCACCATTTTGTTGTACATGGCAGTGGGCGCGATGCAGCTTGGGATCATGTATCTCATCAGTTTCGAGGCGTATCTGTACCTGTCGGTGCCGGAGTTTTTACTGTTTACGGTGATGACGCCGCTGTACGTCACGCTGATTTATGACCTGATCAGTGGCCGCAAAATCCGGGTCGGTTATGCGCTCAGTGCGTTACTGGCGGTGGCGGGCGCGGCGATTATTCGATACGACCACATCAGCGAACATTTCATCATCGGTTTATTGCTGGTGCAGGCGGCGAATATCTGTTTTGCCATCGGGCAGGTGGGCTATAAACGCCTGATGGAAACCCGTCCGATGCCACAGCACACGGCGTTTTCCTGGTTCTATATCGGCGCGCTGCTCTGTGCGGTGGTGGCGTGGTTCCTGTGGGGCAATCCGCAAAAACTGCCGACCACAAATCTGCAATGGGGCATTCTGGTGTGGCTGGGGATTGGCGCTTCCGGGCTGGGATATTTCATGTGGAACTACGGTGCAACGCAGGTTGATGCGGGAACGCTGGGGATTATGAACAACTTTCACGTCCCGGCCGGGCTGCTGGTTAATCTGGCGATCTGGCAACAGCAGCCGCACTGGCCGAGCTTTATCATGGGCGCCGCAGTGATTATGTCCTCACTGTGGGTGCACCGGCGTTGGGTCGTGCCGCGTCGCGAACAAACGGCAGATGATCGCACGCGTGCTGCCGCGCCGAACGAATAAACGCTTCTGTTATCGGCTGACGCTGTTCGCCGTCACGAACGGCGGCGTACAGACGGCTCCATAAGCCATCGCCCAGGGTTTTGGTCACCACCAGACCCTGGCGCTCAAAACTCTCTACCACCCAGTGGGGCAACGCTGCAATCCCCATTCTCGCCGACACCATCTGAATCAATAACAGCGTGTTATCGACACTTTTCAGTGCCGGGCTGACGCCTGCCGGTTGCAGGAAATGCCGCCAGATATCCAGACGCTGACGCTGTACCGGATAAATCATCAATGTTTCCGTGCTGAGATCTTCGGGTGTAATCACTGTTTGGGCTGCCAGCGGATGATCCGGTGCCAGCACCAGACGCACTTCAAAATCAAACATAGGGGAATAATGCAGACCGCTGCGCGGCAGAATGTCGGAGGTTAACACGATGTCCAGCTCGCCCTGTTGCAGCGCGGGCTGCGGGTCGAACGTCACGCCGGATTTGAAATCCATCAATACCTGCGGCCAGTTCTGGTGGAAGCTATCCAGTGCAGGCGTCAGCCACTGAATACAACTGTGACATTCAATCGCGATACGCAGTGAAGTCTGGTGCGGTTCATTGCACGCCTGTAACGCCTGCTGGATTTGCGGCAGCACCTGTTCAGCCAGATTCAGCATGATTTCGCCCTGCGGCGTAAAGCGTAAAGGCTGACTTTTTCGCACGAATAACCTGAAACCCAGGCGTTGCTCCAGGTCACTGAACTGGTGCGACAGAGCCGATTGGGTCTGATGAAGCTGCGAGGCGGCTGCGGCCAGTGACCCGGTGTTGCGCAGTGCTTGCAACGTTCGCAGGTGTTTCAGTTCGATCATGAGAGTCCTTCACTGTGTCATGAATAATTTGCGCTTGTGGAATATACACTACCTGCGGATTATGGATGTGTAAACATCTGGATGGCTAAACAGGAATTAAAAAGATGACGATACTGAATCACACTCTGGGTTTTCCACGCGTTGGTCTGCGTCGTGAACTTAAAAAAGCACAAGAAAGCTACTGGGCAGGCAATTCCACTCAGGAAGAACTGCTGGCAACCGGACGTGAACTGCGCGCCCGTCACTGGAAGCAACAAGCTGAAGCAGGCGTGGATTGGGTGCCGGTGGGCGATTTCGCCTGGTACGATCACGTACTGACCACCAGCCTGTTGCTGGGCAACGTGCCGGCCCGTCATCAGAATGCCGATGGCTCTGTTGATCTCGATACCTTATTCCGTCTTGGGCGTGGCCGCGCGCCGACAGGTAAACCGGCTGCCGCTGCGGAAATGACAAAATGGTTTAACACCAACTATCACTACATGGTGCCGGAGTTTGTGAAAGGGCAGAAATTCAAACTGACCTGGACACAACTGCTGGAAGAAGTGGACGAAGCGCTGGCGCTCGGTCACAAAGTGAAACCTGTTCTGCTGGGGCCGCTGACCTATCTTTGGCTCGGCAAAGTGAAGGGCGAACAGTTTGACCGTCTTTCCCTGCTCAACGACATTCTGCCGGTCTATCAGCAGGTGCTGGCCGAACTGGCAAAACGCGATATCGAATGGGTGCAGATTGACGAACCGGCTCTGGTGCTGGAATTGCCGCAGGAATGGCTGAATGCGTACAAACCCGCTTACACCGCGCTGGAACAGAGCAAAACCAAACTGCTGCTGACCACTTATTTCGACAGCGTCGGGCACAACCTCGACACTATCCGCCAGTTACCGGTTCAGGGTCTGCATATTGATGCCGTCGCGGGTCGTGATGACCTGCAAACCGTCATCAGTCAACTGCCAGAAAACTGGCTGATTTCTCTGGGCGTGATCAACGGGCGTAACGTCTGGCGTGCGGATCTGAGCACCTGGTTCGACCGTCTGAAGCCGCTGGTGGCAGGCCGTAATGTCTGGATCGGCAGCTCTTGTTCGCTGTTGCACAGTCCTATCGACTTAAGCGTTGAAAGCCGTCTGGATGAAGAAGTGAAAAGCTGGTTCGCCTTTGCCCTGCAAAAATGTGCCGAGCTGTCATTGCTGACCTCTGCACTGAACAACCCGACCGCTGAAGCGCAGCAAAAACTGGCGGACTACAGTGCGCCAGTCCGTGCCCGCCGTGAATCTTCCCGTGTGAACAATCCGGCGGTCGGTAAACGTGTGGCGGCAATCACCGGCGCAGATATCGAGCGCAAGCACGTTTATACCGAGCGCGCCAAAGCGCAGCGCGCCCGTTTCAACTTGCCAGCATGGCCCACCACCACCATCGGTTCATTCCCGCAAACGACTGAAATCCGTGGCCTGCGTCTGGACTTTAAACAAGGTCGTCTGGATAACACCAGATACCGCACCGGTATCAGCGAACACATTAAGCAAGCCATTAAAGAGCAGGAACGTCTGGGTATCGACGTGCTGGTTCACGGCGAAGCTGAACGTAACGACATGGTTGAATATTTTGGCGAGCATCTGGACGGTTTTGTATTCACACAAAACGGCTGGGTACAAAGCTACGGTTCACGTTGCGTCAAACCTCCGGTCATCATCGGCGACGTCAGCCGTCCGCAAGCGATCACCGTTGAGTGGGCAAAATACGCACAGTCCCTGACCGAAAAACCGGTGAAAGGCATGCTGACCGGCCCGCTTACGATCCTGTGCTGGTCCTTCCCGCGTGAAGATGTCAGCCGTGAAACCATCGCCAAACAAATCGCGCTGGCGCTGCGTGACGAAGTGGAGGATCTGGAAAAAGCCGGTATCGGTATCATCCAGATTGATGAACCGGCACTGCGCGAGGGCCTGCCACTGCGTCGGTCTGAATGGAAGGCGTACCTGCGCTGGGCAGTGGATGCGTTTAAACTCAATGCCGCGATTGCCAGTGATGACACGCAGATCCATACCCACATGTGTTACTGCGAATTCAACGACATCATGGATTCCATCGCCGCGCTGGATGCTGACGTGATCACCATCGAAACCTCGCGTTCCGATATGGACTTGCTGGAATCGTTCAAAGATTTCGAGTACCCGAACGAAATCGGGCCGGGCGTTTACGACATTCACTCACCGAATGTGCCAAGCGTGGAATGGATTGAAGCTTTGCTGCGTAAAGCCGCGGATCGCATTCCGGCAGAACGCCTGTGGGTTAACCCTGACTGCGGCCTGAAAACCCGTGGCTGGCCGGAAACCCGTGAATCGCTGGAAAACATGGTAAAAGCCGCCAGGCGCCTGCGTGCTGAGAAAGCCTGATTTTGTACTGAATAAGATTACGTTGTGTTGTTGCTGAAACGTTTTGGGGCACTCCGGTGCCCCCTTTTTTATTGTTCTCATACGCAATTTGTTACGTCTGTTTCAGCCCGCGCCATACGGAGGCTGTGGCGTGATTTTGGCGCTGAGCTTCGGGCAGTTTCCACGCACGGCGCGGTTCTCCGCTAGGCTTAAACCAGGCTTTACTTTCATTTTACCCATCAGACAGGGAGAAAATATGAACCGGTTTACAGACAAAGTCGTGGTAGTTACTGGCGCAGGTTCCGGCATGGGTGCCGCATCGGCTCGGCGTTTTTCTTCAGAAGGGGCGATTGTAGTACTTGTCGGCCGGACGAAGGAAAAGCTGGAGAAAGTCGCTAAAACGTTGAGCAGTACGCAGTATTACATTCATCTGGCGGATGTTTCTTCCGCGCAGGATGTGGAGCGTATGGCAGAAGTGATTGAGGATAAATTCGGCCGTGTTGATGTGCTGGTAAATGGTGCAGGCGTGGTGGTGCAGGGCAAAGTGACAGAGCCCAGCCTCGACGACTGGCAGAAAATCATGGGTATCGATCTCAGTGGCGTTTTCTACTGCACACGTTTCTTTATGCCCGCGCTGATTAAGAGCAAAGGGAATATCGTGAATATTTCTTCGGTGTCCGGCATCGGCGGTGACTGGGGCATGAGCTTTTATAATGCCGCAAAAGGCGGTGTGACCAACTTCACCCGTTCGATTGCTATGGATCACGGTAAAGATGGCGTGCGCGTCAATGCCGTTTGTCCGTCGCTGACCTTCACGGATATGGCATCGGGTATCAAAGACAACAAGCCGTTGCTGGCGAAATTTGCCGAACGTATCCCTCTGGGGCGTGGCGCAGAACCGGAAGAAATTGCCGATGTGATCGCGTTTCTCGCCAGTGATGATGCCCGCTTCGTGACGGGCGTAAATCTGCCGGTCGATGGCGGGCTTTCTGCCTCTAACGGTCAGCCTGCGCAGGCGTAGCGCACTGTTTTATAAAACGTTAACAACAGGCGTCGAAAACGGGCGTCTTCCGGCTCGCCACTTCACTGGCGGGCCGTATTTTTCGCGGTGTCCCGCAAATTTGCGCCATGTTCCCCTTTCTCCGCTACAGATTCGTTATCATGGAATAGATTCTGTACAAAGGTAACCTGACCATGACCCATCTGCTTTTTTCCCTTTTATCTCCTGTACTTGAACATCCCGCGGGTATACGTCAGGTGTATTTTGCCGGCGCTCAGCATCCGGTGCCGGAGCTGGCCTATCAGGTGGATTTTCCGCGTCTTGAACTGGTGCTGGACGGCGAACAGATGATGAAGTGGGAAGACGAACACGGCAATATTCAGACTACCCGGATGCAGGCTGGCGATGCGCTGTTCGTTCCGTCAAAAGGCTGGAACAGCCCGCAATGGCAACAGCCGGTGCGGACCCTGAGTTTCTTATTTGGCAAACAGCAACTGGGTTTCAGCCTGCTTCACTGGGATGGCGAACAGTTTACTGCCAGCGAAAAAGGTAATGTCGGGCGACGCGGACCGCGGACCGGCGCATTTATGCTACAGGCGCTCAATGAACTGGCGTGGCATCGCAGTGATCAGTCCACCGCGCAGTTTCTGGTGAAAGGACTGCTCAGCCACGCGCTGGATCTGTTCAGCTCTTCGGTACAAACCGTCTCGCGCAGTCAGGCGTTATTTGCGGCTATCCGTCAGTATATCGAGGAGCATTATCGCGAACCGCTGACCCGCGATTCTGTCGCCAAAGCGTTTTATATTTCACCGAACTATTTATCGCATTTGTTTCAGAAAAGCGGGGGTATCGGGCTGAATGAATACCTGAACTATGTGCGGCTGGAGCAGGCGAAAAATCTGCTGAAAGGGTATGACATGAAAATCAGGGAAGTTGCTCATGCCTGCGGATTTATCGACAGCAATTATTTTTGCCGTCAGTTCAGAAAAAGCACCGAACGCTCTCCTTCAGAATACCGCCGGCAATACCGCAGCCAGTTTGAAAATGCCTGACTGCCAACCGGTTTGCAGGGATCACGCTAAAACGATTTTTGTTCCCTGCGGTGAG
>Ga0157284_10000200_pt1 | contig 9954 bp, 13 predicted proteins | sample NitcycUS059202B1_FD_108392 | JGI IMG/M metagenome (GOLD analysis project Ga0157284, IMG submission 108392) | Soil microbial communities from Arlington Agricultural Research Station in Wisconsin, USA - Nitrogen cycling UWRJ-S059-202B-1 | ecosystem: Environmental > Terrestrial > Soil >... | reverse complement strand
TCGCTCATCAGCCAGTCGGTGATCGGGTAGAAGGCCGCGATCGAGAGGAGCCCGGCGAGGATCACGCCCTGGTAGAGGGCGCCCTCGACCCGGTCGGATTTGGTCCGCACCACCAGCGCCCCGATGATCGAGGCGATGATCGCGACGCCGCCGATCACCAGCGGGTAGATCGCGACCTCGCGGGCGAAGTCCGGGGTGAAGGTGAGGACGCCGAGCAGCATCACCGCGACGGAGGTGACCGCGTAGGTCTCGAAGAGGTCGGCGGCCATGCCGGCGCAGTCGCCGACGTTGTCGCCGACGTTGTCGGCGATAACGGCCGGGTTGCGGGGATCGTCCTCGGGGATCCCCGCCTCGACCTTGCCGACCAGGTCGGCGCCGACGTCGGCGGCCTTGGTGAAGATGCCGCCGCCGAGCCGGGCGAAGACGGAGATCAGCGAGCCTCCGAAGCCGAGGCCGACGAGCGCGTCGACCGCGTGCTCGTCGCTGGCGCCGGTGAGGACCAGGAACCCGTAGTAGCCGGCGACGCCGATCAGCGCCAGGCCGACGACCAGCAGGCCGGTGACCGAGCCGCCCTTGAAGGCGACGTCGAGCGCCGGCGGCACCCCGCCGCGGGCGGCCTCGGCGACGCGGCTGTTGGCCCGCACCGAGACGTTCATCCCGATGAAGCCGGTGGCGCCGGAGAGGATGGCCCCGATCAGGAAGCCGACGGCGGTCTCCCAGTTCTGCAGCAGCAGCAGCAGAACCGCGATCGGCAGCGCCAGCGCGGCGATGATCGTGTACTGGCGGCTGAGGTAGGCCTGCGCCCCCTCCTGCACGGCGCCGGAAATTTCCTGCATGCGGTCGTTGCCCGCCGGTTTCGCGAGCAGACGCTGGGTAACGAGAAGTCCGTAGATGACGGCGGCGCCCGCACACACGAGTGCGACGACCACGCCGTAATCGGTCAAGAAGTCGGTCAAGTTCCTATTCCTCCGGTGGTTTTAGCGGCGCGGGAGTCTATAGACGAAGGCGGCGACAGCGCTTTCTAAGCGCGATCGGCAGCCTTTTCCGCGTAGGTGCGCCGGGTTTCCGCAACGGCGTCGCGGTAGATGTCTTCGATCGAGACCCCGGAATCGAGCGCCTCGCGCGCCCGCTGAGCGCCGTTTCGCTCCGGCAACCGCAGGTCCAGCCCCAGCTGCGCCCGCGCCGGCTCGGTCCAGGCCAGCACCTGCTCCAGCAGCGACCGCGTCGGCACCTCCTCGCCACGGCGGAAGTCGATCATCCGGCCGCCGGCGCCGTAGCGGATCGCCCGCCAGAGGTTCTCCTCGATCTCGCGGTCGGCCAGCGGCGCCCCTCTTCCTTCGTAGCCGTGCTCGTCGTAGTCGAGCGCGGTCTGGGCGATGCAGGCGGCGATCAGACCCGCCAGCTGCAGGGACTCCTCGCCCCGCGTCTGGGCGTCGCAGATCCGCACCTCGACGGTGCCGAAGCTGTGGTGCGGCCGCACGCTCCACCAGAGCTGGGTCGACTCGACCACCGAGCCGAGCCGCTCCAGGGTGTCGACGAAGCCGGCGTAGGTCTCCCAGTCGCGGAACGGCGAGGGCACCCCGCAACGCGGGAAGGTGCGGGTGAAGATCTCGCTGCGAACGCTGTGCAGGCCGCTGTCGCGGCGGTCGAGGAAGGGCGAGTTGGCCGAGACCGCGAGCAGCAGCGGCAGCAGCTCCCGCATCCAGTCGCAGACCGCGATCGCCCGGTCGGCGCCCTGGATGCCCATGTGCAGGTGCAGGCTCCAGGTGTTGTTGCGCTGCGCCACCCAGCCGAGTTCGTTGCGGAGACGGTTGTAATGCGGCGTGTCGATGATCCGCTGGTCGAGGTAGTTGGCCCAGGGATGGGTCCCCATCGCCCCCAGGCCTAGCCCCATCCCGCCGACCAGGTCGAAGAGCCGCGCCCGCCGCTCGCGCTGACGGGAGACGGCCTCGGCGAAGGTCTCCGAGCGCCCGGAGCGGATCTCCACCTCGGCGGCGATCAGCTCCCCGGCCGCCGACTCGGCCAGGACCTCGTCCTGCCGGCAGGCGGCGAAAACGTCCTCGAAGCGGTGTTCCAACTCCAGCGTCTGCGGGTCGAGGATCGCGAACTCCTCCTCGAGGCCGATCGTGAAGTCCTGCGAGGACTCGAACTTCTCGCGGGCGAGATCGAGGTCGAGGGCCAAGATCGCGGGCCGCTAGGCGAGGTAGAAGTAGAGCGCGTAGAGCAGGTCGACGGCGGGGCTGGAGGTGTGGACCGTCACCTCCGGCGGCACCTGCAGCAGCTGCTCGGAGTAGTTGAAGATGATTTTCACCCCGGCTTTGACCAGGCGGTCGGCGACGTCCTGGGCCGCCTCGGCCGGGACCGCAAGGACACCGACGACGATCTCCTCCTCGGCCACGACCGCCGGCAAGTCGCCGATGTCGCGCACGGTCAGCTCGCCGATCTGGTTGCCGACGACGCTCGGATCGCTGTCGAAGACCGCGACGACCTGGAAGCCATGGTCGGCGAAGATCGAAGAGGTGGCGATCGCCTGGCCGAGGTTGCCGGCGCCGAAGAGGGCGATGTTGTGCTGGCCGGAGGTGCGGAGGATCTTGCGGATCTCCGAGACCAGCGAGTCGACGTTGTAGCCGACGCCGCGCTTGCCGAACTTGCCGAAGCCGGAGAGGTCGCGGCGGATCTGGGTCGGGTTGATGTGGGTGTACTCGGAGAGCTCCTGCGAGGAAATCGTCTCCCGCCCCATCTTCCGCGCCTGCGTCAGCACCTGCAGGTAGCGCGAGAGCCGCGCGGCGACGCCGAGCGAGAGACGCTCGCCTTCGACCGGGAACGCCCCTGCGGCGTCGAACTCCTCGATCACCTCGACCATGCCCCCACAGTATCGAGCCTGGCCGTGAGCGCCGCGCGGTCGAGGATCAGTTCGGAGACCTCGACCCCGTCGACCTCGACCACGGGGATGCGCTCGAGGTGGCGCCGCAGCAGCAGCTCGTGGCTCTCGATGTCGATCTCGTGCAGGGTGAAGCGGTAGCCCTCGTCGTGCAGGGCGACGATCTGTTTCAGCGCTTCCTCGCAGAGATGGCAGCCCGGACGGGAGTAGACGACGACGTCGGCCATCGGCTCAGTGAGGGACCGCGGCCTTGGTTTCGCCGGTCGCGAAGGCGTCGTAGCCGAGGTACTCGGGATACGGGATCGGCTCCACGTAGCGGGCGGCGGATCCGATCATCGCCGCATTGTCGGTACACAAAGTGATCGGGACCAGCTTCAGCCGCACCCCCATCTCCTCGCAGAGCTGCCCGACCGCCTCGCGAAGAGGCCCGTTGGCGGCGACGCCGCCGCCGAGGGCGACCGCCTCCCACTCCCCCTTCTTCAGCGCCCGCTTCAACTTCGCCGTCAGCTGCTCGACGACGGCGGCCTGGAAGGAGGCGGCAACGTCGGCGCGCCGCTCCTCCACGCCCTCCGGCCCGAGTTCCCGGCAGCGGTAGAGGACCGCCGTCTTCAGGCCGCTGAAGCTGAAGTCGAGGCCCGGATTGCGGGACATCGCCACCGGCATCTCGAACGCCTCCGGGTCTCCCCCCTCGGCCTCGCGCTGGACCGCCGGCCCTCCCGGGTACCCGAGCCCGAGCAGGCGGGCCGACTTGTCGAAGGCCTCGCCGGCGGCGTCGTCGAGGGTCTGGCCGAGCAGCTCGTAGCCGTGGTGGTCGCGGACACCGGCGAGCAGGGTGTGGCCGCCGCTGGCGATCAGGCAGAGGAAGGGCGGCTGCAGCGGCTCGGGCTCAAGGAAGTTGGCGGCGACGTGGCCCTGCAGGTGGTCGACGGGGATGAAGGGCAGGCGCCGCGCCGCGGCGATCCCCTTGGCGGCGCTGATCCCGACCAGCAGCGCCCCGATCAGGCCGGGGCCGGCGGTGGCGGCGACCGCCTCGATGTCACCGAGGGTTACCCCCGCCTCCCCCAGCGCCGCGCTGACGACAGGCTCGACCAGCTCCAGGTGGTGGCGGGCGGCGACCTCCGGGACGACGCCGCCGAACCCCTCGTGGGCTTTCGCCTGCGAGGAGATCACGTTGCTGAGGATCCGCGCGCCGTCGAGGACGGCGGCGCAGGTGTCGTCGCAGGAGGTCTCGATCGCCAGCAGCATCAGTCAGCTCCTAATTCAATCGAGCCACATGATCAGCGCGTCCTCGCCGTTGTCGTGGTAGTAGCGAGGGCGGACGCCGGCGGAGCGGAACCCGAAGCGTTCGTACATGCCGATGGCGCGGTGGTTGGAGACGCGGACCTCGAGTGTGAACGGCAGCGTCCCCTGCGACTCCTCGATCAGGCGCCGCATCAGTTGCCCGGCGACGCCGCCGCCGCGGCGGTCGGGGGCGACGGCGATGTTCATCAGGTGCCAGACCTGGTCGTAGCGGGAGCAGATCACGTAGCCGAGCAGCTCGTCGCCGACGCTGGCGGCGAGGCAGATCCCCGACGGCTTCGAGAGCTCCAGCACGAACATCGCCAGCGACCAGGGGGTCGGGAACGAGCGCCGCTCGATCGAGATCACCGCCGGCAGGTCGCTGTAGGCGAGCCTGCGGACCTGGACCTCTCGGTTCAGCTCACTTGGCTCTTTGTGAAGCGTCTCGTGCACGCCACCGCTCCGCATCTGGGGGTCTGAGGTAGATCGGGGCGAGCCCGTCGGGCTCCGGGCCGCCCTCCGCCGCCGCCAGCGCGCAGACGTGCCGCGCGGCGACCCGGTGGACGGGATCGGAATCGTCCGCTATGCGGACGCCGTCTCGGGCCAACTCGTGACGGAATCGTACCGCCCCGGAGCCGGCGACCAGCGGGGGTTCCTCCAGCTCCGCCACCCGCTCGGCCAGCTCCTCGGGCCGGTAGACGGCGGGCTCCCAGGTCCGCTCGCCGTCCGTCGAGTAGAGCGCGGCGAAGACCTCGCCGCGCCAGCCGTCGAGCACCGCCAGCCGCGCCCCCGAAAAACTCTCGCCGATCCCCGCCGCCAGGGCGTCGAGCGTGCAGACGCCCCGCGCCGGCAGACCGAGGCTGACGCTGAGCCCGCGGGCGGTGGCGATCCCGACCCGCAGGCCGGTGAAGGTGCCGGGGCCGAGCCCGACCGCGAGCAGGTCGACCCGCTCCCAGCCCCCGGCCGCCGCGGCCGCCCGCTCGACCTCCTCCAGCAGCCGGGTCGCGTGCAGGGGCCTCCCCTCGGGGGAAAGCCCCAGCTGCGACTCGTGCAGGACCTCGCCGTCGCGCCAGGCGCAAGCAACGGTGTCGACCGTCGCGGTGTCGAAGCCGACGACTACCAGGGGTGCGCTACCCCGTCACCGTGAAAGCCCAGGAACCGACTTTCTTTCCCTTGACGTACCAGCTGACGACGTGCTTGCCGGGGATCGTCGAGGTGATCTTGTTGACGTAGAGGGTCCCCTGTTCGGCTTCCTGAGCCTGGGCGCAGAGGTTTTTCCCGCTCGGGAATTTGACGCAGACGCTGTAGGAGACGTCGCCGGCGAGGCTTTTGAAGAAGGCGCCCTTTTTGGCTTTCTTCGGGCACTTGTGGGCGGGCTTGGCGTTGCGGGAGATCCCGCAGCCGACGTAGTGCTTGTAGGCGGCCGCGCTGGCCGAAGCGGGCACCGCCGTGATCAGCAATCCGCTCACCAACATCACCGCCGCGACCGCCTTCAGTCCCTTCATCGCGTCCTAGCCTTTCTCGATCGAATTTCGAGCGCCGATGCTAGCTGGCGCACTACTCCCTCAACACTTTCGACGCCGGTTTGGTGCGCCCTTTGCTCCCCTACCCATCCCAGTCGACTTCGATCCGCCGCTGCTCCTCGTCGACGTGGGAGAGGCGGACCTCCAGGGCGGGACGGTCGAGGCGGCCGGAGCCGGCGCCCGGCCACTCGACGAAAGCGACGCCCTCGGGGCGCAGGTAGTCGTCGAGCAGAGCCGGATCCTCGCCTTCCAGGGTCTGGAGGCGGTAGAGGTCGAGGTGGGAGACCGGCAGCCGGCCGCCCTCGTAGCGCTGGCCGATCGTGAAGGTGGGCGAGGTGACCGGGCCCTGGACGCCGAGCGCCCGGCAGGCGCCGCGGACCAGGGTCGTCTTGCCGGTCCCGAGCTCGCCGGAGAGGAGGACGACGTCGCCTGCTTTCAGGCGGGCGGCGATGCGGGCGCCGAGCCCTTCGGTCTCGGCAGCGCTGTTTGATTCGACCACCTCGGCGGACATCGCTGCCCGTTCTACCCGAAGAAGCCGAGCTGATCGGCGGGCGGCGGGGGCGGCGTCTCGTCGCCCGCTTCCACCTCGGCGATTTCCTCGGCGCTGGGCACCGGATCCGGGAGCGGCCGCTGCAGCAACTCCGGGATCGTCGCGAAGTCGGCCCGCAGCGTCTCCTTGACGGCGGGCGTGCGCAGGGCGGCGGCGGGATGGAAGAGCGGCAGCAGGAAGACGGTCCGGCCGCCGAGGTCGCGTACCTGCGGCGTCCCCCGCACCTTGGTGATCCCGGTCGGGCTGCCGCTGAGCAGCTTCGTCGCGAAGTTGCCGAGCGTGCAGACGACCCGCGGCTCGATCAGCCGCACCTGCTCCCAGAGGTAGGGCTCGCAGGCCTGGATCTCGCCCGGTTGCGGGTCACGGTTGCCGGGCGGGCGCGACTTGAGGACGTTGGCGATGAAGACGTCCTCGCGCTTGAGCCCGATCTCTTCCAGCATCTGGTTCAGCAGCTGGCCGGCACGGCCGACGAAGGGCAGGCCCTGGCGGTCCTCTTCGGCCCCCGGCGCCTCGCCGACGAACATCAGGTCGGCGTCGGCGTTGCCGGCCCCGAAGACCGCTTTGGTCCGGGTCTCGTAGAGGGGACATTTGGTGCAGCCCTGGACCTCTTTGTAGAGCTCGACCAGCCGCTCCCGCCGCTCCTCGGCGCTGGCGCTCACGGCTTCTCCCCCGCCGCCCGCCGCTTGCGCGACTCCGTGATCCGGTCCTGCCGCGCCGCCTCCCGCTCCCGCCGCCGCGATTCGTCCGAGCGCACCCCCGCCCCGCGCGGCTGGCGCCCCGGGGGCGAGACAGAAGAGAGAAGCCGCCGCGTGCGCCCCGAGCCACAGCTCACGCAGGCGACCGCGCCACCCGCCGCGACCAGCTCCTCAAAACGCGCCCCGCACTCCTCGCACTCGAACTCGTAGATTGGCACGGTCCTGCGGAGTCTACGGGCGATTCGACTACAGCTATTTGGCATTGACAACTGCCGTTTACACTTGATGCATGGCAACGGTCGCGAGGAAGCTCGACCTTCGCGTCGGCGAGCTGGTCGAAATTGATGGCAGGCGCTATGAGGTCGTGCCAGACAAGACCGGTGGGCTGACGATCGAGCCGCCCATAGCCCCGATCTCAGAGCTGTATGAGAACCGCGGCATGAAGCCCGCTGCGCTTGAGGATTTCGAGCGCTTAACCGCCGACTACCCCACTGACGGCGAGGGCTAGAAAACCGGCAGCCAGCACGAGGTTGCGGTAGCGATTCTGGGACGCGCATATCCTGCGCGCATGAATCCCTCGTCTCGTACCTTGCCGGTCACTGTCCGGTTCGAACGCAAGGAGTGGCACGAAGAGGTCGAGCGCTTGGACAAGCACTCCCCTACCCGCGTTCGGGCCGAGAGTGCCCGCCGCGAAATCGAAGGTGGAGCCACGACCCTCGACTGGAAAAAGTGCGAAGCCAAGGGCGAAGGGGGAATCAATCTTCCTGGTTGCGTGAAGCTGTATGTCCCACTCGGGCGACAGGGGGCGTCCGAGGCACCCTTCGGCTTCGTGTTCCAGCTTGCCCAGGACCCGGACGGCACCCTGCTGTGGAACTTCATCGCATTCGGGGAGCGCCACCCTGAGAATCCTCGGACTCGCACGGTCTACGAGCGCGCCCACAAGCGCCTCCACGGCCGCTACCCGTAACAGCTACTGCGGGTCTTCGAATACTCTGCGCCGATGAGGGCAAGGGGATTTCTGGGTGTTCTCCTCTGCGCGGCAGCGGCGGCCCTGCCGGGGAGCGCCGGCGCGAAACCGGGCTATTCCGTATCCCCGGAGAGCTTCTCCCTAGAAGCGTCGCTCCCGAAGAGCAACGGCTACAGAATCTCCCTTGCCTCGTTCGGGCACCGGTGGGTCGAGGTGTCCCTCAGCCGTCCCAATGGCGAAGCCGCCCTCTACCTCGCCCGGGGAAGGGCGAACCGCCACGGCATCGACGTCGACCTCGGCCGTTTCGGCAGCGTCCACGCCCGTTTCACGGGTCACCGCCTCAAGGTCGATCCGCTCTTCCCCGGGTGCCATGCCCGGCCGGCGATCAACGAGCGCGGCAGACTCGAGGGCAGCATTCGCTTCCGCGGCGAGGGTGGCTATGCCGAGGTCACGACCAGGCGCGCGAGGGCCGAGTACGTGCACAGCTTTCGGGAAGTGTGCAACTTCGCCCGCGGGGCTCGGCCGGCACCCGCCGACAGGAGCGAATTGTTCGAAGTGCTCGAAGTGGAGAAGAAAGAAGAGGGACGGACTGTGCGGCTGAACGTGCTGAACATGACCGATCCCGACACCCTCGCCCCACTCTCCATCTGGGCCGGGCTGCAAGAGTGGATCGGCAGGGTTCTCGCGATCAAGATCGCTTCCGCGACGGGCGAAGGAGGTTCGTTCGAGGTGAGCCCTCCTCGCGGCCAGCCGCAGACCGTGTCGCTAGATCCGACCCCTCCTTTCCGCGGCAGCGGTTCCTACGCCTTGCAGCCCGACGGGACCTCGACCTGGAGCGGCGATCTGCGCGTTCCGTTCCCGGGCCTCGGCCAGATTCCGCTGACGGGACCGGGTTTCAGTGCCAGGGCCTGCCGCACCCACATCGTGGAACACACCATCTCTTGCAAGCGCCACTCGCAGAGCAGCCGTGCCTCAGCCCTGATCGCGCGCCTGCTTGGAGAGGGGGCGCTTCGATGAAGGTAAAAGGAAGTCTGCTGGCTCTGATCTGCGCGGCGGCCGTGCTGTCGGCGATGCCGGCGCCCGCGACCGGCGCAACCGGCAAGGCGGCGGAAGTGAGGGTCAGCACCTTCGAGGTGGGGGGATCCAACGGCTACGAGGTGACGGTGTCCTCGTGGCGGGAAGGCGACACCCCTGGTGACGCGGTGGTCCAGGCTGTCAACGGCCCGCTCCAGGCGATCTACTCGGTGCCTGCGGGTACCGCGCCTGGGATCCACGCGATCTTCGGCTCCCTCGGTGAGCTTGACGTCAGCTTCGAGCAGCGCCGCAAGGAGGTCGACCGGGTCGGCAAAGGGTGCAGGTCGATCACCGAAGAGGGAGTCTTCCGCGGCACCTTTCGCTTCGTTGGAGAGAACGGCTACTTCTCCAGCGAAGCGGCCAACCCAGAGGGTGAAATCTGGCGTCTGCCCGACGGCTTCTGCATCTTCGAGAACTTTCGCCGGGCGCGGCCGTTCCTGGGAATGGAAAAGAAGGCCCTGGAAGCGCGCACGAACAGCGAGGGGCGGGAAATCTCGTTCCAGGCCTCGAAAGACGAGCTCCGCGGGTTCCCCTCCTTCGAGGCGACCATCGGCGAACGCATCGACCAGATGAAGATCATGCGAACCGCGAGGGTGCACGGTGGCAAACAGACCTTCTCCAGCACGGGTAGATCGCGAGCGAGCGTATCGCCGCCGCCGCCATTCAGCGGCAGCGCGCGATTCCGCGATCCCGCACGCCAGCCTGCGACCTGGACCGGGTCCCTGAACGTGCCCTTCCCCGGCGTGCCGAATATTCCCCTGGCCGGTGTGGGCTTCATCGCCAAGCTCTGTCCGCGGATCTCGATCCTCTCGCGCTGCCTGAAAAGCCGCTAGAGAAGCGACACCGCAGTTTTCCTAGTCGAATACGCTGACTTCCGATGAAGCGCATCGGGAGAGTCGGCGCGCTGCTCGCCTGCGCGTTGCTGGCGCTGGCGCTGCCCGCTCGGTCGTCAGGAGCTTCGTGACCTCGTCGACCTCGTCGACAAG
>Ga0157284_10000199_pt1 | contig 9960 bp, 7 predicted proteins | sample NitcycUS059202B1_FD_108392 | JGI IMG/M metagenome (GOLD analysis project Ga0157284, IMG submission 108392) | Soil microbial communities from Arlington Agricultural Research Station in Wisconsin, USA - Nitrogen cycling UWRJ-S059-202B-1 | ecosystem: Environmental > Terrestrial > Soil > Agricultural... | reverse complement strand
ATTTCCAACGAAGTCGCGCCGTTCGGTGGCATTAAACAATCCGGCCTGGGGCGTGAAGGCTCACGTCACGGTATGGATGATTATCTGGAAATGAAATACCTGTGCATCGAGCTGGGTGAATAAGGGTGCAGATTACGGGGAGTATGGGAACAGCATACTAAGAAAGCGCCGGACAACTTGTCCGGCGTATTCATGCGGCGATGTAAAATTTAACTTCTTGCTTCCTGCGGAGCAGGGTCATCTTGTAAGTGCTTTTTGAAGTGTTTCTCAATTTGCTCTAACGTTTTGCCCTGCGTTTCCGGCGCGAAGATAATGGCGAAAATGCCCCCTGCGACACCGATGGCGGCAAAGCAGAAGAAGGACATCGTCAGCCCGATAGAATCCAGCATGATCGGGAACATAAAGGCGATAGAGAAATTGGTCATCTGCATGGCAAATACCGACACGCCGTTAGCCATACCGCGGATGCGCATCGGGAACATTTCCGACAGCAGCAGCCAGGTAACAGGCGACAACGCGCCCTGCTGGAAGCACAGGAAAATCAGCATACCGCCCAGTACCAGATAACTGCGGACAGCATCGGGATGGCCGTTGACGGTTTCTGGCATCAGCCAGGTCACCAGCCCGATGGCAAGAAGCGTCAGCGTACAACCTATCTGACCGGTCAGCAGCAGCGGACGGCGTCCGAAACGGCTGAGTAACATTATCCCCACGAACGTCATGATCACCGAAATTACCCCGTTGGCGATGGTCGCCATCAGAGACGCATTGGTGCTTAATCCCGTGGCCTGCAACATGGTCGGTGCGTAGAACATGATGGTGTTCACGCCGGAAAGCTGTTGCAGCATGGCGATACCAATCCCCAGAAATACCAGTCGTTTCATCCAGACGGAAATCGTCTTCTGGCGGCGGGAATGTTTCTCGCTTTTAGAACTCATGGAACTGCGGATCTCGCTCAGTTCTTTCTCAACCTTGCCTGCTTTACGGGTGCGTTCCAGCACGTCACGCGCCTCGCGATAGCGGCCATGCATGGCGTACCAGCGCGGTGTGTCAGGCAGGAACAACATACCGACCCATAAAATCACCGCCGGAACACAGGCGACACCCAGCATCCAGCGCCAGGTGGTTTCGCCGCCCCAGACTTCGTTAATGGCCGCGTTACTGGTGTAAGCAATCAGCTGGCCGGAGACGATCATCAGTTCCTGCAAGGTGACGAACTGCCAGCGGCGGTTAGAAGGCACGATTTCCGCGATATATATCGGCACAATCGCTGCCGCGCCACCGACGGCCAGTCCGAGAATAAAGCGGAAGGTAATCATCAGCACGACGTTGGGCGCCATGGCACAACCCAGAGAACCGGCCATGAATATTATCGCCATCGCCAGAATGATTTTTTTGCGTCCGAACCGGTCAGCGACCCGACCCGCAAAGACCGCGCCGATAGCAGAACCCAGTATCAGGAAACTGGTGACCATCCCGGTCGTCACCGATGTCAGATGCAGATCGTGCTTCATGAACAGCAGCGCGCCCGCAATCACACCTGTATCGTAGCCAAACAATAAACCACCCAGGGTGGCAATAAACGCAATTACTTTTACCAGTGGTTCGGTCGGCGGCGGCGTTTTCTTCGCCTCGCTTTCCTGCCCGCTGTTGAGTTTCTCAGTCACAAGTGCTCCCTGTATTTCATTATTGTTGTCATGTTTTGTGTGATGCAGATCACACAACCTCTAAATCTAACCCAAGTTGAGGATTTTGGTAGGCGGCAGGGGAAATTAGTCATGGATTACAAAGCAGATGTTAAAATTTCGGAAAATACTGAATGCCGCGCAGGAGTGAGGCGGGAAGTGCATTACACTTCCCAAGGGGATATTTCGGTTCGATTTTTATCCGTTGGGATAGAATTAATGCTGTTTTTACTTCAGAGAAGTCTGTTTACGAGGGGATAAAGCAGCAGGTTTTGCCTGAAACGGCGCAAACCTATATTCTATCGGCCAATTTACTGAGACAGTTGCAATGAGGTCTATATGATTATCAAACCACGCATCCGTGGCTTTATCTGTGTTACTGCCCATCCGGAAGGTTGCAAGGCGAACGTTAAAGAACAAATCGACTACGTTACCGCGCAAGGCAAAATCGAAGGCGGTCCGAAAAAAGTCCTGGTGATCGGTGCTTCTACCGGTTACGGCCTCGCAGCCCGCATCTCAGCTGCTTTTGGTTCTGACGCAGCAACGCTGGGCATCTTCTTCGAACGTCCGGGCGATGAATCCAAAACCGCTACCGCAGGCTGGTACAACTCTGCAGCCTTCGAAGAATTTGCGGATGCAAAAGGTCTGTACGCAAAAAGCATCAACGGCGACGCCTTCTCTGATGAAGTGAAGCAAAAGACCATTGAGCTGATCAAACAAGATTTAGGTCAGGTTGATCTGGTGGTTTACAGCCTGGCCGCGCCGCGCCGTACCCATCCGAAAACCGGTGAAGTGTTTAACTCCACCCTGAAGCCAATCGGTAAGCAAGTGACCATTCGTGGCATCAATACCGATAAAGAAACCATCAACGAAACCACGCTGGAACCGGCAACCCCTGAAGAAATCGCGGGCACCGTAGCGGTAATGGGTGGCGAAGACTGGCAGATGTGGATCGAAGACCTGAAAGCCGCCGGTGTACTGGCTGAAGGCGCGAAAACCACGGCGTTCACCTACCTGGGTGAAGAAGTGACGCAGGACATCTACTGGAACGGTTCTATCGGTGAAGCGAAGAAGGATCTGGACAAACGTGTTCTGGATATCCGCAGCACACTGGCAGAGCAGGGCGGTGACGCACGTGTTTCCGTGCTGAAAGCCGTTGTCACTCAGGCGAGTTCCGCTATCCCTGTGATGCCGCTGTATCTTTCCCTGCTGTTCAAAGTGATGAAAGAGAAGGGCACGCACGAAGGTTGTATCGAGCAGGTTTATGGTCTGTACAAAGATAGCCTGTATGGCGCTGAACCGCTGGTCGATAACGAAGGCCGTCTGCGCGCTGACCTGAAAGAGATCGCGCCGGAAGTACAGGCAGAAGTCGGCAAGCTGTGGGATGAAGTCACCAATGACAACATCCCTGAGCTGACAGATTTCGCGGGCTACAAAAGCGAGTTCATGCGTCTGTTCGGCTTCGGTCTGAACGGCGTTGATTACGCAGCCGATACTAATCCAGACGTGAAAATCAAACATCTGATCCAGATGTAATTTGGATTAACGCTTAGATTGCTAAAACCCCACATATCGCTGAGAAGCGGGTGTGGGGTTTTTTATAACTTTCTACACCCCGCCCGCAGATCTCACCTTCCGCTGAATAAGTTCACGCGTGTTTGGGTCGAAATACCGGCTTGGCCAGATGGCGCTCGGGTGTATATCCAATGCCTGCGCAATAAGCATTTCGCCTTTCGGCCAGGGTCTTGAAAGTGCGTTAGACAGTGTCGAGGAACTCAGACCGGCAGCGCGGGAGACGGCGGCCATCGTCGTACCTTTCTTACGTAATCCGGCAATGATATCGGCCTGATGCCAGTCGCAATTATTCATGACGGGGTGCTCCTGTTTTTAAAAGCACAGGAACAGCAGAGCAGAAGGGCAGAAATGTGGGGCTATGCGATAGTTTCATATACGACTCCTTGTAGTGAATACGACTACCACTGGAGCTGCGAAACTCTTTGGGTGGTAGCTCAGACAAGGTTCGCAGTACCGGCCTACAAGGACACCGGCCAGCCCGAAGGCTGCCCTGCCTGAGCCACCATTGATGTTATTAAACAGGGTTAGCTGCCTAAATAACAGGTGAGCAGAGACAATTGCACTCGATGTATAACATCAAGTACGTCCTTATAGTGTTGGCCGAGCTGCGAAACCCGGCTGCGGATTTTGCCGCAGCGGGCGCACTATAGCGTAATTGAGTAAGCTAAACCAACGGGCTAACCGCGAAAATGAGGTGCGCTTTCCAGAGAAATTTCACGCGTTGCAGTGGGTTACATGACAACATCAAGAACGTATGACAGTCGCTTAAGCGCGTTCGCATGTTTCTCTGCGGGCATCTTCGACAGATTTTTTCTTTTCCAACGCACTGCGGGTAACTTGTCTATATTGTCGAGACCCAATAACGTCCAGTCCGGTTCTTTATTTTTGAATGACAGTAAAAATTCTTTCTCTTCCTGAGTTATTTTCTCATTAATCAGGTCAATCAGTTGCCTGCGTACTGCGAGCAATTCGGCGAACGGAATATAAGCGAGCACTGATTTCGCAATGTCGTCTAACGCAGCTTTAATTCCCTTTAGTGACTCTTCCCGGTCCAGCACGGGCAAATAAACCAGATCGATATCAACGGATAAGCGTGGAAAATTGCGGATAAAAAGATTGATTGCCGTCCCACCCTTGAGAGCAAAGCAATCGTGTTTTGCAATGAAAGGAAGCAATTGTAAAAGCAACTGCACCTGTCGGTAGTAAATACTTTCCCTGTCCATTTTTAATTACATATCCTTGGGTACCGTAATATTCCATGTCGTATCTAGCCTGCCGGACTTAGCGATTTCGCGTTTACCGCTACCTAACTCATAAAGATCAGGCTTGAGATATTTAAACCAGGCATGGTTGTGACGCTGTGCCAGCCACAGGAAAAGACGTTTGGACTTTATACTGCCGCTTGCCTGCAGCAGAAGTTCAAGTTTGCGAGGGGAGAGTGTCGAAAGCCCCTGCATGATTTGGTCAGCATGCTCAAAACTGATAGCTTTGGGCACGTCTGAGAGAAGTTCGAGCATAGCTTTCTCAGGCGCGGAATAGAGCATTGGCGACAGCGATTCCTGCCACTGACTTTCACGCAGAAATCTTTTGTCCGCCATGACCGAATCAGGCCATAAACGTCGCGTGCTGTGCCCTTTAAAACTGGCGCGCCCGGTGATTTTATTTAGCCACGCTGGAAGTGGACTGGAAGAATAAAGGCTGACTGGTACGACCTGACCCTTAAGCTGATAATGTGCTAACCCTTCCAGGTTCAGAGCCGTCAGACCGCCTAAAGTGACGGGCGTTGGGTGCATACGCTGAAGCGAGGTTACGATCCCTTGCCAGTTCAATGGCGATTCATCACGTGTATACACGCCGGGTGCAAGCATCAGCAACGTCCGGCTTTTTACTGCGTTATCGATAAAATGTCGTGGTAATCCCTGTTCTTGCAACAACGTTTTTGTGGTGATCAGACCACAAGGGAGTAACGTTTTCAGATGTTGTCTCGCCTCAGTGTTAAGCATAAAAAACCACCGGTTTACAAAATGGATAATTCGCGGCGATTATTGCCGCATATTTTTATTTTTGTAAACCATAGCATGGATAGAGTTTATCAGGCTCGCGCTATTCCTGCGCAATGTAACGCGTCTGCGGAGGCTAAACCAACGGGCTAACCGCGAAAATGAGGTGCGCTTTCCAGAGAAATTTCAGGCGTTGCAGCGGGTTACATCAAGCACGTTGATCAAAAGCGTCCCGCTATCTTCAGGACGCCTCTTCCTTATCAGAACCCGATGTTCACCCGGATCATGATCATCTGCGAGCGGGTGCGCGCATCATCCAGCCCAAGCGTGCCCTGATAAGCGATGCCCGGCGTGATGTTATGCGGCAACAGGAAATCCAGCCCCATGCCTAATAGCAGATTTTCCTGACTGTCGCCGTAGACATCCGCACTCCACGTATCATTGCCGGAATCGGCGTAACCCAGACGGGCACGGCCCGGATCGCTGAAAGCCTGCGTGTATTCGAAACGACTTTGCCAGCGCAGCACCGACCACGTCAGTGGCAGTGCGTATTGGGTGCGAACGCCGAGCGCGCCGGTCACATCATTCAGCACCTGGGAGGCGAAAGCCAGATCGTAGGCATCGGCGCTGGATTCCGTGTAGCTGTCGAGCCGGGTGCGAGACAATTGCAGGCGTCCGTATGGCGAAATCAGCAGGTCGGGCAGACGATAGTCATAACCCGATGTCAGAGCCCCAAATACCTGATAACCGCCACGGTCGCCGCGGGCGAATTGATCCATTTCTGTCACATAACGACGGCTGTCGTAGTCCAGACGGCTGTATCCGAGCAAACCATCGATAAAGAAACGGCTGGGATGATAGCTGCCATAAAGCACCGAGCTGATGGATCGACCGTTGCTGCGGGAACCGCTGTCACCGATATCGCTAACGTCTCTGCCAAAACCAATCCCCATACCTGCGGTGAAAGTCGGGGTGAACTGGTAGTCCGCGCCGGTGCTGATGCCGACCAGCGTGTGACTGAAACTCACACTGTCTTTCCCCGAGTGGCCGAAGTCAACAAATCCGCCGGTCCAGTAATTGATACGCGAGTTCGCACCATTAAGCGGATGCTGCGAGGCGTTTTTATCGGTCAGTTGCGGCAGTTCAGGCTGCGGGCGATTGTGCTCCCACGCGGTGTCCCACCGCGTGTCATCGTTGCCGCGTTCCTTTTTAGACGCTGGCATATTGAAACGGATGCCGTTCATATCACTGCGCACACTGGCCGGGTTGTGCAGCGTTTCCAGACGGTCGCTGAAGTTGCGGATTTGCGCACGCGCGAAATTTTGCGCCGACTGAATCTGCGCGCCGACCAGACCGAGTACATCCGGATCTTTAGATGGATCCGGACGACCGGCGATGCTCAGCGTTACGGTCGCGGGTGCTGATTGCGAATCTTGCGTCATCAGCACATAGCGAAGAGCCACCGTACCGGAAGCCTGCGCCGCAGCCTGAAAGTCGAGATAAATCCCGTTATCGCTTTGTGCCAGCGCCACACTGCCGAGTGTTGCAGCCGGAGAATCGACAAGTCGCGCCCCGGTAAACGGCCCACCGGTGGCGTTTTCGGTCAGGTTTACCCGCACAGATTTGCCAGCGAGAACGGAGGCCGTATGGCTGACGCCCACCGGCTGCGCGCTGGTAATGTTAAGTGTGTACGCGACCTGAGCCGTCACGCCGCTGGCGTCTGTAGCGATCAACGTAAAACTGTTGTTCCCCGCTGCGGAAGGTGTTCCGCTCAGCGTGTCGCCGCTCAGTGTTAATCCGGCGGGCAATGTGCCTGATATGCGGTACTGATACGGTGCCGTGCCGCCTGTTGCGCTGAAAGTCTGCCGATAAGGCGTGCCTGCACGACCATCGGGTAATGCGCCGCTGGCAGGCGTGAAGGCCAGTTGTACGGCGGTGACGTTCAGCGTGACCGATGCCTGTGCTGCGCCAAAATTATTGGACGCGCTGTAAATGAAACTGTCACTACCGGAATAGCCGGCAACCGGCGTGTAGCGGATTTTCAGGTTCTGGATGCGCGCCGTGCCGTGTGAAGGTTGCTGCACAATCGCCAGTGAAGTGACTGCGCCGCCCGACAGCACCGGCTCAATCAGATTATCGCGGGTGTTGGCTGCCACGCTCGAGGATACCGCACTGACTACCGGTGCTTGTCCGGCAACCGTCAGTGCATAGTTTACGGTGCCGGTGGTCCCGTGACTGTCCGCGGCACTCACCTGAAGGGCATAAGTGCCGGAAGTGGCGGGCGTACCGGAAATCTCACCCGTGCTGGCGCTGATGGTGAGTCCCGCTGGCAGGCCGGATGCACTGTAGGTGTAAGGTGCAGTACCGCTGCTGGCCGTAATAGTCTGTGACCACGGCGTACCTGCGGTGGCTGCGGGTAAAGCGCCGCTCGCGGGCGTGAATCCCAGCGTGACGCTGGCAACGTTCACACTGACAGCAGCGGGTGCAGATGTGCCCCAGTGATTGCTGGCGCTGTACGTGAAGCTGTCGGCACCTGAATATCCGGGCGCAGGCGTGTAATTCAATGAGGTTCCCGAAGCCGTCGCCGTGCCGTGAAGCGGGGCGGCAGTGATGGTAACTGACGCCGCGACGCCGCCAGACAGCGCCGGAACGATGGCGTTGTTGCTGCTGTTCCCGGCAACCGTGGTGCTGACCGCGCCCGCGACCGGTGCCTGCCCGTTTACGGTTATCGTGTAGCTTTGGTTTCCGGTGGCCGCATTCGCCGTATCGTGCGCCACTACGGTAATGTTAAAGCTGCCTGCTGCGGTCGGCGTTCCCGAAAGCTCACCATTTGCTGCCAGTGTTAATCCGGCAGGTAACATATCCGTTGTGGTGAACTGATAGCTGCCTGATCCGCCCGTTGCGGTCAGTGTCTGGCTGTAAGCGGTGCCGGATGTGGCAGAAGGTAAGGTGACCGGCGACAGCGTAATCACCGGTGCGGCGATATTCACGCTGACGGTCGCAGGTGCAGATGTGCCCCAGGTGTTGCTGGCGGTATAGGTAAAACTGTCTGGGCCAAAGTAGTTTTGCAGCGGCGTATAAAGGGCGGTTGAGCCGGAGAATACGACTGAACCGTGTGCCGGTGCCGATTCTGATACAACAGATGTTGCTGCGCCGCCGGAAAGGGGCAGAGCAATCGCATTATTGCTGCTGTTAAACGCCACGCTGGCGCCGGCCGAACCAGCGACCGGTGCTAATCCGTTGCGTTGTACCTGCACGGAATAGCCGGACGTAGAGGTGCCGTCGGCGGCCGTCACGGTGACGTTGATGGTGTTACTCCCTTCACTTAACGGGATTGCACCAGACGCACTGCCGGAAGTGACGGAAGCCCCATTCACTTTTACGGTTGCCGTAGTGTCGGTGGTTACCGGCGTCAGCGTAATGCTGGTCACGCTGTTGGCAACGGTTGCACTGTAAGACGTTGTCCCGCTTGAAAAAGCCGGTGAAAGCGAACCCGCAGAAAGTGACAGAGACGAAAGGCTGGCATCTGCAGATGCGCTGACCGGTGAGGTACAGGAAACGCTGAGAGGGCTCAGATAGCCGTGGCTGGTGGTGATACGAAAGCGAACCCCGCTGCTCACCAGTTGTGATCCCGTTACCGTATAAGAATGGGGGCCTGCCGTGCCGCCGGTGACGTAGTAGGTTGAGTATGTCGTCTGCGCATAATTCGTCAGGCCGAAGCTGTCAGTATCTGTTATCTCGCTGTTCACACCGGCGCCAGAATCTGAAAACGTCAGCGTTAAGGTATCAGTGGCATCAAACTGGCTGGCCTGATAAGCCTGACTTGAAAAGTTCGCGGTGGAAAACGTGCGGTTATTCAGCGCCGTACACCCTGCCGATTGAGCAATCGCCTGGGATACAGAAAAGAGTGATAACAAAAGAAAAGCGCAGACAAAACGGGCAAAGCGCCCGGTCGCGCGGCGATGGCGAGTCATGTAAATTCCCTGAGATATTCTGACGTGCAGGCGTCGTTTTTTGTGTGTTTGTTTTGGTGATGTTATAAGAATGTTCCTAATACGATTGCGTAAATAACGAGTAAAAAACGGCTAATTCCGGCGCATTCAACAGGGATGACGTCAGGGGATTTTAATCGTAAGCGGGAGCATGCGTATTCAGAAGGGCATTCAGAGAAAGGGATATTTGGGATAAATCGCCAGCATCAGATGAAGGAAGGATAGAGAACGGCGAATTAAATAAAAAAGCCGCAGACCTGTCCGGTATGCGGCTTTTTACATTTCACTCATACTTTCAGGAAACATCAGTCATAGGCCACTTTATGGTTGATATGATAAAACGTCGCGGTGGCCGCCATGACGTGTTGTTCTTCTTTACCCGGTTTGTGGGATTCCACATGAGTAATGTGATAGCCCACGGCACCTGCATCTAACGCTTTTTTGACAATCGCATTATTGAGTTCTTCCATGGAGGTAGCCCAGGAAACTGTTGTTACGCCCACAGCTTGCAGGGAGGCTATTTCACGATGTGATAATCCACTGCGGATCAAAACAGGCTTAACAGACTTCGGATAAAATATGGATAAAACATCATTGACTAAGCCTTTCATGGAGTGACTCCTCAAGAGTTCAATGTCTGAATCGGGTATTACGTTGCCCATAACTCGCGGGCACAGCGTTAATAAACACCTTTTCATGTGACGAACT
>Ga0157284_10000198_pt1 | contig 9966 bp, 9 predicted proteins | sample NitcycUS059202B1_FD_108392 | JGI IMG/M metagenome (GOLD analysis project Ga0157284, IMG submission 108392) | Soil microbial communities from Arlington Agricultural Research Station in Wisconsin, USA - Nitrogen cycling UWRJ-S059-202B-1 | ecosystem: Environmental > Terrestrial > Soil > Agricultural... | reverse complement strand
TCGCGGTCGACTCGACCTACCTCGACCTGCTGCCCGGGTTCATGCTGCTCGGAATAGGCATCGCGATGACGATGTCGCCGATGACCAGCGCGGCGATGAACGCGGTGCCGGTGCAGAAAGCCGGCATCGCCTCCGGGGTGCTTTCGATGTTCCGCATGGTCGGCGGCAGCCTCGGCATCGCCGTCACCGGCGCGATCTTCCAGGGCCTGGTCAGCTCGAAGCTGGACTCCCTGCTGGGAGGAGCGGGAGTCACCGAGGCGCAGCGCCAGTCGATCTCCGACCAGCTCGGCAGCGGCACCGTGCCGAAAGTGCCGGGGCTCGATGCCGCCCAGGTGAAAGAGGTCGCCACGGCGGGCAACGAAGCCTTCGTCTACGCGCTCAGCCATGCGATGACCGTGTCCGGCTTCGTCGCCCTGCTGGGAGCGGTAATCGGGGCGACGGCGATCCGGGCCAAGGCGAAGACCTCGACCAGCTCCCAGGTGGCGATGGCCGAGGCGGCATAGGCTGCCGCCTCGATGCTGATCCTGCTGCCGCCTTCAGAAGGCAAGGCCAAACCTGAGACGGGCGAGCCGGTAGATCTCGGCTCGCTCGTCTTCGCGCAGGAGCTGGGCGAGCACCGCAAGCAGCTACTCGACGCCTTCGACCCGAGCCTGCGCGCCGCCCCGGCGGCACCCGCAGCCGAGGTATACACCGGCGTCCTCTTCAAACGACTGGAGTTGCCGAAGCTGCCGGCGAAAGCGCGGCGCCAGGTGCTGATCGCGAGCGCGCTCTGGGGCTTCGTCCGGCCCGACGACCGCATTCCCTATTACAAGTTCCCGCCGAAGACGCGATTGGACGGGATCGAAGCGCCGGCGGCCTACTGGCGTCCTGCCCTGCCTGAGGCGATGCCCGACCGCGAGGGCGAACTGATCGTCGACATGCGCTCCGGTGCCTACACCTCCTTCTGGAGGCCGAAGATGGCGACGCTGCTGGCCGTCCGCGCCTTCACCGAACGGAACGGAGAGCGAAAGGCCGTCTCCCACATGGCTAAGGCCGTGCGGGGTGCCGTCGCCCGCGCGCTGCTGGACGCCTCGAAACCGCCGGAAGGACCCGAGGAAGCCGCAGCCCTCACCGAGGAGGCCGGGTTCCGAGTCGAGCTAGGCCAAAGAAATCTCGATGTGATCATCCCGGGCCGATGAGATAGATGGGGGCGGCAATGCCGCCCCCATCACGCTCCTTTCCTTCAACTCGGAAAGAAAGATCGAACCTATGTGCAGGTGATGCTCCGCGATACTCCATCACTGAAGTGAATAAACCCTGTTCCATCCTGGGATCCTGTCGTGGATCCATCGATTATAAGGTCGCGTTTCACACCGGTTGTTGTCACCTGCGTATATGTCGGTGTACCACTTTCAATAGATTCGAAGGCAATCGTGTGTGTCGTTTTGCCGGCTCCGCCGCAGGCGCTAGTGATTCGAGCAACCACGCCGTTGCCCCCCACAGTTCTGTTGACCAGGCCGCCCGCACATTTAAAGCTGGCAAAGTGACCGGCGGTCGATGTAATTAACACACCTGCCACGTTGTTCTCGATCTCGATGAGATGGAAATCCAGCTGTGTGGTTGCGACTGTGCCGGGGCTGCTCTGTGCTGGAGCCGTACCAGTACAGGCGGTGTTGAAAACGTTCTCTACGCAACCGTGGTAGATAAGACTAATGGTGCCTACTGTCGTGGTCGTGAATTCACCCCCACCCGTGACGGAAGTGCAGGGCACTCTGTTGTTGGAGCCGTGCGATGTAAGCATAGAGTTCCCCCCATTAGACACGGTGAATTTCCCAATGCTGCTGATGTGCACGACTTCTGCTGACACTATGCTCGGAAGCGCAAACATCGCTGAGCTGATCGCCGCAAGGGCGAATAAGATCGCCTTGTTATTCATGTCGTACCTTTCGTCTGGGCAGGCAGGCCAAGAGCCTCCTGTCGATGGTTGATTGACGTGGCCGTGGTTACTGCACCAATCTGAAGTTCTATTGGCGAGGAGGCGCCAGGCTGTCGCCTCCTCGCATCGCACGCTCCTTCTCGCCGTGACGCAAGCGACCGAACCTATGTGCAGATGATGCTCCGTGCCACTCCGTCGCTGAAATGAATGGTGAGTCTTGCATCCAGAGCTGCTGTAGATCCGTTGGAGAGCAAATCGTATTTCGTGCCGGCTGTTGTGACCTGGGTCCACTGCTGTGTACTACCGGCAACGGTTTCGTTAGTGGTTCCAAAATCGATTTTGTGTGTCGTGCTCGCGGCACCGCCGCAGGTGCTTGTGATGTGTCCGATGACGCCGTTCCCAGTAATTTTTTTTGTACTGAGGCCGTTAAGACATGTGTAGGTGGCGAAGTGGCCGGTAGTCGGTGTCAGGAGCACACCGGGTGTGTTGTTCTCAAGCTCGATCAGATGGAATTCCAGCTGTGTAGTAGTGATTGTGCCGGCAGGCTCATTGTCGGTGCCTGCTGCACTCTCTCCGGTGCACGAGGATTTGAAGGCGCTCTCGGTGCAGCCGTGAAAGGAAAGAGTGAGTTTGCCTGTTGTGGTGGTAGTGAATTCGCCGTTGCCTGTAACAGAGGTGCAGGGGAATATGGAGGTTTTTCCATGCTCTGTGATCGCTGAGTTTCCTTCGCTGCTAAGGGTGAATTTTCCCGTGCTGCTGACATGCGCGACTTCCGCGGAGGCGCCCGCCGGGAGTGCGAACATCGCTGCGCTGACAATCGCAAGGGCGAACAGCATCGCTTTCTTATTCATGACGTACCTTTCGTCTAGAGCTGGGCCGGTCTTCGAGGACGACTTCGAATACCAATCCGTATGCAGATCAGACTGAACAGTCAAGATACTTGGATGTACGCCGAACGCTCAGGGTGCTGCCTCTTACACTTGGCTCATCGTGCCTGCAATATGAGCCCGCCAGCGGGTCAGGCTCGCGAAAGTGTACGAGTCCCCCCGGCCTCCCACGCCGGCGATCTCAGCGGCCTTTGCGCAGCTGCCTCAGTGGACGGCAGCGCCAACCGCTAGGGAGTGAGCGGGCCGCTCTTGTACGCGGGGTGGGCGATTCCGGTGGCGAAGGCTTCGATCGCGCTCTGCGAAGTCTCGATCGGCCAGTCCATGCCGTTTTCGGACTTGTCGAACCAGACGAGGCCGCGCATCTTCGGGTACTCGGTGGGGAGGTCACGGAGCATGTCGGCGATCCACTGGGACTTTGAGCCGCCCTGCTCGGAAGCGGCGATCTCGCCGATCACCATTGGCTTGGCGGGAGCGATGCGGCTGACGATCTCGTCGTAGGTGCGACGGTAGAGCTGGTCGAAGCTGCGCCAGCGTTCGTGCTTGATCGGGTTGGTGCCGGCGTTGTAGCCGTCGAGGCAGGTCCACTCGACGTAGTCGTTCCCGGGATAGAGAGACTTGAGGTCCTGCAGCTTGCTTTCGAAGTCGACGTTGGGGCACCAGGTCCAGATCGCGTTGGCAGCGCCAACGTCGCCGAAGATGTCGTGGACGTGGCGCCAGGCGCGAACGTAGTCGCCGCGGCGGTTGCCGTTGGCGCCCTCGGCCCAGGGAAACCAGTCGCCGTTCATCTCCCAGTCGAAGCGGAGGAAGAACGGGTGACCCCAGTGCGCCGCGTCTCTTGCCCAGCCGCGGATGTAGGCGTCGTAGCGGCCGGAAATCACGTCGGCGAGTTGGTAATCGGGCTGGACCTCGGTCGAGGGGATCGACTGGGAACTCCAGCTGAAGAAGGGGATCGCACCGTGGGAGCGGATCGTCTGCATCTCCTCGTCGGGGAAGCGGTAGTAGCCGCAGCCGGACGGGGAGCAGTGGGCGAATGGAGCCATGAAGTGGATCAGCGACATCCGCTTGCCCAGCATCGCCTCCAGCATGCGCGGGCCGCCCATGTCCCAGGGCGCCTGGTGGCCGGTGAGCTGATCGCTGACGAGGGCACCCCAGAGGATCGGCTGGCGGCCGCTCGCTCGCGGCTTCGCCTTACCGAGGCTGCGCTGGAAGGCGACATGAGCGCGGAACTTGCCGCTCTTGGCCGTCGCGCCAGCGCCCATCGTCCCGGCCAGGACAAAGAGACACAGCAGCAGCGCAGGGAATAGCAGTGACTTGCGGACCGGCCCCATGCAATTGCCATCGGAGCCGGCACGCCCCATCTTTAGCTTTCGCCGTCCGCGCCCTCGCTAGTGTCTCCCCATGCCACCCTCCCCGGCCTTCGAGGTCCACGAGGCGAACCTGCACGGGCACCGGGCCGTCTACCGAACCGTCGGCAGCGGGCCGAACGTGGTCCTGATCCACGGGATGATCAACTCCTCCCGGCATTGGGAGGCGGTGGCGCAGCGGCTGGCGGCTAACTACCGGGTGATCGCGCCGGACCTGATCGGGCACGGCGATGCGGCAACGCCGCGGGGGGACTACTCGCTGGGGGCGCACGCGGCGAGCATCCGCGACCTGCTGACGACGATTGGGGTGGAGCGGGCGACGATCGTCGGCCACTCGCTCGGTGGCGGCGTCGCGATGCAGTTCTTCTACCAGTTCCCCCAGCGCACCGAGCGCCTGGTGCTGGTCTCCAGCGGCGGCCTCGGACACGACGTCAGCCCATTGCTGCGCGGGGCCGCGCTGCCCGGCTCGGCGGCGCTGCTGCGGCTGGCGACGCGGCCGCGCCTGGTCGGCGCCCTGGCGGCGACGGGGGCGAAGCTGCGCGAGCGCGGCAACTCGACCGGCATATACCTGCAGGCGGTCGCCCGCGCCCTGGGGCCGCTGCAGGAGCCCGGCTCCCGCCGCGCCTTCCTGCAGACGCTGCGCTCGGTGATCGACGTCCAAGGCCAGAAGGTCAGCGCCCAGGACCGGCTCTACCTGCTGAAGGAGATGCCGACGCTGCTCGTCTGGGGCGAGCGCGATCGCACCATTCCCCTGGAGCACGGGCTCGAAGCGGAGCGCTCGATCCCCAACTGCCGCTTCGAGACCCTCCCCCGCGCCGCCCACTTCCCCAACCTGGAAGACCCGGAGGGCTTGGCCGCGGTCCTCGGCGACTTTCTCGCCACCACCGCCCCCGCGCACATCGTCGACTCCGAGTGGCGGGAAGTGATCGCCCCGCGCGCGCGGCTGCGGCGCGTCGCGTAGCCGGTTTTCGCCACACCCGGCTGTGGCAAAAATCGGCTGCGCTTATTCCACTTCGGCGATCGCCGCTTCGACCTCGGCCAGCGACGGGCCTTCCTGCAGCGTCACGGTCCCGTTCGGGCCGGTGAGGACCATCCCCTGGCCGGTGCGGATTTCGAGGTCGCGGCCCAGCTCCTCGTAGCTTTCGAGCCGCTTGTCGATCGCGCCGCCGTCGACGCCGTTTCCTTCGAGGTCCTTCTCCCATTCTTCGATGTCGAGTTCCTCGACGGCGCCGGCGATCGAGGCCAGGTACCCCTGGTCGACGCCGAAGCGCTCGGCTTCGTCCTGGTTACGGAAGAAGAGGTAGATGTACTGCCAGCCGTAGCCCTGGTTGGCCGCCGCCTCGGCGCCGTAGAAGCCGAGCTGCTCGGGCTGGATGCTGTTCGAGTAGTGGCGCCAGAGCAGCTTCACGTCGCCCGGTCGCGCATAGTTTTCGGCCAGGGCCGGAATCGTCGAGAGGAAGTCGTCGCGGCAGTTCTCGCACTGGATGTCATTGAAGACCTGGATCGTCACCGGCGCGTTATCGGAGCCGAGCCGGTCGCCTTCCTGCGGCATCCCGCCGAAGAGGCCCTGTGCGTCGGAGATGCCGGCGACGTGGACGACGGGGTCGCCCGGCTCCTGCGTCGACAACTCGACGACCGTGTAGCCGAGCGCGAGCAGGGCCAGCGCCAGCAGGGCGAGGACCCAGAGCCTGCCCCGCTGGGGCAGTGGCTTGACGGCGACTTCGGAGGACACTGGCCTTAATTATCCCGTTGACGCCATCCGGCCGGCGCGGTACACATGGTGCTACCCATTTTCACCGACCTGGAGGTAATCGATGGCCCATCACCTGACGCCTGCCGAGCTCGCCGACCAGCTGCACATGGAGCGACAGGAGGTGATCGGGAAATGCGTCCAGCTGGGGGTCCCGATTTACCACGGCCGGATCGACAGGACGTTGTTCGAAAGCTCGCTCCGCAGCATCGGCGCCAGCGGCTCCAGGCAGGCTTCGCGCCAGACGCAGCGCTGAACTAGACTCCCCCGGCAGATGTCGGGGAGAGGCACCCACTCGAAGACGATCGCGGACCTGCTGCCGCGAGCGGCTGAGCAGTACGGCTCCAAAGTCGCCGTCCGCTACAAGGAGGGCGACCAGTGGGTCGGCAAGACCTTCGACGAGGTGGGGGAGATCGTCCGCCCCCTCGCCTTCGGGCTCGTCACCCTCGGGGTCGAGAAAGGCGACCGCGTCTCGATCCTCGGCAACACGCGCCCGGAGTGGACCTACTTCGACTTCGCCGCGCTCTCGATCGGCGCCACCGTGGTCCCGATCTACCAGACGAACTCGCCCGAGGAGTGCCGCTACGTGCTCGAGAACTCCGACTCGAAGGTGGTCGTCGTCGAGGACGCCGAACAGCTGGAGAAGGTGCGAGCGGTCCGCGACCAGCTGCCGAAGCTAGAGCAGATCGTGCTGATGACGGGCAGCGCCGAGGACGCGATCTCGATGGAGGACCTGGCGGCCAAAGGCGCCGGCGGGGACGACGCCACCTGGAAGACGCTCTACGAATCGGTCGCCCCGGAGGACATCTGCACCTTCATCTACACCTCGGGCACGACCGGCCCGCCGAAGGGCTGCATCATCAGCCACGGCAACTACCGGGCGATGCTGAACATGGTCAACGACGTCAGCGTCATCGAAGACGAGGACGTCGCCTACCTCTACCTACCGCTGGCCCACTCCTTCGCCCTGCTGATCCAGTTCGGAACCTTCGACCTCGGCACCACGCTCGCCTACTGGGAGCGTGACCCGCTGAAGATCCTCCCGAACCTGGCCGAACTGAAACCGACTTACTTCCCCTCGGTGCCGCGGATCTTCGAGAAGATCTACACCGCCGCGACCAGCGGGATCGAGAAAGAGGGCGGCCTCAAAAAGGCGATCTTCAACTGGGCGATCAAGGTCGGCGAGAAGATGCGCGCGGCCGAACGCAGCGGCCGCCAGCCCGGCTTCCTGCTGCAGCGCCAGTACGCCTTCGCCGACAAGCAGGTGCTGTCGAAAATCCGCAACCTCTTCGGCGGCCGCATCCGCCTCGCCGTCTCCGGCGCGGCGCCGATCAACCCGGAGATCCTCCGCTTCTTCGACGCCGCCGGGGTGCTGGTGCTGGAGGGCTGGGGGATGACCGAGACCTCGACCGCGGCGACGATCTCGACCCCGGACGATTTCAAGGTCGGGACGATCGGCAAGCCGTTCCCGGGCTGCGAGGTGAAAATCGCCGACGACGGCGAGATCCTCGTCAAGGGTCCGAACGTCTTCCAGGGCTACCACAAGAACCCGGAGGCGACGGCGGAGACGATCGTCGACGGCTGGCTCCACACCGGCGACATCGGTGAGATAGAGCCCGACGGCTTCATCAAGATCACCGGCCGCAAAAAGGACATCATCATCACTGCCGGGGGCAAGAACATCACCCCCGCCAACCTCGAGGCCGAAATCAAGCAGCACCCGCTGGTCTCCCAGTGCGTCGTCGTCGGCGACCGCCGCCCCTACCTGGTAGCCCTCGTCACCCTCGACCCCGAAGAGGCGGTCAAATACGCCCAGGAGAACAACCTCCCCGAGGACCCCGCTCAGCTCGCCGCCAACCCCGACGTCAAGGCCGCGATCGAAGCCCACGTCGACAAGATCAACCAGAACTTCGCCCGCGTCGAGCAGGTCAAGAAGATCGCCATCCTCCCCCACGACCTCTCCCAGGAGTCAGGCGAGCTGACGCCGACCCTGAAGGTCAAGCGCGCCGTCGTCGCCCAGAAGCACGAGGATGCGATCGAGCAGCTCTACGCCGCATAGCTTCGTCCAGCTAGTAGTCAGGAGGCGTTGGGCACCCCCTCTGGGAGCACCTCCGCCGCGAGGATCGCCACTGGCTGACGCCTCACGCGCTAATGGCGCGGCTCCATGTTGAGTACCCAGAGGGGGTGCCCAACGCCTCCTCGGGACAGTTGCTGATGGACGAGCTGGCCTTGCTCCGGGGTAGATGGAGGGCTCGGGTGGGGGTTGCTGGGTACTCAGCATGGAGCCGCGCCACCAACTACCGGGGCGTCAGCCGTAGGCGATTCTCCCGGCGGAGGTGCTCCCAGCGACCCCCACCCGAGCCCTCCCCCACCCTTAGAAGCTAAGAAGCCTCGCCGGACTGCCGCAGCAGGACCGACGTCGTCTGCTCGAGGACGCGGCGCCAGGCGGAGGTTTGCTCGGGCTCGTCTTCGGAGGCTTTTTCGACGACGCGGCGGACGCGGCGCTCGGAGATTTCGAGGCCGTGGCGCTCGGCGATCTCGTGGTAGCGGTCGTAGTCGGCGGCGAGGGCGGCGGTGACGGTTTCGAAGCCGTGGCGGGCGATCTTGAGGCGGCGCGAGTAGTCCATGATCGGCGTCCCGAACATCAACTCGTCGTTGGGTTCGGGCTCGAGCAGGATGATGTCGACGCCCGGGTATTTCTCCTGCCACTGCTCGACTGCCTGGTGCAGCCGCTGGTGGGCGATCAGGCGGAAGGTCTGGTTGGCGATCGCCGGCAGTCCCATGTCGGAGACGCGGCGGACGCGGCGGCCGGTGACCGTCGGGATCGTCGTCTCGAAGTCGTTGACGTAGGGGACCAGCGGGTTGACGACGACGATGAACTTGGCGCCCTTCTCGACCGCGATGTCGACGTTGGTGGTCGAGCGGATGCCGCCGTCGACGAACTGCCGCCCCTTCAGGTCGACCGGCTTGTAGACGATCGGCAGGCAGGTCGAGCACTCGACCGCCTTGGAGATCGGCACGTCGGACCAACCGTCTTCGCCGAAGACGATCCGCTCGCAGGTGTCGAGGTCGGTGGCGGTGAGGTAGAGCTCGGGGTCGAGCAGGCGGAAGTCGTTGACGCGGCCCCCCTCGCTGAGCGCTTCCTCGACGTACTCGGAGAGGCCGGAGCCGGAGTAGAGGCCGGTCGGCAGCGCCTCCGCCAGGCCGACGCCGATGTCCATCGCCGAGAACTCGCCGATCCGGACCAGAGAGCGGAGCAGCTCCAGCGTGCGCAGCGGCAGCGCAACTCCCTTGCTGAGGAAGCCGAGGTAGTTGGGCTTGAGGACCTTGTCGAGGTCGAGGTCTTCGAGGCCCATGCTGTCGTCGGAATTGATCACCTGCATCATTTCCTCGGGGGTGACCCCGTTCGCCAGCATCGAGGCGACGAAGGAGCCGGCGCTGGTGCCGACGTAGACGTCGAAGTTGTTGACGGTGCTGTTGACCGCGAGCAGGTCGAGCGCCCGCAGCGCCCCGATCTCGTAGACGCCGCCGGTGAAGCCGCCGCCGCCGAGCACCAGCGCGGTCTTCGAGGGCTTCTTGCGCCGGCCTTTCCGCTTTCGCGGTTTGGACTCGATGTCTACGACTTCACCCATACGTGCAGTATTCCAGGGCAGGAGGTCATCCTCGACCGCTACCTTCCGCATCTCGCGTGTTCGGAAACCCAGTGAAACGCATCCTGCTCCCGCTTTTGGTCGCCTCAGCAGGCCTTTTTCTGCTGCTGGCGGCGACCGCCCAGGCCGACAGCACGTGTGACCGAATGCGCGCGTGGTTGCACCAGGGCGGCGGCTCGGCCAGCGGGCTGCTCGTCGTCGACGCCGCGTCCGAGCAGGTCCTCTGCGCCAGCGCTCCCGGTCGCACCCGGCCGCTGGCCTCGAACATGAAGCTGTTCACGACCGCCGCGGCGCTCTCGAAGCTCGGGCCCGAGTACCGGATCCCGACCAAGGTCTTCCGCGACGGGCGCGTCGATGCCAACGGCGTCCTCCACGGCAGCCTCTACCTCCGGGGCGGCGG
>Ga0157284_10000197_pt1 | contig 9972 bp, 10 predicted proteins | sample NitcycUS059202B1_FD_108392 | JGI IMG/M metagenome (GOLD analysis project Ga0157284, IMG submission 108392) | Soil microbial communities from Arlington Agricultural Research Station in Wisconsin, USA - Nitrogen cycling UWRJ-S059-202B-1 | ecosystem: Environmental > Terrestrial > Soil >... | reverse complement strand
TGATACCGCAGTTGCCAACAATCACCGTAGTAATGCCCTGACTGATCTTAGGCAGATACTCCGGCAGCCGGATCACATTGATGTCGTCGTGTGTATGCACGTCAATAAATCCCGGCGCCAGCACGCGGCCGGTACCGTCGATTTCATGCACAGCCTGACCACGGATTGCCGGCGCAATTTCAGCGATACGGTCACCCTGCACTGCAACATCGGCGCGGTATTGTTCCCCTCCGCTGCCATCAATGACCGTAACGTTTCTGAACAGATAATCAAACTTCATACGTTCCTGCCCTTCATAGTGTTCTGGGTTAAATTTAACCATTTACAAGGATGAAAAACAGTGGAAGACTACACAAAACGCACACACTAATCTGATACTTTTATTCATAAATCTGAGTGATTAAAATAAAAATACTTATTTATCATTAAATTAGAATTGGTATTTATAATAAAAGACTAAGAAAATGAAAGGAATTATGTTATGAAATACCACCAAGATAACCTCGTTCCGCACAAGTCAGCGATCCTTTTTTCACCAGCCAACATACTGAATGAAGACGTCTGCCTGCCCGCCGCTGTGATCAAACAATCCGCTCTGGAAAATAACATTGAGTGGATGCAACGCTATGCCGATATCCGTGGCGTATCGCTGGCACCTCATGGCAAAACCACCATGACTCCGTGGATTTTTCAGCAACAGCAGCGTGCTGGCGCCTGGGCCGTTGGCGTGGGCAGCGCCTGGCAAGCCAGTATCGCGATGGTAAGCGGCATAAAGCGGGTATTGATGGTTAACCAGCTGGTGGGCAAAGCCAATATGCAGCTTATTTCAGCGCTAAAACATGAATATCAGGACGTCGATTACCTCTGCTGCGTTGACAGCCTTGCCAATGCCAAAACCCTTTCGGCATTTTTCAGCGCGCAAAACCAGCAACTGGATATTTTGATCGAGCTCGGCGTACCCGGCGGGCGCTGCGGCTGCCGTACCACAGCGCAGGCCTTGCTGCTGGCAGAAGAGATTTCAGGTTTGCCGGGCTTACATTTACGCGGTCTCGAACTTTACGAGGGGGTGCTGCACGGAGAAAATCCGCGGCCCAAAGTGGAAGCATTGTTACGTGATGCCGCAGCCCTTGCCTGCCAGCTTGAGCGATATGTCGAAGGGGAATTTATCCTCACGGGCGCAGGAACAGTCTGGTATGACGTAGTGTGTAACGTCTGGCTGGAAGCACAAAAACCGGCAAACTGCCGCGTGGTAATTCGCCCCGGCTGCTACATCACCCACGACGCAGGCATTTATCAGCTGGCACAAGAGGATCTGATGGCCCGCGACCGCGTGGCCTGTGATTTGGGGGGTGATTTGGTTTCAGCGCTGGAACTGGTTGCAATGGTGCAATCGGTGCCGGAAAGTGGCCGAGCGATTGTGAACTTCGGCAAGCGCGACTGCGCCTTCGACGCAGGTCTGCCGCAGCCGGTGGCGCATTACCGTCAGGGTAAAGCACTTCCGTTGACGGCAAGAAGCATCAAAACCACGGGTATTATGGACCAGCACGCGATGCTCGAACTGACTCCTGAGGCCGACGTGCAGGTGGAAGATATTCTGGTCTTCAGCACCTCCCATCCCTGTCTGACCTTTGACAAATGGAAAGCGCTGCTGCTGGTCGATGAGGATTACAACGTGCTGGAGACACTGGAGACCGCATTCTGACGGGAGCCCAGGTTGTGCTGCGTGATCAACAAGCCCGCCTGAGACAAACGCCGGCGGGCTTTTTAGCGTTATGCGCTTAGCGGTATTCCCAGAGCCACTTTCCGTGGGCCAGACGCCAGTAGAAGAAGGTACCGAGGATGATCCAGTCAAGACTGTAGCGATCAACAAAAATGGCCCCCACTTTAGAGTTTTTTCAGTGCGGATAAAGGGGAAACAGAAGAATGCTTTTGCGATTAAACTTATCAATATAATATTAACAAACTGTTCATAAAAATCAGTAATGCGAAAAAAAGCCCATCCGAAGATGGGCTTTGCTCGTTATTTTGTTCGATAATAAATTTCAGAGATTAGAACTGATATTGTAAGCCTACGCCTACGACGTCATCAGTAGAGATACCTTGATTAGTGTAGAACTCATCATCGTTGTCAAGAAGGTTAATTTTGTAATCAACGTAAGTCGACATGTTTTTGTTGAAGTAATAATTAGCACCTACAGAAACATACTTAACGAAGTCTTTGTCGTTATCGTTACCACCATTTCCGTTATTCAGGTCTTTGCCTTTCGATTGCAGATAAGAAACCTCAGGACGCAGACCGAAGTCAAACTGATATTGCGCAGTTACTTCAAAGTTCTGAGTTTTATTTGCAATTGCAGAGTCACCATACATTGTCATATTACGAGTTTCAGCATACATGGTGGCAAGATAAACATTGTTTGCATCGTATTTTGCACCGATGGTCCAGACATCTGCTTTGTCTCCACGGTTATCTGCTGACTGATCATTTGTACGGTCGGAAGATGCATAAGCTGCACCTATGCTGGCACCCATACCAAAGTCATAAGTGGTCGATAAACCATAACCGTCGCCATTCTGGTGACCTACATCGCGATGGTTATTCGTCCCTTCAGAATCATTTTCACCGTCATTTGCACCCTGATACTGCAGTGCAAAGTTCCAGCCTTTCACTTCGCCAAAGAAATCAGTATTTCGGTAGGTTGCCACCCCATTGGTACGACCGACCATGAAGTTATCGGAAGTTGTATAAGTATCACCGCCGAAAACAGGCAGCATATCAGTCCATGCTTCAACGTCGTATACAACACCGTAGTTACGGCCGTAGTCAAAGGAACCATACTCACCAAAATTTAGACCCGCAAAGCCCAGACGGGTAGCGTTGCCTGCAGTACCATTGCCATTACTTTCAGAATTATTTGCCTGGACGTTATATTCCCACTGGCCATAGCCGGTCATTAAATCAGATATTTGAGTTTCGCCTTTAAAGCCGACACGAACGTAGGTTTGATCGCCATCATCGCCAACGTTGTCGGAGAATTGATGACGGGCATCAACTTTACCGTACAGATCTAATTTGTTGCCATCTTTGTTATAAACTTCTGCTGAATGAGCTGCGCCTGCAACCAGTAATGCCGGGATGATAATTGCCAATGCTTTTAATTTCATGATGTCATTCCTTTATCATTTAATTGAATGTTTGAATTTATTATATATACATTATCAATGAGTCTTAGCTCGTGTTAATACTACCCACAGAGTTCCGTTGCTCAGTAGATAAATTATCTCTTTTGGTTTTATTATTTATTGCTAATTATTTCTGAATGGTTTTTTAATATCCATCGTGAATAATACATTAAAACACATACAAAATTTATATTTATAGTCAGGCAATGGAGTGTGATAATTTAATTTTGGGTTCCGGCATCATCACTGGAATTCGATTTACCCTTCCTTGGTTTTAACTTCACAGAACGCGCCGTATCCCCTTTAGCGGCTTTATAATTTACCCCGCCTGACTGCGGGGTTTTTTTTGCATAAAAAAACCCATAACCGGCGAAAGTTATGGGCTCAACAATTGAGAGAGAACTAAAATTTCTACGACGAGGTCAGAGAGACTTTCCACAACAACCTTCATAACGGAGGCTGGCATTGTGCAAGGCACAAGGGCAACACCCGTCATTTAGGGTACAACAAGCACTATCAGGAGAAAGTAAGGTTAATCGCACAGCTCGTTCCAGTAGCTGAAACGCATTAAACGGGTGTAGCGGTCAGGGGCGGCGAAACCAGGCCGGGTCACTGTTCCCCACATCAATACCGTACAGGCAACCTGTTGCCAGAAAACTCTCCAGCAGACGCGATGTATCTTGCGCCATTTCTTCAGTCTGGTGGCGCGGCTTACTTTGAGTAATACGCTGCCATAAGGAACGATGTTCAGCAGTTTGAGCAGTCGTTGACATACAGGCCTCCGGTTATTCACGGTTTCTGATTAAAGCTTTTATGCAACTAGCTTTTCAGACTCGTAGCAGACAGTATCTTCTGCTGGAATGACCTCAGTTAACCCTTTTCTTCCTGCAAACAGAACCAACGATTTATGCTTTCTTTATGAATTTTTGAACTATAACTTCCCGGGCCAGACACCCTCGCAGAACAGCTTCGCACACGCCAGACTCTGCTGATGACGTGTTTGTGGATCTCCCGGCCTTTGTGCCAGTTGCACCAGAATGCCGGTAAAACATTGTGCCATCAGCTCGGCGGAAATATCCTCACGAAACAGCTTATTCTCCTGACTTGCTGAAAGATTTTCAGCCATCAGGTCACACAGTAATCGTTGCGTTTCCTGTGCCTGAGGAGGCAATAAAAAGGCCTGCTGGGTGCTTGCATCATCTTCTGCTAAAAAGTTAAGCAGTTTTCGGAAGCTTAACGCCATCCGGTCAAGCACCTGATTCTCCGCAACCTGCGGCGCAATTTGTAAAGAGCGTACAAGCGCGGTCAGACGCTCGTGAAAAGCAATAACATCGGTATGGCTCATTTCTCTATCCCGGGTATTTCCCATTCCAGTGCGTTTCTGGTTTATTTGCGTAAATGTACCTGGCTACCTATTTGAATTCTATAAGTTAATGACCGTGGCTAACAATTGCACATCCCGGCGCTCTGGCGTAAACCAGTAAGCAGCTCACGTAAGGGAATCGGGTCGGTCAGACCGTGCCTTGCGCGCAGCACCTGAAAGATACCGAATACATAGAGGATAGTGGTATGTCTAAAAATGGAAAAGTGGCTTTAGTGACAGGTGGTGGTCAGGGGATTGGCCGGGCAATTGCGCTGCGTCTGGCGAAGGATGGTTTTGCCGTCGCTGTCGTGGATTACAATGCAGAGACGGCGGAAAAAGTCGCCGGAGAAATTAACCATGCCGGTGGCAAAGCGGTTGCCTTGCTTGCCGATGTGTCAGACCGCGAACAAGTTTTTGCTGCGGTAGAAGCTGCAACTCAACAGCTCGGCGGATTCGACGTTATCGTCAATAACGCCGGTATTGCGCCGACCACTCTCATCGAAGACATCACGCCTGAAATTGTAGACAAAGTTTATAATATCAATGTGAAAGGTGTGATCTGGGGGATTCAGGCAGCGGTGAAAGCGTTCAAAGCTGCAGGGCATGGTGGCAAAATCATCAATGCCTGTTCGCAGGCCGGACATGTAGGCAATCCTGAACTGGCGATTTACAGCTCGAGTAAATTTGCGGTACGTGGCCTGACGCAAACTGCTGCGCGCGATCTGGCATATCTGGGGATTACCGTGAATGCGTATTGTCCGGGGATCGTCAAAACACCGATGTGGGAAGAAATTGACCGTCAGGTTTCTGCTGCAGCCGGTAAACCGGCGGGTTATGGCACGCAGGAGTTTGCAAAAAACATCACGCTCAAACGTCTTTCTGAACCTGAAGATGTGGCTGCCTGTGTTTCTTATCTTGCAGGCCCGGATTCAGATTATATGACCGGTCAGTCACTGCTGATTGACGGCGGTATGGTCTTTAACTGATCCCCTTCCCGCCCGCCAGCCTCTCGTACCGGGAGGCTTTTCTATTTGAAACATCCCTTCAGTACAACCTGATTAGTCTTCTGCAGGTCCACTCATTGCTGTGCCAGCGGAATATAGTATTCGCAGGTCACACCGTTCAGCGCGGATTCACGCGAATACTTTTCGAGATCGGGCTGCATGATGAACTCCAGACCCAGCGTCGGTAAAAATACCGAATACAGATATAGGATAAAATCATTCAGCCGGCTGAGATCGTACGGATAATTGATCTTCAGATAACGGCTGGCCGGAATCAGAATGGTATGGCTGTCACTCAGTTTGACCTGATGTGCCAAGGTGTATTCCATCTGCAGGGCATTGGCGACTTCGTCGTGAGTGTCAGGGCGGCAATCTGAAAGCCCCCAAACCGGCGCCAGAAGGGATTCCGGCGTTTCCAGATAGCGCAGTAATTCGGCACGATGAACGTGGTTTTTACTGTTGAACAAAGCTTCTATCGGGTAAGAATGGACGACTGTTTCCCCTTCGAACGCCATTTCCGGCAAATCGACAATTTCATATTTCGGTTGAGGAAACTCGTCGACGGTCAGCGGTGCGGTGATCCCGTTCATTGTCCATGACGCATTACGGCGATACATTCCCGGTGTTTCTGCAAAGTTCTTTTTGAATGAACGGGTGAATGTTTGCTGCGAGTCATAAGAGTAATACAACGAAATATCGAGGATTGGCATATTGGTAAGACGTAACGCGATCGCCGCCATGGTCAGACGGCGGTCCCGGATGTATTTGCCCAGTGCGTAACCCGTTTTACTTTTAAACAAACGCTGAAGATACCACGGAGAATAGCCGGTTTTTTTCGAGGCTTTTTCCATGGTCAGACGGTCACTTAAGTTGACCTCGATCCAGTAGAGTAACTCTGTGATCAGGTCATCGTGAAAATCAGGTTTTTGTTCGCTCTGCAAAATGAACTCCCTGTGCTGCTATAACGTCGCGCGACTTAGTGCGCAACAGATTTTGAAAACACGTTCACTACGATGACACCTGCGATGATTAACCCCAGGCCGATAATCGCCGGAGTATCCAGCTTTTGTCCGTAACCAAACCAACCAATAGCAGAGACCAGAACAATACCGACACCGGACCAGATGGCGTAAGCAATACCGGTCGGGAGGGTTTTGAGCGTCAGAGATAATAAGAAGATGGCAATCGTATAGCCCATCAGCGTGACGACGCTTGGCCATAAACGGGTGAATCCTTCCGAGCTTTTCAGACTGCTGGTCGCAATAACTTCGGCCACAATAGCCAGCCCGAGAAGCAAATAGGTTTTAAACATCGGTCGTTTCCTTACTGCAAGAGTGATGAGCATACAGCTCATTCTCAATGGCGCGGCTGAGGTTGTATTGCGCGCAGGTCGAACTAAGTCCGATAGTTTCCAGTCGCGACATGGCATCCATACTGCTGCTCAGGCCAATCAGTCGCCAGGAAATATGCTCAGGTGATTCGCCCTGCACAAACTCCCCTTTCTGCCTGCCAAAGCGAATGGCATCGGAAACCAGCTCATGCCAGTCAGCCACTGAAAGCGCAAATGCGGCTTTCATCAGCGGCTCCTGCTCGGTCAGCAACATGGCCTGGTGCCACAGAGGGATGGCGATCAGGGATTCTTCGTCTTGCGGATCAACCAGCAACAGGTTTAACCGTTCGCGGGCTGTCAGCGTCAGAGATTTTTCCTCAAGCTGGGCTTTGAGAATTTTCATCACCTGCGTATAGGCCTGAGCCCGTAACTGAGCGGCGCTGGAAAAGTGATGATGAACCTGACCGGTGGCCGCACCGGCTTCTTGCGCGACACGACGAACGGTGGTCGCGGCCAGTCCTTCACGGCGGGCAATTCGCGCAGCAGCTTCCAGAATGGTATTGCGGCGCGCTTCTTTACACAGGTAGACCAATGAAACATCCGAAGCAGAGTAGGCAGATGTGGATAATGCCAAGACTTGGACGGATGTTCAAGATTTTTTGAGAACGTTCATTCACCTGTGATTTTATATAGGTGAATGACTTGCACCTTCGGTGAAAAGTGTACCCGCTGCGAATGACATCAGCCTGATGTTCTCTGACCGCTTATTGAGCTGTACAGACGAAACTGGACGCTGACCTGATGTCACCCTGCCCGTTATATTTCGGGTACAACGGGTAATCACATAAGGGCATTTCCCGCCCAGCCGTCGCTTTGTTGACATCAATCATGATCTGTTGCCCGGGAGGGATCCCATGATCAACCCACTTATCCAGCGTACCGAGCGAATCCCAGCTCGCGCGAAAAGTCCCGCTGCTGTGCGTAAAGCCGGGAGCCAGATAGAAACGGGAAAACTGACGGAGTTCTTTCTCGCCAAACTCGGCTTTGAGCTTTTCGTAATACGCCACGGTATTGCCCGGCGGAACCGCCATATCTGCGGTTCCGTGCATCATCAGCAACTTACCGCCGTGCTGTACAAATGCGCGGAGGTTCGCATCGGCGTTATCAACCTGCGAGGCCAGTTCTTTGAGGCGCGCCTGGTGAGCAGCCGGATCGAATCCCAGGGAGTCATAATCTGCATCACGCATGACTTCATAGCGAACGGCCTGATCGCCCATCATGTAAGGAAAGGAAATAATGATATTTGTGGCTTCGGGTTTTGGCTTGTCTGCGCCGGAACCGAATACGCTGACCAGCGCGGAAGCGTCAGCGCCACGTAGTATCGGCCAGGGCGCAAAGTGATCGCCGGTAGGCAGCTTGATTCCCAGCGGCACCGGCTGACTCAGCATTCCGACCAGAGCAATTTGCGTATCTGAAAGACAATTTGCGCCGGTATCTTTGCCCTGCGGACAACGCAGATGCGCTATTTTAAATGTGGCGCTGCAGGCATCAGGGTTAGCGACAACGCCGTCGGCCAGACCGTCCAGTTTGTCGCAGGCACCGGTTACAGCATTGGTAATCAGCGCGGCTTTGGCCGGAGAGATCCACGCGCCCGGCGTGTTGTAAATGGCTTTTCCGATACGGATACCTGCCATGTGCAGTTCGACGACGTTGTATACCGGATGAATGGCTATCGCGCCGTCATAGTCGAGCGGGAAGCGCTGAATTGCAGCAAGGGCTTCGTGTCCACCCTGAGAATTGCCCTGAAAATAAAGGCGCGACGGTTTTTTACCGTAAGCTTGTGTGATGAGTGCAACCGCGGCATCGTGAGTTTTCTTAATCTGAGCACCGGCAAAATTGTCCCAGGCTTCCTGGCTGAGCGCAAAAGATGCATCGGATACGCCGCCCTGATGGCCGGAATCGCTGCCAAAAGTCGCGTAACCTTGTTTCAGCGCGCCGGGTGTAGCCGCTGGAGCCAGCCGTGCAGTATCGGCATCTTTCACGGCACCATCAAATCCGCTGCCGCCGAGCTGCAGGGCCTTACCATTCCAGATGAGGGGCAGGTAAAGCTGAAAATTAATGTCGGGGGCTTTCACATCTACAGGTTTAATTAGCCCTTCCAGTTTGCAGTGCTGATTACCAGGATGCCCGGCCATTGCAACATTAGTCACCACCGCGCCTCGTGTGGGCAAACCAATTCTGGCAGCGTCGATGCGGGTATTTTTCAGGGCCACACATTGCGCCTCGGTTATACCTGCCGGGGACGCGTCGGCTAAATTTGCTGAGAACAAATTAGCGAAGAACAACGCAAAACAAAAAGTACAAAAACGCGCATTCATCAGACAACTGTCATCCCGTTGCGTAAAAGTGGCAGTTTGTCATTAAATGATCTGCGAAAACAGCCCTCCGTGCAGGAATTAGTCACTCACGACATTATGGATATGGCATACGCATCTCATCACGCAAATAAATGAACTCAGGTTTAATAGCCTCCTTATTTATGAGTAGAACTGGTTTTTATATTTTCACACCAGGCCTTATGCAATTAAAATAATATCCCCATTGTGAACTATCATTTTAATGAATGATATAAATGCCTGGGTGTTTAATATTGGCATGGTGAATGAAATAAATCTAATTTTTAATTTGTCTCTCATCGGTAATTAAAGGTATATTGCTTCCGCCTGCCTGGTTGCGGGTGCGATTAATATTAATCAACTTTTTGAAAAGGAATTTACATGAAGTCTTTAGTCAAGTTGTTTGTCCTGGCTGCTGTGGCCTCTACGCTTTCTGGTTGTACAGGCAGCGTCTATAATAAAGAAAAAAACTGCGATTACATGTACTTACTTCACCCCGCCATTTCAATTTCTAAAATGATTGGTGGTTGCGGCCCAACTGAAAAATAATGTTATTTTCAGTGTAAAATATGCCGGGCGATGATGTCCGGCATTTATTTAATAACACGTCTGTTTCTTAATACTTTCTTAAAACATCCAACAGATACCGCTTGTAAATCCTGTCTTTTAGACCGTTGCCGTTTATTTTTAACGATA
>Ga0157284_10000196_pt1 | contig 10000 bp, 8 predicted proteins | sample NitcycUS059202B1_FD_108392 | JGI IMG/M metagenome (GOLD analysis project Ga0157284, IMG submission 108392) | Soil microbial communities from Arlington Agricultural Research Station in Wisconsin, USA - Nitrogen cycling UWRJ-S059-202B-1 | ecosystem: Environmental > Terrestrial > Soil >... | reverse complement strand
GGGCGAAGTGAAAGAACCTGCCACCTCGATGGAAATCCAGAAAGACGGTTTCCGCGTGGTACGCACGTTCAGTTTCTAGGAGCAATCACGATGCGCGGTATCAACGGTTTTGCTCGCGTCGCATTCATCATGGCGGCGCTCGGTATGGTGCTCATCCTGGGCGGCTGCCCCAAGCACGAAAACTTCCCGACGCAGCTCGATGTGGTGGAAGCTCCGGCGCCAAGCCAGTTCCAGGTCGCATGGAAGGGGACCAATGCGAATAGCGAATTCCTGTATGACCTGACTTGGACGATCAGCGATGACACCAACGTCGACCACTACCGCCTCTACCTGATCGGTGCTGGTTTCGTTCCCGAGTTGGTTCATGAAACCGACGCGACGGAAACTGACGCGCACATTTTGCCTATCAAGTTACCCGGCAGTGCGGCTGGCCTGCAGTTTGGTCTTTCCTCGGTGAGCACGGGCTTTATCGAGTCGTCGATGACGGCCGCCACTGTTCCGGACACGCTTAGCACCAACTAAAGTAAATACAGACAGTTAGAAGCTCTGCTTCACCTTCCTCTGGAGCTGCGGTGCCGATTGCCGCGCGCTGGTACGATCCGTGCATTTCGGGGAACGGGTTTCAGGCCCATTCCCCATGCAGGCAGTCTTTCGCATACGCGGTTACGATTCCTTCGAGCAGATCGCCGTCGGCGGTATGGCCGTCGTCTACAAGGCCCGCAAGCAATCCATCAAGAAAACCGTCGCCATCAAGGTGCTGCTCCCGCACCTCGCGGCCGACCCGCGCTTCATCACGCGCTTCCAGCAGGAAGCCGAAGCCGCCGCTCGTGTGCAGCACGACAACATCGTCAATGTGATCGACTACGGAAAATCCGAGAGCTCGTACTACATCGTGATGGAGTACTACGACGGGCTCACCATCGAAGAATTGCTGCGCACGCAGCCGCGCCTTCCCATCGACATCGCGCTCTCCATCGTGCTCAACATGTGCTACGGCCTCGAAGCCGCGCACGCCGAGAGTCTTGTGCACCGCGATATCAAACCCGCCAACGTCATCTTCACGCGCGTGGGTGGAATCAAGATCGCTGACTTCGGTCTCGCCAAGGCAATCGACAAGTTCACGCTCGTCACGCATCACGGCAAGGTGGTGGGCACGCCCGCGTACATGTCGCCCGAGCAGACGCGCGGCGAGGTGGTCGGCATTCAGAGCGACATCTTCTCGCTCGGCGTGGTGGCATACGAGCTCCTGGCCGGACGGCGTCCGTTTGACGGCGCCAGCTACTCGGAAGTGGTCGAGAAGGTCCAGACCCACGAGCCCGCTCTGGTGAGCTCGTTCAATCCGATGGTCGAGGCGCCGTTCGAGCAGATCGTCGCGCGCATGCTGAAGAAGCGCGTCGACGAACGTTACCGCCACGTCGCCGAAGTGGTGATGGAGCTCGAGCAGCTCATGGACCGTCACGGCTTCCGCCGCGACCGCCGCTCCCTGGGCGAGTTTTTCGGCGACCCGGTGGGTTACACCGAAGCCGCCGCGCAGGTGGTGTTGGAGCGCCTGATGGGTGAGTCGCCCGGCGCGGCGGCGCCGCAGGATACCGGCCGCCAGGCTGCCATCAACCATTACCGCAAGATTCTCTATCTCGATCCGCACGACGAAGGCGCGCGCACGTCGCTCAAGCGCCTCGGAGTGGCCGACGGTGCGCCCGCCATCGGTCCGGGCGCGGCGCCGCGCTTGTCGGCGCCCACCGTGAAGCCGAATGAGAACGCCGAGTATCGCGTGATCCTGAGCTCGTTCGATCGCTCGGTGGAAAACACCGAAACCTTCGCGCTCAAACTCTCCATGCGCCTCAAGTCGCCGCTGCCGCGCATGCGTTCATTGGTCGCGCGCACGCCGTGTACGGTGGCGCAGCGGCTGCCCTACAAAAAAGCCAAGTGGCTGCAATCGGTGTTGGAGGAGCTCGGCGGGGAAGTTCGCCTGGAGGAATTCGTCGAGCCTGTGGCGCCGGCGGAGCAGTCGTCGCGCACGCCCAGCGACGTCAAGCAGGAAGCCGTCAATCAGAACGTGCACAGCGAGCGCCGCACATCGAGCGGCGGCATTCTGTGCTCGCATTGCGGCTGGGAGGAAGAGGCGGATGCGAAGTTCTGCTCGCTGTGTCTGCGGCGCTTCAACAAGACCGACAAGCTCGACGTGCGCGCGTTCGAGACCACGGACAATCCGGATCAAAATCCGCTGAGCCTGCCCGACTCCCGGCGCACCAGTGCCACCGAAGCGATCGAGTGGTTCAGGAACGTCCCGCCCATGGTGCTCATCATCGGCAGCGGTCTGTTGATCGTCGCCGTGGTGATCGCATTTGTCGCCCGCTGACCCTACAGATCGAACAGCGTTCTCTCGTCGTCGTCGCCGGGAGCGGACGTCGTGCTCTCCTTCAGTCGCGGGTAAGCGCGCACGAGACGCGCGGGAGCGGGGAGCTTTTTCCCGGTGAGCATGAACGCAAGCTCGAACGCATTGGCAGGCGCCTGGCCGCGAAAGTGATTGTTCAGCACCACGTGTGTCGTGGTGGCTTCGGCGGCCGCCTTCGCGATGACGCCGGCCCAGGGCGAGAGCTCTTCGGGTGAGTACAGATAATCGTAGCGCGCATCGCGCCCGGCATTTTCCGCGAACCAGTTCTTGTAATTGCGACCGTGCAGGCGGAAATACGCGCCCGCGTTTCCGGTGCGATAATGATACGGGTGCAGCGAGTCTCCCATCACGGGCTGGTCGATGCCGCACACGGTGAGCCCGAGGCTCCCGAGATACGACGATGCTTCCGGGCTTTCCCAGCTGCCGTGACGAACTTCCAGTGCCAGCGGAAACGGGCGCAGCTCTTCGATGCGTGCGTCGAGGTGGCGTCGCGATTCGTCGTCGAAACGGAACGACCACGGGAACTGGAGGAGCACGGCACCCAGCCGGCCGGCGACCGCGATGGGTTCGAGCGCCTCGCACATGGGGACCAGCTCGGCGGGCGTGCCGTCGTCGCCTTGATGCGTGAGCGACTGGTGTGCCTTCACCGTGAACGTGAAGCGGGGCAGGCCGGCGACACGCTCCACCCAGCGGCGGGTGACGGCGGGCGCAGGCACGCGGTAGAACGTGTTGTTGATCTCGACCAGGGTGAAGTACGATGCGATGTACGCGAGCGCATCGAAACCGCGCTTGCGCGACGGCGGATAGAAGATTCCATCCCAGTCGGGATAGTCCCAGCCCGCGGGGCCAATGTGGATTTTTTCGTGAAGCGCGTTTGACACGGCGAACGACGTGAAAAGAGAAGTGACCGCCAGTATATCACGCTCCGAGCGCCGACTGATCGCCGGGTTGATCGTGCTTGCCGCGTTGCTGCGTGTGTTCCGGCTGGGCGCGCAGAGCCTCTGGATCGACGAGATGCTCACGCTGATCGCGGCCACGCCCAAGCCCGGCATTCCGCTGGGCACCCTCCTCCTCCACAATATTCACGGTCCACTGCACACCTTTGTGGTGGCACTCATGCGCACGGTGAGCGAAAGCGAGTGGTGGTTGCGCCTGCCCAGCGCGGTCGCGGGCGTGGCGTCGGTGCCGCTCCTGTACATGTGGGTGCGTCCGCGGCTGGGTTCCCGCGTCGCGACGTGGGCCGCGCTTTTGCTGGCGATCAATCCACTCCACCTTCACTACTCGCAGGAGCTGCGCAATTACGCCTTCGCGGTGTGTTTCGTGCTGCTCTCGTGCGTGTCTCTCGACCGGCTGTGCGAGCGCTGGTCACTGCGTCACGCCGTCGCGTTTTCCGCCGGTGTGGCGGCGGCGGTGTTGTGCAATTTCTCCGCGGTATTCGCGTTCGTGGTGCAGTCGATCGTTTTCGCGAAGAACACCGCTCCGCGTGCGCGCGCCGTGACGCGCTGGCTGGTGGTGACGGCGGTGTTGATCCTGATCACATCGCCGTGGATCTACCGCATCACCACGTTCGTCGATTTCGGCAAGCTGGTTACTCCCGTTCAGCCCGGGGCGCTCGATCCCGCCGAGCTCCTGCGCGGTGACACCACCTTCCGCTGGGAATCGATTCCGTACACGTTCTATGCGTACAGCGTCGGTTTCGCGCTGGGTCCGTCGCCCGCAGAGATGCACGGCGATCTGAACGCGACCGTCGCGCAGCATCGCGCGGCCATTGCGTGGACGGCCATCGTGTTCGGTGTTCTGGCGGCGGGCGGGCTGGTCTCGACGTGGAGACGCAGTGCGTGGCGCGGGGGCGAGCTCGTGCTCTACATCGTGGTGCCGCTGGCGGCGACACTCGCTCTCAACTGGCAGAACGCGAAGGCGTTCAACGTGCGTTACGTGCTGATCGGGCTGCCCATGTTTCTGACGCTGGTGGCGGCGGGCATCGAGGCGGCGGGAGGGAAGCGACGCGTGGCTGCGCTCGCACTCGTTGTGGGGACGTGCGTCCCCGCTCTCTTCAATTATTACCGCGACCCGGCCCGGCAAAAAGAAGACGTGCGCGCTGCCGTTCGCGCCGTGGAGGCGCGCCTTCAGCCCGGCGAGTGCATTTTTGCCCCCACCGTGTTTCCGATCGTGGCTCACTATCAGACCACGAGCGCTCCGCTCCATTATATCTTCCATTCGACGCCGGAGATCGTGGACCGCCAGATGCAGGGCTTTTACGCCGCCGGGTGCTCCTCGTTCTGGTATCTGCGCGCGCGTCCCTGGGTGGATGACCCCGACGGACGTGTGTGGTCCAGCATCCAGTCCCGCTATCAGGCCCGCGAAGAGCTCGATTTTCCCGGCGTTCGCGCCGTCCACTTCATTTCCAGGAACTGATTCCGCGCGCCTCCTTCACTTCGGACCGGTTTGTGCAATTGCGCACGTGACCGGGATGCATCGAGGCATTCCGCGACCGCGCGCGATGGTGCGCGCCATGCCTGGAAATCGCATCGAAGGAGACACGTCATGCACGGGCGCAATCGGTTGGGAAATCTTGCAAGCTGCGCACTATTGGCTGTGGCCACCCTCACCGCGGGGTGCGCCAGCGCGCCGCCTGCCCGCACCGAGACGCCCGCGATTGCGGAGTTGCGCGACGATTATATGAAGGAATTTCCGGATGGCCCCCATAACGACCACATTCGCCGGGGCGAGGTCGTCAAGGGCATGACGCTGTACGAAGTGCTGGCCTCCTGGGGAATTCCCGACCGCCGCCTGGTCGCCGACAACGGTCACGAGCGGTGGGTCTATGTCCTTCTCGATGATCTCAGCATGGACTGGGTCTGCTACGAGTACGACTTCCGCGACAACGCGCTCACCGACTGGACGACGGCGCGCAGCAATGCCAACGGGTTCAAGCTCGACGCGCCCGACCATCGAATCAGCGCCATGAACCTGCCGTCATGGGCGAGCGAAAGCCAGAAGAGCATCGTCGGCCCCATGCGCTAGCCCGGCTCGCGTTTTCGGTCAGATTTTTCCCTGCGCGTCGCCGCTGCCTGCGGCGGCGCGCTCGTGTTTGAGCTCCCGCTCACAGACCCTGCGCCAGGGCAGATGGGCCGCGCCGGGCCGCGCTTTGGGTTGACAGTGCCTTGTACCGACGCGTAGAGTTCCACTGATGCGTCGTAAATGCGCAGGTTGTTGCCGCTTAGCCCGAACCGCTGCGTGAGGAGTTGTGTGCCATGCTGACGAAGACCCGCATTTTGACCCCCGCCGGGCAGCATCTCACCGAATTCGACAACATTCGGGAACTGCTCGAAATGCTGATGTCCGAGCACACCCCGGCCAAACACAAGATCAAGATGAAGACCAGCTTCGGCTGGGAGCCACCGATGAACGTGTTCGAGACCGACGGTGAGTTCGTGGTGGTAATGGACATCGCCGGCATGGATCCCAGGGACATCGCCGTATTCACGGACGGCGCCATTCTGCGCATCAGCGGCGTGCGCAAGGATTCGTCCGCGCAGGGACGCAAACAATTCCATGCCCTCGAAATCCAGGTGGGCCCGTTCCAGCGGCTGATCGGAATTCCGGTGCCGATCGAGCCCGCCAGTCTTTCCCAACGCTACGCCAACGGACTGCTCGAAATCCGGCTCAAGAAAAAAGGCGATACGCCGACGCGACGCCGGATCGATGTCAAGTAGCAGCGCGACGCACGTCTCGCGCCCGCGCGCACACAGCGCCACTGTCACCATGAAGGAGCCTTGATTTGGTGAAATCCAAGTCCAACGTCGAGTTCGAAGAGCCCGGCGTACACACCAGCAGCATCCCCGGCGAGCTGGCTATTCTGCCCATCAATGACGCGGTGGTATTTCCGCTCATGATGGTGCCGCTCATTCTGCGCGATCCCAATCTGCTCCGCCTGGCCGACGAGGCGCTGGCCGAGCACAAGATCATCGGCGCCTTCACGCAGAAGAACCAGGAGACCGAACAGCCCGGCCCCGAGGACATTTACAACGTCGGGACCGCCATCCATATCCAGAAGATGATTCGCTTTCCGAACGGCGAAATGCGACTGCTCGCGCAGGGCATTGCGCGCATCCGCGTTTCGGATGTGACGCAGGTGGTGCCGTACCTGAAGGGCCGCATCACCGTGCTGGAAGAAATCGAGCGCGATTCCGATCTGCACAAGGCTTACATGCAGAACGTCATCCGTTCCTTCACGCGCATGGTGGACGATTCGGAAACGCTTGCCGACGAGCTCAAGATCATCGTCAACAACATCAAGGAAGGCGGCCGTCTCGCCGATGTGATCGCGACCAATCTCAACATCGAGCTCGATCGCAAGCAGAAGCTCCTCGAAGAAGTGGATACCACCGAACGGTTGAAGCTGCTCGCACGCTATCTCGCCGACGAGATGGAGGTGCAGAAGCTGGGCAAGAAGCTCCAGGCCGATGTGAAGCGCGAGATGGACCGCGAGCAGCGCGAGTACTACCTGCGCCAGCAGCTCAAGGCCATTCGCCGCGAGCTCGGTGAGGACGACGATCGCACCGTCGACACCGAGGATCTCCGCGCCAAGATCGACGCCGCCAATCTTCCGGCCGCGCCCAAGGACGTGGCGATCAAGGAGCTCGACCGTCTGCAGAAGATGTCACCGGGTGCGGCCGAATACACGGTGTCGAAAACGTACATCGATTGGATTCTCGATCTGCCCTGGTCCACCAGCACCACCGACAACCTCGACATGGTCGAGGCGGAGCAGGTATTGAACGAGGACCACTACGGCCTCGCCATGGTCAAGGAGCGCATCCTCGAGTTCCTCGCCGTGAAAAAGCTCAAGCAGTCGATGAAGGGCTCCATCATCTGTTTTGCCGGCCCGCCGGGAGTGGGGAAGACGTCGCTGGGAAAATCGATCGCGCGCGCGATGGGGCGAAAATTCGTGCGCATCTCGCTGGGCGGCATGCGCGACGAGGCCGAGATTCGTGGTCACCGCCGCACATACATCGGCGCTCTCCCGGGACGCGTCATCCAGGGGCTGCGCACCGCCGGCAGCAACAATCCCGTGTTCATGCTGGATGAGATCGACAAGCTGGGTTCGGATTTCCGCGGCGACCCGGCCGCGGCGCTGCTCGAGGTGCTGGACCCGGCGCAGAACGATTCGTTCGAGGATCACTATCTCAATATTCCGTTCGATCTCTCGAGCGTGCTCTTCGTCACCACGGCGAACATCCTGGACTCGATTCCGCGCCCGCTGCTCGACCGCATGGAAGTACTCGAGATTCCGGGTTACATCACGATGGACAAGGTGGAGATCGCGAAGAAATACCTGCTTCCGCGCCAGATCGAGGAGAACGGCATCCCGCCCAAGCTCCTCAAGATCACCGACGACGCGCACCGCCACATCATCCGCCGCTACACGCGCGAAGCCGGCGTGCGCGAGCTCGAACGCAAGTACGGCTCGATCGCGCGCAAGGTGGCGCGCCGCATCGCGGGGGGCAACAAGAAGCCCGTGAGCATCGGCGAGCGCAACGTGGCGCAGTACCTGGGACAGGAAGAGTATCGCAGCGAAATTGCGCGCAAGCGTCCCACCGTGGGTGTGGTGACGGGACTGGCCAAGACATTCGATGGCGGCGAAATTCTCTTCATCGAATCGGTGAAGATGAAAGGCAGCGGCCACCTGCGCCTGACCGGGCAACTGGGCGATGTCATGCGCGAGAGCGCGGAGGCGGCCATGTCGTTCATCAAGTCGCACTATCTGGCCGGCGCGCCCGACAAGGCGTTCTTCGAGAAGTACGACATCCACATTCACGTCCCGGCCGGCGCGGTGCCCAAGGACGGCCCCAGCGCGGGCGTCGCCATTGCCTGCACCATCGCCTCGCTGCTCTACAGCCGGTCCGCGCGCAACGATGTCGCCATGACCGGAGAGATCACACTGACCGGACAGGTTCTTGCCATCGGCGGCTTGAAGGACAAGGTAATTGCTGCCCACCGGGCCGGCATCAAGACCGTGCTGTTCCCGGACACGAACAAGCGCGACCTGGACGAAATTCCGGATATCATCAAGAAAGACTTGAACTTGATCCCGATGGCGCGGGCGGCGGAAGCGATCGAGAAGACACTGGTTCCCGAGTAGGGCGCGGTACGGCCCCCGGCTTGCAAAACGTGTCGGCTACACTCCCAGAGGTTGAACACGTGACCACCGAGCTCTCGCAACGACGCGACCAGATGGTGGGACGGCTTGCGCCGTTCCTCGGCCGCATGGTGCGCCGGGAAAGTTTTTCCCTCCCCGGCGACATCAATGAAAAGAGCCGTGTGCTCGTCGTCGACTCGGGCGATCTCACCGAGCTTCTGTTCTTTGCTCCCGTTCTCAATCACCTGAAGCGCCGCTTTCCGGGCATGCGCGTCACCATGCTTGTGCGCGAGGGCAACGGCGAGCTGATCCGCACGCTCGAGAACATCAACGAGCTGATCTCCTACGAGCCCGAGCATCTTGCGCTCTTTTCGACCACCTATCTGAATCTCCTGCGCCGTGTGAAGTCGCGCAACTTTGACGCGGTGTTTCTGCTCGGGCGCGAATTCAACTTTGCGCGATCGATGGTGACTCTGTACTCGCGCGCGCGCCTGCGCGTGGGCTTCACCCAGACGTTCACGTATCCGTTCTTGAACTGCGAGATCCGCACCTCGGCCGAGCCCATGTACGAAGCGCCGCGCTCGCTCTCGTTCCTCTCCGTGCTGGGCCAGTCGCCCGGTGACAGCGTGATGGCGTGGAAGCTTCCCGACAACGACGTGCGCTGGGCGCAGCAGATGGTTCATTTCCGCAAGCCCGACAAGGACACCATGCTGATCGTGGTCGATCCCGGCATGGGCAAGGGCGGCCACCGGCTGGTGGAAACCGCCATGGCGCACATCGCTGGCGAGGTGGCGCGGCGCCACGGCGCGCGCATTCTGCTTCTCTCCAACAACCTCGATGCGAAGGGGTTGGCGCGCTTCAAGGCACTTCTTCCCAACGTGGTCCTCGATCTCGAGCCCAAGAACGTCAAGGAAGCGCTTGCGCTTCTCTCCCGCGCGGACTTAGTCTTGGCGGGCAACACGGATTACTTCCACTTTGCGGTCGGAATGCGGCGGCCGACGATCGGCTTCTTCACGCGGTTCGATGCTTCCAACTGGTTTCCAAAATCCGCTCCCTGGGTGCAGATCATCCAGGGCATGCGCGGCCAGCAGGTCTCCGTGGACGAGGTGTGCTCGAAGATCGATACGCTGCTCCACTTTGCATCGCGCTAGCGCCGGTCCGTTTTCGCCCTCATATTTGTACCCGGGTGCCGGCTCTGCACCCATCCTCGCATGAACGCATACCGCCGTCTTTTGAACTACGTGCGTCCGTTCTGGAAACGGATGACGCTGGTTTCCGTGGTGATCGCGCTGTTCGCGTCGCTGTCGGGTGTTTCGCTCACGCTGATTCCGCCGTTCCTGCGCGTGATTCTCAACAAACAGCCCATCGACGTCGCCGTGCAGGCACAGCAGCACCACGAAGGACTGCCGCTGCCCGCGTTCGTCGAGAACGCGCGCGTGGCGATGAAAGTGCACTTCGAGTCG
>Ga0157284_10000195_pt1 | contig 10034 bp, 9 predicted proteins | sample NitcycUS059202B1_FD_108392 | JGI IMG/M metagenome (GOLD analysis project Ga0157284, IMG submission 108392) | Soil microbial communities from Arlington Agricultural Research Station in Wisconsin, USA - Nitrogen cycling UWRJ-S059-202B-1 | ecosystem: Environmental > Terrestrial > Soil >... | reverse complement strand
TCGACCTGGCGGAGAAGGTGAGCGAACGGCTCGACGAAGAGCGGGGGAAGGTGCCGACGATCGAGGCGGCCTTCGAGCCGAAGCCGGACGATCCGAACCAGCGGGCGGAAGTCGACCAGTTGCAGAGCGAACTGCAGGACCAGCTCGACCGCGGCGCCACCCACGCCTTCAGCACCTCATTCATCCTTGCGGCGCTGCTCGCCCTGATCGCGCTCTTCCCGATCGTCCTCTCGCGGAGGGTTGACTTGTGAGCGAGCGGGCCGGGAACCTGAGCGGCCGGGCGCTGATCATCGGCTCGATCGTCGCCGCCCTGGTGCTGGTCGGCGCCTACCTTGCCGCCGGCGGTTCCAGCTACGAGCCCAAGGAGGTCCAGAACCCCTGTCAGCCGCGACCCTGGAGCGACCCCCAGACCCTGGGGCAGATCGCCAATCAGTTCACGATCTCGGCGCTCGACGGTGCCGCCTGCCAGCTAGGCGTCACGCGGGAGACGTTGGCGTTGGCGCTGACCACCCAGGAGCGCCGGGAACGGTTCGAAAAGCGCTACGGCATCGATGACGAGAAGCTGGCGAAGGCGGTCCGCGCCGGCCTCGTCCGCGCCGTCGACGACGCCGAAGAAGCGGGGGCGCTGAGCCCACTGATCGCGGTGCCGCTGCGCCAGGCCGTGCAACGGATCCCGCTCGAACAGGCGATCGAAATCATCAACGACGCCCAGGGCTTCCTCAGCGACGCCGAAGGCTTCCTCGGTCCCGCGCAGGGGATCGTCGAACAACTCCTGCCCGGAGGGCTGGAAGGACTGGGCCTGCCCTGAGGACCGCGAAGGGCGCTTAGCTGGGGTCGTCGATCTTGAACTCGCGCGCCTGCGCGTTCCAGGCGATCCCGGAGCAGAGGGCTTCGGGGGTGGTGCCGAGGGCGGTGGCGAGCTTGACCATCGTCCCCAGCCGCGGTTCGCGGCCGCCGCGCTCGAGCAGCGAGACCTCGGTGCGGTGGACTTCGCAGCGCTCGGCCAGCTCTTCCTGGGAGATGCCGGCGTCCTGCCGGGCTCGGCGCAGATTCACGGAGAAGCGATCTCGGTGGTCCATTCCCTCAACTCTCTGCAACTGAAGACAGAAGCTCTACAGACAAAACATTATAATCAGTCGCAGAATTGTATTCAGTCCCGGGTCGCGCGCCAAACCCAGACCATCGCCAGGGGCTGCAACGGCAGGCGTGCCCACAGCGCCCAGCGAGGAAACCTGCGCATGTCGAGGCTGCGGATCTGCTCCGGGTTGACCGCCATATGGACGTTGGCGGGAAAGACGGCGACCAGCAGCGCCAGCAGCCACCAGCGCCCGAGCCGGCGGCTGGCGGCGGGGAGAACGAGCGCCGCGCCGGCGATCTCGGCGGCACCGCTGATCGCCACCACCTCCTGCTTCTGGGCCTCGATCGCCGGCGGTACGATCGCTTCGAAGAAGCGTGGCCGCAGGAAGTGCATCGTCCCGGTGAAGGCGAAAAAAGCCGATAACAGCGAGCGCGAGAGCCTCATCGAGGGCCCAGCATATGCGCCAGCTATGTTCTGACCGTGCCGGAATTCAAGCTGAACCCCGCCTACTCTCCGACGGCGGACCAACCGAAGGCGATCGCGGGGCTGGCCGAGGGCCTGCGCGAGGGCGAACGCTTCCAGACCCTGCTCGGCGCCACCGGCACCGGCAAGACCTTCACGATGGCGGCGACGATCGCCGAGGTGCAGCGGCCGAGCCTCGTGATCGCCCACAACAAGACGCTTGCCGCGCAGCTCTGCAACGAGTTCCGCGAGTTCTTCCCCGACAACGCGGTCGAGTACTTCGTCTCCTACTACGACTACTACCAGCCCGAGGCCTACGTCCCGGCCCAGGACCTCTACATCGAGAAGGACTCCTCGATCAACGACGAGATCGACCGCCTGCGCCACGCCGCCACGGCAGCGCTGTTCGCCCGCCGCGACGTGATCATCGTCGCCTCGGTCTCCTGCATCTACGGGATCGGCTCGCCGCAGGTCTACAACGAAAAAATGCAGCTCTTCCAGGTCGGCAAGGAGATCGACCGCGACGACGTCCTCCGCAAGCTGGTGAAGATGCAGTACCAGCGCAACGACCAGGTGCTGGGGCGCGGCGCCTTCCGGGTCCGCGGCGAGGTGCTGGAGATCATGCCCTCCTACGCCGAGTCGGCCTACCGGATCCAGCTCTTCGGCGACGAGATCGAGGGGATCCAGCACTTCGATCCGCTGACCGGCGAGGTACTCGACGTGATCGACCACGTCTCCGTCTGGCCGGCCTCGCACTACGTGACCAAAGACGAGACGGTCGACCGCGCCGTTGACGAGATCCGCGCCGAACTGGAACAGCGGACCGCCGAACTGGAAACGGAAGGCAAGCAGTTGGAGGCACACCGGCTGCGGCAGCGGACGATGTACGACCTCGAGATGATCAAGGAGCTCGGCTTCACCTCGGGGATCGAGAACTACTCGCGGATCCTCGACGGCCGCCCGCCCGGCAGCCCGCCGCACACCCTGATCGACTATTTCCCCGACGACTTCGTCGTCTTCGTCGACGAGTCCCACCAGACCGTTCCCCAGATCGGGGGCATGTACGAGGGGGATCGCTCGCGGAAGACGACCCTTGTCGACTTCGGCTTCCGCTTGCCCTCGGCGATCGACAACCGGCCGCTAAAATTCGACGAGTTCCTGCAGCGGGTGCCGCAGCTGGTGATGGTCTCGGCGACGCCGGGACCGTTCGAGAAAGCGGAATCGAGCCGCACGGTCGAGCAGATCGTCCGCCCGACCGGGATCGTCGATCCCTACATCGAGCTGCGGGAGACGAAGAACCAGATCGACGACCTGATGAACGAGGTTAAGAAGGTGGCCGAGCAGGGCGACCGCACCCTGGTCACGACCCTGACCAAGAAGATGGCCGAGGACCTGACTGCCTACCTGCTCGAGTACGGGGTCAAGGTTCGCTACCTGCACTCCGAGGTCGACACCCTGGAACGGATTCAGATCGTCCGCGACCTGCGGCTGGGCGAGTACGACGTCCTCGTCGGCGTCAATCTCCTGCGCGAGGGGCTCGACCTGCCCGAGGTCTCGCTGGTGGCGATCCTCGACGCCGACAAGGAGGGCTTCCTGCGCGGCGAGACCAGCCTCGTGCAGACGATCGGCCGGGCGGCGCGGAACGTCAACGGGCGGGTGCTGATGTACGCCGACAAGGAGACCGAGGCGATGCGGGCGGCAATGCGGGAGACCGACCGCCGCCGGGCGATCCAGCTCGCTTACAACGAGGAGCACGGGATCACGCCGGAGACCGTGCGCAAAGGCATCTCCGAGATGACCGAGTTCCTGGCGATGGAGGACCGGGCGCCGCGCAAACGTCGGCGCAAACGCGCCGAGGACTTCGCCGGCCCCGAGGAGCTGGAGAAGACGATCGTGGCGCTGGAGGAGGAGATGCTGGCGGCGGCCGACGATCTGCGCTTCGAGGAGGCGGGTCGGATTCGCGACGAGCTGCGCGAATTGCGGCGCGACTTGGATGGAATGACGGCGGGTACTTGAGAAACCGGTGTGTTTACCCAGGTTGTCACCCCTGACAGGGGCGGCGGGCTTGGTTCAGGAAAATCGAGGCTTAAGCTCGAAAAATGTCCCTACCAGTCAATGAAGAGACCTTCGAGGCAGAGGTACTGCAGCGTTCGCAGCAGCTGCCGGTCGTGGTCGACTTCTGGGCCGAGTGGTGCGGGCCCTGTAAAGCGCTGAGCCCGGCGCTGGAGAAAGCCGAGGCGGCGCGCGAGGGCAAGATCGCCCTGGCCAAGGTCGACGTCGACGCCAACCCGCGCCTGGCGGCGCTGTTCAAAGTCCAGGGAATCCCGGCCGTCAAGGCCTTCCGCGACGGCAACGTCGTCGACGAGTTCGTCGGCGCCCTGCCGCCACCGCAGGTCGAGGCCTTCTTCGACTCCCTGATTCCCTCGCGGGCGGACGAGTTGCTGGACGCGGGCGACGAGCTCTCCCTCCGCGAGGCGACCGAACTGGAGCCCCGCCGCGCCGACATCGCCGTCGCCCTGGCCAAGGCCCGGCTCGAGCGCGGCGCAGAAGAGGAGGCCCTGGAAGCCGTCGACGGCCACGACGGCGACTTCGCCGCCGCCGGCATCGCCGCCCGCGTCCGCCTCGCCCAGGCCGGCATCGCCACCGACGCCTTCGCCGCCCTCGACGGTGGCGACCGCGACGCCGCCCTCGATTCCCTGATCGCGGAGCTGACCCGTTCGGAAAACGCCACCCGCGAGGATCTGCGCCGCGCCATCGTCGGCATCCTCAGCGACTTCGACCCCACCGACCCCACCGCCCGCGCCTACCGCCGCAAGCTCGCCGGGGTGCTGTGAGAGCGCCTACACGCCGTTACGCATTCAAGCACCCTTGATTACTGCGCTGGCCCCGTTAGGTTGCGTGCAGCAGGGCAAACGAGGCAGTTCGAAGGAGGCTCAATGGAGGTCAAATGGCTGGAAGGGGAGGCCCGGTACAGCGATGACGGGGACCTGCACGTCGTAGGGACCTGCTGGCTCGCCAGCATCAGCACCGAGCTCTCGCTTAAACCCGGAGATCCGGGCCCCAACCCGGAACCAGAAGTATTCGTCCTGCAACTGACTGCCGAGACACCGAACATCTGCTTGGACCAGGTGGACGAGGGTCGGCAGGTCGAATGGAAGGGCGACGCCGGACCGGAGATCAAGCGGGTTCGGATCATTGGGGCGGCAGATGCGGAGATCGAGGTGGGCGAACCGGTTTGACCGCTGTTTGCGCACGCTTGGAGGGAACAGCTGTTCGCCTGGCTAGAATCGGTGTGAGTGGCTGCCTCTGAGCGAATCGTCATCTCTGGCGCCCGGGAGCACAATCTCAAGGACGTCGACGTCGAGCTGCCCCGGGACGCGCTGATCGTCATCACCGGCCTTTCGGGGTCCGGCAAGTCGAGCCTTGCCTTCGACACGATCTACGCCGAGGGGCAGCGTCGGTATGTGGAGTCGCTGTCGGCGTACGCGCGACAGTTCCTCGGGCTGATGGAGAAGCCCGACGTCGACTCGATCGAGGGCCTTTCGCCGGCGATCTCGATCGACCAGAAGACGACCTCGCGCAACCCGCGCTCGACGGTGGGGACCGTGACCGAGATCTACGACTACCTGCGGCTGCTGTGGGCGCGGATCGGGACGCCGCACTGCCCCGAGTGCGGCGAGGAGATCACCGGCCAGACCCAGGAGCAGATCGTCGACCGGCTGATGACGCTGGAGGACGGGACCAAATTCATGGTCATGGCGCCGGTCGTCCGTGGCCGCAAAGGCGAGTACGGGAAATTGCTCGACCAGATGCGGCTCGAGGGGTATTCGCGGGCCAAGATCGACGGCGAGCTGCTGCGCCTCGACGAGAAGATCGAGCTCGACAAGAAGTACAAACACGACGTCGCGATCGTCGTCGACCGGCTGGTGATGAAACCGGAGTTGCGGCGCCGCCTCTCGGAGTCGGTCGAAGCGGCGGCCGGGTTGGCCGCCGGCCTGGTCGAAGTCGAGATCATCGAGGGCAAGGGCGCCGCCGGCAGCAAGGACGCCGAGCACCCCGGCGGCACGATGCTCTTCAGCGAGCAGTTCGCCTGCCTCAACTGCGGCACCTCGATCCCGGAGCTGGAGCCGCGGATATTCTCCTTCAACTCGCCCCACGGAGCCTGCGACCGCTGCCACGGGCTCGGCTTCCAACGGGTGATCGACCCCGAGCTCGTCGTCCCCGACCCGACGCTGTCGCTGGCCGAGGGCGCCCTGCAGCCCTGGAACCGTGGCATCAGCGCCTACTGGAGGCGGCTGATCGCCTCCGTCGCCGAGGCCTACGACGTTGACGTCGACAAGCCCTGGTCGCAGCTGTCCAAGGAGGAACGGGAGATCTTCCTCTACGGCACCGGCGACGAGCGCCACCACGTCAGCTACACCAACCGCTTCGGCCGCCGCCGCTCCTACAAGGTCCGCTTCGAGGGGATCGTCAACAACCTGCAGCGGCGCTACGAAGAGACCGACTCGGAGTCCAACCGCGAGCGGATCGAGGGCTACATGGCCGAGCAGCCATGCCCCGCCTGCCACGGCGCCCGGCTGCGGCCGGAGAGCCTCGCGGTCAAGGTCGGCGGCCTCAGCATCGCCGAGTACACCGATCTCTCCGCCCACGCCGCCTCGCAGTGGATCCGCGACCTGGAGATGACCGAGACCGAGCGGGCGATCGCGCGGCTGATCGTGCGCGAGATCACCGAGCGCCTCTCCTTCCTCGAGAACGTCGGCATCGGCTACCTCTCGCTGGCCCGCTCGGCCCGCACCCTCTCCGGCGGCGAGGCGCAGCGGATCCGGCTGGCGACCCAGATCGGCTCGCACCTGGTCGGGGTGATGTACGTGCTCGACGAGCCCTCGATCGGCCTCCACCAGCGCGACAACGAGAAGTTGATCGCGACCCTCGACCGCCTCCGCGACCTCGGCAACACGGTGATCGTGGTCGAGCACGACGAGGGGACGATGATGGCCGCCGACCACCTCGTCGACCTCGGCCCCGGCGCCGGCGAGCACGGCGGCCACGTGATCGCAGCCGGCACTCCGAAGGAAGTCGCGAAGAACCCCGCCTCGCTGACCGGCCAGTACCTCTCCGGCAAGAAAAAGATCGAGGTGCCGGAGGAGCGGCGGCGGCCGACCGGCGACCTGCTCGTTCGCGGCGCCCGCGAACACAACCTCAAGGACGTCGACGTCGAGATCCCGCTCGGGGTTTTCTGCTGCGTCACCGGCGTCTCCGGATCGGGCAAGTCGACCCTGGTCAACGAGACCCTGCACCACGCGGTCGCCAACCGCCTCCACCAGGCGAAGCTCCGGCCGGGCTCGCACGACGGCATCGACGGCCTCGACCAGATCGACAAGATCATCAACATCGACCAGTCGCCGATCGGGCGCACGCCGCGCTCCAACCCGGCCACCTACACCGGCGTCTTCGATCACATCCGGGCGCTGTTCACCCAGACCCAGGAGGCGCGGGCGCGCGGCTACAAGCCCGGCCGCTTCAGCTTCAACGTCAAGGGCGGCCGTTGCGAGGTCTGCAAAGGCGACGGCCAGATCAAGATCGAGATGCACTTCCTGCCCGACGTCTACGTCCCCTGCGAGCAGTGCCACGGCAAGCGCTACAACCGCGAGACGCTCGAGGTCCGCTTCAAGGGCAAGAACATCGCCGACGTGTTGGAGATGTCGGTCGAGGACGCGGTCGAGTTCTTCGAGAACGTGCCGAAGATCGCCCGCCGCCTCCGCACCCTGCACGACGTCGGCCTCGACTACATCCGGCTCGGGCAGCCGGCGACGACGCTCTCCGGCGGCGAGGCGCAGCGGATCAAGCTCGCCACCGAGCTCTCCAAAGTCGCCACCGGCGACACCCTCTACATCCTCGACGAGCCGACCACCGGCCTCCACTTCGCCGACGTCCAGCGCCTGCTCGACGTCCTCGGCCGCCTCGTCGACGCCGGCAACAGCGTCGTCGTGATCGAGCACAACCTCGACGTGATCAAGACCGCCGACTGGCTCATCGACCTCGGACCCGAGGGCGGCGAAAAGGGCGGCGAGATCGTCGCCACCGGCACGCCCGAGCAGGTCGCGGCGGTCGCCGGCTCCTACACCGGCCGCTTCCTCGCCGAGCTCGTGGAGCCAGCGAAGCCGAAGCGCCGCAGGCGTGAACCTGTGGCCGCTTAGGCCAACGGTTGGGCATTCCTTACTGCTCGTTGGCCAGGATTTTCACCCCCTCGGTTGGAGGGTGAATGAAACGTCTGCACTGGGGTAGTGGTCGGGTGCCAATCCCTGAGGAGGAGGATCATGTCCGATCCAGCGTTGTTTCGACGGCTCGCAGTCATCGGGTGCGCACTGCTAGCGGTAGGCCTGTTCGTGGCCGGCTGCGGCAGCAGCGACGACACCACCGGCGGCGGTAGTGGCGGTGAAGGAGGCGGCGGTGGCGGCAGCGCGACGATTGCCCTCCTGCTGCCCGAAAACGAAACGCCCCGCTACGAAACCAACGACAAGCCCGACTTCGAAAAATCGGTCGAAGAAAAGTGCCCCGACTGCGAAGTCATCTACTTCAACGCTGGCGGCGATGCTGAAAAGCAGCAGTCGCAGGGCGAAGCCGCGCTGACCAAAGGCGCCGAAGTCCTCGTCCTCGACCCGATGGACTCGAAATCGGCGGCCGCGATCGCCGAACGGGCCAACGCCCAGGGCGTTCCGGTGGTCAGCTACGACCGCCTGATCGAAAACAGCGAAGTCGACGCCTACGTCTCCTTCGACAACGAACGAGTGGGCGAACTGCAGGCCGAAACGCTGGCGAAAAAACTGAAGGAAGACGGGCACGCCAGCGGCCCGATCATCAAGATCAATGGCGACCCCGCCGACCCGAACGCGGCGCTCTTCAAGAAAGGCTCGAACAAGGGCTTCGAAGAAGCCGGGGTGAAAGTCGCGAAGGAATACGACACCCCCGGGTGGACCGCGGAAAACGCCCAGCGCGAGGCGCAGCAGGCGATCACCGCGCTCGGCAAGGACGGTTTCTTCGGGATCTACGCCGCCAATGACGACACCGGCGGCGGCGCGATCGCGGCGCTGAAAGGCGCCGGCCTCGATCCCGAAGAAATCCCCGTCACCGGCCAGGACTCGACCGTCGCCGGCCTGCAGCGGATCCTCGCGGGCCAGCAGTTCATGACGATCTACAAGGCCATTCCGCCGCAGGCCGAGATCGCCGCCGAATTCGCGATCGCCCTCGGCAACGACGAAGAATTGCCGCAGGACAAAGTCACCGAAGAAGTCAACAACGGCAAGACCGACGTCCCGTCGGCGATCCTGGAACCGGTCGCGGTGACCAAGGACAACATCAAAGACACGGTGATCAAAGACGGGTTCGTCTCCGCCTCCGAACTCTGCACCGGCCCCTACGCGGCCGACTGCAAAGAAGCGGGAATCTCCGGCTGAGATGGCGGACGACACTCCACTCCTCGAGCTGGAGGGAGTAAGCAAGCGATTCGGCCCGGTCCAGGCTCTGGACCGGGTCGACTTTGCCGTCAACGCCGGTGAGGTTGTCGGCCTGGTCGGCGACAACGGTGCCGGCAAGTCGACGCTGGTCAAGGCGATCGCGGGGATCTACGCCCCGGACGCGGGGACGATCCGGTTCAACGGCGAGGAAGTACGGATCAAAGGGCCGCAGGACGCGACCGAACTCGGGATCGCGACCGTCTACCAGGACCTCGCGCTCTGCGACAACCTCGACGTCGTCGCCAACCTCTTCCTCGGCCGCGAGCAGGTCGCGTCCGGCTCGGGCCAGGTTTCGCGCCAGCTCGACGAGGTGAAAATGGAGCACGAGACCGCCGACCTCCTCTCCAACCTGGCGGTGACGATCCCCAGTCTGCGCAGCGAGGTCGGGACGCTCTCCGGCGGTCAGCGCCAGCAGGTCGCGGTCGCCCGCTCGCTGTTGGGCGACCCGAAAGTGGTGCTGCTCGACGAGCCGACCGCGGCGCTCGGCGTGCCGCAGACCAAGCAGGTGCTGGAGCTGATCCGGCGCCTGCGCGAGCGCGACCTCGGGGTCGTCGTCATCAGCCACAACCTGGCGGACGTCTTCCAGGTCGCCGATCGGGTCTTCGTCCTTCGCCTCGGCCGCGCCGCCGGCGAGTTCAGAGCCGAAGAGACGACCGAGGAGCACGTCATTGGCGCGATCACCGGCGTCGGCGAAGGCGGCGACAAGAACAACCAGCAGTCGGGGGAGGAGGAGAAAGCGTGAGCGCTGCCGAGGTCGCGACCGCCGACGAGGCGGCGGAGCGCAAACCGACCGCCGGCGAGACCCTGCGCCGGATCGTCCAGGGCGACCTCTCCTCGGTCCGGGTCGTGCTCGGCCTAGTCGTGATCGCGGTCATCTTCCAGGTTCAGGAAGACCGCTTCCTCTCGGCCGAGAACCTGACCAACCTGATGCTGCAGATCACGACGATCGGGTTGATCTCGGTCGGCGTCGTCTACGTCCT
>Ga0157284_10000194_pt1 | contig 10091 bp, 9 predicted proteins | sample NitcycUS059202B1_FD_108392 | JGI IMG/M metagenome (GOLD analysis project Ga0157284, IMG submission 108392) | Soil microbial communities from Arlington Agricultural Research Station in Wisconsin, USA - Nitrogen cycling UWRJ-S059-202B-1 | ecosystem: Environmental > Terrestrial > Soil >... | reverse complement strand
GCCGCGAGCGGGTCTTCGACCTCTTCAGCGGGATCGGCACGATCGGGCTGACGATGGCGGGGCAGGCCGGTGAGGTCTGGGGCTTGGAGATCGTCCCCGAGGCGATCGCAGACGCCGAGCGCAACGCCCGGCGCAACAAGATCGAGAACGCCCACTTCATGGCCGCGAATGCGCGCACCGGGGTGCGGCCGCTGGTCGAGAAAGCCGGCAAGCCCGACGTCGTCGTCATCGATCCGCCGCGAGCGGGGCTCTCGCAGAAAATCGTCCGCCGGGTGCTCGAGTGCGAGGCGCAGAAGATCGTCTACGTCTCCTGCAACCCGACCACGCTCGCCCCCAACGCCGCCCAGCTCACGGAGGCCGGTTATAGATTGGCGCGCGTGAGACCGGTCGACATGTTCCCCCAGACCCCGCACATCGAGTGCGTCGCGCTTTTCGAACGCGACCCGAAGCGGGTAGCCGCCGCCAAGAGCGAAGCGGAGGAGGCGAGCGATGGCAAGTAGAGCGTTCGGAGTCGCGGCGGGACTGGACCCCGAGGTGGCACGGCCGCTGGCAGCGCGCTGTGCCGAGCTCGGCTACGACTCGATCTGGTCGAACGACCACCCCGGCGCCAAAGGCCTGGGGACGCTGGCCGAGTTCGCCGCCGCCGCGCCGGCGATCGAGCTCGGCGTCGCCGTGATCGCCCTCGACCGCACCCCGCCCGAGCAGATCGCCACCGACATCGAAGAGTTCGGGATCGACCCGGCGAAGCTCTGGCTCGGCGTCGGCGCCGGCTTCACCAAGAAGCCGCTGACGAAGATGCGCGAGGCGCTGCCGAAACTACGCGAGCTGCTGCCCGGCGTGAAACTCGTCCTCGCCGCGATGGGCCCGAAGATGTGCGAACTCGCCGGCAGCTCCTATGACGGCGTCTTCTTCAACTGGATGACCCCCGGCTTCGCCGCCGGCGCCCGCGAGAAGGTCGAAGCCGGCGCCGCCGAGGCGGACCGCCCCACTCCCCCCGTCTTCGGCTACGTCCGCACCGCCGTCGGCCCCGACGCCGGCGACCGCCTCGCCAAGGAGGAGTCCTTCTACCGCGACCTCCACAAGGGCTACCGCGACCACTTCGACCGCCTCGCCGAGCCCGAGGGCACCGTCGGCGTCGCCGCCCCCGACAGCGCCGACGCCCAGCGCCAGCTCAGCGCCTACGAAGGCCCCCTCGACACCATCGTCGTCCGCGGCCTCGCCTCGGCCAAGGTCGACCCGATGACCGCCCTCGCCGAAGCCGCGGCACCCTCCAGCTGACGCACCCTTCCGAACTTTGGGCCCCTATAGGCCCCCAAATCTCGGAGTAGCTCGAACGATTGAAGCGCTTCCGCCTTTCGCCCCATTCCAGTGGGGAAAGACTCGGATGCGTCTCTCGAAGGTATTCGAGCCGGACTGACGGTCGCCGCAAGCGGCCGTGCCCGCGGGGGCGTGACTGGGCAAGCAGCGGAGTGCACGGCGACGAGCGAATAGCAGAGCTATTCGGGAGGAGCCGGGTGCTGCGATGCGCCGTCCAGGCGCGTCATCCGCGGGTGCGTCCGCGCAGTGGCGCCCGTCGGGACGGCGCTAGTAAGGCGGCAGGTCGTCGTACCAGTCGCCTAGCTGCTTGAAGGCGCGCCAGAAGCGCTGCTTGGCGCCCTCTTCGTCGAGTGAGTCGTCGATGTCGGGGACGTAGAGGGCGTCGATGGTGGGGGTGAAGGGTTGGATCTCGCCCTCGCGCTGCTCGATCGGGCGGGAGAGGGGGACGGAGAGGCCGTTGAGGATGCGGAGGGCGGGCTCGCCCATGACGACGACGATCTTCGGCTGCACGATCGCCAGCTCTTCGACCAGGCGACCGACGCACTCGCCCGCCGCCAGGTCGGGCTCGGGGATCGGGCACTTGGTGCAGAGGGTGCCGTAGACGACGAGTGGGTCGATTCCGAGCCGCTTGAAGCTTTTCATCAGCGCGTTCCCTGAGCGGCCGTAGAAGGCGACCCCCTCTTCGATCTCCGCGGCCAGCGGCGCCTGCTTGAGCATGAAGACGTCGGCCTGCGGATGGCCGGATCCGAGCACCGGCATCAGCTTGCCGCGCGGGCAGTGCGGGCACTCCTGAACCTCGCGGTTCATCTGGTTGAGCTCGCGGATCGCCCGCTCCAGGTACTTCTCTCGGATCTCGTCGTCGATGCTGCGCATCGGGGCGTTCTTTGACGGGGCGGGCGCGGCTCCTTTGCGACGGTCCGTCTGCATCAGGACTTGCTCGCCCGCCGCCCCTCTTTGCGCCGCCGCGGCCGCCCGCCGCGCACCGGTTTCGCGTCCGGCACCCGCCGTTTCGGCGCCTTCGGCCGCCCCGTCGTCTGCAGGAACTTCAGCGTCTGCACGTAGACGAGGTTCTTGTGCTTGCGGGTGATGTCGGCGTCCCGCATCGCCTCGAGGAACTCGGCCGGCCCGTCGAAGTCGTGGATCCGCTGCCGCACGCTGCCAAGCCCCTGGGCGACGTGGCTGTCGGAGCCGGCGGCCGGGACGATCCGGTACTTGCGGGCGAACCGCACCGCCTCTTCGTTGAACGAGGTCACCGCCACCCGCGGGTTGAAGACCTCCAGCAGATCGATCTCCTCGACCATGTCGAGCAGGTGCTCGTAATCGGGCACCGAGTGGAAGCGGTCGAACGGGTGCGGGACGTAGACGAGGCCGCCCTGGGCGCGGATCTCGCGGATCGTCTCCGCCATCGTCAGTCCCTTGGGGATCTTCTCCTCGAGGAAGAGGCCGATCACCTCACCTTGCTCGGCCGTCTTCACCTCCTCGGCGACGATCACCTTGATGTCGCCAAGCTCTTCGGCCAGCTTGCGCGCCTCGATCGCGCCGGAAACCTCGTTGTGGTCGGTGATCGCGATCGCGCCCAGACCGCGGTCGCGGGCGGTATTGATGAGGACGTCGACCGGCGTCGCGCAGTCGCCGGAGTGGTCGGTGTGCATGTGCAGGTCGACCTCGATCAGCGGCCGCTTCGAGATCCGCTCGCGGACCTCGGGATCCCCCGTCGGATCGTGCCGGCGCGCCAACAGGCGGCGGTAAATCGCTTCCAGCTCCTCGGCCGCCCGAGCCGCGCCGTCCCCGTCGACCAGCTCATAGCTGGCCGGGAAGAACCGGTCCAGCAGCTCCGCGGTCTCCGGCCGGGTCACGGTCCGCGCGTCGATCCGGCCGAAGAAGATCTCCACCAGCGGCCGCGCTACCTGCGTCGCCAGCACTCGCTCCCGAGGAGCGTGGAAGGTGGCGACGTTGAGCGAGTAGGAGTGGCGCAGCGCCGCCGAGGGCGCGCTCGGCGCGAAGGGGTCGTGGACGTGGACGACGTCGAGGTCGTGCCCTTTCAACAGTCGTTTGACCGGGTCCCCGGTCTTGACCCGAAGCACCTCGTGCCCGCGCCGCTCCAGCTCCTCGGAGACGGCGGTCGCGAACTTCGCCGCCGGGTTGTCCCCGTTGCGGCGGACGGGGAAAACCTGCGCGATCGAGAGCGGTTGGGCGGAGGCCACGAGAGCAGAATAAGAGCCCGCCGGGGCGGGCTCTTATGAACTGCGCTAGATGCGAATTAAGCCGAAGCCGCGCTCGACGTCTCGGCCGGCTGGCCCGGCAGCGACTTGCCGCGCGCGTTGGCGAGGATGAACTCCTCGGTCTGTTCGCGGGCCTCGTCGTCGGGGCGCTGGCTGTGCGGGCTCTTCATCAGGTAGCTGGAAGGCCCGTCGAGCTGGCCGGCGATGCCGTTGTTCAGGGCCAGCTTGATCAGCCGTACCGCGTCGATGACGACGCCGGCGGAGTTCGGCGAGTCCCAGACCTCGAGCTTCAGCTCGGCGGTCAGCGGCACGTCGCCGAAGGCTTTGCCCTCGAGCCGGATGTGCGCCCACTTGCGGTCGGTCAGCCACGGCACGTAGTCGGAGGGGCCGACGTGGACGTTCTCGGGCGGCAGCTCGTGCCCCATGATCGAGGTGACGGCGTTGGTCTTCGAAATCTTCTTCGAGTCCAGCCGCTCGCGCTCGAGCATGTTGTAGAAGTCCATGTTGCCGCCGACGTTGAGCTGCGAGGTCCGCTCCAGCCGCACGCCGCGGTCGTGGAACAGCCGCGCCAGGGAGCGGTGGACGATCGTCGCCCCGACCTGGCTCTTGATGTCGTCGCCGATGATCGGCAGCCCGGCCTCCTGGAAGCGCTTGTCCCAGTAGTCCTCGCGGGCGATGAAGACCGGCAGGCAGTTGACGAAGCCGACGCCGGCGGCGAGCGCCTGCTCGACGTACCACTTGGTCGCCTCCTCGGAGCCGACCGGCAGGTAACAGACGAGGACGTCGGCCTTGGTCTCTTTGAGGATGCCGACGACGTCAGCGGTTTCTCCCGGCGCTTTGGTGATCTTCTCTTTCAGGTACTTGCCGAGGCCGTCGTGGGTCATCCCGCGCTGGACGGTGACGCCGAGGTTCGGCACGTCGGCGAACTTGATCGTGTCGTTTTGCCCCGACCAGATCGCCTCGCTGAGGTCTTTGCCGACCTTCTCGGCGTCGATGTCGAAGGCGGCGACGAACTCGACGTCGCGGACGTGGTAACCGCCAAGGTCGACGTGCATCAGACCCGGGACTTCGTCGCCCGGATCGGCGTCCTTGTAGTACTGGACGCCCTGGATGAAGCTGTTGGCGCAGTTGCCGACGCCGACGATCGCGACCCGGACCTTCTCGTCCGTGCGGCCGGCGCCGTTCGTGTGGCCGTTTGCTCCGTTCTCACTCATGAATTTCGAAGTCCTCCTGGATTGCGCTGGGTGGCTGAAGACACCTGGCGGCTTCGCTGGTTACACGTCCCCAGCGCCGCCGCCGCCGTCCTTGACGCCGGAGGCCTCGCCGGAAAGCTCGTTTCTTACATGCCATACCCGCTGGAACGTCGTGAATATCGTCAAGGCGGCGATCGCGTAGACCGCCGGGGCCAGCAGTTCGAAGTCGCCTAAGCCGGCGCCCTTGGCGAAGATCAAGCCGACAGAAAGTATCACCACGCGCACCGGCCTCGTGGCCAAACCGACCTTGCATTCGACTCCCAGGGCCTCGGCCCGGGCACGGGTGTAGGAGACCATCAGCGAGAAGAGGACGGCGACCACGCACATCGCCGCCGCGAAGTCGTCCCCTTCGACGGCGAAGTAGCCGGCGACCGCGGCGAGCACGATCCCCTCCTCGATCCGGTCCAGGGTCGAGTCGAGGAAGGCGCCGAACAGCGTCCCCTTGCCCGACATTCGCGAGTAGCGGCCGTCGAGCGTGTCCATCACCGAGCCGAGGACAAAAGCGACGCCGGCGAGGAAGAAGAGGCGCTGGGTGACGAGCGCGGCGGCGACGAGGTTGCCGACCAGGCCCATCAGCGAGATCGCGTTCGGGGTGAGGCGGGACTCGATCAGCCGGTCGCGAGCGTAGGCCCGGAGCTCCTGCCCGTTGCGGGCGTTGCCGCGATTGCCGCGCCGCGGCGGCGCCGAAGGTCCCATTCAGCGTGAGGCTATTACGCCTCGGCCTCTTGCGGGGCGGGGGCGCGGCCGGGAACGCGGAAGGACCAGGCTTCGGGACGCGCCAGCGCCAGCCGGTAGGCGACCACGGCGGCGGCCAGCGCCACCAGCCAGCCGAGCGCGGCGTCGACCCAGTAGTGATTGGCGGTGACGATCGTGACCCAGGAGACCAGCAGCGGCCAGGACGCCCACCAGGCTTTCGACCACCAGTGGCGGCAGACCATCACCCCTGAGGCCCCGATCATCATCGCGAAGGCGCAGTGCATGCTCGGCACCGCCGCGTAGGGGTTGATGAACGACTTCGCCAGCGCCGAGTCGTGGTTGACCCCGGCGAAGGCGTTGAGAGTGTCGACGAAGCCGTACTCCGGGAACATCCGCGGCGGCGCCGTCGGGAACAGCGAGTAGCCGACCAGCGCCAGTCCCATCGAGACGACGAACATATTGCGCACGAAGTAATAGGACTGGTTGCGGAAGAGATAGAGCCAGACCAGGAACCCGAGTGCGATCGAGAACTGGGCGTTGAGGTAGATCTGGTTGGCGGCGTCGATCACGCCTTGAGCGGGCAGGAAGAAGGCCTGCAGGGCCGGCTCGAAGAAGGTGTGGGTCGAGCGCTCGAAGTCGATCACCTGCTGGCCGTGGACCATCGCGATCCCCCGCTCGCCGTCGGCGATCCCGCGGACGAAGGTGTAGGCGAGGTCGACGGAGACGAGGATGGCGACCTGGCGACCGAGGTCGCCCCAGCCCTTGGGCAGGCGGGCGGTTATGGCGGCAAAGGCACGGGACACGAACCATCAATTGTAGCCCGCGCGTTAACGGCCTCGGGAGGGTCAAATAGGGTCCAGCTCAAGTGAGCTGGAAGCGGCCGGACAAGCGCAGGGTGCGGGCGATCCGGGACCGCCTGCGGGAGATGTACGGGGTGCCGCCGGAGGAACCGCACGGGGACCCGGTCGCCGAGCTGGTGAAGACGGTCCTCTCCCAGCACACCAACGACCGCAACCGCGATGTCGCCTTCGCGCAGCTGCGGGAGCGCTATCCGAGCTGGGAGGCGGTGCGCGAGGCGCCGATCGACGAGCTGGAGGAGGCGATCCGCCCCGGCGGCCTCGCCAAGCAGAAGGCGCCGCGCATCCAGGCGATCCTCGAGCGGCTCGGCGACCCGCCCGACCTCGGTTGGACCGAGACCGCCCCGCGCGAGGAGTCGCTCGAATACCTCCTCGCCCTGCCGGGCGTCGGCCGCAAAACCGCCGCCTGCGTCCTCATCTTCACCTGGGGGATCCCGGAGATCCCGGTCGACGTCCACGTCCACCGGGTCGGCGGCCGGCTCGGCCTCTTCCCCGCCAAGGCCTCCTTCGAGAAGGCCCACGACGAGATGCTGGCGATCGTCCCGCCCGAGGACGCGCACGAGTTCCACGTCAACCTGATCCGGCACGGCCGCACCGTCTGCCGGCCGAAACCGCGCTGCGGCGAGTGCGCCCTGCGGCGGATGTGCCCCTGGTACCGCGAGAACCGCGCGACCATCTAGTATGCGCGCCGCCGAATGAGCAAGCGCACCTTCATCTGGTTCGGGGTCCTCGTCCTCGTCCTCGCCGTGGTCATCCCCTTCGCCGCCTTCCGCGCCAAGGGCGACGGTGAGACCGGCGAGGACAAGGTCCCGGCGAGCCTCAAGGACGGTCAGTCCCTCTTCGTCACCAACTGCGGCACCTGCCACGCGCTCTACAGCGCCGGCACCGACGGCAACTACGCGCCGGACCTCGACGAACTGCTGGCGCCCAACGGGCCGCCGGAAGGCGACAAGGAACAGATCGAAGAAACCTGGAAGCAGACCGAAGGCCGCGTCCTCAACGCGATCAAAGTGGGCGTTGACAGCTCGACTACGCCGGGCCGGATGCCGGGCGGCATCCTCAACGAACAGCAGGCCGAAGAAGTCGCCAAATTCGTCGGCCGCACCGCCGGCGAGGGGTAAACGAGGGACGGGCCGCTCGCCCGCCCCTCGCACACTGACTGACCCCTACCGCAGCAGCGACAGGGAGCTGTAGAGCCCCGCGTGGTCGGAGTCCCAGAAGCCGTTGACCGGCTGGCGCCCGGTGACCGATGAGGCGATCAGCTTCACCTTTTTCGGGTCGCGGGTCATCACGTGGTCGACCTGGTGGTCGAAGTCGGCGACGCTGCCGCCGGCGCCGACCGCCAAGAGGCTCGACTTCAGGCAGCAGCTCAACGGTTTATCGGTGCTGCGCTCCCGCATCCCGGCTTTGACTAGGGCCTGGTAGGCCTGGCGGTCGCCGCCTTCGACGGTGTCGTCGTCGGAGTTGAGGTCGCCGAGCAGAATCACCGGCAGGCTGGTCGTCGCCGGCCCGCCTTTGGCGACCAGCTCGCCCGCCTGCAGCGCGCGGATGCTCGGCACCTGGCTGGAGTCGTCGAACGCCTCCAGGTGGGTGTTGACGAAGCGGAACTTCTTGCTGCCGCGGACCTTGGCGTCGATCGCCGTCCAGCCACGCAGGACGTGCACTTCGACCCCGGAGAGTTTCACGGTCAGCATGTTTTGGAAGTTGCCCTTCTGCGGGTGGCTGGTGACGACACCGGACCCGAGCCGGACCAGGATCACGTCGCGCATGGTCAGGCGGCCGTTGATCTCGGCGTCCTTGATGAACCCATTCGGCCCGTCATCGGGGACCTGGTTCTCGTCAGCCGGAGCCTCGAAGTCGAACTCCTGCTGGACGACGGCGACGCGGTAGCGTTTTTTGCCCTTGTTCAGCCGGTCGAGCAGTTCGGCCAGGTAGTCGTAGCGAACCGTGGTCGCAGTCGCCCCGGCGGGGCTGAGCAGCGGTTCCAGGCTCGGCGGACCGGTCCGCCACATCGCCACCTCCTGCAGGCCGACGAGGTCGGGCTTCTTTTTGAGGATCTCTTTCGCCAGCCCCTTCGAGCGCACGGGGAAGTTGTTGGCGGTGACGTCGCGCAGGATTTTCCCGTTCGCTTCGACGAATTCCTTCGTCGATTTGGCGGCGATCGCCGGCGTCAAATCGGCGCCCAGGTAAAGGTTGCGGGTCATCACGTTTACCTGGTGGCCGGGGCCGAACTTGGCGCCGGCGCTGCCGGCGAACAGGCCCAGGATCAGGGGGACGGTCAGCGCCAGCAGCGTGAGCCGGCTGACGATCCTTCTCGAAGTGCGATTCAAGGTTTTCCTCCTACGTCGGTTCCGGCCTCCCACAGCCTGCTCTATCTGTAACCCACTTCGGCCGCGAACGAATCGGCGCGGCAGAAAAATCAGCGCTTGAACCAATTCGGGGATCTGCCATACTGGCACTTAGATTTTTATAGCTTCATCAACCCAACCCACCTGGAGGTAGGCGGAAAAGTGGCAAAGACGATCGGTATCGACCTCGGCACGACCAACTCGTGCGTGGCGGTGATGGAGGGCGGCGAGCCCACCGTTCTGGAGAACGCCGAGGGCGGACGCACCACGCCCTCTGTCGTCGCGTTCACCGAGAGCGGCGAGCGCCTCGTCGGCACCGTCGCCAAACGCCAGGCAGTGATGAACCCGGAGAACACGATCTTCTCGATCAAGCGCTTCATGGGCCGCAAGGAGGCCGAAGTCAAAGAGGAGGAGACGATCGTCCCGTACAAGGTCGAGGCCGGCCCCAACGGCGACGTCCGGGTCGACGCGCGCGGCAAGCAGTACAGCCCGCCGGAGATCAGCGCGATGATCCTGCAGAAGCTGAAAGCGGACGCCGAAGCGAAGCTCGGCGACACCGTCGACAGCGCCGTCATCACCGTCCCCGCCTACTTCAACGACGACCAGCGCCAGGCGACCAAGGACGCCGGCAAGATCGCCGGGCTCGACGTCAAGCGGATCATCAACGAGCCGACCGCGGCCTCGCTCGCCTACGGACTCGACAAAGAGGAGACCGACCACGCGATCCTCGTCTTCGACCTCGGCGGCGGCACCTTCGACGTCTCGGTGCTGGAAATCGGCGACGGCGTCTTCGAGGTGAAAGCGACCGCCGGCGACAACCACCTCGGCGGCGACAACTGGGACAAAGCGATCGTCGAGTGGCTGGTGGCGGAGTTCAAACGCGACCAGGGCGTCGACCTCTCCCAGGACAAAAACTCGCTGCAGCGCCTCTACGAGGCGGCGGAGAAGGCGAAGATCGAGCTCTCCTCGACCCAGGAGACGCAGATCAACCTGCCCTTCATCACCGCCGTCGAGGGGCAGCCGAAGCACCTTGACCTGAAGCTCAGCCGGTCGAAGCTGAACGAGCTGACCGGCGACCTGCTCGACCGCGTGGTCGGGCCGGTGAAACAGGCGCTGGCCGACGCCGACACCGCGGTCGACCACGTCGTCCTCGTCGGCGGCATGACCCGGATGCCGGCGGTCCGCGAGAAGGTCAAAGAGCTGACCGGCAAGGAGCCCCACCAGGGCGTCAACCCGGACGAGGTCGTCGCCGTCGGCGCCGGCATCCAGGCCGGGGTGCTCGCCGGCGACGTCAAGGACGTGCTGCTGCTGGACGTCACCCCCCTGACCCTGGGGATCGAGACCAAAGGCGGCGTGATGACGAAGCTGATCGAGCGCAACACGACGATCCCGACGAAG
>Ga0157284_10000193_pt1 | contig 10096 bp, 9 predicted proteins | sample NitcycUS059202B1_FD_108392 | JGI IMG/M metagenome (GOLD analysis project Ga0157284, IMG submission 108392) | Soil microbial communities from Arlington Agricultural Research Station in Wisconsin, USA - Nitrogen cycling UWRJ-S059-202B-1 | ecosystem: Environmental > Terrestrial > Soil >... | reverse complement strand
GCGATGTCGGGTTGCAGGGCGGGCGGGGTCGCGATCGCGACCGCCTCGATCCGCGGGTCGGCGAGGGCGGCGTCGAGGTCGGGCTCGATCCAGATCCCGGGATGGCGGCGGCGGAAGTCTTCGGCGCGGCCTTCGTCGAGCTCGCAGAGGCCCATCAGCCGGAACTCCGGTCGCTCGACGACGTTACGGACGATGTTCGGGCCCCAGTAGCCGTAGCCGACGACCAAGGTTCCGATTGCTCCTGCTGGATTCACTCTGCTCCCTTTCGACTGAGGACTATCCATGGGGTCTTGAGAAGGATCGAGAGGTCGAGGCCGAGCGTGCGGCGCTTCGCATACTCGATGTCGAGGCGGACCATTTCCTCGTAAGTGCGTTCGCTGCGGCCGCTGACCTGCCAGTAGCCGGTCAGGCCGGGCTTGACGGAGAAGCGCTGGCGGTACCAGGGCGGGTACTCGGCGACCTCGTAGGGGATCGCCGGCCGCGGTCCGACCAGGGTCATGTCGCCCTTGACGACGTTGAAGAGCTGCGGCAGCTCGTCGAGGCTCCAACGCCTGATCCAGCGCCCGACCGGGGTGATCCGGTTGTCGACGGCGAGCTTGTAGAGGTTCTCGCGGCCGCCGTCGCGGCACTCGCCCTCGCCCTTGATCAGCGCCGTCACGTACTCCTTGTGGCCGCGGGGGTCGGCGTCGACCCGCATGCTGCGGAACTTGTAGAGCGTGAACTCGCGTTCCTCGTAGCCGATCCGACGCTGGCGGAAGAAGGCGGGGCCGCGGCTGTCGATCCGCACCGCGAGGGCGACCGCGATCAGCAGCGGGCTCAAGAGGAGGATCAGCGCTACGGCGACGACGACGTCGAAGAGGCGGCGCAGGACGTCGGCCGTCCGACGCTTGGCCGTGCTGCGACCAAGCGTCTCCTCGCGGGTCAGTCCGTGGGCCTCCATCGCTCTAAACAACGGTGACGGCACCGGAACACTTGCGGTTTAGGCGGGTGACGACTTTTTTCAGCCGAGGGCGAAAAGACGCGGGCACCTCATGCGTTGATTACGCATGGCAGCCCGAATCGTCTCCGTGATCGGCTCGCGCCCCGAGATAGTTCAGGCGGCGCCGCTCTCGCTCGCCTATGCGAGTTGCGTCGAGGAGATCCTCGTCCACACGGGGCAGCACTACGACCCGGGGATGTCCGACCTGCAGATCGCCGACCTGCACCTGCCGCTGCCGGAGTTCAACCTCGGCGTCGGCTCGCTGCCGCCGGGAGCGGCGGTGGCCGTGGCCGAGGAACGGATCGGCCGGGTGATCGCCAGCCGCGAGCCGGACGCGGTCCTCGTCCGCGGCGACACCCACGCGACGATTGCCGGGGCGCGCGCCGCCGTGGCGGCCGGGGTGCCGCTGATCCACGTCGAGGCGGGGCTGCGCAGCTACCGCCAGGACATGCCGGAGGAGGCAAACCGGATCGAGACCGACGGGCTCTCCGACCTGCTCTTCGCTCCCTGCGAGCACGCCCGCGAGGTTCTTCTCGAAGAGGGGGTGAAGGGAGCCGTCCACGTCACCGGCGACGTCCTCGCCGACGTCCTGCTGGCGACGATGCCGCGGCTGCCGGAGCGCCGCGAGGAGGGCGAGTACGTCCTTGCCACCGCCCACCGCAACTACAACACCGACTCCGCCGGGCGCCTGGCCGCGGTCCTGGGCTGCCTTGGCGCCGCCGAGTGCCGGGTGATCTTCCCCTTGCACCCGCGGACGCGGAAGAGCATCGAGACCTGGAACCTCGAGGTCCCCGCCAACGTCGAGGTGCGGGATCCGGTCACCTACACCGAGATGCTGACTCTGGAGCGGGACGCGGTGGCGATCGCCACCGACTCCGGCGGGGTCCAGCGCGAGGCCTACCTCTGGGGGGTGCCGTGCATCACGATGCGCGAGGAGACGGAGTGGATCGAGACCGTCTCGACCGGCTGGAACACGCTGGTCGGGGTCGACAGCGAGAAGTTCCGCGCCGCCCTCGCCAAGCCGCTGCCGAGCGAGCGGCCGCCGATCTTCGGCGACGGCCACGCGGCCGAGCGAATCGCCGAGCTGACCGTCGCCCACCTCGATCGCTCGCGGGAGGAGTCCCTTGTCTGAACAGCTTCGAGTCGGCGTCATCGGCTGTGGCCGGATGGGCGGCTTCCACGTTCGCAACTACGCCCAGCTCGACTGTGCGCAGCTGGTCGCGGTCGCCGACCCCGACCCCGAGGCCCGGGCCCGGGCGCTCGCCGGCTCGCAGGCGCTGGAGTTCTCCGACTGGCGCGATCTGATCGAAGACGCCGACGAGCTCGACGCGGTCTCCGTCGCCTGTCCCTCGGAGCACCACGCCGACGTCGTCCTGGAGGCGCTCGCCGCCGGGCTTCACGTCCTCGTCGAGAAGCCGATCGCGACCACGCTTCCCGACGCGCTGCGGATGCGCGGCGCCGCGATCGAAGCCGACCGCAAGCTGATGGTGGGGCACGTCGAGCGCTTCAACCCGGCGGTGGAGAAGCTGCGCGAGCTGGTCGCCGACGGGCGCCTCGGCCGGGTCTACCGGGCCCACACGACCCGGGTCGGACCGTTGCCGACGCGGATCCAGGACACCGGCGTCGCGATCGACCTCGCCACCCACGACCTCGACGTGATGCAGTACGTCCTCGACGGCACGATCAACGAGATCTACGCCGACGGTGGCCGCTTCCTGCACAGTTCCCAGGAGGACCTGCTCACCTGCCTGGCCCGCTTCGGCGGCGAGGGCGAAGCGCAGACGCTGGGGCTGCTCGACGTCAACTGGCTGACCCCGGAGAAGAAGCGGGAGATCGCCCTGATCGGCGAGAACGGCCTGCTGCGGGCGAGCTACATCACCCAGGACGTCTGGTTCGTCGAGTCGACGACCGCGCCGCTGCAGTGGGACGGGCTCTCCGTCCTCCGCGGCGACGGCGAGGGGGCGGCGGTCCGCTTTTCGCTCGCCAAGGCGGAGCCGCTGCGGGCCGAGCTCGAAGCTTTCTGCCGCTGCGTCCTCGCCGACACGCTGGAGCCGGTCAGCGCCCACGACGGCGTCAAGGCCCTGGCCGCGGCCCTCGCGGTGCGCGAGTCGGCGGCGGTGCGCCGCCCGGTCGAGCTGCTCGACATCCCCACCCCCCGGCCCCTGGAGGTCTTCGCATGATCCGCTTTGTGATCCCGGCCTACAACGAGGCCGAAAACATCCCCCGGCTGCTCTCCGACCTGGCGCCGGTGGCGCGCGAGCTGGGGGCGCGGGTGATCGTCGTCGACGACGGCTCGACCGACGGCACCGGCGAGGTGATCCGCGAACACGCCCAGGACATGCACCTGGCGGTGGTCACCCACACCGTCAACCGCGGTCTCGGCACCGCGATCAACACCGGCATCCGCTCGGCCCTGAAGGAGTCCTCCGACGACGACGCGATCGTCACCCTCGAGGCCGACACCACCTCCGACCTCTCCGACCTGCCGCGGATGCTCGAGCTCTTCGAACAGGGCAACGACGTCGTCCTCGCCTCGGTCTACGCGCCGGGCGGCAAGATCGTCGGCGTCGCCGGCTGGCGCCTGGCGGCAAGCAAATCGGTCTCCAACACCTTCCGCTACCTCGGCGGCCTGCGGGAGATGCACACGCTCTCCTCGCTCTACCGGGTCTACCGGGCGGGGACGCTGCGCAAAGCGGCCGATACCTACGGCTACCTACTGGTCCGCGAGCCCGGCTTCGCCGCCAACGTCGAGCTCCTGCTGAAGCTCTACAACGCCGGCGCCAAGGTGGCGGAGGTGCCGACGACGAACGACTGGACGACCCGCAAAGGCGAGTCGAAGATGCAGCTGAAACCGACGGTGCTCGCCTACATGCGGGTGATGGCGGCGCACCTGGTGGGGCGGATCCAGCCGCCGCCGGTCTCGCCGCTGGCCGAGGCGACGGCGCCGAAGGGCCTGCCCGAGCCGGCCGCCGCGACGGTGACCGAGAGCGTCCCGGCAGGCAGGCCGGCTCCGGCAGCGCAGAGCTGATGGGCGCCGCCGCACCGCGGATCGGCGTCGTCGGGGGCGGCGTGCTCGGCGTCTCCCTGGCGCTGCGGCTCGCCCAGCAGGGCGCCCGGGTGACGGTGGTCGAGCGCGGCCCCAGCCTCGGTGGCCTTGCCGGCACCTTCGACTTCGGCGGCCACGAGGTCGACCGCTTCTACCACGTCATCACCCCCTCGGACCAGCGGATGATCGCGATGGCCGAGGAGGTCGGGCTCGGCGACCAGCTGCGTTTCACCCCGGTCGGCGCCGGCTTCTTCTCCGGCGGCGAGATGCACGACTTCAACGGCGTCGGCGACCTGCTGGGCTTTTCCCCGCTGAGCCCGCCGGCGCGGCTGCGGCTGGGCTGGTTCGTCGCCCAGTGCCAGCTGCGCAGCTCCTACGAGAAGCTGGAGACGATCCCGCTCGAGACCTGGCTGCGGCGGATCTGCGGCAACCAGGTCTGGGAGCGGATCTGGAAACCGCTGCTCGACACGCGTTTCGACGGCGACCCCTCGGGCCTGCCGGCCACCTACCTCTGGGCGCGCACCCGGCGCATGTCCGGCGCCCGCCAGGGCAAGGGCCGGGGCGGCGAGGAAATGGGGCACATCGTCGGCGGCCACCAGCGGCTGATCGACGCGATGGTCGCGCGGGCCCGCGAGCTCGGGGTCGAGGCCCGCACCGGGGCGCCGGTCACCGGGCTCGCCCTGGCCGAGGACGGCTCGGTCACCGGCGTCGAGCTGGAGGGCGAGACGCTTGAGTTCGACCTGACGATTCCCACCTTGCAGCCGCCGGCGCTGCGCTTCCTGCTGCCGGAGCGCCATCAGGGGCTGCTGCGGCCCTACCCCCAGCGCTGGCTCGGGGTCGTCTGCCCGATCGTCAAGGTGCGCCGCCGGCTGCTGCCCTACTACGCGATCAACATCACCGAGCCGACGCCGCTGACCAGCGCCGTCGAAACCACCCAGGTGCTCGGCACCGAACACACCGACGGCTTGGAGCTGGTCTACCTGCCGAAGTACTGCGACCCGGCAGCGCCGGAGCAGAGCGAGGACGACGAGTCGGTCTACCGCCGCTTCACCGACTACCTCGCCCGCCTCTCACCCGGCTTCAGCCGCGACGAGGTCGTCGATTGGACCGTGCAGCGGGCGAAGCTGGTCGAGCCGGTGCACCAGGTCCGACGCGACAGCGAGGAGCCGCGGGTGGCTCCGGTCTGGCCCGGGGTGCCGGGCCTGGCGCTGGCCTCGAACGCGCAGATCTACCCCTACCTCCTGAACGGCGACTCGGTGATGGGGTTCGCCGAAGAGGTCGCCGCCCAGATCGGCGATCGTCTCGGCTTGAACGGCGCGCCGGCGGCGCCGGAGCTGGCCGCCGTCTAGCCGCGTCATGTACCAGGTCGAAGCCTCCAAAGTCCTGCTGAAGCCGCGCCTCTGGGCGGGGCGCAGCGCCCGCCTGCGGGTGCCGCGCAACGTCGTCATGCTGGGGATGGTCAGCCTCCTCACCGACGTCTCGGCGGAGATGGTGGCGACGGTCCTGCCGCTCTACATCGTCTTCTCGCTCGGCGCCAGCCCGCTGGTGCTCGGCGCGATCGACGGCACCTACCGCGGCGCCGCGGCGCTGGTCCAGGTCGCCAGCGGTTTCGCCGCCGACCGCTGGCGGCGGCCGAAGGAGGTGGCGACGCTCGGCTACGGGCTCTCCGCCGCCGGCAAGGTGGCGCTGGTCGCGGCCGGCAACACGGTCGGCGGCATCGGCGCGATCGTCGCCTTCGACCGGGTCGGCAAGGGGATCCGCACGGCGCCGCGCGACGCCCTGATCTCGCTTTCCAGCGCTAAGGACAAGTTGGCGACCTCGTTCGGCGTCCACCGGGCGATGGACAGCGCCGGCGCGATGCTGGGGCCGCTGATCGCCTTCGGCATCCTCTTCCTCGCTCCGGCCCGCTTCGACGCCGTCTTCGTCGTCAGCACCCTCTTCGCCGTCTTGGGCCTCGCGGTCCTGGTCCTGAACGTGCAGGGGAAGCCGCGGCGGGCGGCGCGGACGGGGCCGGCTCCCTCGCTCCGCGCCGCGGCCGGGCTGATCGCCGAGCGCCGCTTCGCGCCGCTCCTCGCCGCCGCCGCGGTGCTCTCGGTGGCGAGCGTCTCCGACGCGATGATCTACGTCGGCCTGCAGCGCAACATCGACTTCGACCCCGCAGTCTTCCCGCTGCTCTATGTGATGACGGCGATCGCCTTCATGGGGCTGGCGATCCCGCTCGGGCAGCTCGCCGACCGCGTCGGCCGGGTGCCGGTGCTGATCGGCGGGCATGCGCTCCTTTTCTTCACCTACGGTGTGCTGCTGATGAGCTCGGTCGGATACGCGGCGCTGGTCGTCTGCCTGCTCGCCCTCGGCGGCTACTTCGCCGCCAGCGAAGGGGTGCTGAGCGCGCTCGGGGGAGCGCTGCTGCCGGAGGAGCTGCAGGCAAGCGGGCTCGGCCTGCTGACCACCGTGGTCAGCCTCGGAAAGCTGCTCTCCTCGCTCGTCTTCGGCGCCCTCTGGTTCGCGCTCGGGCTGCAGGCCGCCGTCCTCTGCTTCGCCGCCGCCCTCGCCCTGGCGATGGCGCTGGCGGCGCCGCTGCTCCTGCGCGCCCAGCGCGCCGCCCTGGATGGATAGCCGCGGCGGCAAGATCACCGTCGCCCTGGTCGTGCTCTGCGTCGTCTTCGGCGCCGGCTACGTCGTCTACGCCGCCCTCGGCCCTGACCAGACGACCACCGACGCCAAGCCCAAGGCCGGCGGTGCCGCAGGTGTACCGGTCATGGTGCGCGCGGTCGATCCCTCCAGCCCGACCCTGAACGGCGGCGTCTTCGTCGTCGAGGACGGCGCGGTTCGCCGGCGCTCGAAGGACCTCGCCTGCGAGCGCGTCTATTACGCCGGCGGCCACGGCATCTGCATGGGGGTGGCGCCCTCGGGTGTCGACTATGTCGCGCACACCTTCGATTCGGAGCTGCAGCCGCAGCATGAGATCCGCCTGTTGGGACTGCCCTCGCGCGCCCGCGTCTCCGCCGACGGCCGCTACGGGGCGATGACCGTGTTCGTCGCCGGCGATTCCTACCTCGGATCCTCGACCGCCTTCTCGACCCGGACGACGATCCTCGACATGGCGACGGGCAAGCAACTCGCCCAGCTCGAGCAGTTCGACGTGACCAAGGACGGCGAGCGGTTCGACGCCGTCGACTTCAACTTCTGGGGCGTCACCTTCTCGGGCGTCGATTCCAACCGCTTCTACGCAACCCTCGCCACCGGCGAGCACCACTACCTGGTCGAAGGCGACGTCGCCGCCAGGTCGATGCGGGTCCTGCGCGACGGCGTCGAGTGCCCCTCGCTCTCGCCCGACGGCAAGCAAATCGCCTACAAGAGCCGGATGAACGGTGAGAACCGCTGGCACCTACGCGTCCTCGACGTCGCCACCCTCAAGGACCACCCCGTCGCCGAGACCCGCTCGGTCGACGACCAAGCCGAGTGGTTCGACGACGACACCCTCGCCTACGCGGTCGGCAACGACGTCTTCACCGTCCCGGCCGACGGCAGCGGCGAAGCGCGATTGCTCGTCAGGGACGCAAGCTCCCCGGTGCGGCTGGATCGACAGATCGACTCTTAAGAGCCCTCGGGTCGAAAACCGGAGCAGGGACAAAGGCTTTTAGGTGGAATCCAAGGAGACGACCGGAAAGTATGCGAACATATGTTCGTAAACTGAAGAGAGGCTACGCTGAGACCCGATGGCGGATAAGAGCGCAATTGAGTGGACCGAGGCGACTTGGAACCCAGTCACCGGGTGCGATCAGGTCAGCCCAGGGTGCGCTCATTGCTATGCCAAGACCTTTGCTGAACGGTGGCGCGGGGTTAAAGGCCATCCCTACGAGCAGGGGTTTCAGCTCCGCCTTTGGCCTCAGCGACTTGATTACCCATTGCGCTGGAAACGCCCCCGGATGATCTTCGTCAATTCCATGAGTGATCTCTTTCATGAGCGCGTTCCAGATGAGTTCATCCACAAAGTCTTTGCGGTCATGGAGGGGGCAAATTGGCACACCTTCCAGGTCCTGACCAAGCGGCCGGAGCGAGTACTGGACTTGGCTGATTCCCTGCCTTGGCCTCCCAATGTTTGGATGGGCGTCTCGATCGAGAACCGACGTTTCGTCCACCGGGCTGATCGATTGCGCGAGATAGGCGCAGCTGTTCGCTTCATCTCTGCCGAGCCGTTACTAGGTCCCCTTGAAGGGCTCGATCTTGAGGGAATCTCGTGGTTGATCGCAGGCGGAGAGTCTGGCCCTCGGCATCGCCGAGTTGATGAGGATTGGATCATCGATCTCCGCGACCGCTGTTTAGGGGATGGCGTGGCCTTCTTCTTCAAGCAATGGGGTGGAGCAAGGCCGAAGTCGGGGGGTCGAGAATTGCAGGGGCGTACGTGGGATCAGATGCCGAAAGTTCGCGAGCCAGTCGCGATCTAGAACATAAGTCGGGGCGTTCGTGGGGGTTCTGGACCCAGGCCAAGCTCGAGATGCTGGCCTCCTACCTTTCTGCATTTGCGACTGCTTCAAAGGGCGTTGACGAGCGGGTTTATCTCGACGCCTTTGCTGGTGAAGGCCGGGGCCACGACCGTAGTTCGGGAGATGAGTTTGACGGCTCGGCTCGTATTGCCTTAGAAGCTGGCGAGGACGCTGGCTTCACGCGCTTTCGATATTTCGAGAAAGGTGCGAAGGCTGCCGAACTTGAGGCGCAGCTGAGGACCGACTTCCCCGGCAAGGACATCAAGGTCTATGAGGGCGATTGCAACGAGATGATCCCGGTCGCCCTTCAAGACTTAGGTGATCTCAAATGGGCCCCAACCTTTGCGTTTCTCGATCCGGACGGCATGGAGTTGGCGTGGCGGACGCTGAAATCGCTGGCTGATCACAAGCTCGGCTATCGGAGTCAAAGCTCTACCAAGATCGAGTACAAGGTTGAGATGTGGATCCTCTTCCCCTCGCAAGGGCTCATTCGAACCCTGGCGCTCGATGAGGGCAAAGTCAGTCGACGTGATTTTGAACGTGCGACCCGGCTCTTTGGCAGTGAGGATTGGAAGCCGATCTACGATCGTCGGCTATCTAGGGAGTTCACTGGCGGACGAGCGCGGGAGGAGTACGTCAACCTCATGCGATGGCGCTTAGAGAGAGTACTGGGCTACAAATCTGCTCATGCCTTTGAGGTTCGCAATAGTCGAGCGCCGCTCTACCACATGATTTTCGCCACCGACAACGATGCTGGTACGGAGATCATGAGCTCGATCTACGACAAGGCTGCAGAACGACTTCCAGAGATGCGGGAGGAAGCCAAAGATCGTGCAATCGGTCAGCCCCGACTCGATCTCGGAGATTCATTTCTTGCCCCGGGGGAGGGCTACCACTATGAGCCGCCTTGGGAACCTCTCTCACCCGACTAGCTGTATGCCATTGCTCGGCTATTAGGGGAAGCATGAGAGCAGGGGCTGCAGGCGGTCGCGGCTCTCGCTGAGGATTCGCCGCGGCACCGCCAGTGGGCGAGGCCGGGGTGCCGGGACCAGCTCGGGGTCGACCGCGTCGTCGGCGGAGGGCCTGGGCTGGGGGGTGGTTTCGCGAGCGGCAGTTGCGATCTCGCCGAGCGAGCACCAGCGGGACGGTCCGAGCCGTTCGACGTCGGCTGCCGCGGCGGCGAGAACGTCCAGCCCCTGGTTGAGGTCGTTCTGGTGGCCGTAGAGGATCAGTGGCTGGCCGAGGAAGGCTCGCAGCGTCATCTCCGGCAGCGAGCGGCCGGCGAGGGGGTGGCGGAGGAGGACGGGCAGGCCCTCGGCGTTGTCGACCGGGCCCCAGCCGACCAGCGGACCCGCCTCGGGGGGATGCGCGAGCCATGAGCGACCGCCATCGCCGAGCCAGGGGTAGGGCTGGGTCGCCGTCAGCGCCTCGAACCCGCAGCGGCGCAGCGCGGCGGCGGCCGTCTGCGAGCACTGCTCGTGCGGTGGGACCATCACCCGGTCGACCGTGAGGCCGGTGCGGCGTTCGAAGGCGCGGACGCGGCGCAGCGCCTGCGCCGCCTGCGCGAGCGCCTGGGCCTCGTCG
>Ga0157284_10000191_pt1 | contig 10115 bp, 8 predicted proteins | sample NitcycUS059202B1_FD_108392 | JGI IMG/M metagenome (GOLD analysis project Ga0157284, IMG submission 108392) | Soil microbial communities from Arlington Agricultural Research Station in Wisconsin, USA - Nitrogen cycling UWRJ-S059-202B-1 | ecosystem: Environmental > Terrestrial > Soil >... | reverse complement strand
TCCTACCGATGACGTCTACCAGGGAGTGCGCGTCGGCGAGATCACCATCGAGCCCTGGGACGGCCACTAGCTCACTTCAGCAGCACCATCTTCATTGTGCGCACGTCGCCGTTTGCCGCCATGCGGCAGACATAGATTCCCGATGCGACCGGTTGGCCGCCGTCGTCGCGCCCTTGCCACACGGTGGATCCGCGTCCGGCCGGGCGCGGGCCGGCAACCAGCGTCGCAACGCGACGTCCTGCCACGTCGAACACAGCGATGTCGACCACCGAAGCAGCCGGCAGCGAATAATCGATTCGCGTCGACGGGTTGAACGGATTGGGTTGGTTCTGCGAGAGCTCGAGCTCCGCGCGCGGCGTCCTTACACCGATTGCCTGCGATTGGAATACGTCTCCGCTGCCTGTCGTGGCGATTACTTTGTAACGGTATTCAGTGTTGGGATTCACGCCATCGTCCACGAGCTCGCGTGTTTGTGGGGAAAGCCTTTCTGCGATCACACGAGATGAGCCGTTGGTCTCACGCACAATAGAGAACTTGATGATCTCCTCGTCCGCGATCACGGACCACTCCACCACCACCGACTTTCCGCTGACACGCGCCGACGCGTTCTGGAACATGACCGGAACCGGACACATCACGCCCCGCGCGCCGATCTGCACGCCGCATGCATTGTTTTCCGGTGCACATGGAGAACCAACCATAAGCCCCACATCGGTACAGTCCTGCGAGCAGAGCCAGGGTTCCAGCGAGATGTTGTTGCCGCCGTCTGTGCCGCAGATTGCGTCACCACCGGCGTTCGCAAAGATATCGTTACAGCTGAGCGTCGGATTGGCGCCGGACTCGCACAGAATTCCAGGGCCGTGGGTGTTGAACGCCACAAGGTTGTTGTCTACTGCGCCGGTCGACAAGGAACCCGCTAGATGAAGTGCAGCGCCCGGCGAGGAGGAGTTGTGGACGATCGTGTTCCCGCTGATCGTGCAAGGCTGTTGCAGCGCGTAAATGGCCGCGCCACTGGTCGAAGAGTTCTGGCAAAAAATACTATTCGTTACCGTCAAGCTCCCTCCGGAATCCGCGCGGATCGCACCCCCATTCGCAGAGGAGTTGCTCACAAACGTGCACCCATCAATGTTGGCAGACGGACCGTTTTCCAGTGTGATGGCCGGATGATTGTTCTCGAAATAGCAGCCGCTGACGTTGACCGTATAGGGACTGCTCGCGACCTTGATACTGACGGCGGTGTTGGTATTTCCCACAAACGAGCATCCCGTGAGAGAACCGCCCGCAAGAAAGCTTGCGGACAATCCGAACAGAACGCCTGAGCTGTTCGATATGAATTGCGAGTTCTTCGCCGTGAAGAAGCCGCGGCCGGCGCTGTACGCGCTTCCGCATCCCGTCGCAACGGAGTTGTTGAACCTGATGTCGCCACCGAGCAAGGTGACCATGCCGAACGAGCAGTTTGAGATTGTGCAGTTTTCAAAGCGCGGGGACGACGGCAGCAGGATCTCATTGTTTTCCACACCGGCCATAACGCCCCAGCTCACTGGTCCTGTAATGACACAATTCTCGATCAAGGGCGATCCGGGGCGACACTCGATCCCGATGGATGCGTTGACAATGGTCACGCCGCGCAACACCGACGTCTCCGTCTCCCGGCGGAGGAAGCGTGCACCCTGGAGTCCGCCGCAATCGATGATGGTGGCGGTCGGGCCGTTGACGGACTCGATGGTGATCGCCTTCTTGTCGTAGCTGAAGTCGCGGTTGGCTGCACCGCTGAACGTTCCGTCCGTCAGCAGAATCACGTCGCCGTTCGATGCCGCGAGGATCGCGGCCTTGATGGATGGAGAATCTCCGGTCCCGTCGGGTTTGACGGTCCAGGTGGCGGCCAGCACGGTGGCAGGAAGGACGAGTAAAGCAACTGCAACAGCGAACAAGCGGTTTCGCATTCTTGTCACCTCGTTGGTTGCGGGCACTAGCGATAGATTGACTTCACGTAGCCCCAGCTCGACGGCTGGGTCGAGAGCGTGGTGCACTGCACGGATCCGCACTCGGTGCTCATTCCAAAAAAGTCGCTGACAAGTGTGGTCAGGCAGAGCGGCACGGCGGACGCGCTCTCGCAACAGTGCGGCACGAAACGCAGAATGACGAACTCGCCCGCCATCCCGGCCGGTATGGGAATGTTTGTGAACCCGCCCACGCGTACGAAATCTCCCCAGTTCACCGCATTGAAGAATGGCCACACGTTGGTGAGACCACCCTGTTTGAAGCCGACGTACTCGAGCTGGCTGGAATCGTAGAGAAAATCGAATCCACCCATGTCGACGGCCTCGATGGTGGCATTGATGCTCACGGCCACATCGACGGTGTCGTTGACGGCGGCGCAGTCGTGGTTGTGCGAGGAGACGATGAGCTTCCCTTTGGGAATCAGAGTGGCAGCCTGTGATTGCGCGCGAACGCCGATCGCGAGAGCGATGAGCACCAGCGCAAGGAGACACGGGGTGAGCTTCGACATTCGTGCCCTGGTGCTAGCGGTAGAGCGACTTTACGTAGCCCCAGCTCGACGGTTGGGTACGGAGCGGTATGCACGTGATCGCGCCGCACAGCGCTTCGAGCGGTGCAAAGTCGTCGACCAGCAGCTGTGTACACAGGGGTGACGATGCTCCGTTGCCGAAAGCCACTGTGGGAACGAAACGCAGCGTGACGAATACCCCGCTGGTCCCCGCCGGAACCGCTGTCGACGTGAAACCGCCCACGCGAACTGCGTTTCCGTTGAGGACGGCATCAAAGAACGGCCACGCCTGGGTCAGATCACCGCGTCGATACCCGGCATAGGCGAGCAGCGTTGCATTGAACGCGATGTCGACACCCGCCGCATCGATTGCCTGCGGAGAACTTTCGACGCGCACGTCCACGTCCACCGTGTCCACCGTGGCGCCGAGGCACGAAAGATAGATGGTTTCCACGCTCAGCCTCCCGGGCGAACCCGGGACGCATTCGACAATACCGCACGAGGTCGGGAAGCCCGCGAGGTCCCCGGTTTGCGCCGTGGGACACACGAAGATGTTCTGCACGGAAGCGAGAGCACAGCACTTGTCCACGAAGTAGAGCCGCGCGAAAGTGCCGGTCGCGTTCAGGGGAATGGGTGTCCCTCCCGATCCGCTGATCACCGCGGGTGATCCGGCCACGACGTTGAAGACGGGCCAATCCGCGGTGAGATTGCCTTTCTCGGCGCGCGCGAATTCGAGTTTTGAACCGTCGAACGTGATGCTGCAGCCACCGGAACCGACGGCCGGGCCCGCGTTGCTGATCATCAGATCAACGCGGACGGTGTCACTGGTGGCGAAGGCGCAATCGTGATGTGCCGGCGTAATCCACAACAGCCGCGCCTGCGCGGATGTCGACACCATGAGTGCTGTCAGCCCCACGCCAAGAATTGAAATGGTGAATCGCGTTTTCATTTCAGCAGCACCATCTTGCGTTGGAGCCGTGAGCCGCCGGCGTCGAGCACGTAGAAGTACACTCCGGTAGCCACGTTTCTCGCGTGGCTGTCGGTGCCGTCCCAATCCATCATCGACACGCCCGCTTCGCGCCGCTCGTCGAGGAGTTGTTTGACGAGTCGGCCGTGCACATCGAAAATGGTGAGACGCACGTGCATCGGCTCCGGCAGCTCGAATCTGATCATCGTGCGCGGGTTGAACGGATTGGGTGAATTCTGATGGAGCACCACCTGGGGTGGCATCACCGCGAGAGCTGCCTGCAGCGACACGGTCACGTCCTGTGCGCCGGCGAGGTCGTCGACGAAGCGCTGCGCGGTTACCGTGCCGCGGACTTCACCCGCCGCGTGGAAACGGAGTGCCAGGATATCGCCGCTGGCGGAAAGGGTTTTCCCGGAGTTTGCGTATGCACCGACGCGCACCCGTCCGGGTTCAACCAAACGCGTCTGCAGCGCCGCGAATGTGTCCTTGCGTGGCGGCTCCGCGCGCATAAGCACGAGCTCCTTCGGATACTTGAGCTCGAACCCCAGCGCTCCCACCTCGCCGCTTCCGTTCGCGCTCAACACCACCACGATCTCCTCGTCTTCGCGCATGGTGCGCAGCGACAGGCGCGGCGACGGCGACGACGCGCGCATCGCCACGGCGCCGCCGTTACAGAATGAGCACGACTGATCGAGCCACTGTTTGAAAATGCAGTAGGCGTCTCCCGGAGTTGGGGCGCCGCTGCAGTCGACATCGCCGCGCGTCCTGGCACCCGGCCCACCGCAGCCGCCGGGCGGAGGCAGCGGTAAATAGAGATACGCTTCGAGCGCGCACTGCGCGTCGGCGACCGTGATGCTGCCGTCGTTATTGACATCACCATCGTTGGGATAGCGGCACTCGAGCTGGCGCGCGACCACATGGTGCTGAACCAGGTCGCCCGTCGGCGCGGCCAGCCCGAGCTCGGCCAGGCTCGTCCAGGCGCAGCAATCCGTGGTCACCTTGAGGCGAGCGAACACCCCGTTCGTGCCCCGCGGAATCACCGGCCCGCTGGCTGTCACCGTGATGACATTCGACTGCACGTCGTAATTGAAGCTGGGCCAATCCTCGATCATGGCGCCGCGCTCACACGAGACAAGCGTGAGCTGCGGGTCGAGGATGATGTCGACGCCACCCGTGCTCACCGAGTCACCGGCGCTCAGGTTGAGATCGATCGTCATCTCGTGCGGACCGCCCGTCGTGCAGCTGTCCTCGGCCTGCACAAAGCTCAGCACACCGAATGAGTCGCAGCTCGGGCATATCGCATTGTTGGAGCTGATTCCGAGCACGGGCAGCCCTTCCGGCACCAGCTCCTGGAATGTGCAGTCGGTCACCACGAGCGTGCCGACCACGGGCGCCGCTTCGAGCGCGTACTGGCAGCAGCCCGGCGTATTTCCCACCGACTGATACGTGATCGACATCACGTTGATGGGTCCTTCCATGCACGTGCCGAATGCAACCGACATGTCGCTCTGCGAGTCGCCTATCGTTACGTACGGGGTGGTATCGAACAACCACGTCGCGTTGAAACATCCCGGTTTGGTCGCCTTGAAACGCGCGCCCGTGTAGGTGTCGGGTCCATTCAAGACGACATAGACCGTGCGCATCCCCGGGGCCGGGTCGGCCAGTGAACAGGAAGTTCCGGCTGCATCGGCGTACAGTCCGAGCTTCAGGTCCGCGGTCGCCGTAACCAGGGTCGTGAATTTCCAGACCGGACTGATCGCCGTGTTGCCGTCGATGTCGCGTGCCAATACCTGCCAGTAGTAATTCGTGGCATGCAGGAGATTGCTGACGTCATAAAACGGCAGCGCGTTGTTGCTCTTCACGAGCGGCGGTGTCGGGCTCGTGCCGAAGTACACGTCGTATGTCAACGGCGCATTCTCGGGATCACTGGCTGACCACTGCAGCGTCACCGCAGTGGACATATCGGTTGCGAGGTGCACCGGATAGAAGTTCACCGGCGCCGTGGGCGGCAGGTTGGTCCCTCCCACCGTGAAATTCCACGTCGATGACTCGGCGAAGAGATGATCCTTATTCTCGGACTGGACCTTCCAGTTGTAGGTCTCTCCCCACAAGAGCGGGACCGGCGGCGTGAACGTGGTGTCGGGGATCTCACCGTAGACCGACCATATGCCGTCGTGCCCGATCGACACCTGGAAGGTGAGCGGTCCGGCGACGGGATCGACGCAGTGCCACGAGAGCGGCGGCCTGCGTACGTTGGTGGTCGTACCCGGAGCCGGCGAGGGATTGGACGGTGCCGGCGGTGCCACCGGCGCACGGGTTTGGAAGTTCCAGACGGGTCCCTGCGTGCTGTTGAAATCCTGATCGGTGGCCACGATCTGCCAGTAGTACGTCACGTCCTGCTGTAACGGCGCGCTCAGCACAAGTGTCCCGCCCGAGTGATACGATTCGAACAGTGGCGGCGGATTCGATGTGCCGAGGTAGATGTTGTATTTCAACGGCCCGCCCTGCGGATCGCTCGCGGTCCACTGCAGCACGGCGCCCACCGCGGAAATCGTCGATCCCAGCGCCGGAGCCACCAGACTCGGAACGCTCGGCGAACCGGTCCCCCGCGTCGTGAAGTACCATGTTGCTCCCGACGCGCTCGCTCCCTCGGAGTCAATCGCCACGACGCGCCAGTAGTACCTCGTAGACGCCAGCAGATTTGACACCGCTTTTTCCGGGCTCAGGGTATGAGACAGAAACGGCGGACTTGCAGTGGTGCCGAAGTACACGTCGTAGCTCACCGTCTGCCCTTCGGGATCGCTCGCGTACCACTGCAGCAACACGTTGAAATCAACGCCCGTCGCGGCATGCCCGGGCGACGGGGACGACGGCTGGTTGGGAGGCACATTGCTGCTGATGGTATGGAATGACCAGGTGGCACCCGTTGTCGACTTGCCTCCCAACGCAATCGACTTCACGTACCAGTAGTACGTCGTGTCGAAAACGAGATTCTCGACCAGGTAGCTGGGATTGATCGTCGGCGCAATGGTGGCCAGAAGTGGCGGCGGGTTCGTATGTCCAAAATAAATCTCGTAGCTCGTCGCAGGGCCGCTTCCCCCGACGATGTCCCATTCGAGCTGCGTCGTGCGCAGGACGTCCGTCGATCCATCAAGGGGATTCGGACTGACCGGCGTCGGAGGAACTCCCGCATCCGTGGAAGTTGTGAACGACCACACCGCACCATCCGTCGCATTGCCCGCGTTGTCTTTCACCACGACTTTCCAGTGATACGTGGTGTTGTATACGAGCCCGGCCGGGCTGTACTGGGGCTGCGCGACGTCTGGCGCAGCCAGCGGCGGAGCCGGGTCGGTTCCGAAATACACATCGTAGTGCAGGGGCTCGTTCTCCGGATCGGTGGCATCCCACGTCAGCGCGACATTCGTCGGAATGTTTGTCATCCCGGGCGTGGGATTCGGATTGAAGGGCGCCGATGGCGGAAAGTCGACGTTGGTGCTGCAGGGACACGTGGCGTTCGCGTTCACGTAGGCCGGGGTGGTGGGCAGCGGGTGCTCCACGAAGGCACAGTCGGTGTACTCGACGTTCTCCACGATGGCCGGTGGCGTCAATTCATACAGGCAGCACGGCGTGGTGGTGGATGTTTTCTGGAACACCATGGTGAGGACGACGCGCAGGCCGCTCTCACACGTGCCGGTCGCAATGGAGATATCGGTTTGCGAATCGCCGATGGAAATGTATCCGGGGTGAACTTCGTCGTAGAGCCAGGTGGCATTGAAACAATCGGGCTTGGTTGCCGCAAAGCGGATGCCGGTCATCCCGGTGGTGTTGGCCACGACGTAGGCACGAATCTCGCCGCCGGCGGCGTCCGACAGCGAGCAGCTCGAGCGCGAGGGATCGCTGAAAATGCCGACCTGCGCGACCTGGGCGCGTGCGGTGAGTGGAATTGAACAAGAGAGAAGAAGCGCGAGAATCGCGCTTCGCCGGAGAGAGCGGCCGGTGGATCGAGAACCGGGCTGCATATGCTCCTCGAGTCGGGGCAGCGGCTCAAGCGGGGGCTGAACAGCAACAATTGTACACTTTCTTGTTACTGAATGTCCACATTCAATCTGCTTTCGCACGCGCGAATCGACGGCAGAAAACCGACCAGGCGCCGCATTTGATCGTTTTCGCCGTCATGTGTAGAATCGCTCCATGCCGACAAAACCAACCAAAGAGCTCGAGATTTTTTCCAACCCGCATCCGGAACGCGACTATCTGATCTCGTTCGAATGCCCGGAGTTCACCTGCCTGTGCCCGAAGACGGGCCAGCCCGACTTTGCCACCATCCGCATCCGCTACGTGCCCGACCAACAGTGCGTGGAGCTCAAGTCGCTCAAGCTCTACCTGTGGTCGTATCGCAACGAGGGTGCCTTCCACGAAGCGGTGACGAACCGCATCATGGACGACATCGTGGCCGCGACCAAGCCGCGCTTCATCGAAGTGGTGGGAGATTTCATGGTGCGCGGCGGGATTCACACCGTGGTGACCGTGAAGCAGGGCAAATCCGAAGCCGCCGGCTAGCTACTGCGTGGTGTCTGTCTTCCCCTTCACCATCGGAACAAAACGTACCGCGGTGATGACGCGCTTCTTGATGTCGCCGTCGTTCTTCTCGATCAGCAACAACTCCTGGTAGCTGGTTCCGACCGGGACCACCATGCGGCCGCCGTCGGCGAGCTGGTCGATGAGCTTCTGCGGAATTTCAGGCGGGGCGGCGGTGACGATGATGCCGTCGAAAGGCGCGTGCTCGGCCCATCCATTATAGCCGTCGCCGACGCGGAGATGGACGTTGTCGTAACCGAGGAGATCGAGCCGCCGGGCCGCGACGTCGCTCAGCGCCTTCACGATTTCGATCGAGTACACATCCGCCACCAGGCGCGACAACACCGCCGCCTGATATCCGGATCCGGTTCCCACTTCGAGTATCTGGTCGGTCGATTTGGTGGCGAGCAGCTCGGTCATGAGCGCCACAATGTACGGCTGCGAGATGGTCTGGCCTTCGCCGATGGGAAGCGGAAAGTCCTCGTATGCATCTTCGGAGGATTCGGAGGGAACGAAGAGGTGGCGTTTGACGTCGCGCATCGCGTCCAGCACGCGCGGGTCGTGGATGCCGCGCGCCTGAATCTGAACGCGAACCATTTCGTGGCGCTGTTCGGTCATGTCGCCGCTTTCATGCGAGCGGTCCCGGCAGCCGCCGGACGCCGATAGCGACGCGGCGAGCGCCAGCGCAGCCATGCGCCGGGCGCCGTGCACAGCTTATCTCCGGTTGGATTCCGCGCGCAGACTGGAGTCGGACGGACCGCCGGCTTCGATGGTGAAGGCGTCCTTCACATCGGTCACCGACACGCGCATGGCGGCAAACTGATCCGCATCCAGCATGTCCGTGCGATACGGAATCTGTTTCGACGGCGCCGCCACGAACACCCATTCACCCGTGCTGTCGATGACCTCACCGCGCGCGCCCGAATCCGCCACGCGATTCCACTGCGAGCGACGCAACACGTAGAGTGTGAGCAGCGGCTCATTCTTGTGGGCGGGTTGCTCCGCCTTATAATTGAATGAAACCGCGAAGTCCGCGCCCGGCTGTTTTGCCGCCGCGTCTTCGCCGTGCACGGTGACGACTTGAATGCGCTGCGGATCCCACGCCAGCGGCGGATTGAAGTGGACGCCCGCTTCGGGGATGATGTACGGCATCCGCACCGTGGGCGTCCGCGTCTCTTCGGTGACCATGCCACCCTGGTCCGAGTACTGCTCGGCCCGTTGGTTTTTCTTGCTGCACCCCGCGGCGAACACGATCGCCATGCACACGATAATCCGTCTTCCCGTCATCACCACGTTCACTGAATCCTTTCCGTTGGCGCCGCGCCGTGGCGCGCTGTTGCGTCAAGTATAACGCAACGCTCCACCACTATGCTAATCCTTGCCCTTGCGGCGTTTGGGCCGCCGAGCTTATTTTCCCTCCATGGTAATGAGCGCTCTCCGGACCTCCAAAGCGAGTCGATTTTTTGCCGGTTCCCTGCTGGCCGGGCTTCTGATCACCGGTTGCAGCGAGGACGATCCCGTCGACAGCAAGTCGCTGTGCGCGGGCGAGTCCGGCGTCGGCCTGCGCGTCGAAGGACGCGCCGAACCCCTGGATGTGTGCGTGTCGGATACAGCCGTTGACGCGCTGCTTTCCAGCGAAAACCATTACGACGTGAGCGCCCAGCTCGGCCTCGACGATGGAAGCCTGGTGCAGGTGCACATCGTGTTCACGCAGGCACCCACGGTGCCGGTCAGTTTGCGTCTGGTGAGCACAAGTAGCGAAGCCCAGAATGACCCCGGCGCCGCCTACGTGTTTTACCAGGAAGCCCCCGGGGGCGGAACGCCCATCCAGTCCACGCTCATCACCGGCGGCAGCTTTCGTGTCACGTTCAACGATGAACAGGTCGCGGTGGGTACGATGGAGAATGTCACCATGGACATGACCAACGTGCTGACCGGCGATCCGGCGGGAGAACGTCGCATCGCCGAAGGCTTCTTCTCGGTGTCGGTGACGCCGCCCGCGGCCGCGACCAGCCCGTCGACGCTCTCCACGCGCTGATCAACTCTCGAGCCTTGCCTCTCGAT
>Ga0157284_10000190_pt1 | contig 10120 bp, 8 predicted proteins | sample NitcycUS059202B1_FD_108392 | JGI IMG/M metagenome (GOLD analysis project Ga0157284, IMG submission 108392) | Soil microbial communities from Arlington Agricultural Research Station in Wisconsin, USA - Nitrogen cycling UWRJ-S059-202B-1 | ecosystem: Environmental > Terrestrial > Soil >... | reverse complement strand
GGCCCGTTCGGCGGGGGCGGCCGCGACGTCGTCGAGGCGAACCAGGCGGTGATCACCGACCTCTCGAAGCTCGGCAAGGCCGGCACCCATTTCGTGCACGACTTCTTCCTCCCCGGCACGCAGCTCACGTTCCAGCAGAGCCAGGCTGCGCAGGTGCGCAAGGTCGACGGCGTCGCCGAAGTGGCGCCGCCGCAGCGGCTGGCGGAGGGTGTCACTGCGGTGCAGGTGATCTCCGCCAACCCGTTCGCCTCCGAGGCGAGCCAGACGACGGTGAACGCGATCCGCGACCTCCCCGCGCCGCCGGGGACCTCGGTCACGGTCAGCGGCGCGACCGCCGACTTCGTCGACTTCCAGTCGAGCCTCACCGAGCACATGCCGATCGCGCTGGCGATCGTGATCGGGGCGACGTTGGTGATCCTCTTCCTGATGACCGGCTCGGTGGTGCTGCCGATCAAGGCGCTGATCATGAACTTCCTCAACCTCAGCGCGGTCCTCGGCCTCCTGGTGCTGATCTTCCAGGACGGGCGCTTCGAGGGCTTCCTCGACTACTCCGGCCCGGGGGCGCTCGAGCAAACGATGCCGATCCTGCTCTTCGCGGTCGCCTTCGGCCTCGCCACCGACTACGCGGTCTTCCTACTCTCGCGGATCAAGGAGGCACGCGACAACGGCGCCTCGGACTCGGAATCGGTGGCGGTCGGGCTGGAGCGGACCGGGCGGATCGTCACCGCCGCCGCCCTGCTCTTCGCGGTCGCGATCGGCGCCTTCGCCACCTCGGAGATCATCTTCATCAAGGAGTTCGGCGTCGGCACGGCGCTGGCTGTCCTGATCGACGCCAGCATCATCCGCGCCCTACTCGTCCCCTCCCTGATGGAGCTGCTCGGCAAGTGGAACTGGTGGGCGCCGCGGCCCCTGCGCCGACTGCATGATCGTTGGGGGATCAGTGAGAGCGGGTCGGGCACCCCTGCTCGGAGCACCTCCGCCGCGTGAATCGCAGATTGGCTGACGCCTCAGGAGCTTGCGGCGCGGCTCCATGCTGAGTACCGATCAGGGGTGCCCGACCCGCTCTTCCGACACGCACTTTCGGGGACGACCCAGGCCCGACGGCTTTTTGAAGAGCTGCTCTCCTTCGACGGCCCGTTAACGCGAGACCGCAAAAACACCTCTCCAGGATGCGTTTTGCGGTCTCGGTGTACAGAGGGTGCCGGTGGGGGTCGCTGGGTACTCAGCATGGAGCCGCGCCAGCGACGTTCATGGCGTCAGCCGCCGGCGCTTACTCGCGGCGGAGGTGCTCCCAGCGACCCCCACCGGCACCCTTCCCAGCGCTTTAAGCGAAAGCCTGAGTCGCTCGGCGCCGCAGATCGGCGTTGAGCATGCCGGTCACCTCGCTGGGACGGTGGCCGGCGGAGGGAACGGCGGCGCCGATTAGGCCGTCGGCGCGGAAGCCGTAGAGGGGGGCGACGAAGCCGAGCTCGCGGATCTTGCGGACCAGCTTGACGGCGCCCTGGGTGTCGGCGCCGGGGCCGCAGAGGACGATCGCAGTTGGGTCGAGGGCGTCGAGGGCGCGGCCGAGGCGGTCGTCGCCGAGCTCGTTGGAGAGGACGAGGACGCGGAAGCCGGCGCGGCGCAGGGCGAGGTCGAGGGCCTGGGTGTGGACCTCCTCGGCGTCCTGGCCGTGGCTGGAGTCGAGCAGCAGGATCCCGGCCGGGCGGGAGGCGGCGGAGGCGAGGCGGCGGGCGCCGTGCAACCAGCCAGTGGCCCAGCGGGAGGCGAATTCAAGCTCGGCCTCGCGTTCGGGGTCGGCGGCGAGCTTGTCGATCGCGGGCAGCAGCAGCTCCTCGACCGTGCGCTCGAGCGAGCGCAGGGCGAGGCTCTCCTCCACCGCGCGGTCGGCGGCGGACTCGTCGAAGCTCTCGAAGGCGGCGAAGAGGCTGCCGTCGTTGGCCGGCGCCGCCTGGCGCTGCCGCGCCAGCTCGATCGCCGAGGAGATGTTGCCGGTCTCCGTCAAGGCGTCGCGCAGCGCCTGCAGCTCGACCAGCTCGTAGTTGCGATGGTTGCCCTGGGTCCGCATCGGCGTCGGGTAGCCATAGCGGCGCTCCCAGCTGCGCAGGGTGTTGGGGCTTACGCCCAAGACTTCGGCGGCGGCGTTGGTGCGGATTCCTGGCATTGGTTAAAGAGGTCGAACGGGTGGACTGCGCGTCTATTCGACGGCGGAGGAGCATTCTCCCACCGGATTTCCGGGTTTACACCGGTTATCGACAGATTTCGCAGGAACTGTTAGCGATCTTGCAGGGCGCCCACGCCTACGGGCTGCCCAACGGCGCGTGCGCGCCACATTGCCGCGTCGGCCTTGTGCAGAAGTTCTTCGGCATCGGCGCCGTGGTCGGGGCAGGCGACGACGCCGGCGGAGATGCAGATCCGCAGCCCTCCCGCCCGCTCGAGGTCGTCGAGCTGGCCAAGCAGCCGCTCGCACATCTGCACCCCTTCGACCGTGCCGATGTTGGGGGCGAGGACGCAGAGTGCGTCCTCTTCGAGGCGGAAGGCTTCGTCGACGATGCGGATGCTGTCGCGCAGGGCGGCGCCGACAATCGAGAGCACCGTCTCCTGGCCGCCGGCGACATCGCCGGGGCGGGTGCCGGGACCGGAGGCGTCGAAGACGGCGAGGCCAAATGGATGCCCATAACGCCGGTTGGTCTCCAAGAGCTGTTCCAAGCGCCGGCGCATGTGACCCGGCTGGTAGAGGCTGGGCAGTTCTTCGATCTGCTCCGGAACCAACGCTGCGCTTCCGTTCGTGGGCGCCCGGGTGACGTTCGCCGGCCCCTCCCCGCTGTTAGGCCGCCGAACGTCACCCGGGCGCCCCTCCGCGCCCTGGGCAGCTTCGACGGCCGCAGCGGTCACCGATCCGAACTCGCCCGCCAGACGTTGCGCCGCTTGGGCGAAGCCATCTCCATTGGTGCCGATCTCCTCGTGCAAGGTGCCTAAGAGATCGACCTGCAGCTCGGACACCTTGAGGGCAATACGGCTTGCCGGCGAGGCGTCATCCCTGCGGCGTCTGAATCCCGACTGGTCGGCCACGGAGGGACCTTGGCGCAAGCAGCGGACGCCCGATTTTCAAAAAGCCGCTATTTGCGTCTCGACGGTCGTCCAGGACGGATGTCTGGTTCCGCTTATTCCAGGCTTCTTCGACCTGCGAGCGCCTTGCCGAGCGTCACCTCGTCGGCGTGCTCGAGGTCGGCCCCGACCGGAAGGCCGCTGGCCAGCCGCGTCACCGTCACCTGACCGCGCAGCATGTCGGCGATGTGGAGGGCGGTCGCCTCGCCGGTGGTGGTCGGGTTGGTCGCCAGCACCACCTCGCTGACGCCGCCGCGTTCGACCCGCCGCCGCAGCTCGCCGATCTTCAGGTCTTCGGCGTCGACGCCGTCGATCGGCGAGAGGGCCCCGCCGAGCACGTGGTAGAGCCCGCGGTATTCGTGGGTGCGCTCGATCGGGATCACGTCGGCCGGCTCCTCGACCACGCAGATCGTCGCCCGGTCGCGGTTCTGGTCGGAGCAGATCCGGCAGAGCGGGCCCTCGGCGAGGTTGAAGCACTCTTCGCAAAGGCCGACCTTCTCCTTGACTTCGCGGATCGCGTCGCCGAGGGCGAAGGCCTCTTCGTCGGGAGCGCGCAGGAGGTGGAAGGCGAGCCGCTGCGCGGTCCGCTGGCCGATCCCCGGCAACCGCGAGAGCTCGGCGACGAGGCGCGCCAGCGGTGCCGGGCCCTCGCTCAACCGAGCATGCCCCCGAGGCCGCCGAGGTCGCCGCCGGCGATTCCGCCCATTTTCGAGCTGGCGAGCTCCTGGGCGGCGCGCAGGCCCTCGTTGACCGCGGCCTGGACCATCTCCTGGAGCAGCTCCGCCTCCTCGGGGTCGATCGCCTCGGGGTCGATGACGATCTCCCGCAGGGTCAGGTCTCCGCCCATCTTCACCTTGACCATGCCGCCGCCGGCGCTGGCCTCGACGACCTCGTCTTTCAGTTTCTCCTGGGCCTCCAGCATGTCGGCCTGCATCTGCTGGGCCTGTTTCATCAGGCCTTGGATGTCGAAACCTCCGGGACCGCCTCCACGTGCCACCTAACTGACCTCCTCCGCGTCGAACTCGCTCTTCAGCCGCTCCAGCAACTCATCCTCGTCGATCTCCTCACTACCCGGCGCCGGCGTATCCGGCGGCGCCTCCCCCTCCAGCAACACATAAGTGGGCCGCAACCCCGTTCCGGTGACCGCAGCGAACGCTGCCGCCACCGTGTCCCGCTTCTCAGGGCTGTCCGCGTTCTTCTTCAAGAACTTCATATCCGGAGGGAATCCCACCTCGAGCCCGCCCTCGCCGAAGCTGACCGGGCGCGCGCCCTCAAGTGCGCTCGCAACAGCCGGGGCGGTCTCCGCAAGCTTCTGCAGAACGGCGGGCCAAAGCTTCTGGATCTCCTCTAGGGACAGAGCGTCGTGGCCTGCGGGTCCTTCAGGCTCAGCTTCAGCCTCTTCCTCTTCCGCCGGAGGTGGATCGTCCTGCGGCGGGGTCTCTACCGTGACAGGACCCGCGGGCCGAGCGCCCCCGTCAACAGTCCCTTGCTCCAACCTCTCTATCCGCCGCAGCAGTCCAGCGGTATCCGGATCGAGATCGGGGCGCGCTGCCTTGAGAAGTGCGATCTCCACGGCCAGGCGAGCATCGTCACCCTCGCGAACGGCGGTGAGTGCATCCGCCAGCTGGTCGATAGTGCGCACCAGGTTGCCCGGCTTGATCGCGCTGGCCTGGGCCTGCATGCGGGCGGTGTCGGTGGCGGTGACGACGAAGCTGGTGGGGACTTCGCCCGTCGTCTGGACGAGGAGCAGGTGGCGCAGGTGGGCGAGGAGGTCGCGGGCGAACTGGGAGGGGTCGCGACCGGAGCGGGCCATCTTCTCGACCCCGAGCAGGACCCCCTTCGGGTCCTCGGCGACGACCGCGTCGACCGCCTCGAAGAGCAGGTCGGCGTCGGCGGCGCCGAGCATCTCCAGCACGTCCTTCAGCTCGACCTGGCTGCCGCCGAAGGCGACGAGCTGGTCGAGGGTGCCGAGGGCGTCGCGGAAGCTGCCGGAGGCCGAGCGGGCGATCATCGCCACCGCCCCCTCCTCGACCTCGATCGACTCGCTGGCGGCGACCCGGTTCAGGACCTCGGAGATCTGCTCCAGCGAGGGTCGCTGGAAGTCGAAGCGCTGGCAGCGGTCGGCGATCGTCGCCATCACCTTGTGCGACTCGGTGGTGGCGAGGACAAAGACGGTGTTCGGCGGCGGCTCCTCCAGCGTCTTCAGGAAGGCGTTCCAGGCCTCTTTGGTCAGCATGTGGGCCTCGTCGAGGATGTAGACCTTCCAGCGCCCGCCGGTGGGCGCGTAGGCGACGCGCTCGCGCAGGTCGCGGACGTCGTCGACGGAGCGGTTCGAGGCGGCGTCCATCTCGATCACGTCGACCGAGGTGCCGGCGGCGATCGTCACGCAGGACTCGCATTCGCCGCAGGGCGTCACCGTCGGGCCGCCGCGCTCGCAGTTCAGCGAGCGGGCGAGGATCTTCGCCATCGAGGTCTTGCCGGTCCCGCGGGAGCCGACGAAGAGGTAGGCGTGGTGGACCTTGCCCTGCTCGACCGCGTTGCGCAGGGTGCGGACGACGTGGGTCTGGCCGACGACCTCGTCGAAGGACCCGGGGCGGTGGCGGCGGTAGAGGGAAGTCGACTCGCTCATCGGCTCGAAAGGCCAGTGTATCCACGGGCAACCGCCGTCCCGGGGGCGCCCCCGATACCGTGCCGCCCGTGCCGAACCGGGCCCGCAACTGGCTGACGCCCGCCGCCTGGGTCGCCGGCGTGACGGCGGTCCTGCTGCTGCTCTTCCCCTACGGGTTTCCCAACTACGACACGATCTACGCCCTGGTCTGGGGTCGGGAACTCGCCCACCTCGAAAGCCCCGACTACGGCGCCGCGCTGCCGCCGACCCCGCACCCCCTGACCGACCTGATGGGGCTGCTCGCGACGCCGCTCGGCGACGGGGCGATCACGGTGACGATGATCGTCGCCTACCTCTCCCTCGGCCTGATCGGCTACTTCGTCTACCGCCTCGGCGCGATCTGGTTCGACCGCTGGATCGGCGCGGTCGCCGCCGCAATGGTCCTCACCCGCGCCCCCTTCCTCTCCAACGGCCTCCGCGCCTACATCGACCTCCCCTACATAACCCTCTGCCTCGGAGCCCTCATAATAGAGGCCAAGAAGCCAAGAGCAGGCTGGCCCGTCCTAGCCCTCCTCACCCTCGCCGGCCTCCTCCGTCCCGAGGCTTGGCTTTTTTCAATTGCCTATCTCGGTTATCTGGCATTTGAGCCATCAGGGGAGAAGGACTCCCTTGAGCGGGCGGATACTCAAAAAGCCGGCCTAATTAGGTCGGCTTTTGTCCGAGCAAGGGAGTCCTTCTCCCCTCCCCCGCCCGCGTTAATCGCCCTAGCCCTAGCCGCCCCCCTCCTCTGGGCCCTCTTCGACCTAATCACCACCGGAAGTCCCACGTATTCGTGGACCGGCACCAAAGAAACCGTAGAGACCCTGGAACGCCAAACCGGCCCCGTCGACCTAGTCCTCTACGGCCCCCGCCGCCTAGGCGAGGTCCTGCAATGGCCGGGAATGGTCGGCGCCCTCGGCGGCGTCGCCCTCGGCCTCGCCTTCCTCCGCCGCCGCTCGACCCTGGGCGTCGCCGCCGCCGCGCTCGCCCTCGGCGCCTTCGCCCTGCTCGCCTGCGCCGGCCTCGCGATCCTCCCCCGCTACACGATGCTCGCCGCCGCGATCCTGGCGATCTTTGCCGGCGTCGGCCTGCTCGGCTGGCGCTTGCTGGAGCCCGGCCACCCCTGGCGCCGCCGCTGGCAGGTGTTCGCCGCCCTCGTCCTGGCGATGTTCCTGCTCTGGCTGCCAAATCAGTGGGACCTCGACTCCCGAGTCGACACCGACCTCACCAACCAGGCCCAAATCGAGAGCGACCTCACCGACCTCGTCGACGCCGGCGCTTTCGAGCCGCTCTGCGGCGAGATCGCCGTCCCCAACCACCGCGCCGTTCCCCGCCTCGCCTTCGGCCTCGACCTCAAGCCGACGCAGATCGTCAGCGCCAGCGAGGAAGGAACCCCGGAGCGCGGCTACTTCGTCGCCCCCGCCAGCTCCTTCGTCATCCATAACTTCATCCTCGACCCGAAGGACCCGACCAAGGCTTCCTTCCCACCACCGCCGGGATTCGACAAGGTGGCTCGTAACGAGTCGTGGGTGATCTACCGCCGCTGCTGACGCCCGGTCGCGGACCGGCGGATGCCAAAAGGTCCGCTCATGAAACCATCAGGTGAATGGCGGCGATAGAGCTACGCAACGTGGTCAAGACCTTCGGGCCGATCACCGCGGTCGACGGACTCGACCTCAAGGTGCCGGAAGGCATCTGCCTCGGCCTGCTGGGGCCGAACGGGGCCGGCAAGTCGACGACGATGCGGCTGCTGACCGGGCAGGCGATCGCCGACTCCGGCGAGCTGCGCGTCCTCGGCTACGAGCTTCCCGCCGAAGCGAAGACCGCGCGCGGTCAGATGGGCGTCGTCCCCCAGCTCGACAACCTCGACGTCGACGTCACCGTCGAAGACAACCTGGCGATCTTCGCCCGCCTCTACCGGGTTCCCGACGTCGGCGCGGCGGTCGAGAAAGCGCTCAACATCGCCCGCCTGCAGGAGCGCCGGCGCGACGCCGTCGACGAGCTCTCCGGCGGCATGCGACGGCGGCTGCTGCTCGCCCGCGGCCTCGTCCACGAGCCGCGCCTGGTCCTGCTCGACGAGCCGACCGTCGGCCTCGACCCGCAGATCCGGACCGAGCTGTGGACGCTGATCGGCGAGCTGAAAGCGCGGGGGACGACGATCCTGATGTCGACCCACTACATCGAGGAGGCCGAGCGGCTCGCCGACGAGGTGGCGGTGATGCACGAAGGCAAGATCATCAGCCGCGGCCGCCCGGTCGAGCTGATCACCGAGCACGCCGGCCGGCAGACGGCCGAGGTCTACGGTCCCCCTGAACGGCTGGCGGAAACCCGCGCCGAAGCCGAGTCGCAGGGGCTCTCGGTGCGCCCGGCGGGCCCGGCGATCGCGATCGTCGGCTCCGAGCGGGCCGACGGCGTCGTCCCTGACGACGCCGTCGTCCGCGCCGCTTCGCTGGAGGACGTCTTCGTCCTGCTGACCGGCGAGGAGGCCGACTGATGGAGGCGGCGACGCAGACGGTTGCCGCGCCGCGCAGGCTCCGCCGGCTGGAACGGGCGGCGATCGCCGGGGTGATGAGCCGCGAGGTCGCCAACTTCCGCACCTACTGGAAGGGGACCACCTTCTCCAGCGTGATGGAACCGCTCGTCTACCTGCTCGCCTTCGGGCTCGGCCTCAGCGCGACGCTGGTCGACGAAGTCAACGGCGTCCCCTACGTCGAGTTCGTCGGCACCGGGATGGTGGCGACGGCGGTGATCTTCTCCAGCGCGATCCCGGCGATGTTCGGGACCTTCGTCAAGCACCGCTTCCAGAACACCTACGACGCGATCCTCGCCGCCCCGGTCGACGTCGAGGAGCTGGTCAGCGCCGAGATGCTCTGGATCGCGACCCGCTCCGGCACCTACGGCTGCGTCCCGCTCCTGGTCACGATCGCCTTCGGCCTTGACCCCGCCTGGGGAATGCTGCTGACGCCGGTCTTCTGCTTCGTCACCGCCCTCGGCTTCTCCGGCTTCGGGGTGGCGATGGCGGCGACGGTCGCCAAGATCGACCAGTTCAACTACGTCACCGCGCTCTTCGTCACGCCCCTCTTCCTCGTCGCCGGCACCTTCTTCCCGATCGACGGCCTGCCCGAGTGGGCCCAGGTGGCGGCGCAGTTCAACCCCCTGCACCAGCTGGTCGAACTGGTCCGCGGCGGCGCCTTCGGCTTCGAGTGGGAGGACCTGCTCCGCTTCGCCTTCCTCGCCGCCTTCGCGACGATCACCTGGCGCGTCGCGATCCACCAGATGCGCAAGCGCCTGATCGACTGACGAAAAATGGACCGTGCACCCGCCTCTGAAGCGAGGCCACCGGGCGTGTCCGTCGCTTATGGCTCGGGTCGGGCTCGCCTGCGGCACCCGCGGCATCCGCTTAAGGCTGCTTCCTTCCGGACCTGACCTGATTCGCGTGCCCACGTCGCGCAGGACCCGGCCGTCAACGCCGCCGCGACGCACTGACCCCGACGGTCAGCTCCTCGGAACGGTAGTCGGCCCCGCTAAGCGGATTTCGGGTTACAGGGCACCGCTGATTCCCCGCCTAGCACGGTCCACCCGGGATCCTAGCGGGCGCTCGCCTTAGGATCAGCGCCGTGATCACGGTCGACAGCGACTCCTTCTTCGCGATCGTGGTCGTCGCCGCCTTCGCGGCGATCCTCGTCGCCTTCCTCCCCAAGCGCTTTGCGCCGCCGGTGGTCGTGCTCGAGCTCGTGCTCGGGATCATCATCGGCCCCGAAGTCCTGGGCCTCGCCCACTCCGACGACTTCGTCAACTTCTTCGCCGACCTCGGGCTGGGGATGCTCTTCTTCTTCGCCGGCTACGAGATCGACTTCGAGCGGATCAAGGGCGCGCCGATGACGCTCGGCGCCCTCGGCTGGGTGCTGTCGGTGGCGATCGCCTACGGCCTCGGCGGCCTCCTCGCGGCGGCCGGGATCGTCGTCTCCTTCCTCTACACCGGCTCGGCGATGGCGACGACGGCGATCGGCACCCTGATCCCGATCCTCCGCGACAACGGCGAGCTGAAGACCCGCTTCGGCACCTACCTACTGGCGGCCGGCGGCGCCGGCGAGTTCGGCCCGATCCTGCTGGTGACGCTGGTCCTCTCCACCACCAACCCCCTGCACGAGGCGGCGATCCTGCTCGGCTTCATCGCCCTCGCGATCGCCCTGGCGCTGGTCTCGGTCCGCTACGCCTGGCGCGGCTGGCCGGCGCTGGAACGGACCTTCGAGGCGAGCAGCCAGCTGGCGGTGCGGGTGACGGTGGTCCTCGTCTTCGGCCTTGTCCTCCTGGCCGGCCAGCTCGGGCTCGACATCCTGATCGGCGGCTTCGTCGCCGTGGCGG
>Ga0157284_10000189_pt1 | contig 10130 bp, 6 predicted proteins | sample NitcycUS059202B1_FD_108392 | JGI IMG/M metagenome (GOLD analysis project Ga0157284, IMG submission 108392) | Soil microbial communities from Arlington Agricultural Research Station in Wisconsin, USA - Nitrogen cycling UWRJ-S059-202B-1 | ecosystem: Environmental > Terrestrial > Soil >... | reverse complement strand
CCGGCAACCGACGGAGATGTCGTCGTGGTCGGGTCGCCGCGCGGCGACGTGATGGCGGTCGACCTGGCGCGCGGCAAAGCACGCTGGACGTACCGCGCCGGCGGCGCGGTCAACTCCGGACTGGTGCTGGACGGTGACCGTGTCTATGCAGGTGCCGCCGACCGGCGCGTCTATTGTATAGACGCAAAGAGCGGGGAGCTGGTGTGGCGTTTCGACACCGAGGGCATCATCCTGTCACGGCCGTACGTCGGGAACGGGCGCGTCGTCGTCACATCGTACGACGGCTCGGTCTATTGCCTGGATGCTTCGAGCGGCCAGTTGATCGATCGTTACCAGACCGGTGAATCGATTTTCTCCTCGCCGGTGGTGGTAGACGGGCGCGTTTTCTTCGGCAACAACGCCGGCCGCTTCTACTGCCTCGAATCTCCGCAGTCCTGATCGTACGCCGAAGGCCGTCCGGAACCTGAAGCAGGACCCCGGCTTGCGCGCGCGGTGCACGTTTGCTACCTTGCATCACGGTTTCACCTGAAAGGCACGCGGTCCCATGAATCTGCTGCAGAAGCTCTTCAAGCCGAAGTCGCAGCGCGACTTCTCCCGGCATGCGCCCATCCTCGACGAGGTCAATCGTCACGCGGCTTCCTACGAGGGGTATACAGAGCAACAGTTCCGCGCCAAGAGCGCCGCATTCCGGTCTCGTCTGGCCGCCGGAGAGTCCCCCGACGACATCCTGCCCGAGGCGTACGCGCTGGTAAAGACGGCCTGCAAAGCGCTGGTGGGCACGTCGTGGGACGTGTGCGGCATCCCCATCACCTGGGAAATGGTCCCGTACGACGTGCAGATCGTGGGCGGCATCGTGCTTCACGAGGGCAAGATCGCGGAAATGGCCACCGGCGAAGGCAAGACCCTGGTGGCCACCATGCCGCTGTACCTGAACGCGGTCACCGGCCGCGGCGTGCACCTGGTCACGGTGAACGATTATCTCGCGCGTCGCGACTCCGAGTGGATGGGTCAGCTCCTGCGCAAGCTTGGCGTCACGGTCGGCTGCATCCAGGCGGACCAGTCCAACGAAGTGCGCAAGGCCGCCTATGCCTGCGACGTCACCTACGGCACCAACAACGAATTCGGCTTCGACTATCTGCGCGACAACATGAAGACGCGCGCCGAGGACCGCGTGCAGCGCGGCCACGCCTACGCCATCGTCGACGAAGTCGACAGTGTGCTGATCGACGAAGCCCGGACGCCGCTCATCATCTCGGGCCCGGTTTCGCACAGCACATCGTCGGATCTGTTCGCGCGCTTGAAGCCCAAGGTCGAGCGCGTGGTGGGATTGCAGACGCGACTCGTGAACGAGCTGGTCGCTTTCGCGGAGAAAGAGCGCGAGAACGCGGAGAAGGAAGACGAAGTGGCGCGCGCGCTGCTCAAGGTCAAGCGCGGCGCACCCAAGAACAACCGTTTCATGAAGCTCATGACCGAGTCCGGCGTCGAGAAACTGATCCAGCACATCGAAGTCGAGCTCATGCGCGACAAGGTCCTCACCGATCTCGACGAAGAGCTCTACTATGCCGTCGACGAAAAAGGCAACTCGCTCAATCTCACCGAAAAAGGCCGCGACGCTCTCTCCGCGGAAGACCGCGAGCAGTTCGTCCTGCCCGACCTGTCCGAGCAGATTCATGCCATCGACGCCGACGAGTCACTCGATCCCGCCCAGCGTGTCGAGGCCAAGGATCTCGCCTACCGGCGCTATGCCGAGCGCTCCGAATCGATTCACAACTTCAGCCAGCTCCTGCGCGCGTACACGCTGTTCGAAAAGGACAACGAGTACGTGGTGCAGGAAGGCAAGGTCATGATCGTCGACGAATTCACCGGCCGCCTGATGCCGGGGCGGCGCTTTTCCGACGGCCTGCACCAGGCGCTGGAAGCCAAGGAAGGGGTCAAGATCGAGGGTGAGACGCAGACGCTCGCCACCATCACGCTGCAGAACTACTTCCGCATGTACGAAAAGCTCTCCGGCATGACCGGCACGGCCGAGACCGAAGCGGAGGAATTGCACAAGATCTACAAGCTCGACGTGCAGGTGATCCCGACCAACGAAGCGGTCAGGCGCATGGACATGGAAGACCTCGTCTATCGCACCAAGCGCGAGAAGTACAACGCCATCATCGACGAGGTCGCGCGTCTCAACGAGAAGAAGCTGCCCGTGCTTGTCGGCACCATCAGCGTGGAAGTGTCGGAGACGCTGTCGCGTCTTCTGAAACGGCGTGGCATCCCGCACAACGTCCTGAACGCCAAGTATCACCAGCAGGAAGCCGAGATCGTGGCGCGCGCGGGTCGCGCGGGCGCGGTGACCATCGCCACCAACATGGCGGGCCGCGGCACCGACATCAAGCTCGAGGCCTCGGTGGTGGCGTGCGAAGAATGTGGGATCGGCACCGGGCGCAGCGAGTGGAAGACCAAGAGCGGCGCCACCGTCGACACGCGCAAGTGCGAAGAGGATGTGCCGTGCGGATTGCACATCATCGGCACCGAGCGCCACGAGTCGCGCCGTATCGACCGTCAGCTGCGCGGACGCGCCGGCCGCCAGGGTGATCCCGGTGAATCGGTGTTCTTCATCTCGCTCGAGGACGACCTCATGCGCCTGTTCCGTTCCGACCGCATCGCCGGCGTGATGGACCGCCTCGGCGTCAAAGAGGGCGAAGTCATCACGCACCCGCTGGTGACCAAGAGCATCGCGCGTTCGCAGAAACGCGTCGAAGCGCACAACTTCGAGATCCGCAAACGGCTCATTGATTACGATGATGTGATGAATCGCCAGCGCGAGGTGATCTACGGCCGCCGCAACGAGGTCATCGACGCGGAAAGCCTGCATCCCATCATCGAGAGCATGATCGATGACCACGTGGATGGCGCCATCACGCGCTTCATCGACGGCTCGGAGCTGCCCGAGAATCAGCGCCGCGCGGAGTTCGTGGCGCAGCTGGAGTCGACGTTCCTGTACTCGTTCACCTTGCCGGAGGACATGTCGGACTCGCTGGATGAGCTGCGCGACCATGCCAAAACGCGGGCGCACGAAGCGCTGCGCATGCGCGAGGATTTCCTCGGTCGCGAGTTCAGCAATCCGGAAATGGTGCCGGAGTTCGAGAAATTCATTCTGCTTCAAGTCATCGACGAGAAATGGATGGACCACCTGCACGAGCTCGACTCGCTCAAGGAGGGCATTCACCTGCGCGCATATGCGCAGAAGGATCCGTTGGTCGAGTACAAGCGCGAGGCGTTCGGCCTGTTCAGTGATCTGAACGAGCGCATCGACCGCGACGCTCTTTTTGCCATGTTCCACGCCCGTCTCGCGGCGCAGCCGCGGCCCACGGCGGATCTTTCGCGCGCCCGGGCCGAGCACCAGGCGGCCACGCCCATCACGCAACAGGCGGCCGCGGCCGCCCCGGTCGAGGAGGCGGCACCGCCGCCGGTATCCGATCCGCGCGCCGCGCGTCCCCGTCCCTTCGGGGGACCGGGCCGGGGAGCCACCGAGGCCACCAGCGCGGTGCTCAGGGACCAGCCTCAGAAGGGGCCTGTCATCCGGAGCGAAAAGAAGGTCGGACGCAACGACCCGTGCCCGTGCGGGAGTGGAAAGAAGTATAAAAACTGTTGTGGCGTAAACAGTTAGCTCTTCGGGTTGGCGCGTTCACACCCTGTATCAGCAAATTGCCAGTTGCCGGGCCGGAAAACCTCGGTATATGTTTCAGGCCCTTTTCGGATGCGCATACTGCGGTGCAAGGTCCGAACGGGGAAAGACACTAATATGTGGACACGCCTGATGGATCTCGTGGTGCTCGTCGCCGAAATGAGCTACGGCGCGGACCGCCGGCACGTCGAGTTCGACAAGGAGCTCTCGAGCCGGGGGTACTCCGCCGACGAAATCGGCCATGCCGTGTTCTGGTACTCGTCCCGGCCCGCACAGCGCGAGGGACAGCGCTACCGCGTGACGCGCGTTCTGAGCGAGTTCGAGCGCATGAGTCTGGCGACCGAGGCGTACGGGTACCTCTACCGGCTGCAGAACCTCGGTCTGATCGATGCGCGCCAGTTCGAGACCATCGTGGCGCGCGCCATCCCCATGGGTGGCGACAAAGTTGGAATCGAAGAGGTGAAGTCGATCGCGTACGCGGTCATCTTCGACAAGGATCCCGGTGACCTCGAGGAGGATGTGTTCGGTGGATTTGACGCCGACAGCGAACCGGTTTAAGCATCATTTGCTGACACAGACTCTGACCGTAACCGACGCAAGACCTCCCGATCTTGCGATTTTGATTTTTGGGACAACGAAGCAACATTCAGGGCAATTGACACTTTAGGAAACCAATGACCAAAAGTTCACTCGTCATCGTTGAGTCGCCGGCCAAGGCGAACACCATCAAGAAATTCCTGGGCAAGGGATTCAAGGTGGTGGCGTCCGTGGGCCACGTCATGGATCTGCCCACCAACAAGCTGGGCGTGGACCCGGACAACGGCTTCTCGCCGGAGTACGTGATCTCGCGCGGGAAGAAGAAGATTCTCGACCAGATCAAGAAGGACGCGAAGGCGTCGGACGAAGTCTTTCTCGCCCTCGACTTGGACCGCGAAGGGGAAGCGATCGCGTGGCATATCCGCGACTACATCGCACCCGTGCAGAAGAACGTGAAGCGCATCGTGTTCAACGAGATCACCCGCGGCGCCATCCAGAGCGCCATTCAGAAGCCGGGCGAGGTCGACATGAACAAGGTGGACGCGCAGCAGGCGCGCCGCATCCTCGACCGCCTGGTGGGCTACAAGATCAGTCCCATCCTGTGGCAGATCTTCTATTACGGATTGAGCGCGGGCCGCGTGCAGACGGTGGGCCTGCGCCTGGTGTGCGAGCGCGAGTCGGAGATCGAAGCCTTCGTGCCGGTGGAATACTGGACGGTGGAGGGAATTCTGCTCACTCCGTCCGGTGCCGAGCTTCCCGTCAAGCTGTTCGAAAAGGCGGGCAAGAAGATCGAGCTGTCGAATCAGGCCGACACCGACCTTGTGATCAAGGATCTGCGCAAGAGCTCCTACCAGGTCACCTCGGTGGAACGCAAGGAACGCAAGCGCAACCCGCAGCCTCCTTATATAACGAGCAGCATGCAGCGCGACGCCGGACGCCGGCTGCGCTTCTCGGCCAAGAAGATCATGATGCTGGCGCAGCAGCTCTACGAAGGCGTCGACATCGGTACCGACGATCGCGTCGGTCTCATCTCCTACATGCGTACCGACTCCGTGCGTGTTTCCGAGCAGGCGCTGGATTCGGTGCGCGATTTCATCGCGAAGCAGCACGGCAAGGAATACCATCCCGAGAAGCCGCGCGAGTACAAGACCAGCGCCAAGGCGCAGGACGCGCACGAGGCCATTCGTCCGTCGGATGTGACGCGCACGCCCGAGTCCCTGAAAGGCATCCTCACCAAGGATCTGCACGCGCTCTATGACCTGATCTGGCGCCGCTTCGTGGCGTCGCAGATGGAGAGTGCGCGCTATGACACCACCGAGGTGCTCGTCGCGGCGGGCGACTACACGCTCAAGGCCAACGGCCGCGTGATGACGTTCCCGGGCTTCCTGTCGGTGTACGAAGAGCAGCTCGACAATGAGGGCGGAGAGCTTCCGGCGGTCAATGAAAAGGACGCGCTCAAGCTCAAGAACATCGACGGCTCGCAGCACTTCACCGAGCCGCCGCCGCGCTACACCGAAGCGACGCTGATCAAGGATCTCGAGGACAAAGGCATCGGACGCCCGAGCACGTACGCCAACATCGTGTCCATCATCCAGGAGCGCGAGTACGTCGACAAGGAAGAGGGACGCCTGCGTCCCACCACACTCGGCCGCCAGGTGTGGAAGACGCTGGAGCGTTTCTTTCCCGAGGTGTTCGACACGTCGTTCACCGCGCAGATGGAGCAGGAGCTCGACAAGGTGGAGGACGGGGACTTCAAGTGGCAGACCGTGGTGAAGCAATTCTACGGTCCGTTCAAGGAGTCGCTCGACCACATCGACGAGAAAAAGGCCGGTCTCAAGAACGATCTGCAGGAAGAGACCGACGTCAAGTGCGACAAGTGCGGACGCAACCTGGTCAAGAAGTGGGGACGCAACGGTCAGTTCCTCGCTTGTCCCGCGTACCCGGAGTGCAAGTTCTCGCGGCCGCTCACCGAGCAGTCACCGAGCGTGCAGCTCGAGGGCAAGTGCCCGAAGTGCGGCTCGCAGCTGATCGCCAAGAGCGGACGCTACGGGCGCTTCGCGGCGTGCGCCAACTATCCGGAGTGCAAGTACACGGAAGCATTTCCGATCGGCATGGCGTGTCCGAAGTGCGGCACGGGCAAGATCGTCGAGAAGGTCACCAAGCGCATGAAGGTGTTCTACGGCTGCAGCAACTACAAGACACCGGTGGAAGGCGAGCCGCAGACCGGCTGCGACTGGGCGAGCTGGGACAAGCCCACGCCTCTCGAGTGCCCGTCGTGCGCCAACCCGTATCTCGTGTTCAAGTCGTCGAAGACCAAGGGCGACTACCTGAAGTGCCCGAAGTGCAAGGAAGAGACGACGAGCGAATAGCTCGTCGTCTGCAATATCTCCGAGGCGCGCGAGCGCGCGTCAATTCATGAGCGAAATCAACATCGTTGGTGGCGGGCTTGCCGGTTCGGAAGCGGCATGGCAGCTTGCCGACCGCGGCTTCGACGTGCGTCTGTTCGAGATGCGCCCGCACACTCCCACCGGCGCTCACAAGACCGAGAACCTCGCCGAGATCGTCTGTTCCAACTCGTTCAAGTCCACGCTGCTGGATACGGCCTCGGGCGTGCTCAAGGCCGAGATGGACATCCTGGGCTGCAAGCTGCTGGGCGTGGCGCGCGAGTCGTCGGTCCCGGCCGGACATGCGCTGGGAATCGATCGTGAGTTGTTCTCGGGCGGCGTGACGGAGAAGATCGCGCGCCATCCGCGCATCACGGTGGAACGCCGCCGCATCGATTCGCTCGACGTTCCCGCGCCCGTCGTGTTCGCCACCGGCCCGCTCACCGGCGAAGCGCTTTCGCTCGCGATGCAGGAACACTGCTCGCGCGATCATCTCTACTTCTACGACGCCATCGCACCCAGTGTGGACGGCGACACCATCGATCCCGACGCGGGATACTGGATGAGCCGCTACAACAAGGGCGACGCCGACTATTTCAATCTTCCATTCGATCGTGAGCAGTACCGGGCACTGATCGAGTTCGTGAAGAACGCCGAGTACGTCGGCGCGCACGAGTTCGAAGAAGAAAAGTATTTCGAAGCCTGTCTTCCCATCGAAGTGCTTGTGCGGCGCGGCGACGACACGCTGCGCTTCGGCCCCATGAAACCGAAGGGGCTGCCGGATCCGCGCACCGGCCGCGAGCCGTACGCAGCCATCCAGCTGCGCAAGGAAAGCCGGGAGGGAAGCCTGATGGGCCTGGTGGGATTCCAGACCCGCATGACATGGGCGTCGCAGAAGGAAATGTTGAAGATGCTTCCCGGATTCTCGGACGTATCCGTGCTCCGCTTCGGCACCATCCATCGCAACATCTTCCTGCACATTCCCACTCTGTGCCGGCCGTACCTGGCCGACCGCCAGCGCGAAGGCCAGTACTACGCCGGGCAGATATGCGGTGTGGAAGGCTACGTGGAGTCGATTGCCAGCGCCATCATCGTGGCACTCTCGATAACCGCGCGACAGCGCGGTCGTGAAATGCCCGAGCTGCCCTCCAACACCATGTTGGGCGCCCTGATGGGCTACGTCCACACACCCAACGAGAACTTTCAACCGATGAACGCGAACTTCGGGATCCTTCCCGCTCCCAACGTGCGCTCGAAACGCGAGCGTCACGCGGTCATCGGGGAAACCGCGATTGCATCGATGAAGGAGTTCCGGAGCCGGAACGAATGGTTGTTCGTCTGACGTCCCCTTGGATATAGTCAGACTTCCGCCCGGGAGGAGTTGACGTGCTGCTCGACGACGCCATCGAACGGTTCCGCGAACACATCGCGCACGAGCGCGGACTTTCCGCGCGCACCGTCGAGGCCTACGCCAGCGACTTGGCACTCTTCGCGCGCCACCTCGATCCCGACGGCGAGCGCTCACCCCGCGTTGCTTCCATCACCCCGCTCGAGCTGCGCGCTTTTCTGGCCGGCGAAGTGGGACGCGGTCTCTCCAGCCGTTCGATGATGCGCCGTGTAGCAGCGCTGCGCGCGTTCTTTGCATTCCTGCGCACACGCAAGCTGGTGAAAAGCGACCCCACGCGGCAGCTTGCCCAGCGCGTCAGCCGCCGCTCGGTTCCCACCATCGTGGGCGAAGAGCGTCTGGAAGAAATGATGAGTCTTCCCGATACCACCACCCTCAACGGGCTGCGCGACCGCGCCGTGCTGGAGTTTCTCTACGGCGCCGGTGTGCGTCTGCGCGAGATGGTGGCGCTCAATGTGGGGGACTTTCTTGCGGCTGATGACCAGGTAATTGTGCGCGGGAAAGGGAACAAGAGAAGGGTGGTTCCTTTCGGAGGGCGGGCACGGGAGGCTGTTCACGCCTACTGGAACGAGCGTTTTGGCGACACGCGACTGACGGAGCATGACAAGGAGCCCGCTTTCGCCGGCAGACTTCGCATCAGCCCACGCACGGTGCAGCGCATCGTGGAACGCTATCTGAGCAAGGTGGCGAGTGTGAGCAAGGCCTCTCCGCACGCGCTTCGTCACGCGTTCGCGACGCACATGCTGGACCACGGCGCCGATCTGCGCACGGTGCAGGAGCTTCTCGGCCATTCGAGCCTGTCGACGACGCAGATCTACACCCACGTTTCCGTGGAGCACCTGAAGAAGGTGTACCGAAAGGCGCACCCGCGCGCATGAGCACACGGCGAACATCGGTGATGGCGGCGGTGTCGATCTGGATGGTCCTGGCGCTTGCGTGTGCGGTGAGCGTGCCGCCGCAGGGCGGGCCGGAAGACAAGGCGCCGCCCAAAATCGTCGAGAGCATTCCGCACTCCGACTCCACCGGCGTCGAGCCCAACAGTGCGATTCGTCTGCGCTTCAGCGAGCCGATGCACGAGGAGCGCGTGGAGCGCAACGTGACCGTGAATCCGCCCATCGAGATTCGTCGCGTCCACTGGGAAGGAACCACGCTCGTGATCGAGCCGGCGCAGCCGCTCGTGCGCGACACGACGTACGTGGTGCGCGTGAAGCCCGACTACCAGGACCGCCACAACGTGCCCGGGGCGCAGACGCACGAGTTTGCGTTTGCCACCGGCACCGCGGTGCTGGACACGGCGCGCATCACGGGCAAGGTCTCGCTCAAGCGCGGACCGGCGGCTCGCGCCGTCGTGCGCGGCTTCCGCCTCAGCGCAAACGATACGCTGCGCGTGGAACGCGACCGCGCCGATCGCGAGGCTGTCACGGACAAGGACGGTACGTTCTCGCTGCGGTATCTGCCTTCCAACGGCTCGCGCTTTGTGCTCTTGGCCTTTCTGGACCAGAACAACAACGGGTTCTACGATCTGGACAGCGACCCGGGGATCATCTACCCGGATACCGTGACGGTCCTGCCCGGTCACCCCGTCGTGGAAGACATCGAGCTGGTGCTTCTCGACCCCAAGGAGCCGGGTGGCGTGAAGGGTACGGTCACCAATGAGACGGGTGCGGACAGCGCGCGCGTGATGGTCGCGATGTACGACAGGGCGGACTCGACACGCGCGAGCTATCGCGCCCTGTGCGACTCCACCGGAGCGTACGAGGTAAAGAGCGTCAAGCCGGGCGAGTACACGTTGCGCGCGTTCGTGGACATCAAGGCCGACAGCTTGCCCGGAAGCTATCCGTGCGCGACCAATCCCAAAGGGTGCGCGGAGCCCTCCGTGCGACGACCGGGCTGGCTCAAGGTCCCGGCCGCGACGACGGTGACCGAACCCGCGCTGGTGATCCGCAAGAAGGAGTAATGTCGTGAAGCTCGAGTTCGTGAAGATGAACGGCGCCGCCAACGACTTCATCATGGTGGACAACCGCGCAGGGTCGATTCATCTCGCCCCGGCCGTGGTGAGAGAGTTGTGCGACCGCCGCCGCGGGGTGGGAGCCGACGGATTGATCCTGGTTGAGCCCTCGCCGGG
>Ga0157284_10000188_pt1 | contig 10133 bp, 7 predicted proteins | sample NitcycUS059202B1_FD_108392 | JGI IMG/M metagenome (GOLD analysis project Ga0157284, IMG submission 108392) | Soil microbial communities from Arlington Agricultural Research Station in Wisconsin, USA - Nitrogen cycling UWRJ-S059-202B-1 | ecosystem: Environmental > Terrestrial > Soil >... | reverse complement strand
TGAAGTCGAGCGTGGCGGACCGGCACTGCCCTATGTCGACACCAAGGTAACGGTCACGGTCGGTGGGCAGGTGCGCGTCGACGTGTCCGATTGTCTGCCCTGCGTCTGAAGTGCCGGATGATCTGCTGTCTCCCCCTCAACGAAGTTCTGTTGTGAATCCGCGCTCGACCATCCATTGGTCACTGACGAACTTGGAAAGGTAGTTGCGGATCGAATCCGGGAGAATGGTGAGAACCCGTTTCGTCCCGGGGTAGCGTTTGAGCGCTTCGAGCATTCCCCACACCGCGGAGCCCGAGCTGCCGCCGACCAGGAGTCCTTCTTCGCGAATCAGGCGCCGGGCCATCACAAAACTGTCGCGATCGTTGCAGTAGATCCAATCGTCGATGTGATCGTATGACATCACACCGGGGATGAAATCATATCCGATGCCTTCGACGTGGTATGTCTTGACCTCGTCGCGGCCCCCGAGAATCGACCCCTCCGGATCGACACCGATGATTTTGATGTTCGGGTTCTTTTCTTTGAGGTACTTGGCCACGCCCGCGATCGTGCCCCCCGTGCCGGCGGTCAGCACGCACATATCCAGGCTGTCTCCGAAATCGTCCCAGATCTCCGCGCCCGTACCATAATAGTGCGCATCGGGATTGTCGGGATTTCCGTACTGGTTCGGAATGACCGAGTTGGGAATCTCCTGGTTCAGACGCGCGGCCACGCCGATCAAACTCTCCGGAGAATCGTGCGGTGCCTCGGTTGGCGTGCGGATGATCTCGGCGCCGAGCGCCTCCATGACCACCTGCTTCTCCCGGCTCATTTTTTCGGGCATCGTGATGATCATGCGGTAACCCTTCACGGCCGCCGTCATGCACATGCCAACGCCCGTGTTGCCGCTCGTCGCTTCGATCAACGTGGTTCCCGGACCCACCCTGCCGCTCTCCTCGAGCTTTTCGATCATGCGCACGGCGATACGATCCTTCACCGAACCGCCGGGGTTCAGAAATTCGCACTTGGCAAACAACTCCACACCCGTCTCTTTGCCGATCCGGTTGAGTCGTACCGTCGGCGTGTTACCGACGATTTGGAGAATGTTGTCGTAGATCACAATGTTCCTTTTCCTCAAGTGAGCACGAAGACTCATCTAGCGCAGAAGCTTGACGACCTTGAGAAAGGCTTCGTCCGCCTCGGTGTCCGTGACCTGGATGTGGTTTGCGCCGTTGGCATCCATCCGATAAATGTCTCTCGGGCCGTTCGCAGCAGTTGGGTTGGCGGTGGCGTAGATATACTGGCCATCGAGGCTGAAACACGCCGACCCGTAGTAGAAGAGCGGGTCCGATGGTGTCAGGTTCGTCAGGTTCGCACCATTGGCGTCCATGACCATCACATCGTGATTGTTGTTCAAACCGTGCAGAAACACGATCTTCGAACCGTCGGGACTGAATTGTGGGTAGGTGGCGCGGTCGCCTGCCGCGAAGTTTGTAAGATTCGTTTGGCCTGTGCCGTCTGCGTTCATGACCCAGATATCCTTGAACTCGCGCGAGAAAACGATCTTCGTGCCGTCCGGGCTGAGGCTCGGGTCGAGTTCCGTGCCCGGGTCAGTGGTGAGCTGCGTCTTGTTCGACCCGTCGGCATCCATTCGGTAAACGTCGTATTGGCTGCCGCCGTTACTGGCATAAATGATTCTCCCATCGGGAAGGAACGACGCGCCGGTATCCTGCCACAGATCGTCCGTCACCTGCTTGGGGTTAAACCCTGAGTAGCTCATGGTCTGGATCTCCTGGTCTGTCCCGGGTCCCGTGGGTCCGAAGAAGATGATCACGCTGCCGTCAGGAGTCACGTCCCCCGGCGCCCACGCATTGGCCGCCGTGAGCACATCACGTCCGGTGCCGTCCAGATTCCGTGCGGTGATCGTCCCGAGGCTGCCGGGTTGCGCCTCCATATAAAGGAGGGTCGCCTTCAACGTTGGAGGCTCATTGTTGACTCCGTTGTCGTCGCCGCATCCAACCGCAGTAGCAATCAACACAAGCAGGAAACTGATCATTACAACTGAAGGTCGTGGACCGGTCATGCTGCCTCCTCGAAAGTTGCGATCTATCCTAACAGAAATGGTCTCTCCCGCCGAGCGGGCTCAGGCATTCTCCGTGGTGCGTTTGAGCTTGCGGGAGTGGCCACGCAGTTCGGCGAGCGTCATCTTCTTGAGGAATACAAATCCGCGCGTCGCGCGGAAAAGCGCGCTTGGATGCTGGTAGAAGTAGTCACTTCCCAGACAGGTGGTGATCATCCGGTACTGATCAACCTGGATCTTCTGGGCCAGCTCCGAGAACGGGCCGTCGTGTTCGTAGCTCGGAAATGACGCGTCTTTCTGAGAAACAAAAGTGTGCAGAAATGCGCTCTCCTGCAGGGCAAACATGTTGAGTGACACCGGCACGATGAGATCCGCCTCGGCGGGATGAAACCGGTACCACACGTTTCTGTACCCGAGGACGGTGATGTCGCTTCGGCCGGTTTCCTCTTCGTACACGCTCAGTGCTTCGCTGATGGCCTGCAGTACTTTGTAATGCGTATCCGGACCGCTCGCCTCGGGGTCGAGTGCCAGCGTGACGATGTCCGGGTTGACCTCGCGTAAGAGCTGCACCACGGGCGGAACGTCACGCTCCAGGGTGGGGTCGCCGGTGAAAATTTCCCCGGTGTAGAACCCGAGCCGGAGGTGGCGAACCGAGTCGTCTTTCCAACCGAAGTAACCCCACAGGCATTCCGCTTCCCACTCCCGGCACATGCCTTTCAAGCGTTGTACTTCCGCGGAATCTCTCATCCCCGGATAGGACGATTCGAAATAGTGGATCAACTTGTCGATGTGAATGCGCACGACTGCACGATCCATCGTGGAATGCAACTCGAACAAGTTCCGATAGAGCCTTCTCATCTCAGCATCGTCCTGCACCGCGCGCGAGTCGGCCGCGACTCCGTCGAGATAGTGCCACACGTCAGCATTTCGATGGGTGGCGTTGGACGGATCGAAATAACCGGAGGCATGCATCGTCGCAAAGCGCGCCGACTGAATGAACTCCCGCAGCTTCCGGAGCTGGCCCACCATGAACGCATTGGTCACCGCGGTGAAGCCGCTGGTGAACGTGGTGAAAAAGTGTCGAGTGCTGTGCTCGCGGATGTGCCGGACGATCAGCGGCAAGCAGCCGAGAATGAGATCATCATGGTGCGGCTCGGTGTGAAGGAAGGTCGTGTCTTCCAGCACCACGGTCCCCGCTTCGATTTTCTGCCGCAGCCGATCGGCAACTTGTTTACAGATTTCGCGTGCGGTTCCGACATTCTTGTCCAGTAGCGCCGCGCTCAGCGCTCGCGTTTTGAAATCGGTCTCGTCGAGCGCGTCGAGCGGCTTGCTCGCCGCCAGGGAGAGATCGATGACGATGCGGTCGACCTCGGACTCATCGATTTTCGCCGCGGCCTTCAGCGTGACCAGTTGTCGTCCCTCGAGACGCCGGGCCGCACCCTGCGTGAGATAGAAGCGGGCGTTGGCGAGTCCCTGCAGGGCCGTCGCCGGATAGCGAATGTGCGGCTCGTTTTCAATCGCGTCGCGAACGATGGCGGCCTTGGCTTCGCCCGCCGCGATAATGATGGCGGTGCAATCCGGATTGTGGGTGATGGTCGAAAGCCCGATCGTGATCACCAGGCGATTCCTTGCCGTCTCGATACCACCCAGCTCCGTGGCCGCAGCGGCCTGCGTCTCGTAGTTCACCGTCGTGAGCCGCGTCGTGGAATACGGATCCGATCCCCGCACGTTGAAGCCGATGTGCCCATCCGGTCCGATTCCGCCGAGGAAGAAGCCGATGCCGCCGAGTTTGCGAATGCGCCGCTCGTGTTCTGTGCACCACTCGTCGACCTGTTGCAGGACGTCGCGCTGCAACTCCTCGTGTCGCGACGTGGGCAGGCGATGGCGAAGCGTCAAGTCGACCGTGCCATCCGGCCACACCGTGTCGAGGGTCGCACGCGGCGGAAGTCCGATGCGCGTGCCGTCGATCAACAGCGCGCGTTCCGGATCGAGTCCGAAGCCGGTGATGTAGTACCGGTTGACGTAGTGGTAGAAGCTGTTCTCGTGCTGCGGGTCGATGGGATAGAACTCGTCGATCTGCACGAAATGCAGACCTCGCACATCGCATGCGATCGCCGGGTCGACGCCCCAGTCCGCGAGCTCGCGTTGGATGGACTTCTCCTTCCAACCCTGCAGCAAGCGGCCAACTTCACGAATGAAGTACTCGGGCGTCTTGCCCGTCGGCAGTGAGACGACGCCTTCCGGTTGCCGCTGCACCCACTCGATAAAGCGCATCGCCGCCAGCGTGCCGAGCGCCGGAAAGGAATCCACCACGATCGCGCCCATGCGCTCGCGCGGCGCATAGATCAAATCCCTTCCGGCCGCCGCCAGCGCTCGTTCTTCCACCCGCGAGGTCATGTCCGGAATCATCCGGCATGGAGCGCGTTTCGATCAACAGAACTCGGTCGGCAAACCAGGGTGCGGCCAGTGTTTCCATTCTTGGCGGGGCGTTGACGATCACATGCCGATCTGGACTTCTCCGGGAGGCTCGTGAATAATCTCGTCCGAGGCTCCGCAGTTCGAAGCACATTCTCTCGATAGGAAATCACCTTGCGCATTGCAACCCGGCTGGCCGTGCTCACTTTTTTCGCGACGGCTGTCGTTACGCCGTCGGCAGCATCAGATGGTCCCCCCGCGGTGCTCGACGCCGCGGCGCTGAACCTGGCCCTGAAGAAGCTTACCGTTGTCGGCTCGGTGCTGTACGTCGCGGCGCATCCCGACGACGAGAATACGGCCATGCTGACGTGGCTCGAGAACGAGTAGCTGGTGCGCGCCGGGTATCTCTCCATGACCCGGGGCGACGGCGGACAGAACTTGATTGGTGACGAGCAGGGCGATCTTCTGGGCGTCATCCGCACCCAGGAGCTTCTCGCGGCGCGCCGGATCGACGGCGCCGAGCAGTTCTTCACCCGCGCAGTGGATTTCGGATACTCCAAGGGGCCCGACGAAACGCTCGCCAAGTGGGGACACGACGAAGTTCTGGGCGACGTCGTGCGCGTCATCCGGACCTTCCGGCCCGACGTCATCGTGATGCGTTTCCCGACCACGGGCGAGGGCCGCCACGGCCATCACACGGCGTCGGCAATGCTCGCCGTCGAGGCCTTTGAAGCAGCCGGCGATCCGTCTCGATTCCCGGACCAGTTGCAAACGCTCGCGCCCTGGAAGCCGAAGCGAATCGTCTGGAACCACTTCAACTGGACAGCGCCGCCCTCGGGCGACGCTGCCAAAGGGCTTCTCAAGATCGATCTTGGGGCCTACAACGCGCTCCTCGGCCGTTCCTACACGGAGCTCGCCGGCGAGAGCCGGAGCATGCACAAGAGCCAGGGATTCGGATCCCCCGAACGCCGCGGCACGTCGATTAATTTCTTCAAGCTCATCGCCGGGGAACCGGCGAAGGCCGACCTCCTCGAGAATGTCGACCTGTCGTGGAAACGCATCCGCGGCGGGGCTTCGGTGGGGAAGCTCTTGGATTCCGTCTACCGCGCTTACGATCCCACTCACCCCGCAGCCAGTGTGCCGGGACTCTTGAAAGCACGCACCGCACTCTCGCAACTTCGCGCGTCAGCGGCGGCCGGCGATGCGCCGCTTCTCCTCCACAAAGCACGCGAGCTCGACGATGTGATCCGCTCGTGCAGCGGGCTCTGGCTCGAAGCCGTGGCGCGGCAGCACACACTTTCACCCGGCGATTCGATCCAGGTCAGTGTGACCGCCATCAACCGCTCGCGCTCTGCGCTGCGCATGACTGGAGTCCGATCGGAGCCCGCCGGACTCGACACCCCGTCCGACAGCCTTCTGTCGGAGAACCGGCCGGTCACGATCGCGATCCGGAGCATCGTGCCGGCGAGTTTGAACTGGCGCACCACGCAGCCCTACTGGCTGCGCGAACCGATCGAAGGAGGTCTGCACCAGGTTGCGGATCCAGCACTCATCGGAACACCGTGGAACGATCCCGCGCTGCAAGTAACCATCTCCGTGACGGTGTCGGGGCAATCGATCGACTACACGCTTCCCGTCGTGTACCGCTGGGTGGATCGCGTGCGCGGCGAACTCTACCGGCCCCTCTGCATCGCTCCCGAAGTCACGCTCGCGCTGGACAAGCAGGTCTACCTCTTCCCCGACAACTCGGCGCGTCCGGTGCGTCTGCGGCTCGAATCGCGCGTCGCGCTCAAGGGTCAGGCCCGCCTCGCGCTGCCCTCGGGATGGCGCTGCGATCCCGCCGCGCAGGATGTGGATCTTCCCGCGGGGCAAGCGCGCGACGTCATCTTCAAGGTCACCCCGGGTCCCGAGGCGAGCCTGATCTCGGCGGAGTTCACCGCCGACAACCGCACCTTCACGCGCGACATGACCGTGATCGATCATCCCCACATTCCGATCGTGACCGTGTTCCCCCCGGCCACCGCGCACGTCGTGCGACTGCAACTTTCGAAAGTGGGCGAAACAATCGGCTACGTCATGGGTCCGGGCGACGACGTGCCTGCCGCGCTCGCACAGGCCGGCTACCGCGTGACACTCATCGAAGACGCCGAGCTCGCTTCGGGGGAACTTTCCAGGTACGACGCCATCGTCACGGGCGTGCGCGCGTACAACTCCCGCGAAGCGCTCAAGCGCAATGCGAAGCGACTCCTCGACTACGTTGCGTCGGGAGGAACATTGGTCGTGCAGTACAACACCACCGATCAAACCCTGCGTCGGGACTTTGCACCATTTCCACTCGAGATCGGCCGTGACCGGGTCACGGTCGAAGAGGCGCCGGTCGATCTCGCGGATCCCGCGAGCGCGCTTTTGACCACGCCCAATCGAATCACCGCGCGGGACTTCGAGGGATGGGTGCAGGAACGCGGTCTCTATTTCGCATCAACGTGGGGACCCGAGTACAAGACCGTGCTTTCCTCCAACGATCCCGGAGAGAAGCCGGTGGCGGGGGGTCTCCTGTGGGCGCGCCACGGCAAGGGAATCTTCATCTACACGGGATACGCATTCTTCCGACAGCTCCCCGCGGGGGTGCCCGGCGCCTACCGGCTCTTCATCAACCTGGTGTCGGCGCGCTGATGAAAGAGACGGAGCAGCAATCGGCGCCGGAAGGTGAAGAAGAGCCGCCTTTCGGTGGGAGCTGGCGTGTCCTCTACGCCATCGTCATCGGGAACCTGGTGCTCCTCATCCTGCTCTTCTACGCGTTCACGAAAGCGTTCTCGTGAGGAGTCTCGACTGGCTCGTCCTCGCCGCGTCGCTCGTCTTCATCGTCGTCTATGGCGTGTGGAAGGGCCGGCGGAACCGCAATCTCGACGGCTACCTTTTGGCCGATCGCAGCATGCGCTGGTACACCGTCGCCTTCTCCATCATGGCGACGCAGGCCAGCGCCATCACCTTCATCTCGACGCCCGGCCAGGCCTACGTGGACGGCATGCGCTTCGTGCAGTTCTACTTCGGGCTGCCGCTTGCGATGGTGGTGCTGTCGATCACTGCCGTTCCGCTCTACCGCAAGCTCAAGGTTTACACCGCGTACGAGTACCTCGAGCACCGCTTCGACGTCAAAGTGCGCAGCCTCGCCGCCATTCTCTTCCTCGTGCAGCGCGGGCTCGCAACCGGTCTCACCATCTACGCACCGGCCGTGGTCCTTTCGGTGCTGCTGGGCTGGAACCTCCACGTCACCAACTGGGTCATTGGTGTTTTGGTCATCATTTATACCGCCGCGGGCGGCACCAAGGCCGTCAGCCACACCAACTTCTGGCAGATGGTCATCGTTCTGGGCGGCCTGTTCACCACGCTGGCGATCGCGCTGACACGGCTCCCGGAGAGCGTCTCCTTCACGGAAGCAGTTCACGTCGCGGGGCGCATGGGCAAACTCAACGCGATCGACTTCTCGTTCGATTTGAAAAATCGCTACAACTTCTGGTCGGGCATCATCGGCGGTTTCTTCCTCGCCCTTTCCTACTTCGGGACCGACCAATCGCAAGTCGGCCGCTACCTCTCGGGCCAATCCGTGACGCAGAGCCGGCTCGGGCTCCTGTTCAACGGCATGGTCAAGGTGCCGATGCAGTTCGTGATCCTGTTCATCGGGGCCATGGTCTTCGTTGTTCACCAGTTCAACGCCACGCCGATCCATTTCAATCCCGTGGAAACGAAACGCGTCGAGGCAAGCGCGCGTGCCGGCGAGTTCCGGACGCTGCAGACGGAGTACGACGCGCTCGGCGAAGCGAAACGCGTCGAAATCCAGGCCATGCTCGAAGCGCGCCGGGCTCATGACCGAACGGCGGAGGCGTCGGCCGCGACGTCCCTCGACAGCATCGATGCTCAGGCCCTCGGCGTACGCATGCGGGCCCGCGAGATCGTGCGTGAGGTCAACCCGGGATCGAACGGCAACGACGTGAACTATATTTTCCTGTCGTTCGTGCTCGCGTCGCTGCCCGTCGGCATCATCGGTCTCGTGATGGCCGTGGTCTTCGCGGCGTCGATGTCATCGACGGCCTCGGCGCTCAACGCCCTCGCTTCGACGACGATCGTGGATATCTATCAGAGGTTCTGGAGGCGTGTGCGATCGGACCGGCACCTGGTCGTGGTATCGAAGGTCGCGACCGTGGTGTGGGGCGTGCTCGCGATTCTCTTCGCCGAGTTCGCCAACCGGCTCGGGTCGCTGGTCGAGGCGGTCAACATTCTTGGATCACTCTTCTACGGTACGATCCTCGGGATCTTCTTGCTGGCGTTCTACGTGAAGCGCGTGCGGGGAACGGCGGTATTTCTCGGAGCGATCGCGGGCGAGATTGCGGTCGTCGTCTGCTTTGTGGCCACGGACATTTCATTTCTCTGGTACAACGTGGTCGGCTGTCTCGGGACCATCGCGTGCGCCATCGTATTCTCGCTTCCGGGCGGCCATCTGGGCCGCCCGGAAGCCCGGTCCGTTACGTCTTAGCTTTTCTTCGCTTTCTTCCACTCCGCGACCTGCTTCTCGATCTTGGCGATCTCCTCGGCGGGAGTGTCTCCGGCCGCCTTGCCCACCGCGATCGCCTTCTCGCCGAACTGGATGGCTTCCGCGGTCTTGCCGTCTTTCGCCAGCATGTCGGCCTTGGTGCGCAGGTTCAGCCACGTCTCCTTGATCGAGATCGACTTGTCGATCCACTGCCGCGCTTCATCGGGAGCGACGTTGTTCTGGAACGCGAAGGCCGCGCAACGGAACGCCGTGTTGTAGTCGTCCGCAGCCAGCGACGCCATCGCGGCGCGGGCGCTCGCGAGCGCGTGCTCGACCGTTTCTACCTGAATGTCGAACGCAATGCGCAGCTTCTCCCAGTCGAGCGCCACCGTGGCGTTGTCGACCGCGATGTTCGGTAGACTGAACTCCATCCACTCCGTCATCTCGTGCGGTTGGGTCTTGACCTGGATGCGGAGCGCGTCCTCTTTCTGGTCGTACGAGTAACTCCCCCACTGGTCGGCCTTCTTGTTGAAGATCACGGTCCAGTCGCTCTTCGTGGGGATCGTGTGCAGGCTGTAGGTCCCGGCCGCCAGCGGCTGACCGTTCACCTTCACGTCGGTGGAGAAGGTGATGTCCGTCGCTTCGTTCGCGCCCGTCCTCCACACCTTGTCGTAGGGGACCAGTTCGCCCCAGATCGTCCGTCCCTTCACGCCGGGCCGGCTGTAGTTGATCGTGACATCCGTGAGCCCGACCGTCTGCATGACCTGGGCCTTCTGGCTCGGGCGCGGCAGCTTGAGGTCGGCGGCATGCGAAGCATCCGCCAGCAAGGCCGCGGACACCAGGACTGCCAGGAATGGGATACGCGAAAATCTCATGACTAATGTCCTTTCAAGGGAAACGTTGCGAAGATACGGGGCCATCCGAGGCCAGAAGAACGGGCCCGGCAGGCCCGAATCAAACCATACGTCGGGACGTGGCGCCAGCGCAAACGACCTCGGAGGCAAGCTGCGTGCGTCGCGAAAGAAGCGGAAATGAAAGCGGCAGGAACGAGCGAAAACGCGATAAATGAAGAATGGCTCCCCGGGTAGGACTCGAACCTACAACCCTGCGGTTAACAGCCGCATGCTCTAC
>Ga0157284_10000187_pt1 | contig 10134 bp, 9 predicted proteins | sample NitcycUS059202B1_FD_108392 | JGI IMG/M metagenome (GOLD analysis project Ga0157284, IMG submission 108392) | Soil microbial communities from Arlington Agricultural Research Station in Wisconsin, USA - Nitrogen cycling UWRJ-S059-202B-1 | ecosystem: Environmental > Terrestrial > Soil >... | reverse complement strand
AGGGCTGCCGGAGGGGGTCCTGAACGTGGTCGCCGGACCGGGGAGCGTCTGCGGCCAACGGCTCGTCGAGCACCCCGACGTCGCCAAGATCGCCTTCACCGGCTCGACCGAGGTCGGCCGCGGGATCGCCGCCGGCGCCGCGCAGACGATCAAGCGGGTGACGCTGGAGCTGGGCGGCAAGTCGGCCAACGTCGTCTTCGCCGACGCGGACCTTGAGGCGGCCGCCGCCGCGGCGCCGATGGCGGTCTTCGGCAACGCCGGCCAGGACTGCTGCGCGCGCTCGCGGATCCTCGTCGAGCGCGGCGCGGTCGACGACTTCCTCGCGGCGCTGCGGCCGGCGGTCGAGGGGATCGCGGTCGGCGACCCGCTGGACGACGCGACGCAGATGGGACCGCTGATCTCCGCGGGCCAGCGCGAGACCGTCTCCTCCTACGTCCCCGACGACGCGCCCGTCGCAATCCGCGGCAGCGCCCCCGACGGCCCCGGCTACTGGTTCCCGCCGACCGTGCTGGCGCCGGTCGCCAACGACGACCGCGCCGCCGCCGAGGAGATCTTCGGCCCGGTCGCCTGCGTCATCCCCTTCGACTCCGAGGAAGAGGCGGTGCGCCTCGCGAACGAGACGATCTACGGGCTCTCGGGCTCGATCTGGACCGGCGACGGGGCGCGGGCGCTGCGGGTGGCGCGGGCGATCGACACCGGGGTGATCTCGATCAACTCCAACACCTCGGTCCGCGTCTCCACCCCCTTCGGCGGCTTCAAGCAGTCCGGCGTCGGCCGCGAGCTGGGGCCGGACGCGCTCGAGCACTACACCGACGTCAAGAACGTCTACTACGCGACCGAGGAGGGCTGATGGGGGAGCGGCTGCAGGGCAAGGTCTGCGTCATCACCGGGACCGCGAGCGGGATCGGCGCCGAGTCGGCGCGCCTCTTCGCCGCTGAGGGGGCGACCGTCGTCGGCGTCGACCTCTCGACCGAGGCCGAGGGGGCGCTGACGATCGAGGCCGACGTCTCCGACGAGGGCCAGGTCGTCGAAGCCTTCCGCCGCGTCAGCGACGAGTTCGGCCGGATCGACGTGCTGATGAACAACGCCGGCATCAACCCGACCGACGACGGCTCGGTCCTGGAAACCTCGCTGGAGTCCTGGCAGCGGGTGCAGGACGTCAACCTGCGCAGCGTCTTCCTCTGCTGCAAGCACGGGATCCCGCACCTGCTCGAGGCCGACGGCGGCTCGGTCGTCAACGTCGCCTCCTTCGTCGCGACGATGGGCGCGGCGGTCTCGCAAATCTCCTACACCGCCTCCAAGGGCGGCGTCCTCGCCCTCTCCCGGGAGCTCGGCGTCGAGTTCGCCGACCGCGGCGTCCGCGTCAATGCCCTCTGCCCCGGCCCCGTCAACACCCCCCTCCTCAAGGAGCTCTTCGCCAAAGACCCGGATAGAGCCGCGAAGCGCCTCGTCCACATCCCGATGGGCCGCTTCGGCGAGCCCGACGAGATCGCCAAAGCCGCCCTCTTCCTCGCCAGCGACGACTCCACCTTCGTCACCGCCAGCACCTTCCTTGTAGACGGCGGCCTCTCCGCCGCCTACCTGACGCCGATCCAGGTGGACTGAGCGCACACACAAGCCTTCTTGATTAATGCCTCCGGAGGCGGGAGACTCGCTCCGTACTCAAAACTTCCCGGGCATCGCGCTCGGAGCGAGGAGAATCATGAAATTGAAGATGCTCGGCCTCGCCGCATCGGCGGCGATGGCCCTAACGGCGTTTGCCGCCCCCGCCGCTTCGGCGACCACACTTGAGGTCGGCGGGGTTGCGAAAAACTCGGCAGTCGCGATCTCGGCGAGCCTTAAATCCGGCACCTCTTCGGTATGGGCGACGACAGCGACAAATTTCATCGCCAATACATGCACCGTTTCGAGCATGGGCGGGACCACGAGCGTGTTCACCGGCGCTACCGTGAGCGCGCCGCTTAGCACCCTCTCGTTCAGCAGCTGCACCGAAGAACCGGTCACCGTCGACACTAAAGGCAGCCTCACTGTGGAACGTATCGGCTCGACGACAAATGGGACAGTTCGTTCGGCAGATACAAGAGTGACAGTCCCCTCCCCGTTCGGCCCCCTCGCATGCGTCACCGGCACCGGCACCGACATTGGAACCCTCACAGGCGTCGCATCCGGTAATGCAACGATCCACATCAACGCGGTCATCAACTGCGGCATTCTCCTGCCGTCCGCTCTGTGGGAGGCCACCTACACCGTCACAAGTCCGTCGGGCCTCGGTGTCACCGGGTAGCCCACTTGGCCAAGGAGAGAATCATGAGATTAAAGATTGGCCTTGCTGCCTTGGCGGCGGTAGCCTTGATGGCGTTTGTCGCTGCCAGTGCCTCGGCAACCACATTGGAGATTGGCGGAGTGGCGCAAAACAAAAGCGTCACAATGACCGCAACCCTTGAACCCGGTGGCTCGGTCATCACACGAACTACAGGCGAATCATTTGTTAATACATGTACGGAAGCAACCCTCCACGGATCCACTAGTAGCCCTTTCACCGGCACCAAGGTAACAGGCGCGTGGGCAACCAAGGCATATAGCAAATGCACTGAAGAATCGCTCGTCGTCGACAATAAAGGGGGTTTCTGGATCGAATGGATTCCAGGTACGACAGAAGGAGACGTATTTGACGAGGGCTCCGAAGTGACAGTTCCGACCCCTTTCGGAAAAGTTAATTGCAAAACTGGCGCGGGAACGAAAATTGGCAGATTGACAGGGGTGGCGAGCGGCAAAGCGAAAATCGACCTCAACGGCGTCATGAATTGCGGGTTCCTGCTCCCCTCGGTGATCATCCAAGGAACGCTTGTAGTCACAAGTCCTGCGGGCTTCGGAGTCACCTCCTAGTAGAGATGCGCGAGCGGCTTATGGGCTGACCTAAGGGAGCCGCCCCGATACCGGGGCGGCTCCGCTAACTGAGGGTTCGCAGCCACCGCGTGCAAAGTCCCCGGCCTAGGCGGTTGAAGTCGCCGATCTTCGCTTCGGTCTCCGGTCCCAGCACTGCCGGGTCGATGCCGATTCGGACGGCCTCGGGGTCGGCCTCGTAGTCGTCGACCCAGTGGAGGGCGTCGGTGCGGCTGACCTCGGGGTGGAACTGCAGGGCCCAGGCGCGCTCGCCGAGGCGGGCGGCTTGGAGGCAGACCTCGCTGCGGGCGAGGGGGACGGCGCCGGGTGGGAGTGGGAACTCGTAGCTGTGCCACTGGAAGGCTTCGAAGCTCGGGACGAGGGGGCCGAGGAGGGGGTCGTCCGCTCCCTCGGGCGTCACCTCGACCTGGTGCCAGCCGATCTCCGGGCGCGCGGCTCGACGCGGCTGCGCGCCGGCCGCTGCGGCCAGCAGCTGTCCGCCGAGGCAGAGGCCGAGCAGCGGCACCTCGCGCTCGAGCAGTTCCCGCAGCAGCGCCTCCTCTTCGGCGATCCAGCCGTGGCGCTCGCCTTCGTCGACGTTCATCGCCCCGCCGAGGACGAAGACGGCGTCATAGCCGAGTGGGTCGGCGGGCGGCTCCGGCCGCTCGGCCAGCGTCCACTCGTCGAGCTCGCCGCCGGCATCCCGGATCGCCTCGGCGAAGACACCCGGCCCGGCGTCGCGCTGGTGGACGATTGCGAGCACTCGCACCGACCCAGTCTCCCACGCGCTGAATGAAGAACTCCGGTGTTGTTGACACCCGGCGAATCCCGCATATGGTCCTCGCCGGGAGGTAGTCAATGAAGAAACTGTGGGGAAAACCAGTTGGGCTGACCGCTGCGCTGGTCGCGATGGTCTTGGCGGTTGCCGGGGTGGCGACGGCGGCGCCGTGGGAGAAAGTCGTCGGCGGTGAACTCGAAGTCGAATACAACGGCGGCTTCTCGCCGAAAGTGTTGTCGAAGAAGAAACCGACCCCGATCAGTTTCAACGTCGCGGCGAAAATCCGCTCGACGAGCACGGAGAACGAAGGGCACCCGCCGGCCCTGAAGGAATTCCTCATCGAAGGGGATAAGCACGGGCAGATCGACGTCGGGGGAATTCCCAAGTGCAAATCGGGTCAGATCCAGTCGGTCACCAGTGAGACGGCGCGCAAAGTCTGCGGATCGGCCTTGATCGGCAGCGGCAAGACCGACGTCGAGGTCAAGTTCCCCGAACAGAAAGCGTTCATCGCGAAGAGCGAACTGCTCGCTTTCAACGGTGGCAGTAAGGGGGGCGTCACGACCCTCTTCGTCCACGCCTTCCTCACCGCGCCGGTGACGGCGGCCGTGGTCACGACCGTGAAGGTGAAGAAGATCCACAAAGGCCGCTACGGGCTGCTCTCGACGGCGAAAGTCCCGAAGATCGCCGGCGGCGCCGGGTCGGTCGTCTTCTTCACCCTCACCCTGAAAAAGGGAATCATCAAGGCGACCTGCACCGACGGCAAGCTGCAGGCCCGCGGCACCGCGGTCTTCGCCAACAGCGCTAAGTTGACGGGCGTCGTGACCCGCCCCTGTACGCCTAAAGGCTGACCGGGGTTGGTGGCCCCACGCGCTCGGTCGTCTCGGCGGCCGGCGCGGGGGCCGCACCGTGCCCGAAGCTGACGTCCGGCAGTAGCCGGTCGAGCCAGCCCGGCAGCCACCAGGCAGCCTTGCCGGTCAGGCGCAGGAGGACCGGCAGCACCAGGAGGCGGACGAGGAAGGCGTCGAGGAGGACGGCGATCCCGAGGATCGCCCCCATTTCCTTCGGCGGCAGGGGGCCGGAGAGGGCGAAGGTGAAGAAGACCGCGACCATGACGCCGCCGGCGGCGAGGATGACGCGGCCGGAGTGGGCGAGGCCGCCGACCATCGCCGCGCGGGCGCTGCCGGTCTGCTCCCAGTGCTCGCGGGCGGAGGAGAGGAGGAAGACGGTGTAGTCCATCGCGATCGCGAAGACCATCGCGAAGAAGAAGACCGGCGCCCAGGCGTCGAGGAAGCCCTGCGGTTCGAAGCCGAGGAGGCCGCTGAGGTTGCCGTCCTGGAAGACCAGCTTGGCGACGCCGAAGGCGGCTGCGGTCGAGAGCAGGTTGGTGAGGACGCCGAGGGCGGCGATCAGCGGCGCCTGGAAGGCGACCAGCAGGAGCAGGAAGCCGAGGCCGAGGACGACGCCGATCACCAGCGGCGTCTTCGCCGCCAGCGCCGCCTCGAGATCGCGGTTCTCGGCGGCCGGGCCGCCGACCTGGGCGGATGCGGGGAGCTCGGCGCGGAGGCGGTCGAGGGTGTCGTTGAAGGTAACGGTGGCGGGGGCGAGCGTGGGCATCGCTTCGATCAGGGCGACGCCGTTGCGCCCAGCTTGCGGCGGCAGGGACATCGCGATCCCGGGGTCTCCCTGCAGTTGGGCGGCGACGCTCTTCGCCTCTCCCTGCGGCGCGGTCACCTGCAGCAGCCCGGGGGCGCCGGGGCCGAAGGCCTCGCTCAGCTGTTCGTAGCCGACCCGCGAGTGGTCGCCCTGGGGCACGACCTTGATCGAGGGCATGCCGGTGCGGGCGCCGAGGACCGGCAGGGCGAGGAGGACGAGGATCGCCAGCCCGGCGCCGCCGAAGAGCAGCGGCCGCCGCCACAGCAGCTCGCCCCAGCGGGCGAAGCGCGGCGAGCGGTGCTCTGCCGAGTGCGCCCAGGAGAGGGCGAGCTTGTCGACCCGCGGGCCGAGCTTCGCCAGTACCGCCGGCAGCAGGGTCAGGGTCGCGGCGAGGACGAAGAGGACGGAGATCATGATCCCGAGCGAGACCGAGCGGAAGGCGGGGCTCGGGACGAGCAACACCGCCGCCAGCGAGACGATCACGGTGAGGCCGGAGAAGAGGACCGCCTTGCCGGCGGTGTCCATCGTCTCCGCCACCGCGCGCTCCGGCGGCAGCCCTTGGCCGAAGAGGGCGTTGCGGAAGCGCATGACGACGAAGAGCGCGTAGTCGATGCCGAGCGCCAGCGCGAACATCAGCGCGAAGTTCATCGCCCAGATCGAGATCGGCGAGAGCAGGGTGCCGAGGTAGAGGACGCCCGCGGAGAGGACGAGGCCGGCGATCGTCAGCATCAGCGGCAGGCCGGCGGCGACCAGCGAGCCGAAGGCGAGGACGAGGATCGCCAGCGTCACCGGCCAGGAGAAGAGCTCGGACTTCAGCATCGCGTCTTTGTTGGCTTCGTTGAAGTCGGACCACACGCCGGCAGCGCCGGTGAAGTTGGCTTCGACGCCGGGGGCGGCGACGGCGGCGACCTCGCCCTTGAGGTCGGTCGCGGCGGCGACCATCCCGTTCGGGTCCTCGGCGGCGGTGGCGCGGACGACGACGGTGTGGCCGTCGCGGGAGATGGAGGTGCCGGGCTGCGGCGGGACGATCTTGCCGACCGCGGGGTCGGCGGCGAGGGCGCGCTGCACGCGGCGCAGCGAGCGCTGGAAGGCCGGACTGTCGACGGAGAGAGGCTGAGAGTGGATGGCGACCTGCAGCCCGTAGGCACCGGCGCCGTCAAAGGCCGCGTCGACCTGCTTGCGCACGGCGATCGACTCCGAGCCGAGGGCTTCCCAGCCGGCGCCGGAGAGGGCGGTCTCGACCCGGGGGGCGAGGAAGCCGAGGCCGACCGCGAGCACCGCCCAGACGACGAAGACGGCGCGGCGGTTGGAGGCGGCGAGCCGTCCCAGCCGCCCGATCGGTCCGAGTGAGGTGGTCGCTACGGTGTCGGCACTCACAACTTTCTCCTTCAACTCGTTTACAGGTGTACCGCTTAACAACTTAACAGTTGTACAAAGTACAATAACAAAGAGCAGATGGCAAGTCGATCCCCCAAAAAGCCCATGAGCCCCCTCAATCCCGAGGCGGCAGAGCTGATCGCGCGTCGCTTCCGCGCCCTTTCAGACCCGACGCGGCTGCGGATCCTCGATCACCTCCGCAACCAGGACGAGGCCTCGGTGGGGGAGATCACCGACGCCCTCGGCGCCTCCCAGCAGAACGTCTCCAAGCACCTCTCCGCCCTCCACGCCGAGGGCTTCGTCGCCCGCCGCAAGCGCGGCACCAGCTCCCTCTACCGCATCGCCGACCCCGGCGTCCACGAACTCTGCGACGGCGTCTGCGCCGGTATCGAGTCGCAACTAGCGGAGTTAGAGGCAGTCTTCAGCGGTTAGAAGGGGAGAGTTGGCAGGGCGGGGCGCCTTAGTCAACTCATGGTTGACAAAAGCGCCCCAGTCGATTGGCAGATCGCGCAGATCGCGCGGGGGCAGCATGGGATCGTCACGACGAAGCAGCTCGTCGAGGCGGGACTGACGAAGGCCGCGGCCTCCCAGCGAGCGGATCGCGGCCGTCTCCACCGCCTCCATCAGGGTGTGTATGCGGTGGGCCACCACGCTCTAAGTGACGAGGCACGCTGGATGGCAGCTGTCCTCGCCTGCGGTCCCGGGGCTGTGCTGAGCCACGGCGCCGCCGCAGTTCATTGGGGGCTGCTGCGACAGCTCGATGGTCCAGTCGACATCACCGTTCCAACCCACAACGGCCGTAAGCGCCGCCGCGGCATTCGCATCCATCGCTGCGCCACCCTCAGGGCGCCTTTGTCAATCGATGCTTTACAAAAGCGCCCCGCACGCTTGGTGACCGTGCGCGATCGCATCCCGGTGACGACGGTGGCGCGGACGCTCGACGACTTGCCTTCGACCGTGGCCCCATACCTCGTTCGTCGCGCGATCCGCCAGGCGGAGTTCCTTGGCTTGGCGCTGGGTGAGATCAAGACGGACCGCACGCGCAGTGATCTGGAGCGCGACTTCTTGCGGCTCTGCCGCCGCTACGGGCTCCCTTCGCCCGAGGTCAACGTCCTCATCGACGGGATGACGGTCGATTTCCTCTGGCGCTCTCGTCGCCTCGTCGTCGAAACCGACAGCTATGCGACGCATGGCGGCACGATCGCTTTCGAGAACGATCGCGAACGGGACCTGCGGCTGCGGCGGCTCGGGTACGCGGTCCACCACTTCAGCGAACGGCAGTTGGAAATGGAACCGGCGGCGGTGGCCGCGGATGTCGCCGCGGCGCTCCGGGGGACGGGGATCGCACGATCCGGACGTTGCTCGACCTGATTCACCCGACCGCGGGATCGGCGCGGATCTTCGGGCTCGACAGCCGGCGGGACAGCGTCGCGATCCGGGCGCGGCTCGGCAACCTGCCGGGGACTTCGGCTTCGGCCGCGACACGCCGGGGAGGAGGTCTTCCTCGGCTACTACCGGGAGAGGGAGGAGCGGTGAGCCGGCAGCTGGGGGCGCTCGTCGCCACCCACCTCTTCGACCGCCGCCGCTCGCTCTGGGCCTGGGGGATCCCACTCGGTGTCTCCCGCGGCCGCCTTGTCGCCTGCGCCCTCGCCGCGATCGGGGCCTGGCTCTTCGAGCGCCGCGACCTCGCGGGGTGAGCTAGTCGCCGTCGCGGTTCGCGGAAGGCGACTCGAACCCCATCAACCCGAAGGTCGCCCGCATCGGCGGCTCGCTCTCCCGCGCCTCGCACTCCTCGCCGATCCGCATCAGGTCCTTCAGGCAGGTGTGGAGCAGCTCGACCGCTTCGCGCCAGCCCTGCTCGTCGAGGTCGAGGCTGACGTTGCTGAGGTGGCGGTCGGTGCGGGAGTCGAAGGTGCCAGCTTCGAAGGCCTCGCGGATCGCTGTGTTGAGGACGTCGAGGCCGGCGATGCTGATGCCGTTGCGAGCGTCGGCGGGGAGGCGGGCCCAGAAGTCGTCGCTGAGGAAGGGCTTGACGGTGCCGCGGTAGAAGTGCTCGGTGGCGCCGCGGACCTGGCGCGTTTCCACCAGCTCGATCAAGTCGAGTTCGTGCAGGACCCGGACGTGGTAGGCGACGTACCCGACTACCTCGTCCTGTTCGGCCGCCAGTTCGCTGGGGCTGGCGACCCGCTGGTTGAGGACCGTCAGCGCTCGGGCCCGCACCGGGTGGGCGAGCGCCTTGAGGAGCGTGGAGTCATCGCCCGTCAACGACGGTCCGCGACCGCCCGCGCGCTTCCCTCTCGTCTCCCGTTTCTTCCCCAAGGTCCCTCCCCGTCAACCAATTAGCGCCGCGGAATTGATCAAGCATATTGAGGACAAAGGGACCTACCGAAATTTGGGCTTTTCAAGGAGGCTCTCCTATTGGTGGAAAATTCTCCACTAAAGTGCCCGCGGCCAACAGCGGCGGCGGGGGAGCCGCCGCGCGGCCGAAAGGGGGTGGAGGTTCGTGGCGATCAATAAAGCCGAGAGCGTTGCGCCGTTTCTCCAGGTGACGAAGATCGGCTAGCGCTCCGGCGCCAGGTCGCGACCCGCCTGCCGCATCTCCTCCCGAGATTCAGCCCGGGTGATGGAGGAGATCGCGGCAGGTGGCTCCATCTCCTCGGCGGTACCGCCGACGACCAGGTGCAGGGGCTTGCCAGCGGCGCCGCAGCGCTCGGCGATCTCGCCGACGACCTTCCCCGCCAGGCTCTGCGAGTCGAAGCGCCCCTCGCCGCTGACCACCGCGTTGGCCCGCGCCAAGCGCGCGTCGAAGTCGATTGCGTCGAGGACGAAGGCGGCGCCGGCACGGAGCTGCGCCCCGTAGGCCCAGAGCCCACCCGAGAGCCCGCCGGCGCAGCCGCCCATCGGCAGCCCGCGAGGATCGCGCGGCAGCTCCGCGGCCAAGACGTCGAGCCGCGCCGTCAGCCGCTCGACCGCGGCCGCGTCCGCCCCCTTCTGCGGCGCGAACAGCCGCGCCGCGTCCTCATATGGAGCGCTGACGTCGCAGAGCACCTCGATCTCGACCCGGCCCAGCAGGCCCGCCCCCCGCAGCGCCTCGATCGCCCCGGCGCCGCCGTCGGTGCTGGCGCTGCCGCCGACCGCGAGCAGCACCCGCCGCGCCCCCGCCTCGACCGCGGCCGCGATCAGCTCGCCGGTGCCGAAGGTGCCGGCCCGCTCGGCGTCGCGCTCCGCCGGGGCGACCAGCGGCAGCCCGGAGGCCTGTGCCGTCTCGACGATCGCCGTCGCGCCGTCGCCGAGCAACCCGAAGCTCGCCTCCAGCGGTCGCCGTAGCGGATCGTGGACTGCGGCCCGCCGCCGCTCCCCGCCCAGCGCCGCCAGCAGGACGTCCATCGTCCCCTCGCCCCCGTCGGCGGCCGGGCAGAGCTCGGCTTCGGCGCCGCCTTCCT
>Ga0157284_10000186_pt1 | contig 10136 bp, 9 predicted proteins | sample NitcycUS059202B1_FD_108392 | JGI IMG/M metagenome (GOLD analysis project Ga0157284, IMG submission 108392) | Soil microbial communities from Arlington Agricultural Research Station in Wisconsin, USA - Nitrogen cycling UWRJ-S059-202B-1 | ecosystem: Environmental > Terrestrial > Soil >... | reverse complement strand
TTCTGCCCGCCAGAGACATCAGCGTCAGAATACCGCCCTCGCCTGCGTTGTCTGCCCGCATCACATATGTGAGGTACTTGAGCGAAACAATGAGGATTAACATCCAGAAAATCAGAGAAAGAAAACCAAAAACGACGCTGGGTTCAACGTTGAAACCATAATGACCGGAAAAACACTCTCTTAAGGTATAGAGAGGACTGGTACCAATGTCGCCATAGACCACACCAATGGCGGCCAAGGTTACTGCTGGGAGTGACCGTTTGTGTTCAGTGCTCATATTTCGTTTCTTTTCTTTTTTGCTCGAACATCTGTAAGCGATGCGTGCGCTCAGTCATATGATGCCCACTAAAAGGCGCACAGTATGCACGAATAAATCAGATTGCCTACCCTTAAATGTGCAGCTAAACCAGGGTTCAGATGAACGGGGTCACATTTTTGATAATAGAAAATTTTTAGTAATCAACAAGCTATAACGATAAAAATAATCGTGGCTTCTCTTAAGAACCCAGTACACTATTCAACATCTAAATGGAAACCGGAAGAGACAGTATGGCGCAATCTCCCCTTCTGGCAGAACGGATCGCCCGTCTTGCTAACGCACTAGAACATGGCCTGTACGAGCGGCAGGATGCCATACGACTTTGCCTGCTGGCCGCGCTATGCGGTGAAAGCGTTTTCCTGCTCGGCCCGCCGGGTATTGCAAAAAGTCTGATTGCCCGCCGTCTGAAATTTGCCTTCCGTCACGCCCGCGCGTTTGAATATCTTATGACGCGTTTTTCCACGCCGGAAGAAGTCTTTGGTCCGCTGTCGATTCAGGCCCTTAAAGATGAAGGCCGCTATCTGCGTCTGACCGAAGGTTATCTGCCGGAAGCTGAAATTGTCTTCCTTGATGAAATCTGGAAAGCAGGCCCTGCCATCCTTAATACACTCCTGACGGCCATCAACGAACGTCGTTTCCGTAATGGCGAACGCGAAGATCCTATTCCGATGCGTCTTCTGGTCAGTGCATCTAACGAATTACCCGAAGCCGATGGCGGTCTGGAAGCGCTGTATGACCGTATGCTTATCCGTCTGTGGCTGGATAAAGTGCAGGATAAGCAAAATTTCCGCTCGCTGCTCACCAGCCGTAATAATGAAACCACGAATCCGGTCGCAGAGTCTCTGAGTATCAGCGATGAAGAATATCAACAATGGCAGCCGGAAATCGACAAAGTTAATCTTTTAGACAGCTGCTTTGAACTGATTTTCCAGTTGCGCCAGCGTCTTGATGCGCTGGATACCGCGCCCTATGTCTCCGATCGTCGCTGGAAAAAGGCCCTGCGCCTGTTACAAGCCTGCGCCTTCTTCAGCGGCAGAAATGCGATCACCCCGGTTGACCTGATCCTGCTTAAAGACTGCTTATGGCATGATCTGAACACTTATAACCTGCTGCAAACGCAGATCGAGCAGTTGATCACTGAACAGGCCTATCAGCAGCAAAACTTGCTGATGAAAATCCAGCAGCTCAATCAACAATGGATGCAGCATCAGCAGCAACAGAGCTCCCGGCAGTCAGTCAAACTCGGCAAAAAAGCGGGAATATTCAGCCGTAAGCCGCAATATTCGCTGCCGGACACGATGACCACCACCAGCCTGACTTTATTACTGCAAACGCCTTTGCATCTGCATGATATTAAAGTCACACATCTGCTGTTTGAACGCGTTGTTCTGGAAGAGTGGCTTAATAAAGGCGGCGTCCTGAAAGCCAAACTGAATGGCATCGGCTTTGTACAGACCGTTGATTTGGAAATCGACGATAAACAGCAATTGCTGGTGCTGGATGTGAGTCGTCAGAGTACGCCGCTGACCTTGCCTGGGAATGAGCACATTGCCGTCCCCGATGAGATGAAAAATACGCTCAGTGATCTCACCGCAAAACTGGCACAGCAAAGGCATGAATTCGGCCAGCAGCAAAACTGCCTGTTTGTGCCGGCAGAATGGATGGCAAAAATAGAGGCCAGCCTGTTGCAGGTTTCTGAGCAGTTGCGTCATCAGCAACAGACGTTCAGCGGACACTGATTATGTTCAGCCTGGAGTCTCTGGATCTTCTGCTGGCCATCAGCGAGGCTGAACTGATTGAGGAATCGATCATCGGTCTGCTGGCGGCCCCGGCAATGGCGGTTTTCTTCGAGAAATTCCCGCGTCTCAAACGGGCTCTGACCCAAGATCTTCCCGAATGGAAGATGCGCCTTCGCCAGAGGATCCACGAAACCCCCGTTCCGGAAGATCTTGCGAAAGAATTCTATCTTTATCAGCATTGTCAGCAGACTGATGCGGTCACTTTTCAGTCGGAACTGCCTGCGCTTCTTGAGGAGCTGGTGCGACTCAGCTCCCCATTCACGACGGAAGCCCGCACGTTGCAGGAGAATCATGAAGCCTCCCGCACTGCCAAAACGGGCAACAGCTTCCAGACACTGTTCCTGCAACGCTGGCGCCTGAATCTGACCTTCCAGACGGTGAACGTTCATCAGCAATTGCTGGAGCAGGAGCAGGAACAGTTGCAGGAAGAACTGCTGCAACGCCTGGAACTCAGCAGTGAGCTCTCTCCTTTATTAGCAGAGAACGATACGGCGGCTGGGCGGCTCTGGGATATGAGTAAAGGGAAGCGTATGCGCGGCGATATTCAGTCGCTGGCACGTTTCGGGGCATTTCTGCAGCAACAACCTGAACTGATGCATCTGGCCGAACAACTGGGTCGCAGCCAGACCGTCAAAACCAGCCCGCATGAAGATGCCAAAATGGAAACGCACCGGCTGATTGTGCGTGAGCCTGCAACGGTCCCGGAAGAAGTCAACGGTATCCATCAGAGCGATGATATTTTACGGCTGATGCCGACGGAACTGGTGACGCTGGGGCTGCCTGAACTGGAATACGAATTTTATCGCCGGTTGCTGGAAAAGCGGCTGATGACCTATCGTCTGCAAGGCGATGTCTGGCGCGAGAAAATCGTCAAACGGCCGGTGGTGTATCAGCAACAGGAACCGCAACCGCGCGGGCCGTTTGTAGTCTGCGTCGATACCTCGGGTTCTATGGGCGGTTTTAACGAACAATGTGCCAAAGCATTCTGTCTGGCATTACTCAAGATTGCTCTGGCGGATAACCGTCGCTGTTACATCATGTTGTTTGCCAGTGAAGTGATCCATTATGAACTGACGTCCAACGGCGGTCTGGATCAGGCCCTGCGCTTTCTGGGACAGCATTTCCGTGGCGGTACCGATCTGGCTGCCTGTCTGAATGCCACGCTGGATAAGCTGGCTTCACCACAATGGCACGATGCCGATGCCATTGTTATCTCCGATTTTATCGCCCAGCGCCTGCCTGATGAGGTACAAAGAAAAGTCAGGGCGCTGCAAAAAGAAAAGCAGCATCGCTTCCATGCTCTGGCGATGTCACATTATGGCAAGCCGGGTATTCTGCGGATCTTCGATCACATCTGGCGCTTTGATACCGGGGTTAAAAGCCGTGTACAACGTCGCTGGCAGCGAAATTAAGCCTACAGAGAAAGAACCATGACTGAAATTTATCAGCTCGATGAGCTGGATCGCGGCATCCTGAATGCATTGATGGAAAACGCCCGCACACCCTATGCAGAACTGGCAAAAGTGTTTACGGTCAGTCCGGGAACCATCCATGTCCGCGTAGAGAAAATGAAGCAGGCGGGCATCATTACCGGCGCACATATCACCGTCAATCCCAAACAACTTGGGTATGACGTCTGTTGTTTTATCGGCATTATTTTAAAAAGCGCCAAAGATTATCCGTCAGCTCTGAAAAAGCTCGAAAGTATCGAAGAAGTGGTCGAAGCCTATTACACCACCGGGCATTACAGCATTTTTATTAAGCTCATGTGCCGCTCGATTGATTCCCTTCAGCACGTACTTATCAACAAGATCCAGACGATTGACGAGATCCAGTCGACCGAGACGCTGATCTCCCTGCAGAACCCCATCACACGTACCATCCAGCCCTGAGCACTGATTTCTATACCCCTATTATCCACAGGTAGATCCCAGCTCATTCACAGCGTACAATAGCCTCCTTTTCCCGGGTGAGAGCATCATGTCTGACATTACCCTGATCAGTGGCAGTACGCTTGGCAGTGCCGAATATGTAGCAGAACACGTGGCTGAGAAACTGGAAGAAGCCGGTTTTTCCACTCAGATGTTCCATGGACCTGAGCTGTATGAAGTTCCGCAGGAAGGCATCTGGCTGATTGTGTGCTCGACACACGGTGCTGGTGAGTTGCCTGATAACCTGCAACCTTTTATGGAGCAGCTGGAAGATCAGCAACCTGATCTGTCAAAAGTACGCTTTGGCGCACTAGGTTTAGGCAGCAGTGAATATGACACCTTCTGTGGCGCGATCAGTTCTTTGGATCAAAAACTGACGTCATTAGGAGCAAAACGGATCGGTGATCGTCTTGAGATCGACGTGACTCAACACGAAATTCCTGAGGATCCGGCCGAGGTTTGGGTGATCAACTGGATTAATTTGATCAAATAAGTGTAAATTTCAGGCGATCAGATGTGGATAACTATGCTTAAAAGCAGGGTAAAACCCGTAGTTATCCCTCTAACAACTCCTGTACGCTTTTCATGCTGTGCATAACTCTCACTTCTGATCCCAGCTTATACTGTCCAGGATCACCGATCATTCACAGCATTCGATCCTTCTTAGCATACTGATCTTCATGAACAAAAAAGACTTATGCACAGAGGATCGCGATCCTAATAGAAGTATTAATAAGAGATCTTTAAATAAAAAAGATCTTCTTTTAATTAGTGAAGATCCCCGGGGACTTGTGGAAGCTCAAAACTTGAGTAGAATCCCTCCTCCCAACGCCATACAAAGAAAGTTCGCTTGAACGCCGAGGTGCAGTCGCATGTTTTATCCGGATCAATTTGACGTCATCATCATAGGTGGTGGTCATGCAGGTACTGAAGCCGCCATGGCTTCTGCCCGTATGGGACGTCAGACCTTATTATTAACCCACAATATCGACACGCTGGGACAGATGTCGTGTAACCCGGCAATTGGCGGGATCGGGAAAGGACATCTGGTAAAAGAAGTGGACGCACTGGGCGGACTGATGGCTACGGCTATCGATCATGCGGGCATTCAGTTTAGGATACTAAACGCGAGCAAAGGCCCGGCCGTCAGAGCAACCCGTGCTCAGGCTGACCGCGTTTTGTATCGCCAGGCAGTACGCACTGCACTGGAAAACCAGCCAAACCTGATGATCTTCCAGCAACCTGTTGAAGACCTGATCGTCGAAAACGATCGTGTAGTGGGTGCTGTGACTAAAATGGGGCTGAAATTCCGCGCCAAATCGGTGGTGCTGACTGTCGGTACCTTCCTGGATGGGAAGATCCACATCGGTCTGGAGAACTACAGTGGCGGTCGTGCAGGGGATCCTCCTGCGATCTCCTTGTCCCAGCGCCTGCGTGAATTACCTTTACGCGTTAACCGTCTTAAAACCGGTACACCTCCGCGTATCGATGCCCGCTCCATTGATTTCAGCGTGCTGGCACAACAACACGGTGATACTCCCGCGCCGGTATTCTCATTCATGGGCAACGTGTCGCAACATCCGCGCCAGATCCCGTGTTACATGACCTATACCAACGAAAAAACCCATGACGTGATCCGTAATAACCTGGATCGCAGCCCGATGTATGCCGGGATCATCGAAGGGATCGGCCCGCGTTACTGCCCGTCGATCGAAGATAAAGTCATGCGTTTTGCTGATCGCAATTCTCATCAGATCTTCCTTGAACCGGAAGGCCTGACCAGCAATGAAGTTTATCCGAACGGAATTTCCACCAGCCTGCCATTCGATGTGCAGATGCAAATCGTCCGGTCTATGAAGGGGATGGAAAATGCCGTCATCGTTCGTCCGGGTTACGCGATCGAATACGATTTCTTCGATCCGCGTGATTTGAAACCGACGCTGGAAAGCAAATTTATCGCCGGTCTGTTCTTTGCCGGGCAAATCAACGGCACCACCGGTTACGAAGAAGCCGCTGCACAGGGCCTGCTGGCGGGCATGAACGCTGCCCGTTTTGCTACTGAGCAGGAAGGCTGGGCACCGCGTCGCGATCAGGCTTATCTTGGTGTGTTGGTTGATGACTTGTGTACGCTGGGCACCAAAGAACCGTACCGCATGTTTACATCACGTGCTGAGTACCGCCTGATGCTCCGTGAAGATAATGCCGATTTACGTCTGACTGAAAAAGGCCGTGAATTAGGTCTGGTTGATGATGCACGCTGGGCACGCTTCAACGAAAAACTGGAAATGATCGAACAGGAACGTCAGCGCCTGCGTGGTATCTGGGTGAACCCGCACCATGCACAGGTTGAAGAAATTAACGCGCATCTTTCTGCTCCGCTTTCTAAAGAAGCCAGTGCGGAAGAGTTACTGCGTCGTCCTGAAATGACCTATGAGCTGATCACCCGTCTTTCCCCGTTCGCGCCTTCAGTTCCTGATGTACAGGCGGCGGAACAGGTTGAAATTCAGATCAAATATGAAGGCTATATTGCCCGTCAGCAGGAAGAGATAGAAAAACAGCAGCGTAACGAAAACACTGTGTTGCCTGTTGATCTTGATTACCGCCAGGTTAATGGTCTTTCCAATGAAGTGATCGCCAAGCTTAACGATCACAAGCCGACTTCCATTGGTCAGGCATCGCGGATCTCTGGAATTACGCCGGCGGCCATCTCGATTTTGCTGATCTGGCTTAAAAAACAAGGCTTACTGCGCCGAAGCGCATAAATCACATCTCTTATGACCGCCCTTTGTCGCCAAAGCGGCGGTCAGTTCTTACTTTTCCCATCTTTCTGAGTGTTTTATCATTTCTCTACCGGGCTGTTCCCGGAATATCGACTCTGTCTGAGGATTCACTGTGCAAAAGAAACTGGACTCGCTGCTTGCTGCGGCAGGAATAGCGTTACCCGATCAGCAAAAACAGCAACTGATTGGCTATGTTGAACTGCTGCATAAGTGGAACAAGGCCTACAACCTGACATCAGTTCGTGACCCGATGCAGATGCTGGTGCGTCACATCATGGACAGCATCGTTGTGAATGAACACCTGCAAGGCAGTCGTTTCATTGATGTCGGGACCGGCCCAGGTCTGCCAGGCGTTCCTCTCGCCATTGTGCGGCCTGATTCACATTTCACGCTGCTGGACAGCCTGGGTAAGCGCGTACGCTTCCTGCGTCAGGTTCAGCATGAACTGGGGCTGAAAAATATCGAACCGGTACAAAGCCGGGTGGAAGAGTTTGAGCCAGAGCCGCCGTTTGATGGGGTGATCAGCCGTGCTTTTGCTTCTTTGCAGGATATGCTCTCCTGGTGTCATCACCTGCCGCAGAAAGGGCAGGGGCGTTTTTACGCCTTAAAAGGAGTCAGTCCTGATGATGAGCTGGCTGCATTGCCGGAAGGTATCACTCTGGAATCTGTCATAAAATTGCAGGTACCAGAACTTGACGGAGAACGTCATCTCGTCATTCTTCGCTCTAACTAAAGTTGCGTTTTATCAAATAATATTTAAAAAATGCCTGTGTTAACACAGTTAAAATGAGCAGGCTAATTATATAGCGGTGGCAATCCCACTATCACCGCTTTTTTACAGACTGATAGCATTTCAGAGATGTTTTTATTTTAATCCGGACTGTAATAGTCACTTTTGAAATTGAACGTTCATCAACCGGTGGATATTCAAGTTGTAATGAAAATGTTGTTATTTGTTGGGTTGTTGTGTCAATAAGTCGTGGTTATTTTTAAATAAGTTTGTTTAACGAACAGTGTTTTATTAACAAATTGATTTATAAAGGTTTTAAAAGGCCTGATTAGCTAAAGACATTCAAACTATGCAGGGTATATAAAGTGTCCTGATTTAATTATGTGATCCAGTGCACGCTTCTTTGTCGGGTGATGAAATAACCGTATCAAACCAAAAAGGGCAAATTCAGCTATAGTTTGGTTGTCAAAATAGTCGTGAAGGGGAAAATTTAAATAATTGTTCACCTTTTCGCTACTTATCCATTGAATTCGTCCCTGTGCCCCGTATAATTTGCTCGGTTTTTGCTGCTTGACTCAAAACAGTAAAGGCAGTGATATACGGCATTCAGTCTACCTCCAGCTAGGTACTTGATACGGAGAGAACAAACGTCATGTCTGTATCCGGTATTTTACACAGTACAAATAGTGTGAAGGTTGCCAGAAAGCTGTTGATACTGCAGTTATTGACCTTTGTTCTGCTCAGTGCAGTATTTGGTTTTAAAAGCCTGGAATGGACCACATCGGCTCTTATGGGTGGGTTGGCCGCCTGGGTGCCAAATGTACTGTTCATGCTGTTTGCATGGCGCCATCAGGCGCAAACAACGGTCTCTGGACGGGTTGCCTGGTCCTTTGCTATCGGAGAAGCGCTGAAGGTGCTGGTTACGGTGATCTTAATGGTTATCGCACTTGGCCTGTTTAAGGCGGCATTTGCTCCGTTGGGGTTGGCCTATTTATCGGTGTTGATGACTCAGATTTTGGCACCGGCCGTCATTAACAGTTACCGTACTTAACTACTAAAGGGTAAGAGGCATCATGTCTGCATCAGGAGAAATCTCTACTCCACAAGAGTATATCGGTCACCATCTGACTCAGCTTCAGATCGGGACGGGATTCTGGTCGATTAACATCGATTCGATGTTTTTCTCCGTGTTCCTCGGAGTACTCTTTCTGGTTATTTTCCATCGCGTAGCCAAAAACGCCACCAGCGGTGTCCCGGGTAAACTGCAAACCGCAGTTGAACTGGTCGTTGGTTTCGTCGACAGCAGCGTGCGTGACATGTATCACGGCAAGAGCAAAGTGATTGCACCTCTCGCGCTGACCGTCTTCGTCTGGGTGTTTATGATGAACCTGATGGATTTGCTGCCAATCGATTTGCTGCCATTTATCGGTGAGCATCTCCTTGGTCTGCCAGCGTTGCGTGTGGTTCCTACGGCTGACGTGAACATCACGTTGTCCATGGCACTTGGCGTATTCATTCTGATTCTTTTCTATAGCATTAAGATGAAAGGCTTTGGCGGTTTCATTAAAGAACTGACAATGCAGCCATTCAATCATCCGGTTTTCATTCCGATTAACCTGATTCTTGAAGGTGTCAGCCTGCTGTCTAAACCAGTTTCACTGGGTCTGCGACTGTTTGGCAATATGTATGCGGGTGAGTTGATCTTCATCCTTATTGCTGGCCTGTTACCGTGGTGGTCACAGTGGGTTCTGAATGTGCCTTGGGCCATTTTCCACATCCTGATCATTACGCTACAAGCCTTTATTTTCATGGTTCTGACGATTGTCTATCTCTCGATGGCATCTGAAAAACACTGATTTTCTTTCAACACTACTGCGTTTTAACTGAAACAAACTGGAGACTGTCATGGAAAACCTGAGTATGGATCTGCTGTACATGGCTGCCGCTGTGATGATGGGCCTGGCGGCAATCGGTGCTGCAATCGGTATCGGCATCTTGGGTGGTAAATTCTTGGAAGGTGCTGCACGTCAGCCTGACCTGATCCCTCTGTTGCGTACACAGTTCTTTATCGTTATGGGTCTGGTCGATGCAATCCCAATGATTGCTGTTGGTCTGGGTCTGTACGTGATGTTTGCTGTCGCGTAACACTGAGCTCGCTCACTGTTATTCGAACTACATCAAATAATTCACTTTGAAAGAGGCATTGTGCTGTGAATCTTAACGCAACAATCCTCGGCCAGGCTATCGCGTTTGTCCTGTTTGTCTGGTTCTGCATGAAGTACGTATGGCCGCCAATTATGGCTGCCATCGAAAAACGTCAGAAAGAGATTTCTGAAGGTTTGTCTTCCGCAGAACGTGCAAAAAAAGAGCTGGACTTAGCGCAAGCCGATGCGACCGACCAACTGAAAAAAGCTAAAGCTGAAGCTCAGGTAATCATCGAACAGGCGAACAAGCGTAAATCGCAGATCGTCGACGAAGCGAAAGCCGAAGCCGAGCAGGAACGTAACAAGATCGTGACGCAAGCTAAGGCAGAGATTGACGCCGAACGCCAACGCGCCCGTGAAGAGTTGCGTAAGC
>Ga0157284_10000185_pt1 | contig 10189 bp, 16 predicted proteins | sample NitcycUS059202B1_FD_108392 | JGI IMG/M metagenome (GOLD analysis project Ga0157284, IMG submission 108392) | Soil microbial communities from Arlington Agricultural Research Station in Wisconsin, USA - Nitrogen cycling UWRJ-S059-202B-1 | ecosystem: Environmental > Terrestrial > Soil >... | reverse complement strand
GTAATAAGCGCAGAAAGTAAAGAAGAAGCCGACAAATTATTTAACGGGCTGTCAGCAGGAGGGCAAATAGAAGGGCCTATCGGTGATGGTCCCTGGGGTTCCTATTTTGGTTGTTTCAGAGACAAATACGGTATTGAGTGGATCGTGGAATTTGACCAAAACTAAGGACCAGCGACTGGCGGTTGTGTATTATCAATAAATTAAAATTTAAACAGCGCTATGAAAAATTTACTCAAAACACATAGTCCTATTAGAGCAATACTACTAATTGCAATTATGTTTATAGCGCCTTCATCAGGCGGGCAACAGATCAAGCCGTCCAGCAGTGGTTACGCACCTGTCAATGGCATTAAAGTTTATTACGAAGTATATGGTGAGGGCAGGCCTTTAGTTTTACTGCATGGCGCTTTTTATACCATTCAGATGAACTGGGCAGAATTAATACCTGAGTTGTCGAAAACAAGAAAAGTAATTGCAATTGAAATGCAGGGGCATGGACATACACCTTATTCAGAAAGAAAATTATCAATTACTACTTTAGCAAGTGATGTAGAAAAATTGATGGATTACCTGAAAATTGACAGTGCTGATGTAGCAGGGTTTAGTATGGGTGGATCTATAGCTTACCAGTTTGCTGTACAAAGCCCTAAACGTTTGAGAAGATTAGTAATCATTTCTTCTGCTTATAAAACTAATGGTTGGCTACCCATAGTAAATGGTGCATTTAAAGATTTTAAACCTGAATTTTTTGATAACACACCATTGCAAACCGGGTACGATGCAGTGGCACCTGATAAAACAAAATGGAGAAAGTTCTTAGCGCAAATGTTTGTTTTCGCCAAGGAGCCATTCAACGTTGGCGATTCAAATATTTCGAAAATTACTGCGCCTGTATTAATCATATCCGGCGATAATGATGGTACAGATAAAGTTGAGTTAGCAAAAACATATCAGTTGCTGGGTGGTGGTATTGCTGCTGACATGGCACCAATGCCAAAATCACAATTGGCTATTGTTCCCTCACAAGGGCATGTGAGCCTGATGATGCAGACAACAACGATTTTGAATTACTTAAATAGTTTTTTAAAATAAGTTAATGGCTCGCCATATCGAAGAGTAAAAAAGTAAAATTAGCAACCCGTAATCTTATATTTATATGAACGTAAAAGAAGAAATCAAAAAGTACATTACCAGCCAACCTGAAGCAAAACGCAACGACATGCAAGCGTTGCACAGCAGCATTCTGCAAGTAATGCCAGCATGCAAATTATGGTTCCTGGATGGGAAAGACAGCACAGGTAAAACCGTTTCTAATCCTAATATAGGATATGGATCTTACACCATAAAATATGCTGATGGAACAACCAGGGAGTTTTATCAAGTTGGCTTGAGTGCAAACACAACCGGGATCTCTGTTTATATCATGGGTATCAAGGATAAAACCTACGTGGCAAAAACGTATGGAAAAAAATTAGGAAAAGCAAGTGTGACCGGTTATTGTATTAAGTTCAAAAATCTAAAAGATATTAACATTGATATACTTGAAACGGCAATACAAGATGGGGTTGAGATAACGAGCAAAAGTAACTGATGAAAAACAACGATGCCTGATATCGGTCATGCCTGGCGGCAGGCAGGCTTCAATTTGACTAGACAACAGCACAGCACAAAACATACATCAGGAAATAATTTTAAAATGATTGAAGTTTTCAAAACAAATGTCCAGAAAAAGGCACAAAGCAAAATGCTGCTTTGTCTTTTGTCTGAGACATTCCCATCGTTTAAAATTAATTTTGATCTTTCGGACTGTGACAAGGTGCTTAGAATTGAAGGAGACAATATTGAAGCGTTAAGGATAATGTTTCTCGTAAAGGAGCATGGGTTTAAATGTGAGATATTAGATTAACAGCAAAACAAGGATAAAATTAAAAACATGAGAAAAATAACTGTTTTATCAATGATCACATTAGATGGAGTAATGCAGGCTCCCGGCGGAACTAAGGAAGATAAATCAGAGGGTTTCAAATATGGTGGCTGGACTGCGCCGTATGGGGATGAAATGTTTGGTAAGGTGGTGCAAGAAGAGCTGAAACAACCCGCAGATTATCTTTTAGGCAGAAAAACATTTGAGATCTGGGAGAACTACTGGCCTAAACATGCAGATTTTTGGCCGGGCATCAATGATGGCACAAAATACATTCTGTCTAAAACCAGGAAAAAATCGGATTGGAAAAACTCAGTATTCATCAAAAGCCTGGCAGATATTAAAAAGCTTAAAAAATCAAAAGGCCCTGACATTCAGGTTTGGGGCAGTAGTAAGCTCATTCAGTTGCTATTTAAGAATGATTTAGTAGATGAGCTGAGGCTCAAAATTTTTCCATTGACTCTCGGCAAAGGAAAAATCTTATTTGACGATGGACCGATCCCGGCAGCATTTACATTAACAGAAAATACTGTTACATCAACCGGTGTCATTATTGCCGCGTACAAAAGAGCTGGAAAAGTAAAGACAGGTAATGTAGGAGCTTAAAGAAAAACCACCTTAGAATCTTATTTCCCGCCAAAATGCCAAAGAGCAAAGACGCAAAGTTTTTCCTGGCGTCTTATTTACTTTGCGTCTTTGCGTGATACTTATGCCAACCTTTTTTAACTTACGCCATTATTATACAGATGAAAACATTCTTTGTTGACTCATTTACTGATCAAAAATTCAAAGGCAATCCTGCAGCAGTTTGTTTAGCAGAAACCGAATTGAGCAATTCAACAATGCAGCGTATTGCCACAGAAATAGGTTTTTCAGAAACCGCATTCATAAAAAAAATAGATGGTAATACTTATAGCATCAGGTTCTTTACTCCTAAAAAAGAAATACCATTATGCGGGCATGCAACACTGGCTTCCTCAAAAATTATTTTTGATACTACAGGAATTAATGCCATCACTTTTATAAACTGTGAAAACGTAGCGCTTAAGACAAGAAAAGAAAAGGATGGCAGGATCATTATGCAGTTCCCTGTTTATGATACGGAAGAAATAGAAGTGCCAACACGTATGCTTGATGCACTTGGTATAACAACAACAGTTAATACAAGGTACAGCCCAAATAACAAGATCATTCTTATCGAAATAAATAATGCTGATACATTGGCCCGCCTTTCTCCTGATTTTACAGCATTAACAAACTCATATAGTGGTATCAATGGCGTACTGATTACGTCAAGGTCGAACAATACCGATTTTGATTTTCATTACCGGTATTTCTGGCCATGGGCTGGTACAAATGAAGATCCGGTTACCGGTGGTGTTCAAACTTTTCTTTCAAAGTATTGGGCTGGTAAACTCAATAAAAATAAATTAAAAGCCTTTCAACCATCTTTAAGAACAGGCATGATGAGCATTGAATTATTTCCTGATAAAGTATTAATCTATGGGGAAGCGGTTACGGTGCTTGAAGGGAAGTTCAATATTGAGGACTGATGTTTGTGTCCGCCTGGGCCTTGCAAATAACAGTCTTTTGGTAAAGTATAATTCCATCGCTCTTCGCAGCAGCGGTTAAAAAATGAATTAACTTTCTTTACAAGAACATCAGAATGTTAGCTGTCATGGTATAATAGAATAAATTCAGGTGACAGACATATTATTAACTTTACCATCTTAAATAAAATGAATACCATAGTTACAATTCTACTCGTAGTGGCAGGCATCATTGCCTTGTTGTTGATCATTGCGCTTTTCATGAGGAAGGAACATTACGTTAATCGTGAAATTATCATCAATGCACCCCGGCAAAAAGTATTTGACTTTTTGAAACTGCTCAAAAACCAGGACCAGTTCAATAAATGGGCAACGGCTGACAAAAAAAACAGGAAAGAAGAATTCAAAGGAACAGACGGAACCGTTGGATTTATTTATTCCTGGAGCGGAGATAAAAGTGCCGGCCAGGGAGAAAAGGAAATCAAGCACATCATTGAAGGGAAAAGAATTGAAACAGAAATTCGTTTTGTAAAACCAATGCGGGTCACTGCCGCTGTGATCTTTGAGACAGAATCTTTATCCGAAGATCAAACCAAAGTAAGCCTGATCAATACAGGTGTATTGAAATATCCTATGAACATATTTGTACCAATGGCAGAAAAAAGATTTCCAAAAGATATGGATGAGAGTTTGGCCACTTTGAAAAACATTCTCGAAAAATAAACATAACAGTTTGTCAGAGAACAGAACCTTTTTCTTACGGAATAAAGCGATCATAATTTATAGCATCAGTTTGGCTGCTCTGCTGTTTCTTCTCAAATGGTTAGAACTTCGGTTTATAATTTTCAACCATTCATTTGAGATCTATATAGGGTTTATTGCGGTCATTTTTACTGCATTGGGTATATGGCTTGCTGTAAACCTTTCAAAACCCAAAATAGAAACCGTAGTGGTAGAAAAAGAAATTTATGTACAGAGGAATGAAAATTTTGTGCTGGATACATCATTGGTCGCCCAGCTCGAACTAAGCAAACGGGAGCTGGAAATATTGAATTTATTGGCACGAGGATACAGCAACCAGGAAATTGCCACAAAATTGTTCGTTTCAGTAAGTACCGTCAAAACACATATTCAAAATCTTTTTGAAAAGCTGGATGTGAAAAGACGGATACAGGCAGTTGAAAAGGCAAAAAGGTTAAATCTCATCCCTTAAAATCTCATACTTTGGTATGAAAATAAGCAGCGCCGCAGAAAAATAGCCGAAAGTATGAGCGAAAGAAGCTGTGGCCTAACCACATTTGCACTAACAAAAAATAAAAAATGCAAAAGAATATTATCATCTATGGAATCATCGCGGGTATCATTGTTTCTGTTTTAATGGTGGTTAGTATCAATTATATCAGCCATGTCGATGGCGCTGTCGACTATAACACAAGCCTGGTCATAGGTTATGCTTCGATGCTCATTGCGTTTTCATTGGTGTATGTCGGCATTCGCAACTACAGGGATAAATACAATGGAGGAGTGATCAGCTTTGGCAAAGCATTTAAAATCGGGATCATGATGGTTTTGATCGCTTCCACGATTTATGTTGTTGCCTGGCTCATTGACTATTTTTTTTTCATTCCTGATTTTATGGAAAAATTCTCAGCACAGGAACTTGCCCAATTAAAAGCAAGCGGTGCAAGCCAGGTTGAAATAGATAAGCAAACAAAGGAAATGGCAAACTTTGCTGAGATGTATAAAAATCCTTTATTTAATGCGATGATGACTTACGCAGAAATTTTACCGGTCGGGTTGATTGTGACGCTTATCAGTTCATTAATTTTAAAAAGAAGAGCAGTAAAAAATTAAACCCAGATGAAAAAAATAACTTTAATAACCTTTGCATTAGCAACATCATTCTGTTTTGGTTTTGCTTTTAAATCAATTACAACAAGCAATTCTGGCAGCAACACGAAAATGAAAAGGGTAACAGGTATTGGCGGTATCTTCTTTAAGTGTAAAGACCCCAAAAAACTAAAAGAATGGTATCAAATACACCTTGGCTTAAACACAAACCAATATGGGACAGTTTTTGAATGGTACCAGGGTGCGGACAGCTCAAAGAAAGGTTTTTCGCAATGGAGCCCGTTTAAAGAAACGACAAAATACTTTGAGCCGTCAACGAAAGAATTTATGATAAACTACCGGGTTGAAAATTTAGAAGCACTTATTGAAGAACTGAAAAAAGAAGGTGTGACTATAACCGACACCCTTCAGATAGTTGATTACGGAAAGTTTGTTCACATCATGGATACAGAAGGAAACAAAATAGAATTGTGGGAGCCAAACGATATTGTATATGAAAAACTTGGTATCCAGATGGGTCTCAAGACGACGAAATGATTTTACAACTAAAAAGATAAGCAATATGGAAGACAAAAAAAGTCAAACACCAAAAGTAACAGGCATTGGCGGCATCTTTTTTAAATGCAAAGACCCCAATAAAATGAAAGAATGGTATAAAACACATTTAGGAATAGATGCAGGACAGTATGGGGCATCTTTTGAGTGGTACCAGGATGCAGAAGGCAAAAAGAAAGGACTTACGCAATGGAACCTCAATTCCGAAGCTGCAAAACTCTATGAACCTTCAACAAAGGGCTTTATGATAAACTATAGAGTAAACAATTTAGAAGCATTGGTTGAAGAGTTAAAAAAGGAAGGAGTGACAGTGTTAGATAAAGTAGAAACATATGACTACGGAAAATTCGTTCATATTTTAGACGCGGAAGGAAACAAAATTCAATTATGGGAACCTACGGACGAATAGCTGGGGCAAACAAAAAATCGGGAAACATCAATAAAAAATAAAGAAGTGAGTAAATTAGGGTGGATAAATAATCCCAACTTAAATGGATAATACCAGGGTATACAAAATGTCATTTGCAGGCGTGTATCCGCATTATATTACTAAAGCGGAGAAAAAGGGACGTACAAAGGAAGAGGTGGATGAAATCATTTTTTGGCTAACAGGGTATAATAAAAAAACATTGCAACAACATATTGATAAGAAAACTGATTTTGAAACCTTCTTCGCCCAGGCGCCACAACTGAATCCAAATGTTTCAAAAATTACGGGGGTGATTTGTGGCTATCGTGTCGAAGAGATCGAAGACAAACTCATGCAAAAGATCCGTTATTTAGATAAGTTGGTTGATGAATTGGCAAAAGGAAAGACAATGGAGAAAATTTTAAGGAAGTGAGTAGAATCAGATTTTCCGTCCGCCTTATTAACTTGCGTTCAAATGAAGAGATGGAATTTGAGGCAACGTGTTTTAACAGCACATAGGACTCATGAAAATGCCAACTCGAACTATAGCTTTACTGTTCTCCCTGATTGTTTCGTATACAGCCAATAGCCAAAAAATTGAGATAAAAAACTTTAGTATTGGGTACCGGGTTTTTGAAATAAACCCGGTTGGCAACAACCCAATAACCATTGTCCCACTGTTAAAAGATCCTGTTGCTTATCAAAACTTTTTACGAACAATAAATTACAACAATCTGTATGGTAACCCAGGCATACAGCAGCTTCATACATTTTATATAAGCACAGAATTGCAGGTTGATTCACCCGTCTCCCGATTTTGGAAAAAACACACACTACAAACGGGGATTCATTTTACCGCCCCGTTGGTACAGAGTGCAGGAGCACTTGCCGACCAACATTATACATATTTGCCCGATACAGTGTTGCATGATAACCAATATTCCCTTGTCAAGAATCAGCAATTTTTTGGAGCACAAGCAGGAATAAACCGACGATTCAATATTTCTAAAAAATTAAAGGCTATGGCGGGTCTGCAAGTACAAGGCAGTGTTGCAATTGTACATTATTATCAACAACAGTGGGACAGTAGTACCTACTCGTCAGGCCAGGGATTGAAAACACATGTTAGCTCGTTGCCGAATTTGAATGGAAAAAATTTCTTCCAATGGCAGGCAATGATACCTTTAGGTTTCGAGTATCCTATTTATCAAAGAAAACTTTTTCTTCGTCTTGAGTTCTACATTGGAATTATAGGAGGTCGCTATAGACCCAAAGATTTTTCAGCTAATGAGGCGCATGGTGCAGGTATTTCGATAATATTTCAGCCGAAAAAAAGGAATTCATGACGTAACCAGGCACGGCTGCCTGCATTGTGTAAAACAAGTGTTGCTATTTGACATTTTACTAAAATTCAAAATGGGAAACTCACATGACTAAAACAGAAATTACCGGCATTGCGCCATTCTTCATCGTAAAGAATGTTCCCACAGCGCTGGCATTTTATCGCGACCGTCTTGGGTTCGACATCACGTTTCAAGGACCCAGTGAAGACGACATCTTCTTCGGCATTGTCAAACGGGGTGCGGCAATGATCATGATGAAGGACATCGGTGTCGATCCCGTACCTAATTACACAAGAGACATCAAACAAGGCATTGCCCGCTGGGACGCTTACCTTCATGTTCCGGATCCTGATGCACTGGCCGCAGAATTTTCGTCACGTAATATTGAGTTTTTTAAACCGCTCTTCAAAGACGATGACGGGGATGGTTTGTGGGGATTTGAAGTTACAGATGCAGATGGATACGTATTATTTTTTGGCAGGCCGAATCCATAATTCTTAGCAGCATACTTAACTTTACCTAAAAGAATTTTTATGTCAACAAACAGCGTAACACTCCACAGAGTTCTTAAAACAACTCCTGAAAAAGTTTATCGTGCCTTTACTGACGCCAATGCCATGGCATCCTGGCTTCCGCCTTATGGATACCTGTGCGTGGTTCATAACATGGATGCAAAAGTGGGCGGCAGTTACAAGATGTCTTTTATAAATTTTACTACCGGCAATGGACATTCTTTTGGCGGAAAATTTTTGGAACTCAAACCGAATGAATTCTTAAAGTATACTGATAAATTTGATGACCCGAATTTGCCGGGAGAAATGATCACTTCGGTTTGGCTTAAAAAAGTTTCTGCCGGCACTGAATTAAAAGTGACACAGGAAGGTATTCCCGCAATGATCCCACCAGATATGTGTTATTTAGGATGGCAGGAATCATTGGAAAAATTAAAAAAGTTGGTTGAGCCGGAAATTCCGGATATGTGAGTGGGGATACACTTCGATAATTTCAGCGTAACAATTATAAACCACTAATCATTAAAAAAATTATTATGGCACACGTATCTATCTATCTCAACTTCGCAGGAAATGCTGAAGATGCATTTAACACGTATAAGAAAGTTTTCAAAACAGAATTTTCGACACCCTTCATGAGAATGGGCGATTTGCCGCCACAACCCGGTGCTCCTGCGCTTTCCGAGGCGGACAAAAAGAAAGTAATGCATGCAGCATTACCAATACTCGGCGGTACAGAAATTATGGCGACTGATATGCTTGAAAGTATGGGACACAAATTGATCGAAGGAAACAACGTTACCATTAGTTTGAATCCCGATACTAAAGCGGAAGCAGACCGGTTGTATACTGAACTTTCGCAAGGCGGAACAGGCGGTGTTGCTCCTCACGATGAATTTTGGGGATACTGGGGAACCTGCAAAGACAAATTCGGAATTCGTTGGATGTTCAATGTTTCAAACCCAAAGGATAATTAAAATTAGATTATGAAAACAGTTGTTATCGGAGAATCATCTGGTGCTTCGATGGAAACCATTATGGCTGTTTATCCCCGCCACAAAGCAGTTGTAGATACTTTTATAGATAGAGGAGAGGTTATTGGGATCGGGCCATTCGCTGACCGTGGTAACATGGCAATATTCAAAACACGGGAAGCAGCCGAAGCTTTTGTCAAACAAGACCCGTTTATCCTGGAGGGCCTGGTCAAATCATTTGTGATCCGTGATTGGAATGATACGATGTTGTAAGAAGTCTCACAAAGCATTCGTTATACCATTACTTAATTCCAGCTTTCCTCGCTGCTTCCATAGTTCTTTGCAGCAACAACTGAAAAATCTATAACTTTCATGAATGCCACAAGGCCGTCAACTTGCTGCTATCATGTTTACCGATATTGTTGGGTATACGGCTATGATGCAGGCTGATGAGCAAAAAGCTGTGGCGGTCATAAAACATTATAATGCTACTCTTGAAAAACTCGTAACCCAACATGATGGACAAGTACTGAACTATTATGGTGATGGCAGCCTTTGCATTTTCCATAACGCTACTGATGCCGCTAACTGTTCACTTGCCGTGCAGGAGGAATTGAAAAAAGAACCCGTCGTTCCACTTCGCATAGGTTTACATATTGGCGAAGTTTTTTTTGAAGACGCCAAGGCATTGGGTGATGGCGTGAACGTGGCTTCAAGAGTGCAATCATTAGGACAAGCGAATACGATCCTGGTATCCGCTGAGTTTTATGATAAAATAAAGAACAACTCCTCTTTCACATCGGTTTCACTGGGGAATTTTAATTTTAAGAACGTAGGACAGCCGTTGCAGGTATTTGCTTTAAGCAACGCAGGCTTATTTGTTCCGCAGCGGAAAAATATTGAAGGAAAATTAGATCCAAAAAAAAACACCAAAAAGGTCGTTGTTGTTTCCTTGTTGATCGTACTCCTTATTGCAGCCGGATATTTTTCTTACAATACTTTTATTGCACCCAAATCAGTTACTAAGCCAAAGGATAAATCAATTGCGGTGTTACCTTTTACTGATATGAG
>Ga0157284_10000184_pt1 | contig 10190 bp, 6 predicted proteins | sample NitcycUS059202B1_FD_108392 | JGI IMG/M metagenome (GOLD analysis project Ga0157284, IMG submission 108392) | Soil microbial communities from Arlington Agricultural Research Station in Wisconsin, USA - Nitrogen cycling UWRJ-S059-202B-1 | ecosystem: Environmental > Terrestrial > Soil >... | reverse complement strand
CTGCAGATAGCTTTAATATTCTTGCCTGTTGCTTTTCTTTAAAGGCATCCGTTAATTTATAAAGCATTGTTTGCACCCACCATGGCACAATGCCATATTGCATCAAACTGTCTTCAGAAAATTTTGCAACAGCATCCTTCCATTTTCTTGGCAAATCAGAGTAAGGATAATTGCCATAGTGATCGATATCGATATAATGGCGTGGCCCTTCTTCCGCTATTATATAACGCCGCATATCAGGATCAACAGCATGTTCAGTGATGAAATCAATTTGTGGTTTATACAGCTGTATCATTTCCGGCGGCAATAAAAAAACAGCGTAGTAGTTTATTTTTTTATGACCATAAAACCCCCAGCAAAACGACTTGAGCGATATTAATAAGAATGATATGAATAAAATGAAGGGTTTCATTTTAATTTTCTGTAAGTATTTCCCGGTTTCTGGATTTTACTGCCAACGTAAGAAACTTAATTCTCCTGTTTTCAAAATGAATAGAAAACCCTAAGGATACTGCGGTAGTAATGATACCTGCCCAGAACAAACTCTCGTTATAACCATTATAATTACCCAAAGCAGCGAGATACATTACAGTACCGCCAATAGTAAACAGTGAAGCTATAAGCTTCCCGGTTTCACTTTTTTTGTATTGTCTGTAAAAATCATAGGAAGGCAAACCCGGTTTCATTTCAAGTTTTAAGTCTGACAGTTTATGAAAGTTCCCGTCTTTTAAATAGCCTTTCTTATAGAAATGGATCATTTCCTTGTCAAACTTTTTTAAAGCCCAACTTGAATCCTGACCCGATACATTTAAAAAAAGAAAAAATAAAGAAAGAATTAAAGACAAAATTTTCATTGGTTGAGTTTGTATGAAGTCAATTCAATTCTTTCAGCTCTGTCTTTTTTTCATCAGTGAGATCGACCACACCACCTGTCACCGCATACTTCATGGCCTCACCCGAAGAAATATGATTAATCTTTCTTACTTTATTTCTTGGCAAAATATAAAGTTGACCTGCAAAATTGTATGCCTGAGGCACATATACCGCTACCTTATCAGCACCCATTTCAAACTTGTGCATTTCTTCATCTGTAAGAAAACCAATGATCCAGACATCTTCGGAAAAAACATTTGCCAGTACGGCTTTATTAAATCTTTTTTTATCACCTGCAAACGCTTCAAAAAAATCCCGGGTACTTGTATAAATAAATTTAATTCCCGGCGTTTTTTCGAGCCAGTGATCAAAAAGATAAAATAAACGGGATTGAATAAAAAATGAACTGAGATAACCTATAATAATTATGAAGACCAGGATGATCAAAAATCCCAGGCCATAGTTTTTCACATCATACCTGATAATATTTCCCTGTGCATCTTTAACTGCTTCACGAAATATTGGCACCCAACCATCTACAGTGGAAATAACCCAATAAATAGCATAAATAGTAATTGCCAAAGGAGCAATGATCAATAATCCCTGCAGGAAGTACTGGATGACCTTTTTCCACTTAAATGGCTCTCTCGGAAGAATCTTTTTAAACGCTCCATCATTTTCCATAGATCAAATTTAGGATAAAGAAAAATGGATGGGCGGCAAAATATATGGGCGGAAACTTTGGCAACGTAATAAGTTTCCTTAGTTTTGTCGCCCCGAAAGTAATTGGGATTGTGATTATGGAAATACAAGAGAGAATAAGACAGAAAGCAGATGAATTGTTCAGGCGCTATGGCATACGGTCTGTAACGATGGACGAAATAGCTACGCAACTGGGTATGTCAAAAAAAACAATTTACCAGTATTACACTGATAAAGATCAGTTGGTAGATGCAGTGGCCGTGGATGAAATTCATTATTCGCAGGAATGCTGTACAAAGGATGCCGCTGATTCAGCAAATGCCATTGAAGAAATATTCCGGGTGATGGAGTTTGTAGAAATAATGTTTAGAAACATGAACCCTTCGATGCTGCATGACCTGGAAAAATATCATCCCGGCGGGTTTAAAAAATTTCTTGAACATAAAAACAAGTTCCTCTATGAAATGATCAAAAAGAATATAGAAAGAGGAATAAAAGAGGAATTGTATCGACCGGAAATTGATATAGAGATCATGACACGATACAGGCTGGAAAGTATGATGATCGGATTTAATACTGAACTGTTCCCGTCCTCTAAATTCAACCTGGCGAAACTCCAGCAGGAGATACTCGAGCACTTTTTATACGGGCTTGCCACTTTAAAAGGATATAAACTCATTTTAAAATATAAGCAACAACGATTAAATAAATGACCTATGAGATATAAAACGAAAACCATATTGATCGCCTTGATCCTTGTAAACCTTATCCGGGTCAATATCAAAGCGCAACAACCGCAACAGCCGCAGGTATACCAAATCTCTGCTAAAGAAGCAGTGGACCTGGCATTCAAAAATTTAGCCGATCTTAAAAATGCACGGCTTGATTACAAAATTGCTGAGGCAAGAAACAAAGAGATCACGGGCCTTGCGTTACCACAGGTAACGGGTTCGTTCCAGGGAAATCATTACCTGTCGTTACCGCAGATCCAGTTTCCCGACGGTTCCGAAATACAGATATATGATGTATTGAAACAGGAAGGCGTAAAAGATGGATCTGGAAATCCGATCACAAAGACTGGGGAGTTTCAATATCGCAATTTCAGTTTTATAACTCCCTGGAATGTGAATGGCGCTCTCAGTATAAATCAATTATTATTCGAGCCGCAGGTGTTTGTAGGCTTGCAGGCAAGAGACGAATTATTGCTTAACAGTAACCTCCAGTTAAAGGTGACTGAAGACAAAGTAAAAGAAGAAGTTTATAGAAGTTATTATGCTGTTTTGATCTCGCAAAAGCAATTGCTGTATATCCAGGAAAGTATTAAACGATTGGAAAAGCTTACCGGCGAGATGAATGAAATGTTTAAAAACGGCTTTGTTGAAAAATTGGATATAGATAAAACGACTGTCTCATTGAATAATACAAAGATGACAGAAATTCAATTGCGCAATGTAGTAACGATCGGGATGGCTGTATTAAAAAGAAATATAGGAGTGACACAGGCTGATAGTATTGTTTTAAAAGATGTTCTTACTTCTGATCTTATTAAAGCGGAAATATTAGACGACGATTTTAAATATGAAGACAGGAACGAAATAAAGTTGCTGAACAGTACTGTAAAACTGCAGGGTTTTGATATACGACGCTATAAACTTTCTTATTACCCAACAGTATCTGCTTTTTATAATTATCAATATAACGGTCAGCGGAGCTCAGAAGGCAGCGCTAAACCCTGGTTTTGGTACAACACAAACCTGATAGGGCTTTCTGTAAACCTTCCGATTTTTGATGGCTTTCAGAAAAAATATAAGATCAAACAATCCCAGTTCACGTTAGAAAAAGTTCAGAATACACTTGATGAAGCAAAAAAAGGAATTGACCTCGAAAGAGCCGTGGCAAAAAATACATTGATCAACTCTATTCTTGCCATGGATGCACAGGAAAAGAATATGGAGCTGGCCCAAAGAGTGTTTAACACTGTAAAAACAAAATACGCAAATGGTGTCGGATCTAGTATTGAAACATTGCAGGCTGATACAGACCTGCAACAGGCACAATCTAATTATTTCAGGGCACTGTACGATGCAGTACTTGCTAAAATAGTTTATATAAGATCACTAGGAAAATTATAATAACAGATAACTTATTTAAATAAAACCGGAAACCATGAATAAATTTTTGATGATGCTAACTGTTGCAACTGCTGTGATCATTACATCATGCAGTGGCGGCGCTAAAGATGCAAAGGGTGATTTGAATGATAAAAAAGTGAAATTGGAAAAGCTGAAGACAGACAAATCAAAGCTGGATGCTGATATCAAGAAATTGGAAGATGAAATTGCAAAGGCCGATCCTTCAGCGAGAAAAGACAGGGCAAAGCTTGTATCAGCAGCTCCTGTAACACAACAGGATTTCACTCACTATATCGAATTACAGGGAAAAGTTGATGCCAGCGATATAGTCGTTGTTACACCAAGAGGAATGCCTGCACAGGTAAGACAAATCCATGTTAAAAGAGGCGACGTGGTGAAGAAAGGACAGTTGTTACTTAAGCTTGACGATGCTATCATGCTGCAACAATTAGAAGGATTGAATACCCAGTTAGAATATGCAAAAAATATTTACAACCGGAGAAAAAACCTTTGGGAACAGGGAATTGGTACTGAAGTGGAATTGATAACTGCGAAAAATTCTGTGGATAATTTGGATAGGCAAGTTGCTACGTTAAAAGAAAATTGGAGAACATCATTTGTGTATGCCCCTATAAGTGGCATAGCAGATGTAGTAAATATAAAAGCGGGAGAAATTTTCAATGGCGTTTCAGCGATGGGCCCGCAAATACAAATCGTGAACACCAGCGGGATGAAAGTAGTGACGGAGGTTCCGGAAAACTATCAAACAAAAGTTAAGAAAGGCTCTCAATTAATAATTGCTATTCCTGATGCGGGTATCGATAGCCTGAATGCAACGATCAGCGTAATAGGTGCAAGTATTGCCAGTACAACAAGAGGATTTGTTACTGAAGCAAAGATCCCCTCGTTACCGGGATTAAGATTGAACCAGGTAGCATCGGTAAAGATCAAAGATTACCATTCTCCAAATGCAATTACAGTTCCGTTGAATGTTGTGCAAACTGATGAGCATGGCAAATATGTTTATGTGATCGCAACGGAAGGAGATCTAAAAAAAGCAAGAAAGAAATCCGTGATCATTGGGGAAAATTTTGGTGGGGTGGTAGAGATAAAAGGAAATTCTTTATTGCCAACAGACCTGATCATTACGGAAGGATACCAAACTGTTTATGACGGACAAACAGTAACAACTGTAGCGAATTGATAAATGAAAACCAATTGACCTTAACCTAAGGAACGAAACCCAAAACAATTTTATGAAAGTCTTTGAGCAGGCAGTCCGGAAATTTAAACAGTTTAAACCAACCAGCTGGAGCGTTGATAACCGCACTGCTATTTATTTAATAGCGATAATAATTACACTGTTTAGTTTATGGAAGTTCAATACAATGCCAAAGGAACAGTTCCCGGATATCGTGGTTCCTACAATTTCCGTTACCACGGTGTATGTCGGCAACTCTCCGCAGGATATTGAAAACCTCGTAACCCGTCCTATTGAAAAACAATTGAAAGGTATTAGCGGGGCAAAAGTCAATAAGATCACAAGTACCTCACAAGCCGATTACAGTCTCATCATTGTAGAATTTGATACGGATGTAAAAACAGAATTGGCAAAACTAAAGGTGAAAGATGCAATTGATAAAGCAAGGACCGACCTACCAACAGATCTTACATCTGAACCTAATGCACAGGAATTTGCTTTTAGTGAAATGCCTATTATGTATGTAAACATCAGTGGAGATTATGACGGGCTGAAACTAAAAGTTTATGCTGATAAAATGCAGGACAGGTTTGAAGAACTGACTGAGATAACAAGAGCAGAAATAGTAGGAGCACCGGAAAGGGAAATACAAATAAATGCAGACCCATATAAAATGACTGCAGCAAGAGTGAGTTTTATGGACATTGAAAATGCAGTAGCCAGGGAGAACAATGATATAACAGGCGGATTGATCGAAGTAGGTAACATGAAAAGAACTCTGAAGCTGAAAGGTCAGTTCTCAAGTGCATTGAACCTGAAAGATATTGTAGTTCGCAGCGGTGCGCAAGGAGCAACAGTTTATTTAAAAGATATTGCAGAAATAAAAGACACGGTTAAAGAAAAAGAAAACTTCGCCAGGTTGGATGGTAAAAATGTTATCACTCTCAATATTGTAAAACGTGCGGGTGAAAACCTGATCAATGCAGCTGATAAGATAAAAGCAGTGGTAGCAGATATGCAGGATAAAGAAGAGTTACCGCAGGATCTGAAAGTTGTCTTTACCGGCGACCAGAGTAAATTGACTAAAAATTCCTTTAATGAGCTTGTCAATACGATCGTTATTGGTTTTGTCCTGGTGCTGATCATCCTGATGTTTTTTATGGGTGTTACTAATGCATTCTTTGTGGCATTGAGTGTGCCCCTGAGTGTGTTTGTAGCATTTCTCTTTTTACCGATCGCCAATGGTATCATTGGCACTGAAGTCACGTTGAATTTTATTGTGCTCTTTGCATTGCTCTTTGGCCTGGGTATTATAGTTGACGATGCCATTGTAGTGATTGAGAATACACATCGCATATATAATAACGGAAGAGTGCCGATCGTAAGGGCTGCTAAAGAAGCGGCCGGGGAAGTATTTGTTCCCGTGCTTGCGGGTACTGCAACCACGCTGGCGCCATTCTTTCCTTTGCTTTTTTGGAAAGGGCTCATCGGTAAATTCATGATCTACCTGCCAACGATCCTTATTCTCACACTGGCGGCATCATTGATCGTGGCTTTCATTTTTAACCCGGTGTTTGCAGTAAGCTTTATGAGACCTGAAGGAAAGGAATTTGAAAAACCAAAGAGCGCAGTATTCAGAAACAAATGGTTTCTTGTTTTTGCTATTGCTGGCATCCTCCTTCATCTCGCCGGGATGACAGGTCTTGCAAACTTTTTATTGCTGATGGCTATCTTAATGGTGATTAATGCTTATGTATTAAATGGTTTAATTCATGCATTCCAGCAAAGAGCCTTGCCCAAACTTATGAGTGGTTATGAAAGGATGTTACGCTGGGTATTAAAAGGAGCCAGACCGGTGTGGATGTTTGTTTCATTGTTTGGTGTGTTTTTTCTTGCAGTAATATTTCTTGCTTTGCGGGGAAACAAGCAAACATTCTTTCCCAGCGGAGATCCAAACTTTATTTATGTGTATTTAAAGATGCCTGTGGGTACGGACGTAAAATATACGGATAGTGTTACCCGTTTGCTTGAAAAAAGAGTTTATAAAGTTTTAGAAAAAGAAAAGCCGGGTACCGAAGGAAGTATAATTGAAAGTATTATTACAAATGTTGCGGTAAGTGCAAGTAAGCCGACTGATAATAACCGTAGTGTGCAGTCAAATCTTGGTCGGATACAAGTCTCGTTCGTAGAATATAAACACAGGAACGGGGTAAAAACTAAACCTTACATGGAGGCGATCCGCGAACAGGTAAAAGGAATTCCGGGAGCCAGTATAGAAGTGGCGCAGGAAGAAGGGGGACCGCCAACTGATCCGCCCGTAAATATTGAAGTGGTTGGCGATAATTTTGACAACATTGCAAAAACTGCTACTCAATTATTCAATTACCTCGATACAAACAGGATTTTTGGAATTGAAAACCTGCAACCTGATGTGGATCTTAGTAATCCCGAGATAACGATCCATGTTGACAGGGAAAGAGCAATGTTGGAGGGACTTTCCTCCGGTCAAATAGGAATGGAAGTAAGAACTGCCATATTCGGAAAGGAGATCAGCAAACTAAAAGAAGGGGAAGATGAATACAAGATACAGTTACGTTCTTCGGACCTGATTCGTAATAACGTGAACGATCTTATGAATTTGCGGATCACATTCATGGATATGAGTACAATGCGGGTAAAATCCGTTCCTATCAGTGCAGTGGCTACAATAGATTATACCAGTACCACCGGAGGTGTAAAGCGTAAAAATGTAAAACGAACAATCCAGCTGCAAAGCAATGTACTTGATCCGACGATGGTAGCAAAAGTAAATGCTGAGTTGCAGGATGAGATTGATGATTTTAAAGCCAAAGAAAAGATCCCGCCTGATGTCACCATTAAACTGAGCGGGCAAAGTGCCCAGGAAAAAGAAACAAATGAGTTTTTGCTTTTATCATTTTTTATTGCAATTGGTCTCATCTTCCTTATTCTTGTTTTGCAATTCAATTCAATGAGCAAACCATTTATAGTGGTTACCGAAATATTCTTTTCGGTGATCGGTGTCTTATTAGGCTATGCATTTACCGGGATGACAATAGCAACGATCATGGTGTTGGTAGGTGTAGTTGGACTTGCAGGTATTGTTATTAAAAACGGGATTCTATTAATTGAATTCACCGACGAATTGCGGGGCAGGGGTATGAGAACAAGAGAAGCTGCCATACAAGCGGGTAAGATCAGGATCATTCCTGTTTTGCTTACTGCGGTGGCAACTATACTTGGTTTGTTGCCGTTGGCCGTTGGTTTTAACATTGATTTTGTTTCGTTGTTTCAGCATTTAAAACCGAATATTTTCTTTGGTGGGGATAGTGTTGTATTCTGGGGGCCATTAAGCTGGACGATCATTTTCGGTCTTATCTTCTCATTTTTCCTTACACTGATGATGGTGCCAAGCATGTACTTAATTTCAGAAAGGCTGCGTCGACCCATGAGCAGGTTTTACGGAACCAAGTGGGTAGCACTCCTCGGTTTCCTGGGCCCTTTCTTCTTTATTTTCGTGGGAATTATGTTCTTGGTAAGGAAAATCCAGGGAAAACCTGTCTGGCTCGGAAAATTGAAGCAGCGGAAATAGAATTCGCGTTGTCTTCACAGCATAGTTGGTTTTATTCCGCCCCTGGCGGAAGCCCGCCGGGTACTCTTACCGGGCAGGCAAGGTGAAAATAAAAAGCGACCCCTAAATTTATTCTGACTGCTTATGTATACTCGGGGGTCGTTTTTTTTATGTCCTTTTCTTAATAAATAACCTCCACTTCTTCCTTGCTATTTATAACTTGGAAGCGTATTGCATTTATTCATATTCCCGATAAGCGCCGAATCTTGCCAGACGGTCTTCGCCTAATTGCGCAGGAATTGGATCGCAATTAATGTTTAGCTTTTCGCAGATCTGCATCCATAAACCTGTGCGTGTATAAGTCTGATGAACTTTTTGAAAAGAAGTAGATAACAATAATTCTTTAGCTTTTGCATATTCTCCTTTATCGATCAATAATTGAACTCGTCGCTCAATCACCCATTCGTCTTTTAATGCTTCCAGTTTTGAAAGCCAGCTTTCACGTTCAGCAAGAAATGAAGATCCCAATGCCCGCAAAACTTTATCCCTTTCTACAACAACCTGGGGATGTAGCTGCAACCATTTTTCCGTAATATCATCAAAGGCTTCTTTTGCTCCTGTCATATCTCCGTTTAGTTTCAATAATCTCGCAAGCAAGACTTTTGCAAGCCCAACATTTGTTTGAGAAAGTATTTTTATAGCTTCTTCAGCATTCCCTCTGCCTGCAAGCCAGGTACCATAATAAAATTTCCAATTGTCTTTATTTTCCCCGGTGGAATATTGGATCGCCTTTACGAACGGCTCATGTAAATTTTCCATTCCCGATGGAGGCCAGTTTGATCTATAAATATCAGGAGCTGCCGAATTCATTATTTTTTTTGATGTATAAGTATTGATCAATGCTTGCCAATCCTTTACTTCTTCTTTCCTGGCCCAGCTAAATAATGGGATTTCCTTTGTTGATCTTAAATTCAAAAGAGGAATTTTCAGGTCATAAATGTTTAATTCTTTGTCAGTGGGAAACCAATATTCAACATGCCATCTTGTTTGATTGGGTTGCATTTCCAGTTTGATAGACTGATCGCCGATCGGACCACCCTGTATCTCGATATAAGTTTGATGTTTTGCCGTACTTAAAACAGCCCATGCACTATCCTCAGCCGTTCCATAACTCCATAGCTTTATTCCTGAAGCAATTTTTTCATCAGCTATATGATACAAACCTGTTCTGGAAGATGGACTAAAGGCGCCAAAGGCATTTGCATCTTTTGTTTTCCAGAAATAGCCTGTCATCTCTTTGATATCTGATTCGGTTTTTGGTCCTTGTTTATCCCAATCTATCGAATCTATCTTTGATGAATGAGATAAAACTCTTCCTTTTGGAAAATCATACCGTGTATCCGGTGCTGAGGGCAATGCTGCATTGGACCATGACATCCAGGGATAGGCTGAAGTACCGGGATTATGGAATATTACTCTTTGCGTTAGAAAATTATCATTGACGCCTAAAGAATACTCTACTGACCATTGCATGCCAAACCTCAATTCTCTTTCACCACAAGTAACATAGATCCTATCTTTTGTTTTGTCAATTTTATAAAGAACTGTTTCGTTTTGGGTGGGTGAATGAGAAATGGGAAAACTCACTTCGATGCCACCTGCAATAAAATAAAATCGGGGTAGAATTCTTGTG
>Ga0157284_10000183_pt1 | contig 10258 bp, 5 predicted proteins | sample NitcycUS059202B1_FD_108392 | JGI IMG/M metagenome (GOLD analysis project Ga0157284, IMG submission 108392) | Soil microbial communities from Arlington Agricultural Research Station in Wisconsin, USA - Nitrogen cycling UWRJ-S059-202B-1 | ecosystem: Environmental > Terrestrial > Soil >... | reverse complement strand
GTCGCGCCGGAGGAGGTCGAGGCCAGCGCCGCCACCCTGGAGGGCTCCGCCTACCTCGGCGACCTAGCCACCCTCTACGGCGGCTACGAGCAGGTGCGGCAGCGGACCGGGCGCACCGACGCCCACGGCATCGCCCGCGAGGCGAGCGCCCAGCTGCGCAGCGACGGCGCCGCCTGGGCGGAGCGGCCGATCCTCCTCTACGGGTTCGACGACCTCACCGAGAACCAGCTCGAGCTGGTCGCGATCCTGGCGGAGCGGACCGAGGTGACCGTGGCGCTCCCCTATGAAGAGGGACACGCGGCGCTGGCGGCGCGCGGCCGGCTCCTCGGCCGCCTGCGCGAGCGAATCGGCGCCGGCGAGGAGATCGCGCTGGAGCCCGACCCGGGGAACACGGTCAGCCCCCTGCTTTTCCACTTCACGCTCTCCTTCGGGCAGAAGCGCCCGGCCCGCGCCGAAGCCGACGGCAGCCTGACCCTGCTGCGCTCGGCCGGGATCCGGGCCGAGGCCGAGGCCATCGCCGCCCACGTCTCCCGCCTCGTCCGCGACGGCGCGCGCCACGATGAGGTCGCGATCGCGCTGCGCGACCCCTCGCGCCGCGGCCCCGAGATCGCCGCCGCCCTGGAGGCGAACAACATCGCCACCGCGCTGGAGGCCGAGGTGCCGGTGGCGCGGACCGGCGTCGGTGGCGCCCTCGTCGCCCTGCTGGAGTCGGAGTTCGGAGATCGCCGCGCCGCCGACTTCCTCCGCTACCTGCGCGGGCCCTCCGGCTTCTCCCACCGCCGCGTCGACTGGTTCGAGCGCCGGCTGCGGCGCCGCCGCGTCCGCGACGCCGAGACGGCACTGCTGCTCTGGCAGGGCGAGGAGGGCGAGCCGCCGCGCGACCTCCTGCGCCTGCGCGAGGCGGCCGAGCGCTCGCCGGCGGCGCTGGCCTCCGAGGTCGGAGCGCTGGCGGCGACGATGGCGGCGCGGCCGCTGCGCGACGAGGGGGACGGGCCGCGCCCGCCCCGCGGCGACGGCCTTGAGCTGCGCGCCGCCGCGGCGATCTCCGCCGCCCTGGCGGACCTCGCCGAACTCGGTGACCTGGCGCCGCAGCCGGCGGAGCTGGCGGCGACGATCGCGGAGCTGAACTTCCGCGCCTGGTCGGGACCGGTCGAGGGACGGGTCCGGATCGCCAGCCCCTACCGCCTCCGCGCCGCCCGCTTCGACCACGTCCTCGTCGGCTCCCTGCAGGACGGCGAGTTCCCCCGCCGCGACCGCGGTGCCGACCCCTTCCTCTCCGACGCGCAGCGGCAGACGCTCGGGCTCGACCCGCGACGCGACAGCGAGGCCGAGGAGCGCTACCTCTTCCACGCCTGCCTCGCCCTCCCCCGCCGCAGCCTCGTCCTCTCCTACCGCGACAGCGACGAGGACGGAGCGGCGACGGCGCGCTCGCCGCTGCTCGACGACGTGCGGGCGCTGCTGTCGCCCGCGCCGCCGAAGAGCGGTCCCGATCCGGTCGAGGAGGAGATCACGGTCAGCCGCGAGCTGGCCCAGGTGGTGGCGCCGCTGGCCGAGGCGCCGTCGGAGGACGAGCTGGCGCGGGCGCTCGCCGCCCACGGCCCGAGCGCCGACCTGGCGGAGCTGCTGCGCGAGGCGGAGGTCGAGGGCGAGACGGCGGCGCGCGTGGTCGCGCGGGTGACGGCGGCGCGGCGAGCCGAGGCCGCCTCCCGCGCTCCCGGGCCGCTGACCAACCCCGCGGCGCTGGAGTCTCTGGCCGCGGTCGCCGCCTACGGCGGCACCACCCTGGAGGAGTTCGACGTCTGCTCATACCGCTGGTTCGCCAGCCACGAGCTCGACCCGCAGCTGCTCGACCCCGTCCCCGACCCGCTCGTCCAGGGCGGGCTGATGCACGCCGCGCTCGACCGCCTCTACCGCGAGCGACCGGGAGGCGACCCGCTGCCGCGCCCGGGGAGTCTCGACGCTTGGCGTCAGCGCGGGCGCGAGCTGGCGGCCGAGATCGTCGCCGAGCGGGAGCTGGGGACGCACCCGGCGGAGCGGGCGATGGCGCGGCGGGTCGAGCGGCTGCTGGAGCGCTTCCTCACCGAAGAGGCCGAGCGCGAGACCGGCGGCTTCGAGCCCTGGCTGCTGGAGGCGCGCTTCGGCGAGCACCCCGACGCCGAGCGGCCGGTGCTGGACCTCGGCGGCTGGGGCCTGCACGGCGCCGTCGACCGCGTCGACCGCTCCCGCGAGGGCCGCGCCGTCGTCATCGACTACAAGCTCGCCGGCCAGGTGACCCCGCGCGAGAAGTTCGAGGAGCGGGCGAAGCTGCAGCTGCCGCTCTACCTGCTGGCGGTCGCCGAGCACTGGGGAGCGAAGCCTGTCGGCGCCCTCTACCACCCGCTGCGCGCGACCTCGACGCGGCGCCCGCGCGGCATCGTCTCCAGTGAGGTCGCCGAGGATCTCGCCGGCTACAACCTCTACTCCGGCGATGTCGTCGACCCGGAGGGGCTGGAGGAGCTGCTGGAGGAGTCGCGGCGCCGGGCGACCGCGATCGTCACCCGCATGCGCGGCGGGGAGATCCGCCGCGACCCGGGACCGCGACCAGGGCTGCGAGGCCACGACGTCTGCCCTCCCTACTGCACCTTCGCGCCGATCTGCCGCCGCGACCGCTCGCCCCGCTACGAGCAGGACGACGAAGGGGACGAACGGTGAGCACCGAGCAGGCAAACGTCGCGCCGGCGCGCCAGCCGACCCCGGAGCAGGCGGCGGCGATCGCCGTCCGCGGGGAGGACGTGCTGCTCGAAGCCGGCGCCGGCACCGGCAAGACTGGGGTGATGGTCGACCGCTACTGCCGACTGGTCTGCGACAGCGGCCTCTCCCCCGACGCCGTCCTCGCCTTCACCTTCACCGATAAGGCCGCGGCCGAGCTGCGGCAGCGGATCCGGGCCGAGCTAACGCGACGGGCCGAGCGCGGCTCGGAGCGGGCGGCGACGGTCCTGGCCGGGATCGGCGGCGCCTGGGTGACGACGATCCACGGCTTCTGCAACCGCGTCCTTGCCGCCCATCCCGTCGCCGCCGGGGTCGATCCCGGCTTCCGCGTTCTCGACGCTCCGGAGACGGCACGGGCCGCGCGCGAGGCGTTCGACGACGCGCTGGTCGAGTTTTTGGTCGGCGGCGACCCGGCGCGCGAGGAGACTGTCGCCGCGTACGACATCGAAGGGCTGCGCGGGACGATCGCCGGCGTCCACGCCGAACTGCGCAGCCGGGGCGTTGTCAGTCCGAAGCTGCCGGAGCCGCCGCTGTCGGACCCGGAAGCGGCGATCCGCCCCGCAGTCGAGGCGGCGCAGGCATGCCTGGCGGAGCTGAAGGAGGGCGACGCGAAACGGGCGACGCTGGAGCGGGGGCTGGCGCTGCTCGCCGCACCCGGCCCCGCCCCGAGCCTCGACGAGCTGCGCAAACTCGCCACCAGCAGCAAGGCGAAAGCGATCGCCCCTTACAAGGAGGCGATCGACGCCGCGATCGCCCGGGTCGCCGAGGCCGGCGAGGGCGCCGTCGCCTACCGCCACCTGGCCGAGCTGCTGGAGCTCTTCTCGGCCCGCTTCGAGGCGGCGAAGGAACGCCGCGCCGGGATCGACTTCGAGGACCTGCAGATCCTCGCCGCGCGGCTGCTGGAGCGGGCCGAGATCGGCGAGCACTACCGCGGCCGCTTCCGCCAGATCCTCGTCGACGAGTTCCAGGACACCAACCGGCTGCAGCTGCGGCTGATCGAGGCGCTGCGGGGGCCGAAGACCGAGCTGGTCGTGGTCGGCGACGAGCTGCAGTCGATCTACGGCTTCCGCCACGCCGACCTCGAGGTCTTCCGCCGCCGGCGCGAGGAGATCGACCGCCGCACCGACGCCGAGCTGATGCGCCTCAGCGGCAACTTCCGCTCCCGCCCGGAGGTGGTCGGCGCCGTCAACCTCCTCGGCGAGGCTCTGCTGGGCGCGGCCTACACTCCGCTGCGGGTCGGGAGCGAGCCCGAGGAGCGCTCGCTTCACACGCGAGAGGTCGCTGGTTCGGAACCAGTCGAGCTGCTGCTGACCGCTCGCGACGGCTGGGACGGCGAGGGGATCGAGCTAGAGCCGGCGATCGACGGCGCCACCCCGCTCAACTGCCTGGCCGAGGCCCGCTTCGTCGCCGAGCGCCTGCGCGAGCTCGCCGAGGCGGGGGTGCCGCGCGGGGAGATGGTGGTGCTGCTGCGCGCCTTCACCCACCTCGACGCCTACGAGGACTCGCTCGAACGCGCCGGCCTGCGCCCCTACGTGGTCGGCGGCCGCGGCTACTGGTCCCAGCAGCAGGTCGCCGACGTCTGCGCCCTGCTGGCGGTCGTCGCCAACCCGCTCGACGACCACGCCCTCTTCGGCGCCCTCGCCTCCCCCGCCTGCGGCGTCGCCCCGGACACGCTCTGGCTGCTGCGCGCGGCGGCAGGCAAGCGCCGCCACGTCTGGCCGGCGGTCGAGGCAGCGGCGGGGGCCAGCGACTCCGAGCTCACCGAGCCCGACCGGCTGGAGGGGATCCCGGAGGGCGAGCTGGAGCTGCTGCGGACCTTCGTCGCCCGGATCGCCTCGCTGCGCGAGCGGGCGCCGCGGCTGGCGCTGCCGGCGCTGGTCGAGGCGGCGGTGACCGAGACCGGTTACGACCTGGCGGTGCTCTCGCGGCCGGCGGGCGAGGCGCGCTTCGCCAACGTCCGCAAGATGGCGCGGCTGGCAAGCGAGTTCGAGGCGCGCGAGGGCCGCGACCTGCGCGGCTTCCTCGACTTCCTCGCCGCCCGCGCCGAGAGCGACGGCGAGGCCCAGGCCGCGACCGCCGCCGAGGGCCACGACGGGGTGCGGATCATGACCGTCCACAACGCCAAGGGGCTCGAGTTCGAGGTCGTCGCCGTCCCCGACCTCGCCCGCAGCCTCCTCGCCGGCGGCCGGGCGCCGCTGCTGGCGCTCGGGCGCGAGGAGCAGCCGCGGGTCGGCCTGCAGCTGCGCCGCCTCGGCGCCGCCTCAGTCAACCTCTTCGACTACGGAGCCCTCTGCGAGGAGGCGAAGGACCGCGACGCCGAAGAGGGGCTGCGCCTCTTTCACGTCGCCGCGACGCGCGCCAAGCAGCGGCTGATCCTCAGCGGCGTCGTCAAGCCGGAACCGGGCAAGGAGACGAAGTCGAGCACGCCGGTGGTCGAGCGACTGGTCGACGCGCTCGGCGTCCCGCGCGACGCCGACTCGACCGTCCCGGTGGCGCCGCCCGCCCCCCGCCCCGGCCTGGAGGCCGAGTTCGACCCTTCGGAGATCGCGGTGCGGGTCAACCTGCCCTCGCCCGAGCGCGCCACCGAGCTGCGAACGCTGCGCCGCGAGGCCGCGGCCGCCCGACCAATCGGCAGCGGCCCGCCGCCCCTGGTCGAGCGCCACCCCCCGATCGTCCCCAGCCGCCCCCTCTCCTACACCGCGATCTCCGCTTACAAGGAGTGCCCCTATCGCTTCTACCTGGAGCGCGTGCTGGGCCTCCCCTCAAGCGAGCGGAGCTCTTCCCGCATACCGGGAAGCACCGAGCCCAGCGACCGCGAGGAGGGCACGGCGCGCGGAGCGGCCGTGCACGCGCTGCTGGAGTGGAGCCAGGCGAACGGGTGGGCGGAGCCCGGTGAGGCGCTGGTGCATCGGCACGCTGTGGCGGCGGGGGTGGGAGTGGGGAGTGCCTCCCCGGACAACAGCGGGGAGGGTCCGGGGAGGCACTCCCCACTCCCCCTCGACGGTCTGCTGGAGCCTGTGCGCCGATGGATCGGCTCAGCGCTGAGAAAACAGGTAACTGCTGAGGCGACGCGGGTTCGGGCCGAGGTGCCGCTGCTGCTGGGGGTTGGCGACACGGTGCTGCGGGGTTCGATCGATCTGCTGGTCGAGCGGGAGGGGCAACCGCCGCTCGTCGTCGACTACAAGACCGATCGGCTCGGCGGTGCCGATCCGGCCGAGCGCGCCGCGCACTACGGGGTCCAGCGTTCGATCTACGCGCTTGCGGTTGCCGAGGCGCTCGGCGCCACCGAGGTCGAGGTCGCCTATGTCTTCTTGGAGCGCCCAGACGAGCCCGCGCTCTCCGCCCTCGGCCCGGCCGAGATGGCGTCCGCCCGCCAAGGCTTGGAGGAGGCGATCGCCCAGATCAGCCGCGGCGAGTTCCCGGTCGCCCCGCCCGAGCGCCGCGACTGGTCCCTCTGCCGCGGCTGCCCGGCGTTGCGGGGCCTCTGCAGCCGCCCTGAGTCAGCCGACCTCTGAGGCGTCCAGTTTGGCCGCGAGGTCGTCGAGCCGCAGCTCCTTCAGCCCCTCGCCGACCTCGTCGAGCTCGCCGGCGCAGTAGGTGACCAGCTCCTTGCCCTCCTTGCAGAGGTCGAGGGTCTCGCGCAGGCCGGCCTGGCCGGAGTCGAGCCGGTCGATGATCTCCTCCAGCCGCTCGACCGCGGCCTCGTAGGAGTCAGGCGCCGTCGCGCTGCTCTGGTCTCGCTCGGACTCGTCCATCGCTGAAGCGAAGGCTAATGCGCTCCGCGGCGCCGGCCTCGGCGGCGCTGGTCAGCGGCTCGCCCCCCTCGCCCTCGACCAGGGCATAACCGCGCTCGAGCGTGCGCTCGGGTTCGTGGGCACGCAGAGCGACCGCGGCCCGGTGCAGGGCGTCGCGGCGTTTGTCCATGTCGGCACCGGCGGCCCGCCGCCGCGCCCGCTCCAGGACCAGCGTCCCGATCCGCCGCTGCGAGGTAGCGCGGTCGGTCAACCCGCGTTCGGCGGCGGCGCGGATCTCGCGGATCTTCTGGTTCAGCTTGCCGCGCTCGCGCTGCAGCGCCCGCGCCGGGCCGCGGGCCAGGGCGCCGAGGTGGCGGGATCGCGTCCCGACCGCCCCCTCCCCCGCCCGCCGCAGCGCCAGCGCGCAGCGTTCGAGGCTCTCGCGCGCCGCCAGGCAGTCGAGCGGCACCGCCGCCTCCGCGGCGTGGGTCGGGGTCGAGCAGGCGACGGCGGCGACGTCGTCGATCAGGGTGCTGTCGCGCTCGTGGCCGACGGCGCTGATCACCGGCACCCGCAGCATCGCCACCGTGCGGCAGAGCGTCTCGTCGCAGAAGGCCCAGAGGTCGGCGAGGCTGCCGCCGCCGCGGGTGACGACGATCGCCTCGACCTCGGGGCGCGCCGCCAGGTCCTGCAGCGCCCGCCCGATCGCCGGCGCCGCGTGGCGGTCCTGCACCGGCGCGAAGCCCCAAATCAGCGAGCCGCCCCAGCCCCGCCGCTCGAGCCCGGCGAGGAGGTCGCGCCGCGCCGCGCCGCGCTCGGCGGTGACGACCCCGATCGCCTTCGGCAGCGCCGGCCGGTGCAGCTGCTTCTGCAGCTCGAACAGCCCCTCCGCCCGCATCTGCTTGCGCAGCGCCTCCAGGCGGGCGATCAGGTCGCCTTCGCCCGCCAGCCGCACGTGCGTCGCCCGGAAGCAGAAGTTCGGCGAGGCCTGACCGCCGCCGGGGTAGTAGTCGAGCCCGCCCGAGATCACCACTTCGGCGCCGTCCCGCAGACTGCTCCCGTCCAGCCCCGCCTTCTCGAGGTCGTTGAGCCAGATCGCGCAGGGCACCGCGCCCTCGCTGTCGCGCAGCTCGAAGTAGGCCTGGACTTTGCTGCGGCCGACCCCGGTCACCTCCCCGATCAGCTGCACCCGCGCCCGCTCCCGCATCCACCCCTGCAGCTTGCGCGCGTAGGTGCCGACGGCGAAGGGCCCGGGCAGGTTCGGCGCCGAGCGACTCGCCGGCGCCGGCGTCAGGCGGCTTTCTTCCACCGGCGCGCCCAACTCTTCAGCTCGCTCAGCACCGGGTCGAGTTGCTGGCCCGCCTCGGTCAGGGAATAGATGACCCGCACCGGCGCCCCCGCTTCGACCTGGCGTTCGACCAGGCCCTCCTCCTCCAGCTCGCGCAGGCGCTGCGAGAGCAGGCGGTCGGAGAGGCCGGGGATCGCCTTGCCGAGCTCCCCGTAGCGCATCGAGCGCTCGGTGAGGGCGATGACGATGGCGCCGGTCCAGCGCTTCCCGATCAACTCGATCGCATGGTGGAAGTGGGGGCAGACCGCCCCCGTTGCCTCCCCCTGGACCTGGGTCGAGCTGACCTGTTCCATGGCTTCCGACCTTACTAAACGTAAGTGATGGGCTCTGCGGATCAGCCGGTGCAGGGGCCGGTGTCGACCCCTTCGGCCATATTCCGCAGCGCCTGCCGCACCTCCTCGGCAGGGATCGCGAAGCCGCCCCGCGGGCCGCTGGTGGTGGCGGCGAAGACGGTCCCGACGGCGTTCCCCTGCGGGTCGACCAGCGGCCCGCCCGAGTTGCCGCTGCGGACGACGCCGCTCATCGCCACGATCGTCCGCTCCACCGGCCCGTTGCCGTAGGAGTCCTCGCTGATCGTCTCCCGGGTCTCGCCGATCCGCGCCGGCGAGAGGGAGTAGGGGCCGTTTTCGGGATACCCGAGCACTGCCCCGTCCTCGCCCTCCCGGCGCTGCCGGCCGATCGGCAGCGGCGGCAGCGCCGCTCCCACCCGCAGCAGCGCCAGGTCCTGACGCGGTTCGTAGTAGACCGGGACCGCGTCGAGCTCGGCCCCGTCCTGGGTGGTGACCGTGGTGTCGTCGGAGCCGGCGACGACGTGGGCGTTGGTGACGACGATCTCCGGTTCGACCGCCCAGCCCGAGCCCTCGATCCCGAGCCCGCAGGCGGTGCTGAGGACGCGGACGACCGAGTCGCCGGCGTGGAGGACGTCGGAGTCGGAGGCGATCTTCGAGTCGGGGGCGGCAACCGGGGCGGCGGGGCCGAGCACCGTCGGCGCCGGGTCGACGCGGTCGAGCGCGTTCAGCAGCGGCCCGCTCGGCGGCAGCACGTCGTTGAGGCTGCGCAGGATCAGCGACTGCTGGATGTCGGCTCGCAGCCGCGCGGTCGAGGGCGCGTGGAGGAGGACGGCGCCGAAGACCCAGGCGAGGCCGAGGGCGACGGAGGCGATCAGGGCGGCGCCGCCGGCCCCGTCGGCGGCGCTGAGGAAGGGGCGGCGGACGATCTTTTCCCGCAAACCGAGGGCGAAGCTCTCGACCGTGACCGCCATCAGCGCCCCGACCAGCAGCGCTCCCAGCGCCGCGCAGAGCGGCGCGTAGGGCGAGTGCGAGCCCTTGGTCAACAGCAGCGGGCCGATCCGGCTGCCGGCGAAGGCGCCGACGCCGAAGCCGACGAGGGTCAGCGCACCGACGATCAACCCCTGCCGATAGCCCCAGAGTGCAAGGGCGAGGGTGAATGCGAGGATCGCCCAATCCAAAACGGTCACCCGTGAATAGAAGCATGCCGGGAGAGCCTCCTTTACCTTTCGCCGGTGCCCTCGATCCCCACCGAGGCGGAGCGCCGCCGCCGCCTCCTCACCAGGACCCTGCCGCTCGCGGTCATCGCCTTGATCGCGTTCATCGTCGGCATCGCCACCGGCTCCGGCGGAGCGCCCGAGAAGGAAGCTGCCGAGCGCTTCGCCAAGGCTTGGGAGGCAAAGAACTTCAAAGCGATGTACGCGGAGCTGAACGAGGCTTCGCGGGCGCGGGTGGACCGTGAGGAATTCGAAGCCGCCTACCGCGACGCGCAGCAGGTGGCGACCTCGCGGGCGCTCGACGCGGGAAGCGTCGGCGACGCCGAGGACAGCGGCGACGGCAAGATCGTCCCGGTCGAGATGACGGTCGCCACGGTCGCCTTCGGGATCGTCGAAGCCGAGCTCGGGGTGCCCTACGTCGACGGCGGGATCGAATGGGACGAGAGCCTCACCTTCCCCGGCCTGCAGGCCGGGGAGGAACCGGCGGCGGACGTGGAGTTGGCCGAACGGGCGCCGATCCTCGCCCGCGACGGCACCGCCCTCGCCGAAGGCCCGGCCGCCGAACGCGAACACCCGCTCGGCAGCGCCGCGATAGACGTCACCGGCGAAGTCGGCGAAGCCTCCGAAGAAGACCTGCCGCGCCTCGCCCGCCACGGCTTCCCGCCGGAAACGCCGGTCGGGATCAGCGGCCTCGAGCGCGCCTTCAACACCCGCCTCGCCGGCAAGCCCGGGGGCTCGCTGCTGGCGGTCGCCGAAGACGGCTCCTCGGTCCGCACGCTGGCGAAGTCGAAACCGAAGCCGGGGGCGCCGGTGAAGACGACGATCGACGCCGACCTGCAGGAAGTCGCGGTCTCGGCCCTGGCCGGTCGCTCCGGCGGCGTCGCCGCCCTCGACGCCCGCACCGGCGACGTCCGTGCCCTCGCG
>Ga0157284_10000181_pt1 | contig 10275 bp, 8 predicted proteins | sample NitcycUS059202B1_FD_108392 | JGI IMG/M metagenome (GOLD analysis project Ga0157284, IMG submission 108392) | Soil microbial communities from Arlington Agricultural Research Station in Wisconsin, USA - Nitrogen cycling UWRJ-S059-202B-1 | ecosystem: Environmental > Terrestrial > Soil >... | reverse complement strand
GGCTCTGACACACTGTGCGCACAGAACAAATGGCTATTCTATTAACTTTGGCGGGATTGCCAGCGGCGATCGCTTCGCGGCACCTGCAGCAATGGGCGGGGGTGTATTCTACGAGATTAAAGATGCCGCGGGTAATAACATCAAAGCTAATGAGAATATCTCTACAGGGATGTCAGCAACAGACTCGTCTAAATCAATGGACTTCACTGTAAATCTGATCGCTCTCAACCAGTTCATTAATCAAGGTAGCTTTAATATGCCAACGGTTGTGAATATTGTTTACAACTGATGACCAGAACCAAATTTACCTTTCACATTTAGAACGATGAAGTTCACATTAATGAATAAAACTGTATATGGATATATTATGAACAAGAAATTTATTTCCCTCGCTCTCGGCATGTTATTTTCAGCTGCCGCTATCAGCAATGCTTCTGCAGCAACAGTTAATTTTAAAGGTTCACTCACAAGCAGCGTTTGCGTTATTGATATTAATAATACCGGTGCAGAAACAGGTAATGTCGATCTCGGCACCGTTAATGCAGATGAAATGAGCACCATTGGTGCCACTTCTGATGCTGTTTCTTTTAACGTTGCGATGAAAAGTTGCCCGACAGGGTACTCCAACTACCGGATCCAGTTTGACGGTGTCGAAGATGCCTCGAGTGGCGATTTCGCCATTGTTGGATCCATAGACGATGGCCTGGTTATCCAGTTAAAAGATGCTAACGGCTCTAAAGTTTCCCCAAATACGCCGGTAGACATAGCGACACCATCTGGCAGAAACGGTGAACTGAGCGTGCCATTCACTGCCAGTATTGTTTCAACACGTGGCACAGCCGGAAGTGGCTCTTTTAGTATGACCTCAAACATCTCCGTAAAATATGACTAAATTTTATTCGTTTTAAGAAATAACCTGAGAAAATTCCAGGGATGGAAGTTTTTTTACCCGCATTCACGCCCTTTTAAGTTTCGGAGTACAGCATGTCATTGTTTAAAAAGATCATACTACCTCTTCTATTAACCACTTTTTACTTCCTGTTCTTTTGCCGGAATTCAGATCGGTGCAACGCGCGTCATTTATGAAGAACAAAAACAGGATGCCGTTCTAAAAATATCAAATCCAGATAAAATGAGTAATTACCTCATCCAGTCCTAGGTTGGTACTTTTACAGAAACTGAGCCTGCAGTAAATGAAGTCAAAAAAAAAACTGCAGAGAAATTTAAAAGTCCTTTTGTTGTCACCCCACCTCTTTTTAGCATCTCTGCCGGCGAAGAGAACATTATCCGTATTATTCATAACGGAAAAGTATTACCCGCAGACCAGGAGTCTATTTTTTGGCTGAATATTAAATCAATACCAGAAACAGAAAAAAAAGACACGAACATGGTGATTTTTTCAGTGAAATCTTCCCTGAAACTCATTTATCGACCGGAAGCGCTATCAGGAGAAAAAGCTACCAATGCCTATCAAAATATCACTTTCAAAAAAGATGGAAATCATTTAATTGCAGAAAACCCTACTCCGTATTACCTGACGTTATCTTCGTTGAAAGCAGATGGTCATGAATTAACAATCAAAGATAAGGTAATGCTTTCTCCGCGTTCATCGCAACGATACGACTTAGGGAAATATTCAAATACAAAGACTGTCAGTTGGGAAACACTGGGCGATTTAGGGCAAATAACTGACGCCATGTCAGCCAAATTATAACTGATCAAATAATTTTTATTGTTATCTTAAGTTTAACGTTAGTTAACGTCAAATAAGAACATTTTTTATAAAATAATAATAGCTTCCAGACAGTCTTGGTGTATTTCGTTTCACTGGTATTGAAAGTTAGAGTTAGGGATCAGGGATTAATAATGCAAAAGTTGGCTACGTCGAAGGTTGAAACATTTATCTTCAGATATCGGAGAAAGTTAGTCTGCCTTGCCAGCGCAGAATTACTGATACTTTTGTATTCCCCATTAGCCCTGGGGGTAGAAAAATACTTTGATGCCAGTGCGCTGGAGTTAGAAGGTCCAGATGGCATACAGCCAGTTGATCTCTCACGTTTTACAACGCCTGGGAAGCAGTTACCGGGGATTTACCATGTTGATATATTCATCAATAATAAACACACAGGTAAACACGACGTCAATTTTGTTGAAGACGAAGAAAAAAACTTAACACCAGAAATTTTGTTAAAAGAGTATAGAAATGCAGGATTAAAAATCAACGACATTAAAGAATTAAAAAATAAACAGGATACGGATGTCGTCACCGGTCTGGATAAAATAATCGACGGTGCCTATACAAATTTTAATTTCAAAAAACAAAGCCTGAATATCAACATCCCGCAGGCGTTAATGAATTAAAGCCCTATAGATTATATTGATCCTTCCCAATGGGATAATGGCCTCTTAGCCATGTTCTCCAGTTACGATCTCAGTGGCGCGCAGAGCCTGAATAAAACACAAGACTCGACAGAACAGGACCAATATCTGGGTTTACGTAATGGGGTCAATCTGGGTGCGTGGCGACTCAGAAATTATACTACGTACAGTCATAACTCTTCGGGAAATGACCAATGGGACAATATAAATACCTATCTTCAACGTGACATCTCTCAAATCAAAGGCAAGTTAACTCTGGGTGACGATTCTACTCAGGACGATGTTTTCGACAGCTTCGCTTTTAGTGGCATACGCATCGCTTCTGAGGATCGCATGCTAACAAATAGGGAGAGCGGGTTCGCCCCTGTCATCCGCGGTATAGCGAAAATGGCTAATGCACAGATCACGGTTCGTCAGGGAGGTTACATCGTCTACCAGTCGTATGTGCCGGCTGGCCCCTTTGAACTTACAGATTTATTCCCCAGCACGGGCGGTGGCGACCTTCAAGTCACTATAAAAGAGTCTGACGGCAGCGAGCGTATTTTCACACAAAGTTTTGGTTCTGTACCAATAATGCAACGCGAAGGTCATCTGAAATATGAATTGATGGCCGGTAAGTATAATAATGAGAGCAATACTTCAGCAGATCCCAATGTTTTACTGGTGACGGGCCTCTATGGTTTACCTCATGATACAACTCTCTATGGCGGCATAACAAAAAGTGAAAAATATTCTGCAGGTCAGGCTGGTTATGGTATGGGGTTGGGAATATTTGGCTCAGTGTCAATAGATGCTACGCAGGCAATAACCAGGCATCAGGAAAAAGAATTGCGTGGGAAAGCATATCGTCTTAAGTATTCGAAGTCAGTTTCAATGACGGGTACAGAGATCAATGCATCCGTATTTCATTTTCCTGATGAAAATTATTATACCTTTGAAGACTCATTAAATATTTCAGAGAGTGATCCACAAACGAGCTCTTTTTATACTGATAAAAAGCGAAACCGATATGAAGTGAGTTTGAGTCAACCGCTAAGTGAGTATGGTTCAATTTCATTATACGCCAGCCGTGAGAATTACTGGATTAATGATCCTGAAAATTATTTTTCCCTCTCATACAATGGGAATTACAATGGCATGAATCTGAGTCTTAGCTACAGTTACACGCACAGCGATACCGGTGAACCTGACAGGCAACTTGCTTTAAATGTGCAAATTCCACTGGAAAGCCTTTTGCCACAAACCTGGGCTAATTACTCTATGACATCTGACAGCTCACATCACATTACTCAAACCGTCGGAATAAACGGAACCCTTCTTGAAGAGAGAAATCTTAATTATGGGATAAATGGTAGCAAAGGAAGTGAAAGTGATGGTGGCAGTATTACCGCGAACTATAAAGGATCACAGGCTGAATTCAATGGTAATTATAGTGAAACACTGTCAACCCGGCGTTTAAGTTATGGAATGCGTGGCGCTATTGTAACACATCCCTATGGTGTTACACTTTCTCAATATTTATCCGATGACACGTCTCTGGCTTTAGTTCGTATTCCAGACCAGGGTGGCGTTCCCATCAATAATGGAGCAGGAATTAAAACAGATTCACGTGGATATGCCGTGATCCCTAACTTACAACCTTACAGAATCAATGACATTAGCATCAATACTGAAAGACTTGATAATAAACTCGATATCACCTCAACAATTAATCATGTTACGCCCTCTGACGGAGCGATGATATTAGCTAATTTCAGTGTACGTTCAGGTGAGCGTGTTTTAATGACACTGTCTCGCCCCGCAAATAAAAGCATTCCTTTTGGTGCGATGGCGACGGCGGGAGAAGACACGGGCAGCAGTATCGTTGCTGATGACGGATTAGTGTATTTAATTGGTATGCCACGTAAAGGGATCGTAAAAGTAACATGGGGTGAAGAAAACAGCGAACAATGTGAAGCGCCCTTTGAGTTGCCCGCAGAAAATGATACAGCAGAACACAAAATATCATTAGTAGAAATCGATGCCCTTTGCATTTAGAGGATAATAATCATGTCACAGCAACAGATTAAAAACGTAATGAAGAAACTGTTTATCTTTTCACCGGTTTCGGCAGCAATATTATTTTTATTTTGTACTCCATCGCAAGCTTATGCACAATGCACTGCCCAATCTGAAACTCGCGATATTTTTTTCACACCTGGGGATATTGTTATTTCGCATAATCTTCCAGCCGGATATGTTCTTTATGAGCAGACACTTTCGGACCCGCACGGTAGTGGTTCTGGCCAAACGCTTAACTGTCAGGGCGATGGGAAACTTTATGCCAGAAACATTCCGGGTACTTTATTAAAAAACAATATCTTTTCTACTAATATCCCGGGAATCGGATCTCGGTTTTCTGTGAACGGAAACCCATTCCCCTATGGCATGGTTCTAAAATGTAACAGCGCACAATGCATGCACGATTTCCCTATGGATACGCAATATAAACTGGAGTTGATTAAAACAAATGATCGCAACACCACTGCCGGCACATTAATTGCCGGGCGTTACGCAGCAGTTAAAACAGATGATGGCAAAGACATTACCGTGCTTCATATTAATGGCACAAAATCACACCTGCTACCTGTAGTATTCAGGATGAAAATATCCAGGTTGATCTTGGTAAGTTTGATGTGAAAAATTTCACCGGGCCGGGAACAACGCTGGGTGAAAAAACCTTCAATATTGAACTAAACTGCGATGCTCATATGCAATACAACGTAATTTTTGATGGCCACGAACCCAGCGTTAAACCATCAACTGGATTAGTGGCGTTAGATAATACAGCCGGAAGTGCACAGGGGATTTCGATAAGAATTAAGTATAAAAACCAGCCCATTATTTTAAAAAATAAAATACCTTTTTTTAGCGGCCCATCAGGAAGAACATCACTTCCATTTAGCGTAGAGTATTATCAGACCAGTCAGATTGTCACTGCCGGTAAAGCTAACGCTAAAGCAACCTTTAACATCCTTTATGATTGACCCCCTACAGAAATAGTAATTATTAAGGGCCCATTCACCGGGCTCTTGATGACTAACTAATATCTTTCTGGTAATTTAATCACCTTCACCAATTTACCTCGGTTTATTTCTATATATCCCCCTTTTCGCAAATCAGAAAGGATTTTCATAATGACGCTCCGGCCCAGATGGCATCGCTCAGAAATGTATTTCTCCACACTCACATTTTTAAGTATTTTTTCTGGCTCCTGACTCATTTCCAGAAGTAAGGTCTTTATCAAGATATAACTGCTTTTATTTAATAAATGGCATTGCCTGTTTGTCATAAATCCTAACTGATAGGAAAGAATATAAACAACCGAACGCCAGCAATGATTGGAGTCAATAACTTCAAATGCCCTCTGACTATCAATTTTATAAATAACGCCATTTGATATGTGTTCGATGGAAAAACCTTTTATCCATCCTGGGTACATACACTGACCAATGCCTAACATAGCCGGCGGTGAGATAGTTTTAGTATTAAATCCTGTTATTACGTCTCTAATCAAAAAGCAACCAGACTTGATCAGGTATATAAAACAATCCTCATGGTTTTCAGTAAATAAAATATGGCCAGAGTCACAAATATCAATTTTTTCAGAGTAAGGAATCAGTAACGCAAAGAGTACTTCAAGATGTTCGTCAAGAACTTCCCTTCCTGGGCGACATTCCATTATATTTTCCAATATCTTTAAAAAGGTTTATTTAGTTAATGAATGAGATTTGTAAAACGCATTGTCAACTCGTCCCTCCCCCTGATTTTTAGTAATATTATGCAATAAAAAAAAAGACCAATCCATGAATTTATAACATGCATGAAATAATGCCTGTTACCGCCGTATGATTAAAAACACGTTACGGCTTAGTATAAAGTTTCCTGGACATGGCACTATGCACTCAGGAAGGTCGATACTGGCAAAACGTTGAGGCAAAAATGCTCTGAGTAAAAGCGACCATCCGGCAACGCTTTCATTTTTCCTGGCGCCCCGTTACAGGATATAATGGCGACATACTTTAAAATTTTCTCTTCGTAACGGGTAACATCTCAATGGCACTTATCCCAAAAAACTACCAGCGACTGGAAAGCGGCTATCGCGAGAAAGCACTCAAAATCTATCCGTGGGTGTGCGGCCGCTGTTCGCGGGAGTTTGTGTATTCAAATCTGCGCGAACTGACGGTTCACCATATCGATCACGACCACACTAATAACCCGGAAGATGGCAGCAACTGGGAATTGTTGTGTCTGTATTGCCATGACCATGAGCACTCGAAGTACACCGAAGCCGACCAGTACGGTACTCGCGTAGTGGCAGGTGAAGATGCGCAAAAAGATGTCGGTGCTGCCACCTACAACCCTTTTGCTGATTTACAGGCGATGCTGAATAAAAAGAAATAGGGTCGATTCCGCTCCTGAGGCAAAATTTAAAACCTCTTCTTTAACCAAAATCCACGCCATGCCGTGGATTTTTTTATGCTCCGCCAGGTGGTCCCCGCCAAATAAGTGAGTCCCCTAAGATTTTCCTTGCATCCCGGATCGTCATAAGCATAATCGCAAATCCAAATAATAATGATTCTCAGTCCTCTTTACATCAGGGTTACATTATGCGCGATTCAGTAACAATTACAGGGTTTAAACCGAGCCTGCTGGCACTCTTTGTCAGCGTCACCTGCTTGCCTGCAATGGCGGCAAACGCCCCTGCCCCGGCGACCTCTTCGACCGCAGCGTCAGGCGATACCATGACCATCGTCAGCGCGCCGGATAACGAATTCAAACCGGGTGGGAATGAGCTGGTTCCGGCTTATCTCGATGGACAGGTTGCGCACGGTGGCCGTCTCGGAATGCTCGGCGAACAGAATGCGATGGATGTCCCATTCAACGTGATGAGCTTCACCTCGAAACTGGTGCAGGATCAGCAGGCCAAAACCATCGCAGACGTGGTACGTAATGATGCCACCGTTCAGAATGTTCAGGGTTACGGCAACTTCGCCGAAACCTATCGCATCCGTGGCTTTGAGCTCGATGGTGATGACATGACCTATGGCGGACTGCCGGGCGTCGTTCCCCGTCAGGTAATGGATGCCTCATTAATTGACCGGGTAGAAATCTTTAAAGGTGCCAACGGATTGCTGAACGGCGCGGCAGCCACCGGCGTCGGTGGCATGATCAACCTCGAACCTAAACATGCGGATGACACACCCCTGACCCGCGTGGGTGTCGACTACACCTCTTCCTCACAGGTCGGCGGCACCTTGGATCTGGGGCGTCGTTTTGGTGATGACAATCAGTTTGGTGTCCGTCTCAATGCCGTTAACCGCGAAGGCGAAACCGATATTGATGGTGAGAAAAAACGCACCACGGCAGCTTCTCTGGGGCTTGATTATCGCGGCGATCGCCTTCGCACTTCCGTAGACATGGGCTATCAGAAGAAAACCTTCCACGATGCCCGTCTTGGCGTGAATATCAGTGGTGTGGATTTCATCCCGAAAGTGCCATCTAACAGCCACAACTACAGTCAGGACTGGGTATACAGCAACATTGAATCTGAGTTCGGGATGGCAAAAGCAGAATACGATGTGACGGATAACTGGACTGTCTATGGCGGCGCAGGCGCTCAGCATTCGCATGAAACTGGCGACTATGCGTCCCCTGCTTTGAAAGATGCAGACGGAACGGCAACGATAGGTCGTCTGGATACGAACCGCATCATCAATAATTTCAGTGGTATGGCGGGCGTTCGCGGCAATTTCGATACCGCATTCATCACCCACAAAGTGAACTTCGGTTATTCCGCGCTGACTTCGCGCAATAACACAGCCTGGCGGATGGCTTACGGTGCCAATGCTGAAAACACCAATATTTATGACACCACCAATGTCCCGAACCCGACACCTAATCTCTCTGGCGGCAATTACGACGATCCGCTGACGACCGGACGTAACCGCACTCAGGGCTATTTACTCAGCGACACGATGGGCGTGCTCGATGACACCTTGTTATTCACCGTCGGTGCCCGTCATCAGAAAGTGGTCGTGCGCAACTACAGCAATAAGACCGGCGCGGAAGATGTCTCATCGCGTTACGACGCCAGCCGCTGGATGCCGACCTACGGCGTGGTCTATAAACCGTGGCAGGTACTATCTCTCTACGCCAACCACACCGAGTCTTTACAGCCGGGCGATGTGGCGCCGGACACCGCGAAAAACTACGGTGCAACCACCGGGGTCGCGCATTCAAAACAGAACGAAGTGGGCGTAAAAACAGATTTTGGTCGCATCGGGGGATCACTGGCGTTATTTGAGATCAAAAAGCCTTCCGGCATCCTGAACAGTGATGGTTACTACGGCATGGACGGGGAACAGCGTAACCGTGGCGTGGAGCTGAATGTCTTTGGCGAACCGGTGCTGGGCCTGCGCTTAAACGGCAGCGCGACCTGGATTGATCCGAAGATGACCAAAACTGAAGACAATACTTACAACGGGAAAGACGCGATTGGCGTGCCGCGCTATAACCTGGTGCTGGGCGCAGAATATGACATCAAACCGGTGGAAGGCCTGACGGCAACGGCGCTGATTAATCATTCTGGTTCACAATGGGCAGATTCTGCCAACAGCAAGAAAATTGACTCATACACCGTTCTGGATCTTGGTGTACGTTACCGCACAAAAATCAACCAGAACGATATGGTCTGGCGTGCCGGCGTTGATAACGTGACCAATGAAAAATACTGGTCAAATATCGACAGTACCGGCACCTATATCTATCAGGGCGATCCGCGTTCTCTGAAAGTCTCCATGACTTACGACTTCTGATCCCGATCGTTATTATCAGCGGGGGTGCAATTTGCATCCCCGTTTTTATGCGGGTTCAGCAAGCGGCTATCCTGCCGTCAGACTCCCTGCATCGGTTTCGGTGACGAGGTAAATGGCAGGTACTGGTACATCCAGGTTTCGGAAAGTGTTTTGTCGCCGGATTTGAGATAGAGCCGGAGTTCAACCGGTTCCTTACCGTCGACGTGCAAATCAAAAAACGTCCGCCAGTGGCCTTTATCTGAAGGGATTTTGTTCACCTTAATATCTTTCAGCGTGCCGCGTGATGCACTGACCACCGCGTCGATGTGTGCGTCTGCGGGCAGTTGCTCCAGTACATCACCGTGGAATTCGACCATAAATTTGCGTGCCGCAGGATCGGTATAAGCACCGGGATTGCCCCCTCTTCCCAGTCGCGTTATTCCACAGCGCGCCAGTTTTGAAGGATAAGGCTCATCGGCCAGCCAGTGCGTGCGATAACTAAACTTATACTCACTGCCTGCTTTAGCTTCCTGCTCAGGTACCCACATCGCGACAATGTTATCGAATATCTCGTCATCGGTAGGGATTTCTATCAGCTGTACCGAGCCTTTGCCCCAGTCACCTTTCGGTTCAACCCACAGATCCGGCCGCCGCTCATATCCGGCCGAGCCAAGATAACTCTCCGGGTCACGTTGTTTCTGCATAAGGCCAAAACCCCGCGGATTATTGTCACTAAATGCCGAGACTCTGATCTGCAACGGATTGTTCAGTGGCCGCCAGATATGTTCGTCACTGCCAGTCCACAGGGCTAATCCGTCGGAGTCATGGACTTCAGGTCGCCAGTCGGAAGCGGATCCTTTCGCCATTTCGGAAAACCAAAACATTGAGGTTTGCGGGGCGATACCCAAACGACCGACGTCACGGCGTAAAGACAGTACGCAGTCGACATCCATCACCACACCGCTGGTGCGCTGCATGTCAAAACGGTAGGCACCGCAAATACTGGGGCCATCCAGCAGCGCGTAAACCACCAGATGATCGCTGTCTTTTTCCGGGGTTT
>Ga0157284_10000179_pt1 | contig 10281 bp, 6 predicted proteins | sample NitcycUS059202B1_FD_108392 | JGI IMG/M metagenome (GOLD analysis project Ga0157284, IMG submission 108392) | Soil microbial communities from Arlington Agricultural Research Station in Wisconsin, USA - Nitrogen cycling UWRJ-S059-202B-1 | ecosystem: Environmental > Terrestrial > Soil >... | reverse complement strand
GTGCAAACCGAATGGATGAAACTCATTCGATCGTGTCCAGTGGGGCTATCAAAAAAGAACAGGTCGATATATTAGATGAGATCTACTCTTATCGGCGACATCAGTATCAGCGTAATTCGCGGACAAAGACCAATCTGGTGAACCCAGGGGTCATTGCCATTGATGCGTTATTCACTGCCTTCTCCCGGTATCATTGGCAGCGGGATGTGGATAACGTGATTGGTGCAGCGTCTACTCTGGTGCAAGCCGATAAAGGTTTTGTAGTGCCATTTAATTTCAAGCACCTGTTAGCGGATTTTATTATTAATCTCAACGAAGAAAATAAAACCGTTCGTTCTTAATCGTTTGTAAATAGTGAGTGACCCTTTATGAAACCTCGTGTAATTAGTGCATTATTCTACGAAACTGCAACCTATGATGATCAACCTGGTCGGTCGTTTGATACTCATTTTGACGGCGACGTGAGCAATCGTTTAATGCGTTACACAAACGAAGGCCGGTTGTTGACCTCCACTAACCTGTCGCGGGCAGTGGGCGATGCAATTCGTCTTAGCTCGAGAGTCTCGGATACTATTGTTATCCCTGGTGGCTGGGGGGAGAAGCGTCTGAGTTTTATTATCACCTTATTAACAAGTGATGCGGGCGGTTATACTCAGCGTCAGGTGCTGACCGGTTACACGGACTATTCTGGCGTGAACATTTTGACGGGCAGTCTTGACGACAAAATGGAGATGTACATCAACAACAGTATCATAATCCGCGATACGATCTTTGATACTGGACGGGGGCGTACGCGCCGCCCACGCATTGAGAGTAATGAGTTTATCCTGCGGGGTCGTCAAGGCGGGCGTGGCGGTGTATTCCGTGAAGACAAAGGCGATCGTCTAATTCGACCGTACGATATCTTCAATGCGCATAGCGTTGGTGATATGAGCAGTGTCGGGGGCGGCCATGATGAAGTGGTGGATACCCGTGCGGATTTAGGCGGTGAAATTAAGTTGGGTATCCGTGCGGACAATAATGCGGCGGAATACTTCTCCCGTATTTTACGTGCCGGAGTAGCAGCAGAAACTACCGAAGCACGTGCCTGGCATCCTGAAAGTGCGATGGGTGGTGAAACCGAAACCCGCGCTGAAGTTTCGGCCGGGATGGTAAACGTCTCTAACCTGGATGAGAACCCAGCGTTCATTGAGTTCTTAGAGCGTTGTGATTTTGCCAAAGAAGGGATCATTACATTGGGCGAAATGGCGGATGCGACTGACTGGCCGGAAAAGATCTCTGGTAAAGAAGTCACGCAGTTCATCAGTCCAAAAGAAATGAACGAACGCGGTTACCAATCTTACCAGCGCGGTCAAGGTACCAGTCTGCGCGGTGGCGGCCCAGAGGCGATTGCGGTGGCTATTATTACCCAGTCCATTCCAGCGATTCTCATGAGTCACCAGATTGCCGAAGCCTTCATTCATATCACCAATGACACCAACGACAGTAAAATGCGTGTGGTGGTTTACAACGAGCGTCCAGTCGTTGTGGGTCAGGATGTTTCAATTAACCTGACCGCTGCGGAAGAAATGATCCTGATGCAGGTGGCGTTACCGATTTCTCGCAACGATGAGATTCTCATTGACGCCGAGATCAATTTCTCCACTGTGACTGACATTCGTATCGACATGTCGTTTGACGGTAAGCCAAAAGAGTTGTCGGTTATTCCGATGTACTGTGACGGCCTGACATCGCCGCAGAAAACTGCTGACCATGATCTAGCCGCTAAAATCAGTAACGACCTGCGTGTCACTATTCAGGATATCACGGATAATCTTTATCGTGAACCTGAGATTGATTCGCGCGATAACATCCGTTGGGATGATGATGCTCGCAGCGATATTCGTCGCGATCCTAAACCATCGCGTGGCCGTAATAGCCGCTTCTAATCCATCTGTCTTTAAATAAGAGAAACTGAGCATGACAAAGAAAAAATTGACGACCGTCTACACGGAAATCATCGAAGCATTAGGTTATTCCCTGACCACGAAAGGCGAAGTTTACTTTGAATTGGCCGGGGTGAAAACCCCGTACACCATCAGTAAAAAACAGTTGGTCATTCCCACCGATGAATGGCTGAAAGACCCAGACTGGGAAACCACCATTCCGTTCCATCCCCTGTCTGAAAATACCCAGCGTAAGAAATCCGAAGTTCAGGAATCTTTGACGCTGTCCGTCTGTAACCGGGTTTATCAGGTCACTGCACACCTGATTCAATTCCTGTTCGATCTGGCATTGAACACCGACGCGCACAAAAAGCTGACGCCGGAGCAACGTGATGTGTTGCGCATCATTCCTAACGTGGATGAGCGCACTGTCAACGACGTCCGTAAGTTGGTCAGTGGTAAACTGACCTTCAAAGGCGAAACTGCGTTGATCAACGTGTTTGTCAAACGTAACGGGCTGTGGAAAGGCGAAGAATATCCTCGTGTGGCCACCGTGACGTTCCCGATCAAAGATCAGGAAAACAATGACGACAAAAAGATCTTCGAAGTGTTGTTCCGTGTTCGCGACCGCGCGGCGTTGTTCGATCTGATTCGTTGGATCTATCCTGGGTTCGACAACTCTATCGACAACTACAGCTATGGCAGCCGTTCTTCTATTGCCCCTAACTTCCATTCTCTGATGATGGCGTTTGCTTCAATGGCGAGCTGCACAAACCGTGTGGTGAAAATCTTCGAAGACGGGTTTGAAGATGAGATGAAGGGGCAATTGATCAACACCAAGTGGGTTAACAACATGGCGTCCCTGATGGAATACCGTGATGATATCCCACCGCTGGACGGCAACATTGGTGATGCCAACGACGACGAGCTGAACAAACTGACCGACCGGGCGGAGCGTCGTGAAAAAGCGGCAGAGCGTAAGGAGCTGCGTCGTGATGTTTCTACGGGTCGGCGTAGCATCATTCGTGAACGCGATTCAGATACTCGTGAACCGCGTAAAGTTTCCTTGTTTAACCGTGGTGAGGAGGACCGTGGACGTGGACGTGATGAAAATTCTCGTGAACGTTCTTCAATCTTTGGTCGTGGGCGTGATTCAGAGCGTGGCCGTAGCGGCAGTCGTTTTGGTGATCGTGACGATGACCGTGGCCGGGACTCTGGTCCAGTTAGCCTCTTCCGTCGGCGTTAATTCTTAATAAAGGAAAGAGGGAAATTCCTCTTTCCTTGTAATCGTTAGGGGTTATCATGAAGCAGGAAAATAAAGAAAAGAAAGCGTGGAATGCAGGGGTTCGCTTTGCACTCGAAATGCACAATGACACCGTGCTCCATACTACAGCCAAGATCATCCACAGAGCTGTAGAGAAAGGGTTCAGCGATGAAGAGATTGCTACCTTCTTAGATACTTCGGTCGAGGACATCCAGGAAATCCACAATCGTTCTTGTGAGATTTTGGGCATTCATCGTTGGGATAATTAAGACCACAGAAAGCTCTAGCCCAAATGGGCTAGAGCTTTCCTTTATACGCTTTTGTTCTTTTTTACGGGGCTGACAATTACTTTGATAAAGGCGCGCTAATTAGCCGCCGATGTAATGTATTGGTCAAAAAGGGCATTGATTTTTGTTTCGGCCGGGATGATCAAGAAGTCCCAATCTTCCCCAAATTCCATCGGACTCGTCATGTTATTGGCCCGCATAACTGCGTAGTAATGCTCTTCCCGAGTCAGTTTAATTACATCGCGCAAAAAGGCAAAGAAACGGTATTGGTAACGGTTACGTTCCATGCCGGTTGGCGTGTACGTTTTGCCATTACCGTCATCTTGCAAATACGTAAGATGGTCTTCTATAGTGTTAATCCAGCCCTGAGAATAATAACGAGGATCCCCTGGGTTTCTCATCAAACTCACCAACGTAGGGCGAGCGTTTGCATCCGTGGTAGCCATGCCAAATCCTCCACATTCTTTCAGATATATATTACCTTATTGAAGGGTAATTCCTCTATATAAAGACCTTTATTTTAACGAAGGAGTTTTCTGCGATGCACGAAAAACGAGAACCAGTAAAGTTAAGTAACATCCCAGTTTTGACGAATGATTTACTCGGTACGGCAACGGCATTAGCAACATGGGCACCTTGTACATCGCCGTCTCGACTGGTTATGTTGGCTTCTCAAATTCAGCAAAAACTCATCACTGCGGGAATGAATCGGCAACGATTCTTTACCGGGCAGGAAAAAGAATACGGAGAATATACTTTCGGTGCTAACGTTGAATTCCCCTGCGAAGTCATTGCGGTTATTGACAAGTTCGAAACCGGCCGTGGCGGCGGGAGCTTCCGTTATAACCCAAAGAAAACATTGATCGTCTGGAACATTGATGCCAAGGAATACGATGCCATTGACTACGACGCGTATTGTTCTCATCACACAGCGTTTGGTTTTGAGTTTGTGCCGGTAAAAGAAAACCAGCGTAAGATGCAAGTAGGGGAAGTGATTCAGCGCAACACGCGTTTGAACCGTTCACCCGGACTGGCTCCAGAAGGCGATTATATTTGGGGTACGCGTACCGCTTCTGCGTTCTTAAGTCTGCACGCCGTAACGGAAGATGGGTTTTTGGTATCACGTGAGTGGTGTCAAGAAAACAAAACGACCGGCTATGGCGAAATGACCATCGCGATTCCGAAACGTAAATACGCCATCAATACCTACGGTGATGATAAGCGTTATCAACCTTTTCCTCTGCCGGGTGAAAGCATCCGTAAAGACGGTCTGGTTGCATCGTTACGTGAATATGATGATATCCTCGGGGCAGTTGAGATGTCCGATGACAGTATGCGTGAATACAACTATTACTTCGATGAGAAATATTTTATCGAGGCAGGGGTTGAAAATGCGCGGGTTGTTGACATCGACATCTGGGCGTCTGACGGGGACAAGGTTGATCAGTTGCCAGTCTTTACCAAAGAAGAGTTTGGTGAAACGGATACTGTAGGTCGTCTGTGGGCGGCGAAACTGAAATACCTGACCCAGTTGCAAAAAGCGTATCTGAATATCGAACGTGCGGCTGGGAAAGGGAACACGCCGAAGATGACGAAGAAACTGCATCGTTTAGTGACCGACGCCATGGTTATTTTGGGTGATCAGGAAGGTAAACGTAAATACCGTTTCAAACAAAACAGCATCCCTACCACGTATATCAAACTGACCTACATGTACGACATCGTTCCAACCGTTGGTTTTAAGTTGACCAACATGTACGGATTCAAAGGTGTTATCTGCATGGTGAAGCCACGCTCTGAAATGCCGCGCTGGCCCAATGGAAAAGTGGCTGACTTCGTGGGCGATGGCTTCTCTTCGATTAACCGTATGAACCCGAGTATCTTCTTCGAACAGTATTGTAATTTTCAATCTGAAGCTGTGGAGGATGAAGTCCGCGTTATCCTTGATAATGACCGTTCTAATAAAGGGTATATGGATGCGTTCGCATTATTGACTCGTCTGTATAAAGCCATTGTCCCGCTCTATCTGGAAAGAATTGAGGCACAGCACTGGAACATCGACCGAATTAAGCGACATGTTGATACCGTGTATAAAGATCACATCCATGCGTGGATGCCGTCTAATACACCGGGTTTGGGAATTCAGCAAATCGAGAACCTGCGACAAGAATTCCCTCCCCAGTTTGATCATGTTACCTGGATCAGCGATGAGGGCAAAGAAGTGACCAGTACTGACCCGGTTATCATCGGTGACATGTATTTGATGGTGCTGGAAAAGACCGGTCATGATTGGGGTGCAGTGGACGTGGCTAAACGCCAAGTGCATGGGGTGCCAACCAAGCCGTCTGGTAAAGATCGTTTCAACTTGCCGTATCGTAAAACACCGTATCGTTTCTTTGGTGAAGCGGAAGGTCGTAACTACGCGGGTAATATCGGGGGGGAGTGGGTTGCTGACATGTTGGATCGCGCGAATAACCCGAAAGCGCAGGAAGCCATCTGGTCTCAGGTAATTAGTTCAGAGCATCCAACCAATCTGGAAAAATCGATTGACCGTAAAAAAATCCCGCTGTGCGAAGGCATGCACATCAAATACATGAACAATGCCCTTTATTGTTCGGGTGCGCAGTTCGAATTCTTGGACACGGATTTCCTGTCTAACCAACAAGAGATTCAAGTACGCACCAAAATGAATCGCCGTATTGACCCGCTGTTGTTAGAGCTGGAAGAGAATGACGATGAGGCGGGTTATGTGGGTGAAGAAGTAGACCTGGCTGATGGAGATACCGCTGACTTTGATGATGAGGAAGAATAATGGAATTGTTGTTTGCTGAAGACATCTGTCACTGGACGGAAAAGGAAATCCAGGCAAAGATGTACGACAGGACGCCGTTCCGGTTGCAGTTTGAAGACGGGGAGATTATCTCCAACTGGCAGGAAACTATTCTGTCATGGTTCTTTTGGGAAGCGATACGAGATTATCCGTTAACGCCTGTCCTTGTCAAACACCACTTTAACGGTGATGACATGGCCATCGAAGGGAAGATTCAGAATCGGGTGCACAACTCGGTTCTGGCTGCTTATCCTGACGAAGACCGAGAGAACGTCGAAGCTGCTACCTACCGTGCCAAGAACATGCTGCATAACTTCTTCACCACCAAAGGTGAAGAGTTTGCCGCGACCATTGATGCGTTAGTCCTTCTGGAGATTTGGTCTCACCCTGAAATTAAACAAGCGGTGGCGGATTGCCCTGCCACCAAGAACGGCATTAACCAGATGTATGCGAAGATCACCAAGATCATCAATACATCGCCAGACCTGCGGTATAACTCATTGGCGAATGCCAGTCGAGCTGGCCTGATTAAAGTAGCACAGTTGCATCAGGTGTTAAGTTATCGCGGTTTCTGTTCTGAAGTTGACCAACGAATCTTCCCTAACATGGTTGCCGCCGGATTTGCCGAAGGCATTCACCGCCCAAGTTTCCTGGCGCAGGTTTCGCGCGATGCCTCCAAAGCATTGCAAGCGACCGACGACCCAGTGAAACAAACGGAATATTACAACCGTGAATTGCAGCTGTTCACCTTTGTCCTGAAAGGGGTGGAGATTGGCGACTGTGGTTCCGATGAAACCATTCCGTGGGAAGTGAAAGCCTCCGAGCTGGACGCTGTATTGCCAGGCAACTATTACGTGCTGCATACGGGGGAAGTCAGGGCCATCAAAACCTCTGACCGCCATCTGATTGGGCAAACCATTCAGTTGCGTAACGTGGCTTGTTGTTGGCACCCTGACGATGGGATGGTCTGTTCCACCTGTGTGGGTAAGATCGGGGAAAGGGTTCAAAAAGGCACCAACCTTGGCCATGCGGGTACGGTTACCCAAAACGAAAAGGTTTCGCAAGACGTTATCTCAACAAAGCACCTGTTGATTTCTGCGCTGAGCGAATGGTTCCAGATTGATCCGTTCTACGCGGCTTATCTAATCAATACCTCTGAGATTTCAGAGTTGATGCTTTCTCCTGAAGTGTGGAACCGCCACGTTGAGTTAGAGATCGATATGCGTTATCTTTCTCGTCTGGCAGACATCCATACCCGTGACAATTTCACCCACGCCGATCTTCAGCGTATCAGTCACGTGCAAGACATCACGATGATCATTCATCACGATGACGAAAAGGAAAAAGCCACAGAGATCGTGATTCCGGTCAGCCACGGTTCTTATCGCCCTTACTTCACGGAGGAGTTTATCCTCCACCTGAAGGATTATGGCTTTACGAACGAAGGCCGGAAAATCCGTGTCGACATGCGTAATTGGGACAGTTCAGAGAGTCTCTTGAAATTCCCTGAGCGACATGCTTCGACGCTGGAGATGATGGCGGAGCTGAAGAGTAACATCTTCATGTCCAGCCCTGATTCAAAAGCGAAACTGCGCATGGACTTGACCGACCCGGATATTCTGTCCTCGGCGATCAAAGACATCTGTGACATGACTAACCGTAAGTTCTCGGTAAACCTGTCCATCGTAAGTCTGGTGTTGTATGCGATGATGTCCCGCGATCCAAAGCATGGCGATTACCGTTTACCGAAGAAAGGAACCGGTCGACACTTCGATACTAAAGTGAATATCATGAACGGTCGTTCGTTGTCCCAGAAGGCTGCGTATGAGAAACAATTCACCATGGTGCAATCGCCGAAATCCTATCTGAATATCCTAAGGCCTAACCACCCGTTTGACCATCTTTTACTCGATGTGGATAAGGCACGTGCAGCATCGAAGAAAAAGTTTGACCTGTAAGTTAGCTCTACGATAATCCTTCGTAGAACGCACAGAGAAGGCACGGAAGCCTTTCCTGTGACTTATACTGGCGAAAAGACGATCGCTCTATAGAACGTCGAATAGGAAGGATTATGACCGACTTACGTGTTACTCGTTATTCACATTACTTTTCGGTGTTTGCATTTACCGTTAAAGGGAGGATAGCGCGCAGGGCTTTCTCCGAAAAGTTTATTGAGATGGCGCTAACAAAGAAGCGCGGTCGATTTATCAAGGAACAGAAACGTATCTTTGCACGGCGCGATGTTAATAAAGAAGAAGTCAGTTTTCACATCAACTGCTACGACAACTTTATTGAGTGCATGCGAGACAACGGGTGTCGGCCTGATGATTTGGAAATCATTGACGTGCCGATGTATGAGCCCGTGCGCTTCGAGTTCAAGACGGAGACTACGCCGTGGGAAAACCAAGTTCCTCTGATTGAGTTCTGTGCTCAAGACGGAATTCAGAAAGTCATCACGCTTCAACCAGGTGGTGGGAAAGCTCAGTCATTAAATGCACTTATCAGAACGCCTAACGGTTGGAAGAGAATGGGCGACATGACCGTTGGCGATAAAGTCATTGCTCACGACGGTACCGTCGCTCCAGTAACGGGAGTTTTCCCTCAAGGAGTAACTGAATCCTGGCGGGTTCATTTTTCCGATGGCCGCTCAACCGACGTTAACCCAGATCATCTCTGGTCTATTCGGATGCGGTCAAATGAGAACTCTCAGATCATTGACACCCGCGAGATTAAACGTCGCTTAGATCTGGATAACGATCGAAGTAAACGAATCTCTGTCCCGCTTTGTATTCCTGAAGAGGGCGTAGATAAGACCTTCCCTGTTGACCCGTATATTCTAGGTGTCATTTTGGGGGACGGTGCTATCACCGACCGTTCAGTTCAGATCTCTAAGCCTGATTTCCATGTCAGAAATAAAATCGCTTCTTTACTACCGAGCGATTTAAAAGTGTCTGAACTTGAATCTTCAGAGGGTTTAACTTTCTCAATCATTAACAACATGGAAAATGCTAAAGGGTCAGGTAAAACTAACTCGATGGTGTTGGCTATGCGGGAGATGGGATTGGCCGGTAAACGGTCATGGGAGAAATTTGTTCCTGCTGAATACCTTGAGGGATCAGCTAACCAGCGCAGGGAGTTGTTACGAGGTCTGTTAGATACCGATGGCACTGTTGATACAAAAACCACGGTGAGTTTCTCTAGTAGTTCAAGAGAACTTTCCGAAGCAGTGCAGTATTTGGTAAGGAGCTTAGGCGGGATTGCAACGATGTCACCACGAACTTCTTCTTACACCTACAAGGGTGAAAAGTTAGAGGGTCGTACGGATTATCGGTTGTTCATCCAAACGCCGACACCTACAGACCTATTCTCATTACCCCGTAAACTTAACCTTGCGTGTGGGACAAACCAATACCGTTTAAATCTGCGGTTACGGATTACTCACATTGAGGCGTTAGCGCCGGAAGAAACGCAGTGTATCATGATTGACCACCCCGAGCATCTTTACGTGACGGATGATTTTATCGTGACGCATAACACGTTAATCTCCCTACTGGCAGCCGCAGCGAACGGTACCCGTTTTGCGGTGATCACGTTGGGTGGTTATGAAGACCGTTGGGTACCTGAGTTCTATGAGAAACTTAACCTGAAGCCACACGAAGTTCGCTCTTGTTGCGGCTGCGTGAAACTCTATCGCTTACTGCGAGAAGTTCAGGCAACAGGAATTCCTGAAGTTAAAGCCATCTTTATCTCTACCGCGACCATTCGTGATTTTATCAAGAACTGGAACAGCGGTAAAGTATTTGGCAGCGGCTGCGAAGATATTCACCCGGAAACGCTCTGGGAGTTTCTGGGCGTTGGGTTACGTATTACGGATGAAGTGCACAAGGAATTCCACGGTAACTTCGTGGGTGACCTGTACGCACATATTCCTAAGACGATTTACCTGACGGCAACGTTGTTCCCTAATACCGACTT
>Ga0157284_10000176_pt1 | contig 10302 bp, 7 predicted proteins | sample NitcycUS059202B1_FD_108392 | JGI IMG/M metagenome (GOLD analysis project Ga0157284, IMG submission 108392) | Soil microbial communities from Arlington Agricultural Research Station in Wisconsin, USA - Nitrogen cycling UWRJ-S059-202B-1 | ecosystem: Environmental > Terrestrial > Soil >... | reverse complement strand
GAAAGAAGTGCGTGTGAAAAAACTCAGCACCGAAGCGCAGAAACTGGAAAAGCTGTTCAGCCGTGAAATCACTAAGAAAGAACAGGCTGATATGGGCACGCTGAAGAAAACCGTGCGCGGCATCGTGGTGGTTCACCCGATGACTGCCCTGGGCCGCGAAATGGGCCTGAAAGCGGTGACCGGTTTCGCGAAAAAAGAATTCTGATGAAACTTTTCCTCCCCCTTCGCAGGGGGAGGAGCAAAGAAAAACCCCGCCAGCTACACCCGATGTGTTTTACTTCCCAAACAATCTTCGTCCAAAATCCTCAATCTTGCGATTCACCAGTCGCATCTGCATGGTTTTACTCCAGCTCGCCGAAATCCCCGCCGCAGACATCAGACGCCGGTACTGTTCTTCATCAAATGGCATGTGAAACGCGATAGAAATGGCTTCGGCAACGGAGACTTCACTGTTGCGGGTCAGCAATTCCAGCGGGCGATCGCCACTGGTTTTGCCGGTGCCCACGACGCGATATAACCAGCCGCAGCGGCCACTTTGCTGTAACAGTGGTGAGAGGTTCTGGCAGTCGAGAAAATGGTTCAGCTTGTAGCAGGGCGCGCGCGGCTGCGTCACCTGAATCAGCGTTTCGCCCCAGCGGAAAATATCGCCGATAAACACGTTATCCTCTGTCATGCCGAGCGTTGAAAGGTTTTCGCCAAAAGCGGGCGGATGGAAACGATCTTCTTCTTCGGGAAACTGCTGGCGCAGCCAGGCGTAATGCTCGCGGGGAAAATGGCACAGCGCGCGGTCAGCGCCGCCGTGGTATGACTTCTCGGCCTGCTGATCGCCTTCCAGCCCGAAAGGCGTTACGGCGATGCCGCCATCGACCTGACGTTTGGCAATTGCACTGGGTGAAAAATCGGGATATTGCTCGATGGTACCGATGTACACGTCGGGATAATGCATAAGCTCTCCGCTGCTGAAATGTCACTCACACCAGCATAACCTGCATTCGGCAGCGGGAGTAGAAGGAATACCTGCGCATACGCGGGGCACGCAGGTTTACCCTCAGATCAGAACGTTTCCCAGTTTTCCTGACCGGTTTTGCTTTGCACCGGCGGTGCGAGAGTCGGGCGGCGCAGCGCGGACGATGCCGGGGTGTTAAGCATCTTACCGTTCTCGGCCAGACGGAATACCGATACCGCCTGCGTCAGCGTAGCTGCCTGATCTTCAAGCGAATCTGCGGCGGCAGAGGACTGCTCAACCAGCGCGGCATTTTGCTGGGTGGTGCTGTCCATTTCAACAATCGCCTGTGATATTTGCGCGATACCCCGGCTCTGCTCGTCAGACGCCGAGGCAATTTCACCCATAATATCGCGGACATGCGAAACAGATTTCACAATGTCCTGCATCGTGCGGCCGGTATTTTCCACCAGTCTGGCGCCGGTACTGACGCGTTCAACCGATTCGGCAATCAGCCCTTCAATCTCTTTTGCTGCCTGCGCACTGCGTTGCGCGAGTGTACGAACTTCAGAAGCCACCACGGAGAATCCGCGACCCTGTTCACCGGCACGTGCGGCTTCCACCGCAGCGTTGAGTGCCAGAATGTTGGTCTGGAAAGCGATACCGTTGATGACTGAGGTGATTTCAGCAATGCGCTTCGAGCTGCCGGAAATCTGCTGCATAGTATCCACCACTTCGCCGACCTGTTTGCCGCCAAGTGTTGCCGTGCCTGAGGCTTCACTGGCCAGTTTACTGGCGTGATGGGCGTTATCGGCATTTTGTTTCACCGTCGCGCTCAGCTCTTCCATGCTGGCGGCAGTTTCTTCTACCGCCGCGGCCTGCTGTTCGGTGCGTGAGGAAAGATCGGTGTTTCCGGCGGCGATTTCTGCTGCGGCGTGGGACACCTGCGAAACGCCGGAGCGGATTTCATAAATCATGGTGCTGAGATTCTGACTCATCGCGGCAACGGCGTTCATCAGCATCCCCAGCTCGTCACGGCGGGTTGTCGGATGCGCGGCGGTCAGATCACCCTGCGCAATAGCTTCGGCGGTTTTCAGTGTATCGCGCAGCGGTTGGGCAATCTGGCGGGTAATGCGCCAGGCAATGATAATCCCGGCCAGCATCACAATCAGGGTTATCACCATCATGATCATCTGAGCGTGGCTGATATCCAGGTGCGTATTATCCAGCTCATTTTTGAAGATTTTCGCGACCAGCGCATTCATTTCCGCAGCTTTTACTGACAACAACTGTGAGTTTTTCTGCTCTTCTTCATAGGCAGGCATATACGCCACAACGTGGCTTTTATAGGTAGCCAGTGCGCTCATCAGTGGTGCGAGAGTGGCCTGCTGATTCGGCAACAGCAGCGCATTCAGTTTTTTGGCATTCGCCTGCGTGTCATCAATCGACTGCAACAGCTTAGCTTCGGATTCTTTGTTAATGCTCAGCAACAGACCGCGCACGTTATAACGCACGCTGATGAGTTTCTGAATCACTTCGGCCAGAGAAAGACGAATGGACGGATCGGCGTCTTCCACGCGCAACTGATCCTGTAAACGCGTCACCACGGCTTCAGTTTCGGAAAGGTTCCAGCTCGCGCGAACGGCATCCTTCTTATCGACAGCCAGCTTAAAGGCGTCCTGAGCCTGCTGATATTCGTGGATTTTAACCGGCACCTGATTGAGTTCGGCCTGACTCGCGGCATCCCACTCCAGCTTGCCTTTTGACTGGGCAATCAGCTGAGAAAGTGCGTTGATTTTGTCCTGATTTTGTTTGAGATAAGCGGGATCGTAATTGAGCTGATACAGCGTACGGCTGAGACGGGCTTCGTTTAACAACGCGTTCATCTGGTTGCTGAAATCGACTTTTTCAGCGCGCTGGCCGATGTCGTTAAATTTGACCATCCCTGCCGCAGTGATGGTGACCGCGATCAGAAGGACCAGCCCGAAGCCCAGACCCAGTTTAGTGCCGACTTTGAGATTATTCATCCACTGCGAAAGACCTGTTCCGTTGCTCATGTTCATTCTCCGTCGAACATCCCTTTAAAATTAATAAGTGATTTTGTGACGCCTTTGTGAACAACCTATCGGTGGACTTAAGAGAAACTTTATAGGGAACGGCGCGTATTTTTGATTAATGCGAGCGGGATCGGATAAGGGCAGAGGGGATATGAATGTTTGGCATTTAAACAGTGATCGAACCCTGGAAAATCACTTCATAGAAAGTCTAAAAAAGGACATAAAAAAGGCGGGTCAGTGACCCGCCATTAGCGAAAACATCTTGCCCGTTAATAAGGGCGGTAAAGCGAAATTACTTCGCTTCAGCCAGACGTTTTGCTGCTTCGTCCCAGTTAACAACATCCCAGAAGGCTTTGATGTAATCAGGGCGTTTGTTCTGATATTTCAGGTAGTAAGCGTGTTCCCAGACGTCCAGACCCAGCAGCGGGTAACCGGATGCGCCGGAAACAGCTTCGCCCATCAGCGGGCTGTCCTGGTTAGCAGTAGAAACAACGGCCAGTTTGCCGTCTTTCAGCACCAGCCACGCCCAGCCTGAACCGAAACGAGTGGTCGCTGCTTTCTCGAAAGTTTCTTTGAAAGCGTCAACGCTGCCGAAATCGCGTTCGATAGCAGATTTCAGTTCGCCCTGCAGGGTGGTGCCGGTTTTCAGGCCTTTCCAGAACAGGCTGTGGTTAGCGTGACCACCTGCGTTGTTACGCAGTGCAACTTTCTTGTCCGCAGGCACTTTGTCCAGGTTTGCGATCAGCTCTTCAACAGGAAGTTTTGCCAGTTCTGGCAGGCTTTCCAGTGCAGCGTTCGCGTTGTTCACGTAAGCCTGGTGGTGTTTGGTGTGATGGATTTCCATCGTTTCTTTGTCGAAATGCGGTTCGAGTGCGTCGTATGCGTAAGGCAGTGATGGCAGTGAATAACTCATGTTCATCGTCTCCATAGTGTAGGGCGGCACCGTCATTGTGAGCACCGCGTAATCAGTGGGATCATTATAGTTAATTAAATGATATTGAAAATGATTATCTATGCTCCACACTTTATGCGGGTACTCGTAAGCGCCTGTTATACGGGGCTTAGAACCAGATAACCGCAAACAATCCTAAATTGTCTAAAGGCACGTGAAGCTTAGCGTGTTACCGCAGTCTTTGCGGATGGGTATACACCGTTGCCCGTCCCGGTTTGCTGAAACCGACCAGCGTCAGGTTGCATTTTTCGGCGACGTCTACCGCCAGCGTGGTGGCGGCGGAGACGGCAAACAGAATTTCGACGCCACACATCGCGGCTTTCTGCACCATTTCATAGCTGGCGCGGCTCGACACCAGCGCGGCACCGGATTTCCATTCACTTTGTTTTTCACGCAGGCCAAGCATTTTATCGAGTGCCACGTGACGTCCCACGTCCTCGCAGCCACCCAGTAATTCGCCCTGCGAGGTTATCCACGCGGCGGCATGCGTACAGCCGGTCAACTGACCGATTTCCTGTACGGATTTCAGCTGATTCAGCGCGTTATCCAGATTCGCCAGCTCAAAGGTTTGGGTAAATGGCAGCGGTGCGAGCGGACGGAACAAATCTCCCAGTTGCTCAATGCCGCAGACGCCGCAACCGGTGCGGCCTGCCATGGCGCGACGGCGCTCTTTCAGCCCGGCAAAACGGCGGCTCGATAATTCGATGTTAACTTCAATACCGTTACAGTTTGGTGTCACGTCCAGCCCGAAAATATCTGTAGCCGATTCAATAATTCCTTCCGACAGCGAGAATCCCAGCGCAAAGGCCCCGAGATCTTTCGGCGACGCCATCATCACCACATGTGAAATCCCGTTATAGACCAGCGCAACGGGCACTTCTTCTGCAATCCAGTCGTCTTCCAGTTCGCCAGGATGTGTGCGCTGCATCACCGGTTTTTGGCTGGCTCCGATGATCTGAGTCACTTTTTTATCATCTTTTTCGCCCAGTTCTTTTACTTGATGGACATCCATTGGCAATAACCTTATAAACATTCCGGCTACATAAGCCGTACAAACTGTCAGGACTTTGGGTCTTAATTTTACCGCTTCCGCATCTGCAACGGAAAGCGGCAATTTAAAAGCAATGTGTTAACAAATGATGGGAAGGAGTCTTTCATGCAAGTCAGCAGAAGACAATTATTCAAAATATGTGCGGGCGGTATGGCCGGCACTACCGCGGCATTATTGGGGTTTGCCCCGACAATAGCGCTGGCGGAAACCCGCCAATATAAGCTGCTTCGCTCACGTGAAACCCGCAACAACTGTACTTATTGCTCAGTGGGTTGCGGCATGCTGATTTACAGCCAGGGCGATGGCGCGAAAAACGTCACTGAAAATATCTTTCACGTAGAGGGTGACGCCGATCACCCGGTCAGTCGTGGCTCATTGTGCCCGAAAGGCGCCGGCGTGCTGGATTACATCCACAGCGAAGGCCGTCTGAGATATCCGGAGTATCGTGCTCCCGGCTCCGATAAATGGCAGCGCATCTCCTGGGATGAGGCGATTTCCCGTATCGCCCGCCTGATGAAAGATGACCGCGACGCCAACTTCGTCGAGAAAAATGAAAACAACGTTACGGTTAACCGCTGGCTGACCACCGGCATGTTGTGTTCGTCCGCGGCCAGCAACGAAACCGGCCTGCTGGACCAGAAATTCACCCGCGCGCTGGGGATGGTCGCCATCGACTGTCAGGCCCGTCTTTGTCATGGCCCGACCGTCGCGGCATTAGCGCCGAGCTTTGGTCGTGGCGCGATGACCAACAACTGGGTTGATATCAAGAACGCCAACGTCATTTTAATTATGGGCGGAAACGCGGCAGAAGCGCATCCGGTCGGATTCAAATGGGTGATAGAGGCGAAAACCAAAAATAACGCCAAAGTTATCGTCGTCGATCCGCGCTTTAACCGCAGCGCCGCTGTAGCCGACATCTATGCGCCAATCCGCGCCGGTTCAGACACCGCCTTCCTTCTTGGCATGATCAACTACCTGATTACGCATAATAAAATTCAGACCGAATACGTCAGGGAATACACCAACGCCAGCCTGCTGGTGCGGGATGATTATGCCTTCAGCGATGGCCTGTTCAGCGGCTTCGATGCGACTAAAAAATCCTACAACAAAGACAGCTGGCACTATCAGCTGGATGAAAAAGGCCTGGCGAAACAGGACAAAACCTTGCAGGACCCGCGCTGTGTCTGGAATCTGCTGAAAGAGCACGTTTCCCGTTACACGCCGGAACTGGTGGAGCGTCTGTGCGGCACCTCGAAAGAAGATTTCCTGCTGATCAGCTCCATTCTGGCAGAAACCTGCGCGCGCGATAAAACATCGACCATTTTGTACGCTCTGGGCTGGACACATCATACCGGCGGCGCGCAAATCATCCGTTGTGCGGCGATGATCCAGCTGTTGCTGGGCAATATCGGCATGCCCGGCGGCGGCGTGAATGCGCTGCGCGGCCACTCCAATATTCAGGGTTATACCGATCTTGGTTTGCTGTCGCTGAATCTGCCGGGCTATATGCCTTTGCCGTCAGAAAAACAGACCAACCTGACCGATTATCTGCAACAGATTACGCCGACACCGCTGGTGGACGGGCAGGTCAATTTCTGGAAAAACACGCCGAATTTCTTCGTCAGTATGATGAAAAGCTTCTGGGGCGATCATGCCACGGCGGAGAACGACTGGGGCTTTGACTGGCTGCCGAAATGGGACAAAAGCTACGACGTGCTGCAACAGGCTGAGCTGATGACCGAAGGCAAACTGAACGGTTATATCGTTCAGGGCTTCAACCCGCTGGCGGCATTCCCGGATAAAAACAAATCCTCGCGCGCGCTCTCAAAACTGAAATACATGGTGGTGATTGACCCGCTGGTGACCGAGTCCTCGAACTTCTGGCAGAACCACGGCGCGATGAACGACGTGCAGACCGCCGATATTCAGACTGAAGTGTTCCGTCTGCCGTCTTCCTGTTTTGCGGAAGAAAACGGTTCGATTGTGAATTCCGGCCGCTGGCTGCAATGGCACTTCCAGGCGTCTGAGCCACCGGGTGAAGCGTTGCACGACGGCAAAATTATCGCGCGTCTGTTTATGAAACTGCGCGAGCTGTATCAGAAAGAAGGCGGTGCCAATCCGCTGCCGGTGATGAATATGGCGTGGGATTATCAGGATCCGCTCGACCCGCTGCCGGAAGAAATCGCCCGCGAAGCCAACGGCAAAGCGCTGGCCGATATCCATGACGATCAGGGCAATTTGCTGGCAAAAAAAGGTCAGCAGATTTCGACCTTTGCCCATCTGAAAAACGACGGCAGCACCGCCAGTTTCTGCTGGATTTACGCCGGTAGCTGGACAGAAGCCGGTAACCAGATGGCGCGCCGCGATAACGCCGATCCATCGGGGCTGGGCTGCACGTCCGGCTGGGCATGGTGCTGGCCGCTCAACCGCCGCATTCTGTATAACCGCGCCTCCGTTGACCCGCAGGGTAAACCGTGGGATCCAAAACGCGAAATCATCCGCTGGGATGGCGCGAAATGGACCGGTTTTGACGTGCCGGATTACAGCGCGGCGCCGCCGGGCACCGGCGTGGGTCCGTTTATCATGCAGCAGGAAGGCGTCGGGCGTTTATTTGCCACCGACAAAATGGCCGACGGCCCGTTCCCGGAGCATTACGAGCCGATTGAATCGCCGATTGGCACTAACCCGCTGCATCCGGCTGTGATTTCCAATCCGGTCGCACGTATTTTTGCCAGCGATTTACCGAATATGGGCACTGCCAAAGACTTCCCGTATGTGGCGACCACCTATTCGATCACCGAATTGTTCCGCCACTGGACCAAACACGCGTTGCTGAATGCCATCGCGCAGCCTGAACAGTTTATCGAAATCGGCGAAGGTCTGGCCGCCTCGAAGGGCATTGCGCAGGGCGATGAGGTGAAAGTTTCCTCGAAGCGCGGATTCATTGTGGCGAAAGCCGTGGTGACCAAACGCATCCGGCCGCTGACCATCGACGGCAAGCACGTCGATACCATTGGCATCCCGTGCCACTGGGGCTTTGAAGGCGCGACGCGTAAGGGCTATTTAGCCAACACGCTGACGCCGTCAGTCGGCGACGCTAACTCGCAAACGCCGGAGTTCAAGGCGTTCCTGGTTAACGTGGAAAAGGTCTAACGGAGGCGAATTATGGCAATGCAATCACAGGACATACTTCGTAAGTCCGCAACTAACGGGTTCACGCCTGCACCGCGTGCCCGTGACCATCAGCAGGAAGTGGCGAAACTCATCGACGTCACCACCTGCATCGGCTGTAAAGGCTGTCAGGTCGCCTGTTCCGAATGGAACGACCTGCGCGATGAAGTGGGTATCAATACCGGCGTGTACGACAACCCGATGGATCTCAGTGCGAAATCCTGGACGGTGATGCGTTTCTCGGAAGTGGAACAAAACGGCAAGCTGGAATGGCTGATCCGCAAGGACGGCTGCATGCACTGCGCCGATCCGGGCTGCCTGAAAGCCTGTCCGGCAGAAGGTGCGATTTTGCAGTACGCCAACGGCATTGTCGATTTCCAGTCAGAACATTGCATCGGCTGCGGTTACTGCATCGCCGGTTGTCCGTTCAACGTTCCGCGCATCAACAAACAAGATAACCGTGCCTACAAATGCACGCTGTGCGTTGACCGCGTGAGCGTCGGGCAGGAACCGGCCTGCGTGAAAACCTGCCCGACCGGCGCGATTCATTTCGGCACCAAAACCGCGATGCAGGATTTAGCCGCAGAACGCGTCAGCGAGCTGAAAGGTCGCGGGTTTGAGTACGCGGGTTTGTACGATCCGCAGGGCGTCGGCGGTACGCACGTGATGTACGTGCTGCATCACGCCGACAACCCGCAGCTGTATCACGGCCTGCCGAAAGATCCGGCGATCAGTCCGGCAGTCACATTATGGAAAGGTGTCTGGAAACCGCTGGCTGCAGTCGGCTTCGCGGTGACCTTCGCGGCGGCGGCCTTCCACTTCCTTGGCGTGGGCCCGAATTATGTCAAAGAGGAAGAGCATGCAGAAGAAGGCGAAAAACATGACGATGAGGAGAAACGGCCATGAAAAAAGAGAAGTTAATCCAGCGCTATAGCCTGGTGGAACGCCTCAATCACTGGATCGTGGCGTTTTGTTTTGTGACGCTGGCGCTCAGCGGCATTGGCTTTTTCTTCCCGTCGTTTAACTGGCTGATGAACGTTTACGGCACGCCGCAACTGGCGCGAATCCTGCATCCATTCTTCGGCGTGGTGATGTTCGTCTCTTTTCTCGGCATGTTCTTCCGTTACTGGAAGCACAACCTGCCGGAAAAAGACGACATCGTGTGGGCGAAGAATATTGGCAAAGTGCTGACCAACCATGAAGTCGGCGACACCGGACGCTATAACTTCGGCCAGAAATGTGTGTTCTGGGCGGCGATCAGCTGTCTGGTGCTGCTGATGGCCAGCGGCGTGATTATCTGGCGTCCGTGGTTTGCAGATTACTTCCCCATCCCGCTGATCCGTCTGGCGTTGCTGGTGCATTCGCTGGCCGGAATCGGACTGATTCTGGTGATCATCATGCACGTCTACGCGGCGACCTGGGCGAAAGGTTCGATTGACGCGATGACCGGCGGCAAAGTGCCGGTGTCATGGGCGAAGTATCATCATCCGCGCTGGTATCGTCAGGTGCGTGATGAAGAGAAGAAAAAAGAACAAGACGAGAGGAAAGCCGGATGAGCATCCAGATTGTTCCACAGGACGAACTGGCAGACGGTAAAAACGCGGCGGGAAACATCCCGCCGGTGCTGTTCGCCAACCTGAAAACGCTCTATCAGCGCCGTGCCGATCGTTTGCGCGCACTGGCAGAAAACAGCCCGCTCGACGGGTATCTCAATTTTGCTGCGGCGATATGCGATGCCCAGCAGCGCGTGCTGAAAGATTTTCCGCTCAGTATCGATCTGAGCGAAGAATTAGAGAAAGCCGCCGGTAAACCCCCGCTCGATTGCAGTCTGTTTCCGCGCACGCCGCACTGGCTGACTCTGCTGGATGCATTGATTGCTGTTCTGAAACCGGACGCTTCTGAGCCGGTGCGTGCGGTGCTGGAGCGCCTTGAACACTCCCCGAATCTTCAGCGCGAAATGATGGCGACAGAGCTGCTTTGCCAGGATTTCAAACACGTTCCGGCTGACAAAGCCCCGTTTATCTGGGCGGCGCTGTCCCTTTACTGGGCGCAGATGGCGGCGCAACTGCGTGGCGTCGGACGTGCGCATTACGGTGAAAATCGCCAGTTCTGCCCGGTCTGCGGCAGT
>Ga0157284_10000175_pt1 | contig 10304 bp, 8 predicted proteins | sample NitcycUS059202B1_FD_108392 | JGI IMG/M metagenome (GOLD analysis project Ga0157284, IMG submission 108392) | Soil microbial communities from Arlington Agricultural Research Station in Wisconsin, USA - Nitrogen cycling UWRJ-S059-202B-1 | ecosystem: Environmental > Terrestrial > Soil >... | reverse complement strand
GACTGGTTATTTGTAGAAGATCACGCCAGAGCCCTTTATGAGGTTGTTACGAAAGGTGTTATTGGCGAGACGTATAATATTGGCGGGCATAATGAGCGTAAAAATATTGATGTTGTGAAGACAATTTGCTCAATTTTGGATCAATTAGTGTCTGACAAACCAGCGGGACTTACGCATTTTAATGAATTGATCACCTTCGTTAAAGATCGCCCTGGTCATGATATGCGTTATGCCATCGACGCGAGCAAAATTGAACGTGAACTTGGATGGACACCTGTTGAGACTTTTGAAAGCGGAATTTTGAAAACAGTAAAATGGTATCTTGAAAATGAAACCTGGTGGAAACGTGTTCAGGATGGGTCTTATGCAGGTGAGCGTTTAGGTTTGAAAGACTAAATAGAAGAGGTCTTAGTAAATGAAAGGTATTGTTCTGGCAGGCGGTTCTGGTACAAGGCTGCATCCGATAACGCTCGGAGTTTCTAAACAGTTATTGCCTGTTTATGATAAGCCAATGATTTATTATCCACTATCAGTGCTTATGTTGGCGGGCATTGATGATATTTTGCTCATTTCCACCCCGGAAGATTTGCCTTCGTTCAAGCGATTGCTGGGCGATGGTTCTCAGTTCGGCATCAAAATACAATATGCAGAGCAGCCATCTCCGGACGGTTTGGCGCAAGCATTCATTATTGGTGAAGATTTCATTAATGGTGAACGGTGTGCGTTGGTTCTGGGTGACAACATCTATTTTGGTCAGGGCTTTGGTAAGAAGTTAGAAGATGTTGCTTCAAGAGAAACAGGTGCGACAGTTTTTGGCTATCAGGTATTGGACCCAGAGCGTTTTGGTGTAGTTCAATTTGATAATGAATTCAATGCATTATCCATAGAAGAAAAGCCAGCCAAGCCTAAATCACAATGGGCGGTAACTGGGCTTTATTTTTATGACAACGATATTGTTGAAATGGCCAAACAGGTCAAGCCATCAGAACGTGGTGAGTTAGAAATTACCACATTGAATGAGATGTACCTGAAAAAGGGTAAGCTCAAGGTTGAATTACTTGGCCGCGGTTTTGCCTGGCTGGACACCGGAACTCACGATAGCCTGATCGAAGCTTCTCAATTTATTCATACAATTGAAAAACGGCAAGGACTTAAAGTTGCATGTCTTGAAGAAATTGCATACCGGAAAGGTTGGATTACTCGAGAGCAACTTGAGGCACAAGCAAAATCCATGAGTAAAACACCTTATGGACAGTATCTTACTAATCTCCTAATTGAAGACTGAGTAACACAAACTTAATTATTAAGGAGTTATTCTAAACTAAGAGTAACTCCTGGCTACCCGTTCGAAGTAAGACGATCATGGTCACAATGAAATTTAAGTTGACATAGTGTTTTGGTTAGAATCCTGTGTTTGTGTAGCCTCGCATAAACTTCAATATTTACATAAGAGAAAGTAACCAAATAACTTTTATGTAAATACTGAAAAATAATGACGTTCAGTGCATTGGTAGCTGTAGAGCCAAGGGCGGTAGCGTGTGTAGAAGATATAAGGTGAAAATTATTCCTTGAGACTGGCAAATTGACTAAATCACTATCAAATATCGTGACTTAGTTCGTGAATGAAACTTACTTTATTAATGGTTTGTCAAAATTCCGAATTTTACTGGTTGAGTAATTTAATTTCAAATGAGCAATATATGAAAACAATTTTAATTGTAGGTGGCTCAGGATTTATAGGCACCAATTTGAGCGAATATTTCTGCGAGAGAGGGATTAAGGTTATTAATTTTAGCCGTTCACCATCCCATGTTCACCATGAGAATCTTATTGACATTTGTGGTGACTGTAAAAATACAACTATATTAAATGAAATATTTGCAAATTATAAGATAGATATTGTATTACATTCATTAACAAGCTTTACCGCAATGGATGAGGTTGGTTCCTCTCAGGAAGTATTAGCAACGAACCTATCTGCGTTCATTGATCTCATTGGTATTATGAAAAACCATGGCGTAAAAAAACTTGTTTATATATCTTCTGGCGGTTCTATCTACGGCATGGCAGATGCTCCGATAAAAGAGACGCACATTATATCTCCAGTGAGTTTTTATGGATGGATGAAAGAATCTTGTGAACATTATTTAGAATTTGCTTCAAGATTAGATTCCGAGTTTAATTTCCTCATTTTACGTCCAGCGAATGTTTATGGAAAATATCAAAAAATTGAGCGAATCATTGGTGTTGCCTTAAGAAATGCAATTATTGGTAAATCAATGGATATTTATGGAGATGTAACTACTTGTAAGGATTATATTCACATAGATGACTTTTGTGAAATTGTCGAAAAATTGATGCAATCTCAAAAGTGGAATGAAATTTATAACGTCGGTTCAGGGGTTGGAACAAGTATTGAAGATATTCTCAAGTATGCTCAAATAATTGCAAATAATAAAATTGAGATAAATTACCACGAGAGAAAATCGGGTGACGTGCCATATAATATTCTAGATATTGGTAAGCTGAAAGAGACTATCAATAAATCTAATTTCGTTTCTGTTGAATCTGGCATGCACGATATGTATAAATATGTCTTATCAATAACAAATAGAGAAAGTTATTAATTTCTTGCGATTAAGATAACAAATATATACGGATTTCACTGTCAACAAAACTGAGTCATTGCTAGTGAAATACTTATCCACAAGAATTCATTAATAAGAGAAGTGTATGAAGTACAGTTTAGGTTATTTATTTGATTTGGCTACTGTAATCACTGAAAAAGAGCTTAAGGTTAGATACAAAAGTAGTTTTTTTGGTTATCTATGGTCGATTGCTAACCCTCTGCTGTTCGCCATGATTTACTATTTTATTTTCAAATTAATAATGAGAGTACAAATACCAAATTATACGGTGTTTATCATTACAGGGCTTTTCCCTTGGCAATGGTTTGCAAGTTCTACTTCGAATTCTTTATTTTCGTTTTTAGCTAATGCGCAAATTATAAAAAAGACAGTTTTCCCCCGCTCTGTAATACCAATGAGCAACGTATTGATGGAGTGTTTGCATTTTATTTGCACTATTCCAGTAATTATAATTTTTCTTTATGTCTACGACATGCGACCATCTTGGGATTGGATTTGGGGAATTCCATTAATCGGCTTTGCACAAATCATTCTAATGTTAGGGGTAGCGCTTACTTTATCTACACTTAATTTATTCTTCCGCGATCTCGAACGTTTTATAACTCTCGGTATTATGTTGCTATTTTATTGTACACCAATTCTGTATTCCTCCGACATGATACCTCAGGATTATCGTTGGCTCATTGATTATAACCCTCTGGCTAATATGATCATAAGTTGGCGTGATTTATTTATGAACAATACAGTCAATTATACTGACATAGCTACTTTGTACGGATATGGGATAGTGATGCTCATCATCGGTAGTAGTATTTTCAATAAATTAAAATATCGCTTTGCAGAGATTCTATAATGAGTGTTGTTATTGAGTTTAAAAATGTAACAAAAAGATATCCCCTTTATCACCATATTGGCTCAGGAATAAAAGAATTAATCTTCAATCCTCGCAGAGCGTTAAGTCTGCTGAGTGGCAGAAGTTATCTGGCAATTGAAGATATTAATTTTATTATTGAAAAGGGTGAATCTGTTGCCTTGATTGGCCGCAATGGTGCGGGTAAAAGCACTTCACTAGGGCTTGTCGCTGGAGTAATGAAACCTTCTTCCGGAACAGTTAGTGTTACGGGGAGAGTGGCATCAATGCTTGAATTAGGTGGCGGGTTTCATCCTGAATTGACTGGCCGTGAAAATATTCGTTTGAATGCCACACTGCTAGGATTGCGTAGAAAAGAACTCAAACAACGAATGGATAAAATAATCGAATTCTCTGAGTTAGGGGATTTCATCGATGAACCGATTCGTGTCTATTCGAGTGGTATGTTAGCAAAATTGGGTTTTTCGGTCATCACGCAAGTTGATCCCGACATACTTATAATTGACGAGGTTCTTGCAGTTGGTGATATATCATTTCAAAGAAAATGTCTTGCGACTATTAACGATTTTAAAGCAAAAGGTGTAACCATTCTTTTTGTTAGCCATAACTTGGCTGATGTTTCTAACGTATGTGATCGTGTTATATGGATTGAAGATCACAAGCTTAGACAAATGGGTAAATCTGCTGATGTCATTGCTGCTTATAAAGAAGCAATGGCGTGAATTGAAAATTATATTATAGTGATGGAATGAAGGATGAAAACTGTATCTATTTATACTTGTCATCATAAACCGAGTGCATTTCTCGATTCTTCGGTGATTAAGCCAATACATGTTGGGAAAGCAAATTCACTTAATGTCATTTGCTGCGACGGTGATGATACTGGCGATAACATATCTTATAAAAATCCATTCTACTGCGAGCTTACAGCACATTATTGGGTATGGAAAAATGCAATACCTACAGATTATGTAGGTTTTATGCATTATCGGAGACATTTTAATTTTTCCGACGATCAACATAAACCAGAAGATAATTGGGGTATGGTTAATTGCGATGAAATTAATCAGGAATACCAAGAAGAATTTGGCTTGAATGAGAAGCAGATATTAAAATTATTAGAAAATGTGGATCTGATCGTCCCTTGTAAATGGTCAGTTAAGTCAGCTGGCAGTAAAAATAATTATCACCATTACAAAGTGTCAGATCACTTACATATTAAAGATTATCAGTCAGCAATTGATGTTCTTTTAAGGAAGCATCCTGAGTATTATTCAGCTGTTAAAACCTTTAATGCAGCTGTAGATGGCTATTACACAAACATGTATGTAATGAATAAGCCATTATTCGACGAATATTCAACTTGGCTTTTTGGCATACTTGAAGAACTTGAAGAAGAAATTGCATTCGAAAATTATTCTGCTCAAGAGAAAAGAGTTATCGGACATATATCTGAACGTTTGTTCAATATATTCATCATTTTCAAATTGGCTAGCCAAAATTTACGCATCAAAGAAGTACAACGAACATTCATAAAAAATGAAACTTTCAATGGTAAGCTGGGGCCTCATTTCACTGAGAGAAATGTTCCAATTGTGATTTGTTCAGACGATAACTATGCAATGAGTCTTGGTGCACTTGTTAATTCTATCGTCAAGAACGCAAGCACAAATCACAATTACGATATAGTCGTGCTAGATAATGGGCTAAGTCAGCGCAACAAGGAACGTGTTAAAAATTTGGTAGCGAATACTACCAATATGAACGTGCGTTATTTTGATATAAATGCATTCAAAGAAATAAAAGACGCTTACATCAGGCCTCCTTTTACCGCTGCTACATATTCCAGACTGTTCATTCCAAAGTTATTTAGAGATTTCTCAAAAGTTCTTTTCATCGATACAGATACGGTTGTTGAGAGTGATCTTGCGGAACTCATTGAGACGCCACTGGGCAATAATCTGGTTGCTGCAGTACAAGACATCGTCATGGAAGGTTTTGTTAAATTTGGTAATGTTGCTCAGTCTGATGCAGGTGTTCAAACTGCTGAGGAATACCTCAAAACCAGGCTAGAGATGGCGAACACGGATAATTATTTCCAGGGAGGTATAATTGTCTTTAATATTGCACAGATGAATGAAGAAAACATTTTCGAAAAATTAATGACTGCGTTGAAAGGACAAAGTTATTGGTTCCTTGACCAGGATATAATGAATAAAGTTTTCTACAACCGTGTTCATTTCTTGCCGCTTGATTGGAATGTGTATCATGGAAATGGGCATACAGATGTTTTCTATCCAAATCTGAAATTTTCCACATACATGAGATTTCTTAACGCCAGACAAAATCCTAAAATGATTCACTTTGCGGGTGAAAATAAACCGTGGAATACTGATAAAGTCGATTTCTATGACAATTTTATAAAAAATATTCAAGGTACCCCTTGGGAAAGAGAAGTTTATGGTCGTTTGATGGGGGCTCATACATCCGTCCCGTCTACTGAAGTCTCCCTACAACCTATTTTATTCCGTACGAAAATTAAAAATAGATTAATGCCACATGTAAATCGTTTTGCACCAAGAGGTTCAAAGCGTAGAACTGTGATTGCTAAGTGTTATTATAAATTCCGACGTGTCGTCTTAGGTTAATAAGGTATAAATCATGAGTAAAAAAAATATTCTCATCGTAGGCGCAGGTTTCTCTGGTGTTGTTATCGGACGACAGCTTGCTGAGCAAGGTCATTTAGTTAGAATTATTGATAAAAGACCTCATATTGCAGGAAATTGCTATGATGCGCGCGATGAAAAGACTCAGGTCATGGTGCATACCTACGGACCTCATATCTTCCATACCGATAACCAGGAAGTATGGAATTTTATCCAAAAATATTCTCAGATGATGCCGTATGTAAATCGAGTAAAAGCGACTTATAACGGAAAGGTTTTTTCGTTGCCTATAAATCTGCATACCATAAATCAATTTTTCGAAAAGACTTGTTCTCCCGACGAAGCTCGTGAATTGATTCGAGATAAAGGTGACAGCTCAATAACTGATCCCAAGACTTTTGAGGAACAGGCATTAAAATTCGTTGGCAAAGAATTGTATGAAGCCTTTTTCAAAGGGTACACGATTAAACAATGGGGAATGTCACCGGCAGAATTGCCGGCTTCAATACTGAAGAGATTACCAATCCGTTTTAATTATGATGATAATTATTTCAACCATAAGTTTCAAGGTATGCCAAAAGATGGATACACTGAAATGGTCAAAAAAATATCTGAACATCCCAATATTAAAGTAGAATTAGCAACTGAGTTTGATTTAAGTGAAAGAAATGCTTATGACCATGTTTTTTACAGTGGTCCTCTTGACGCCTTTTATCAGTACCAGTTTGGCCGTTTAGGTTATCGTACATTAGATTTTGAGAAATTTACTTTTACGGGTGATTACCAGGGATGTGCAGTAATGAACTACTGTGAACAAAATGTACCTTACACCCGCATAACAGAGCACAAATATTTCTCACCATGGGAATCACATGAAGGATCTGTTTGTTATAAAGAATATAGTCGTAGTTGCGAACCGGAAGATATTCCTTATTATCCAATCCGTCAGGTTGGAGAAATGGCATTACTTGATAAATACTTAACTCTCGCGAAAGCTGAAAAGAACATCACGTTTGTTGGTCGGTTAGGGACTTATCGATATCTCGATATGGATGTTACGATTGCTGAAGCGCTTAAAACGGCGGAAATATATCTCCAAAGTGTCGATGGAGCTGAGACGATGCCTGTTTTCACGGTCGATGTTAGATGAATACAACAGCATTAATTGTCACCTTTAATCGGCTCGATAAGTTAAAAAAATGTTGGTTATCGACTTCGATGTTGCCTTTCGACAATATTGTTGTTGTAAATAATTGTTCCACAGATGACACTGCCACGTGGCTTGAGAGTATTGAAGATTCACGTTTGACCGTTCTGTCCTTGACTGAAAACACCGGCGGCGCCGGTGGTTTTAGAAAAGGGGCTGAATATATTACTTCACAAATCAATACTGACTGGATATTCATCTATGATGATGATGCATATCCAGCCCCTGATTTGCTAAAGAGCTTCCGTGAGATAACTCTTGATGGAATTTCTGCTTTAAGTTGCCGTGTGATAGACACTCATGGCATTGACTGCAAAATGAATAAACCATTTCTTAAATTGCCACAAACCTTGCGGGATAATGTTAAGTATTTCACAGACTCACAGGAATTTATCCCAGGTAATGAGAAAATTGAATCCTGTGTGACTCTTTCATTTGTTGGAACGATCATTCGCCAAGATGTCATGCGCACATCAGCACATTATATACATGATGATTTGTTCTTATATTATGATGATGTTTATTTCTCCCATCATCTTATTTTGAATGGTCATAAATTTATCTATGTTCCTCAGTTACAATTTATCCATGATATTAGTATTACTGGAAATTCCATAACGCCTGTTTGGAAAGTTTATTATCTTGTTCGAAATCTGATACTAGCTAAAAAATACTTCCAATCCAATGGTCCATATTCATGTATTGGAACTATTTTACGCATTGTAAAAGCATTTTCTAATGTTTTAAATCAGGATAATAAGTTTAGTTATATTAAATATATCATAAGAGGCGTTATTGATGGAGTTTTCTCCAAGTCAGGCAAACGCCATTGATGGTAAATAAGTGATGAGAAAAATATGTTATTTCATAAATACTGATTGGTATTTCGATTTACATTGGATTGAAAGAGCAGAGCGTGCGCAGCAAGCGGGTTACCAAATTCATATTATAAGTAACTTTGTTGATCAATTGTTAGTAACGAAGTTTAATAATCTGGGTTTCGTTTGTCATAATTCATCAATTTCTGCCCAGTCTGTAAATCCATTCAAGTTTGCTAGTGAGTTAATAAGTATCACTAGGTTGATCAAATCAATTGATGCTGATGTTTTACATTGTATTACGATTAAGCCAGGGCTGATTGGCGGATTATATGCAAAGATATTTTCAAAGAGTATCATTATTAGCTTTGTAGGTTTAGGTCGTGTGTTTACAAAGAAGACCTTTAAGTTTTCTCTGATTAAGCGATTTGTAAAACCACTTTATAATTTCATATTTTCTAATAAAAATTGTTTAGTGACATTCGAACATCAAAGTGACAGGTCATGCATTTTAAATTTCTCCAAAATTAATAAGGATAGAACAGTAGTTATAGATGGTGCAGGAATAAATATTAATGAATTCCCTTATTCTAAAGAACCTTCAAGAGAAACTCCATTTGTCTTATTCGCGAGTCGGTTGTTGTGGAGTAAGGGACTTGCTGACTTGATCATCGTAAAGAAACGCCTGGCATCGGAAGGTGTTATGTTTACTTTAAACGTTGCAGGTATACCAACACCAGATGATCCCGATTCAATCCCTCTCAGTTTTCTTGAAAAGGCTCACAAGAATGGGGAAATAAACTGGCTTGGTAAATGCGATGATATGAAAGGTTTAATCAAAGACTCTAATATCGTTGCACTTCCTTCCATGTATCCTGAAGGAATACCCAGAATTCTCCTCGAGGCGTGTTCTGTGGGGCGAGCTATAATTTCGTATGATGTTGGGGGTTGCAGTAGTCTTATTGAAAACAATAAGAATGGACTTATCATCGATAAAGGAAACGTCGATGCATTAGCTGAGAGTTTAAAAAAATTACTATTAAGCAAAGATGCTAGAGCTATAATGGGTCAAAATGGAAGAAAGCTAATAGAAGAAAAGTTTTGCTCAAAAATAATCACAAAAGAAACTATTAAACTTTATGATTATTTATCAAATAAAGAATGAGTAATGTCCATAAGGATCTCAATATGAGTTTTTTTGGTTTTTTTTCCAAAAATGAAAAAAAAGAAATTGTTGAACCTCTGCAAACAACCACTTCTATTCCTACACCTTCTCCCCAAAAAACCTTCTACCTTATTTCTGCTTCCGGGATGCCAAACTATGGTGATGATATGCTCACCAGAGGATGGATTAATCACATCAAAAGAGTATATCCGAATGCAATAATTTATCTTGATGCTGTGGATCCCTTAGTTGCTTCAAATCTTTATGATGATGTTAAGTGTGTTAATTTTCTCTGGCAACTCGCTCAGGCATTAGGCGAGAATGGTAGTATCGAAGATAAATTTTCTGATGAGTATCTACTCCCTCTTCGCGAACGATTGATGAGTAATATATTTGAAGATACTGACAGTATTCATTTGCTGGGAGGCGGTTATATAAATGAACTATGGGCAGCTAATCTTCGATTGATCGAACTTGTTTCGTACTTCGGTAAAAAACACAATGTGCTGACTTATGCAACAGGGCTTGGCTTGCAACCTTTGTCAGAGGAGAAAGCCTTACAAATTTCAAAATTCATCGAAAGCTATTTTTGTTTTGATGTCCGTGATTATGCTAGCTATCAAGTTTTAGAGAAATTTCTTCCAGGTGAAATATCCTTCATTGGTGATGACTATTTTTGTTTTCCATTTTCTGAAGTTGTCACTTTAGTCGAAAAAGAAACGCCAGTACTCCGGTTATGCCTTCATAATGAATTATCAGAGGGTGATGAAAATGAGGAAATCTTCATAAATCAAGTTGAACTAGCAATTAGCGCTTTCATTCAAAAATTCCCTGGCTCATTAATACGCTTTTATGAATTTAGGCCGGGTTCTGATGGATATTTTTATAAGAGGCTTAAGCAAAAATTCCCGGTGATTGAAATGGTTTTC
>Ga0157284_10000174_pt1 | contig 10305 bp, 11 predicted proteins | sample NitcycUS059202B1_FD_108392 | JGI IMG/M metagenome (GOLD analysis project Ga0157284, IMG submission 108392) | Soil microbial communities from Arlington Agricultural Research Station in Wisconsin, USA - Nitrogen cycling UWRJ-S059-202B-1 | ecosystem: Environmental > Terrestrial > Soil >... | reverse complement strand
CCATGTATAATACGCTTAAAAAGATCAAAGGAATGCTTGCAACGGCGGTCTCGACAGACGAGCAAACCCGTGCACATAGAGCCAATCTTGTATTCTTAATAGACAAGGCTTTATCGGTTAAATAAAAATGTTATTCAATTAATAAACCCCGGTAATTTGCCGGGGTTTTTTATTTTATGAAAATGGGTTGATTATAGCCCGCCTCCGCTACTTATATTTGCGATTCTAATTAATACAGATGGCGTTGAGTTTATTTGGATGGAGAAAAAAGAATAATGAAGAAAAGGCTGAAATGTCTTTTATTGAACATTTGGAAGTGCTGCGTGGACATTTATTTCGTTCAGTGCTTGCAATTGCTGTGGGAGCAGTTGTATTTATTATTTATAATTCATTCTTCGTTCGTGAAGTGCTGATGGGACCAACACATGCGGATTTTCCAACGTATAAATGGCTTTGTAATCTGGGACATGCTATCGGCCTTGGCGATAATATGTGTATGAAAGATATCGGGCTTAAAATGCAAAGCACTTCAGTTAGTGGACAATTCAGTATGTATTTCACATTGATCTTTGTGGGTGGCATCATTGTGGCATTTCCCTATATATTCTGGGAGTTCTGGCGTTTCATAAAACCGGCGTTGACAAAAAAGGAATTATCAAAAACAAGAGGTGTTATTTTCTGGGTCTCCTTTTTGTTTTTTCTTGGAATAGCATTTGGTTATTTTATAATTGCGCCATACACAGTAAACTTTTTTGCCAACTTCCAATTAGATAATAATATTGAGAATCGCTGGACGATCACCAGCTATATTGATACACTTGTTCCATTGATACTTGGCACCGGCCTGGCTTTCCAGCTGCCGCTTGTTATGTTCTTTCTTGCAAAAGTTGGTTTAATGAGTCCTGACTTTTTGCGTCGGAACCGCAAATATGCAATCGTCATTATTTTAATTTTAGCCGGGATTATTACTCCTCCTGATGTTATCAGCCAGGTTATCTGCACTATTCCCCTTATGTTATTGTATGAAATAAGCATTTGGCTAACGGCAAAAGTGCAAAAAGAAAAAGAGCTGGAAGAAAAAGAAGAATGGAGCTAAAAGAATGGGGAAAAGGTCAATTTAGAAATTGGAAATTGAAAAACCTTCTGCTCTGTTAATCTATTTACCTTTGTAATACAATTCCGAAATTTTCCAATTTCTAAATTTCATCTTATGTCTTCATCATTTGATCTGAGCAAACCGGTTGCCATTGGCAGTGATCATGCAGGATATGATTTTAAGGAAGAGTTGATCTCTCTTTTAGAAGCCAAAGATCTTACTTACCACGATTTTGGCACTCATTCAAAAGACGCTGTTGATTATCCTGATTTTGCTCACCCGGTAGCCAATGCAGTAGAAAAAGGGGAAGCATCATTTGGGATACTTCTTTGCGGCAGCGCTAATGGTGTTGCTATTACGGCAAATAAACATAAAGGGATTCGTGCCGCTATTTGCTGGGGTGAAGAACTGGCTAAGCTGGCCAGGGAACATAATAATGCAAACATTCTTTGTATTCCCGCCCGTTTTGTACGTGAAGGCGATGCAGAAAAGATGGTTCAATTGTTTATTAATACCCCATTTGAAGGCGGCCGTCATCAACGCCGGGTAGAAAAAATTGCAGAAGGTTGCTGATTACCTTTCATCCATTTATGGTTTCTTTAAAAACTATCAGGCTTATATTTGAGCCTGCTGAAATTATTTTTATATAAACTGAGCTGTTGGCTCAAATAAAAATTTTAAAAAATCACATGAAAAAAACAACGCTACTACTCATTACTTTGCTTCCGCTTCTGGCAGTTACTGCGCAAAAGAAAAATAAGACAATGGAGAAGATCGGTAACTCCATTACTGCCGCCGATCTGAAAAAACATCTTTACATAGTTGCCAGTGCTGATAATGAAGGAAGAGATACTCCTTCACCAGGTTTAGAAAAGGCAGCTAATTATATCGAACAGCATTTTAGATCCATCGGCCTGAAGCCGGGAAATGGTGACAGCTATCGTTTGAATTATCCGCTTTATAGAGATTCTGTGGTTTCATCATCATTAAGCATAAATGGAAAACCTTTCGAATTAAATAAGGACTATCTGAATAATAATGGCAATTATTCAGCTGAAATTCCATTTTCAGAAGTTGTGTTTGCTGGTTATGGAATTGTAGATGATAAAATGGATAGCTATAAAGATCTTGATGTTCGTGGCAAAGCTGTTTTAATCATAGAAGGAACACCTGCTGATTATAAATCCGCACAAACTGGTGGCATGAGCCCGGGCCAGACATTTGGAAAATTACAAAGCGCATCAAAGAAAGGAGCTGTTGCTGTATTGGTGATTTCAAAATCATTTGGCACCTCAGCCAGACCTGTAAATAATCGGGGAGCGGGGTGGAGTTTGAATGGTTATAAAGCTACTTTGAATCCCCAGCTATTTTATATTTCTGAAAAAGTAGCTGCAGAAATAATGGGTGAAGATGGAAAAGGAATTTTTGATAAAATGACTACTAATTCATTGCCCGGAAAAACTTATAAGGCAAACATTGATCTTGCTTTCCAAAAAACAACTATAAAAACACAGGTAAGCAACGTAATGGGCCTGCTTGAAGGAACCGATAAAAAAGATGAATATGTGCTTATTACTGCACATTATGATCATGTAGGTAAGAGAGATACTGTTATTTTTTATGGCGCTGATGATGATGGCAGTGGCACTGTAAGTGTTTTGGAACTATCAGAGGCATTTGCAAAGGCAAAGGCTGAAGGTAAAGGTCCCCGTCGTAGTATTGTATTTATGACAGTCAGTGGTGAAGAGCATGGATTATGGGGCTCTGCTTACTATGCAAATCATCCTGTTTATCCATTGGAAAAAACTACAGTTGACCTGAACATTGATATGATCGGCCGGATAGGAAACGACTACATGAAGGATAAAGATTCTGCAAACTACGTGTATGTGATTGGAGACAACAAATTGAGTTCTGATCTTACTCCTATAACAGAAGCTATAAATGGTAATTATACGAAGCTTAAGCTTGACAGGAAATATAATGATCCTAAAGATCCAAATCGCTTTTATTATCGTAGTGATCATTACAATTTTGCTGAGAAAGGAGTTCCGATCATTTTTTATTTCAATGGTGTTCACCCCGATTATCACAGGCCTACAGATACTCCCGATAAAATAAATTATACGTTGATGGAAAAGAGGGCAAAACTGGTTTTTTATACGGCTTTGGAGATGGCAAACCGTGAGGAAATGTTAAAAAGAGATATGCCGCTTGACTCGCAAAGAGCTTTTTAGAAATTGGTATATTTACTTAGAAAAAGAGAGAATTATTTACTTACTTAGCCGTTCGAAATTGTCTACGAAAATTCATGAATCAGCCTAATAAAAACCCTACCCTTATGCAAATCAGCGCAGATAATCATATTGATTATTCAGAAATGTACCGTATCCAGGAAACGATTCAACTTAATAAACGGCTTCGCAAAACCCGCAATATTTTATTGATCTGTGCTGCGGCTTTTGTTGCGGGTGCAATTGTTCTTTGGATCATGCCTGAAACTTCATTTACTGTAAAAAATTTCCTTGTTTATCTTGGACTTGCCGCTGTAATGGGTCTTTTATCATTATATAGCAATAAACAACCTTTTTTCTCTCTTGTTTCAGCGCTTCTGGTTTGTGTAGGTTTTTGGGGTATTGAAATATTTCTAAATAACGTCAATGAGCTTTTGGTTGAAACCTCGATTCATAAACTTCTTATTGTTTCATTACTTGTTTGGTGTTTTCATTCTTCAAGAGAAGCTGAAATAATAAGAAGAGAATTGCATTTCTCCTGACTCAATACATTTTACATATTTTACCCCGATCTAATCGGGGTTTTTTATTGCATTAAACCTTAGGGCAACCGACCGGTCTATTTACTCGTTATTGTTTTACAAAGCCTTAAAAAAAGAATATGAAAACTAATCAAGCCCTAAGATCCGTACTTATCGGTGCTGTATTACTGCTGGGAGTAGCTGTTTTTACAGATGCATCAGCACAAAGAAACCAACGATTCGACCGTACTGAAAACAGATTTGATCGCAGAGAAAACGTTCGCGACAGACGTGAAGATGTTCGTGACAGAAGAGAAGATGTGAAAGATCGCAGAGAGGATGTAATTGACAGAAGACATGATCGGGGTGTAAGAGATCGTCGTGAAGATGTTCGTGACAGGAAAGAAGATGTCCGTGATCGCCGTGAAAACAAAAGAGACCGTCGCGAAGATCGCCTGGATCGTAGACGCTAATCCTTACCTTCTTTATAAATGAAAACCCCGAATAAATCCGGGGTTTTTTTATTGACTGAATAGAATTGCTGTTGTAGAGGAGTGCGACCCTTCGCTTTGCTCCGGGTAATTCCGATAGCTATCGGAAGCGACGCAATTGTTGAATAAAGAAAAGAAAGATAAACGGAGCGTCGCAAGGGACGATGAATAGAATTACAAAAGCTGATCACATAAATTATTAAACAATCTTTATTACCATCCCAACAAATAAGCAAATATCAACGGCACTACGATCGTTGCATCACTTTCAACAATGAATTTTGGAGTATCAATACCTAATTTACCCCATGTGATTTTTTCATTGGGCACAGCGCCTGAATAAGAACCGAATGAAGTTGTAGAATCACTCACCTGGCAGAAATAACTCCAGAAAGGAACATCATGCCATTCGAGATCCTGGTACATCATGGGCACAACACAAATCGGAAAATCGCCGGCAATGCCACCACCAATCTGGAAAAACCCAACACCTTTGCCACCGCTATTATGCCTGTACCAATCTGCTAACCACACCATATATTCGATCCCGCTTTTCATAGTAGTAGCCTTCATCTGGTTTTTGATAATGTAAGAAGCAAAGATGTTTCCCATTGTGCTGTCTTCCCATCCGCCAACAACGATCGGGAGATTTTTTTCAGCAGCCGCCATCATCCAGCTATCCTTTAGATCAATCTCATAATGTTCTTTCAATACGCCACTGAGTAACATTTTATACATGAATTCATGCGGAAAATATCTTTCGCCTTTGGCATCGGCATCTTTCCAAAGCTTATGTATGTGTTGTTGTATGCGTCGGAAAGCTTCTTCTTCAGGAATACAAGTATCCGTAACACGGTTATAATGATTTTCCAGAAGATCCCATTCATCCTGCGGCGTGAGATCACGATAATTTGGAACTCTTTTATAATGACTATGTGCTACAAGGTTCATGATGTCTTCTTCCAGATTGGCGCCGGTACAGGAAATGATATGTATTTTATCCTGTCTTATCATCTCTGCCAGTGAAATTCCAAGCTCAGCCGTACTCATGGCACCGGCAAGTGTTACCATCATTTTACCACCTTCTGATAAATGTTGCTCATAACCTTTTGCAGCATCCACCAATGCGGCTGCATTAAAATGACGGTAATGATGTTGAATGAATTGTGAAACGGGACCTTTACTCATTTTATGATTTTTAAAAATCCGCCTTCAGATCACAATAAGGTGAGACATTGCGGGAAGAGCCTGCCTCGGCATTATACTTCCTGAAATGAAAAAGATTGAAGTGCGTTGGCAGACAGGCCGCAAAAATAAATTTTTTAAAGAAATAAGGTTTAAAAAATAAAACCTCTCGCTTCAGACGAGAGGTACACCACATGCTCATTAAAGAACTGCGTTTTATTTAATTTTTTTTAACACTGTTATATTTCCTGAAGCGCCGGCTTTTAATAAAAATTTTTTACCCTTCTTGTCTACCCGCATTTGATAATAAGTTTCGTCATTACGACTGATCTCAACTATCCCGAAGACATCTGCGCCTTCATATTCTTTATCCAGTGATCTCATAACTGAGATCGGCAATTGGTTATAAAGAATATTTCTTGCCGTGGTTACTAATTCTGCATCCGAATTATACCAGGCCACGATTCCCTGGTCGTTCAACGAAAAAATAACACGGGTTAAATTCCCTTCCTCCTCCCACCTTGCATTTTTTGCAAATGAAAATTCCTTTTGAAAGGCAGATAAAATTTTAGGATCAACATTAGCTATCGGATCCGCTAACGAAACTGTTATACCAATTGTTAATAATGTAAACAGCGTCACAAATGTTTTTTTCATAATCAAAGGTTTAATGGTCTACGGTTTTTTCGAATTTCTTAGAAGAATAAGTAATGTGTGTGACGTATATCGAAAGTAACAGAATAAATAACAGAAGTCAATTGAATTGTGTCCGAAGGACTCGTTTGTAGATTAATGGGTGCATGTGTTAAAGAGATTAACGTCCGCAGCTGTTTATAATGGATAACAATTATGTAATACAACGTTCATGAGCACTTAAAATAAGAAGCCCGGACTATATGCCCGGGCTCTTAATTTACCACACACCAAAACTAACTTGCTTCTCAGATCTTTTTGTTCTTACTATATGTACTCCAGCTTCCACCATTACTTGAATGCATCACCAATTTTGTATCCGCCGTTTCAAGTGTTACATAATAATGAAGGCCTTCGCTATTGCTTACTTCAAACAGGTCGCTGATCCAGTATTTGCTATAATCATTTTTCAGGTCAGCATATAGATTAACAGGTAATTGGATCGAACTGATATACCTTGCAATGCTTAATAGTTGCCCATCTACATTATAATAAGCAAATATTCGCTGCTCATTCATTGTAAATGCGGCCCTGTAATAATTATTACCTGTTTCCCATTCTACATTTTGTGCATTTGTAAACTCAGTTTTAAATGATGTCAGCACTTTCTGAGAGACTTTTTCACTGGGGTATGCCCAGCTGGCTCCCATTATCATTAAAAAGCCCAATACGAATACTATCTTTTTCATATCTCAAAAGTTTATTGGTTTCAGATGAATTTTTTCTTGTTGTTTATTTTGTATCAGTTTGACGTTTCAAAGATAGATTTGGTTACACCCTTCCGCAAGCCAATTGTGATTGATGGGCATGATTGTTAATGCAGGTGAATGAACAAGAATGAATGTGAACACGCATCCGCTATTAATACCGTCAAACTAATTTAAATCCCATTCATCCAGTATGCCTGTACGATCCTGAAATGTGAAAATTTTTATAACAAATGAATAAAGAAGAAACTAATCGATCTAAACCTGTAACAACAACATTTTTCTTTCGTATTATCTTTAGCCTATGAACTATCTGGCTCATGCCTATCTTTCCTTTAACAGGCCGGGTATATTGGCAGGCAATATGATCAGTGATTTTGTAAAAGGAAAGAAAAAGTATGATTATCCCGAACAAATACAACAAGGAATTGCGGTGCACCGGGAGATAGATCGGTTTACCGATACACACCCGGCAACAAAAGCGGCCAAAGAGATCTTTCGGCCTGCTTACAGGCTTTATGCTGGTTCATTGATGGATGTGATCTATGATCACTTCCTGGCGGTGGACGAAAATGAATTTACCGATGAAAGCCTGAAAGCATTTACGATCAATACCTATGCGATGCTTGATCGGTTCACCGATCATTTTCCGGAAAAATTCAGCAGAATGTATCCGTATATGAAAACCCAAAACTGGCTGTATAATTATAAGTACCGGCAGGGAATTGAAAGAAGTCTTGCAGGAGTGGTACGAAGAGCAAAATATCTTGAAGAAAGTGATACTGCCTATCTCCTGTTCAATAAACATTATGATATGCTGAAAGATCTATACCAATTATTTTTCCCGGAGCTAAAAAGTATGGCGGTAAATTTTCTGAAACAATTTGACCATTAGCCCCGCCTTACCATAAATAAAAAATAAAATCAGCCGGGCAGAGAACGATTCGGGCTATAAATTCGTCATAGAGTATGAAACTGTTATTTTTGTCATTTTAAACCTCATTTATGCGCAAAACTTCCATTCTTCTTTGTTTTCTTATTTCTTTTTCATTTTCATTTTCACAATCCATCAAGCTTCCTGAAGTAGATAAATCGCCGATGGATATGAGTTATTATCCGAACAATTATCCAATTCTTAAAATTCAAAACAAAGCAACTGAACCCCTGGTTGCAAGGATACTTTATAGCCGTCCGCAAAAACAAGGCAGAAAAATTTTTGGTGAATTAGTGGAATATGGTAAGGTATGGAGACTTGGTGCTAATGAAGCCACCGAAATAGAATTTTATAAAGATGTAAAGATCGGCGGAAAAAAAGTTCCTAAAGGCCGTTATACGCTTTATGCCATCGTTAGTGAAAATGTTTGGACGATGATCCTCAATAAAGACACCGATACATGGGGCGCTTTTAAATATGATTCAAAAAAAGATATGCTAAGGACAGATGTGGCAGTACAAAAAACCGATGAAGTGGTTGAAAGCATGTCAATGTTTTTTGAAAAATCCACCACCGGAATTTCATTGATAATTGCATGGGAACAGGTGAAAGCTACTCTGCCAATCACTTTATAAAATAGCTATGAAAAAAATTCTATTAGCAACATTATTACCAGTACTATTAGTTAGCTGCCGTGAACCCGAAAAAAAACCTGCCGGCAATGATACTCCTTCAAAAGCGGATACCCCGATAAAAGTGCTTCCACCCGCCAGCAACTATACTAATCCCGATCGTTCGCCAATGGATATGGTGTACTTTCCAACCGATTATCCGTTGTTAAAAATGACAGGCAAAACTTCTGTACCGCCGTTAATGAGAATTATTTATAGTCGTCCTCAAAAACAAGGTCGACCAATCTTTGGAGGACTTGTAAAGTATGACACACCATGGCGGCTTGGCGCTAATGAATCCACTGAAATAGAATTTTTTTCCGCTGCAACTGTTGCAGGCAAGACTGTTAAACCTGGTCGATATATTTTATACTGCATCCCCCAGGAAACAAAATGGACATTTGTGCTCAATTCAAATTTATATAGCTGGGGTCTTGAACAAAACAGGTTAAAGGACCTGATGCAATTTGATGTGCCTGTTGAAAAAACAAATCTCGCGATAGAATACTTTACGATTGCATGCGAAAAAAGATCAGACAAAAGCACCACGCTGATATTTCTTTGGGATGATGTAAAAACAAAGCTGCCTGTAAGTTTTTAGTATTTTTTTATTCTCAGCTTTTTGATCCTTGATTAAACTTTGTTGCGACGCTCTATTCATCTTCCTGCTCTTTATTCATCAATTGCGTCGCTTCCGATCGTTATCGGATCTATTCCTCTTTTAAATCTTCTCACAGATTCCACAAATTTTCACAGAAGGTTTTATGTGAACACCGGTGTCATCTATGGGCCATTCGCGATTCAGCTATTTATTTACTTACTTTACATTTATGTGCGGAATAGCCGGGATCATATCCAATAACAGTTCACTTATCGCTTCAGACCGTATGAAAAAAATGACGGGTGCGCTGGCTCACCGCGGACCAGATGCTGAAGGAACCTGGATGAACTCTACTACTGCTTTAGGAAACCGGAGGCTTTCAATCATTGATCTAAGCAGTGCCGGCAATCAGCCAATGCACTGTCTTGATCGTTATACGATCATTCATAATGGCGAGATCTATAATTATATAGAACTAAAAGAAGAGCTTCAAAAGAAGGGTTACTCATTTTTTACAAAAACAGATACAGAAGTTATCGTCGCAGCTTATGATTGCTGGAAAGAAGAATCGGTCGATCATTTCGATGGTATGTTTGCCTTTGCTGTATGGGATGAAAAAGAAAAAGAACTTTTTGCTGCAAGAGACAGGTTTGGTGAAAAACCATTCTTTTATTTCTTAGATAATGAACAATTTGTTTTTGCTTCGGAAATGAAAGCCTTGTGGGCAGCCGGTATTGAAAGAAAAGTAAATTTGAAATTGCTTTTTAATTATTTAACGATCGGCTATGTAGATAATCCAAATATTCCAGAAGAAACTTTTTTTGAAAATATTTCTAAATTACCTGCCGCATCTTATTTAAAACTTTCAACTGTCAATTTTCAACTTTCAATTTCTAATTACTGGGACATTGAAGTAGAAAACGAAAACAAGAAGATCTCCGATGCCGAAACCATAGAACAATTTAGTTCTCTTCTTCATCGATCAGTAAAGAGAAGGTTAAGGAGCGATGTGCCGATCGGCTCAAGTTTAAGCGGAGGGTTGGACAGCTCATCTATTATAGCGATACTGCATTCTCTCACAGCTAAAGATGCCCAGCTCACAGCTTTTTCTTCTGTTTTTCCTGGTTTTGAAAAAGATGAGTCAGCATTTGCAAAAATCGTAGCCGATCAAT
>Ga0157284_10000173_pt1 | contig 10320 bp, 5 predicted proteins | sample NitcycUS059202B1_FD_108392 | JGI IMG/M metagenome (GOLD analysis project Ga0157284, IMG submission 108392) | Soil microbial communities from Arlington Agricultural Research Station in Wisconsin, USA - Nitrogen cycling UWRJ-S059-202B-1 | ecosystem: Environmental > Terrestrial > Soil >... | reverse complement strand
CGGCACCACCACCGGCGCCGCCCACACCCCGAGCGGGCTCAACTTTGAGATCTCGATGCCCCAGGAAGGGCCGACGCCCCACCCCGACGAACTCGCCGAAGCCGACCTGCGCTCGGCTCAGGTGACCCTGCCCGAGGGCGTCGGCCTCAACCCCGCCGCCGCCGAGGGCCTGGCGGGCTGCAGCGACGCGCAGCTGCGGCTCGGGCTCGAAGGCCCCTCCGACTGTCCCGATGCCTCGAAGATCGGCACCGTGGAGGTGAAGACCCCGCTGCTCGACGAAACGGTCGGCGGCTCGGTCTACATCCGCTCCCAGAACTCGCAGGACCCCGAATCGGGTCAGATGTACCGGCTCGCGATTGAACTGCGCAACGACGAGCGCGGCGTGGCGGTCAAGCTGCCCGGGCAGCTCAAGGTCAACCCGAGCACCGGTCAGCTGACCACGGTCTTCACCGACCTGCCGCAGCTGCCGTTCGAATCGATGCAGCTGCACCTCAATGCGGGTCCACGCGCGCCGCTGACCACGCCGAGCGCCTGCGGCACCTACAACGCCGAGTCGCAGCTGACCAGCTGGGCGCGGCCGGACGAACCGGTCACCTTCACGACGCCGATGAAGGTGACCGAAGGGTGCACCGCCGCCGCCTTCGCCCCCGGCTTCCAGGCCGGCGTGCAGGGCAACAGCGCCGGCGATTTCTCACCGTTCACGCTGCGGGTGACGCGCGACGCCGGGCAGCCCAACCTCAGCCGGATCGACGCCACCCTGCCCGAGGGCGAGCTCGCGAAGCTGGCGGGCGTGCCGGTCTGCTCCGACGCCCAGGCGGCCGCCTGCCCGGCCTCCTCCCAGATCGGCCGGGTCGTTACCGCCGTCGGCGAAGGGTCGAGCCCGATCTATCTGCCGCAGCCCGGCAAGGCGCCGACCGCGGTCTACCTGGCCGGTCCCTACAAGGGCGCTCCCTACAGCGTCATCGCCTCGGTACCGGCCCAGTCTGGGCCCTTCGACCTCGGCACCGTGCGCGTCCGCTCGGCGCTGCGGATCGATCCGGTGACCACGCAGGCGACCGTCGCCTCCGACCTGCTGCCGCAGATCTACGGCGGCATCCCGGTCAGCTATCGCGACGTGCGGGTGGTCGTCGACCGCCCCGAATTCACCGTCAACCCGACCAACTGCGAACCCCTGAAGGTCACCGGCGCGATCGCCTCGATCGCCGGCGGCAGCGCCGCGGTCTCGGACCGCTTCCAGGTCGGCGACTGCGCCGCTTTGAGCTTCAAGCCGAAGCTCTCGATCTCGCTGGCGGGCAAGACCCGCCGCGCCGGCAACCCGGCCTTGACCGCGGTCCTGCGGATGCCGCAGAAGGGGCCGAACGCCAACGTCTCCCGGGCGGTCGTCAGCCTCCCGGGGTCCGAGTTCCTCGCCCAGGAACACATCCAGACGGTCTGCACCCGCGTCCAGTACGCCGCGGGGGCCGGCGGTGGGGCGGAGTGCCCGAAAGGCTCGGTATACGGTCGCGCCAGGGCCTTCACGCCGCTGCTTGACCAGCCGCTGGAAGGGCCGGTCTTCCTGCGCTCCAACGGCGGCGACAGGGAACTTCCGGACCTCGTCGCCTCGCTCGGCGGCCAGATCCACGTCGACCTGGTCGGCTACATCGACTCGAACAAGAAGACCGGTGGCATCCGCACCACCTTCGCCGACGTCCCCGACGCCCCCGTCTCCAAATTCGTCCTCAAGATGCCGGCCGGCAAGAAGTCACTGCTCTCGAACCACGTCAACATCTGCCGCGGCAAGAACCGCGCCATCGTCAAGATGGACGGCCAGAACGGCAAGGTCCATGACTCCTCACCGCTGGTCCGGGCCAAGTGCGCCAAGGGAGCACGCAAGGGCTGAGCGGCGCCGGTGTCGAGGCGGCGGCCGAGGGCGGGTACCGGGACGCCACGGTCGCCCGGATCGTCAAGCTGGCGGGAGTTTCCCGAGCGACCTTCTACGAGCACTTCGGGTGTCGCGAGGAGTGCTTCCGGGCCGCCTACCCCTGCCGGCGCTCGGATACACGATCCTTGCGCCCTTCACCGGGCCGGAAGAGGCGGCGGCACAGGTTCAAGCGTGGGCGCGAGCGGCTCGCTGAGGAGATCGAACAGCGCCCGGAGGCTGGTTGCGGCTTCGGCGTCCAGCCGGAATCGACGGGCGGGCCGGCCGGGGGATACCCCGTCGCCCTCGGCGGGCTCCTGGCGGACGAGCCCGAGGGCCTTGAGCGCCTTGAGGTGTCGGCGAACCGTGGGATCGCTGGTGTGGCATCGCTCGCAGAGCGCAAAATCGTGCGGGCTGTCAAGTCCCATCAGCGCGTTTGGCGGGACCAGCTCGTTCCTCGCCAGCAACGATCCGGTGGGGACGCGATTCACCTGCACCGATCTCAGCTCCCTGCTGATGAGCTGGAGGGGCCAGCCCTTTTACGACACCGTCACGTCCCAGTACTTCCTGCGCATCCCGGGAACCGTCGAAACTGCAGAAACCCCCTGGGGCCCGAACACCTACATCCAGTCCCAGAGCGACTGGACCTGGGTCAATGGCTCGGGCACCACGCCCTCGACGCTGACGCTCAACGAACTGGTGGTCGGCACGGCTACCAACGGTGAAAAAATCACGATCACCAAGCGAACGACCCCCGGCGGGGAACCGGGGGTCGTTTTTTTGCTGGCCGGACCTCGTCAGGGAGGCGAGGTGGCCGGGGTGGGAACAGCCGCACACCCGAAGCCGGAGGGAACCCAACTTCCGGGCACGCTGCAGAAGGCTCGCAATCGGCCAGCCCTCCCAGACGGCTGCACAGGAAAACTTAGTCCTAGAAGCTAGTATTGTCAAGGAAAGAAACTGGTTTCTCATCTCGGTTCCCCCAGTGTTCTTCATCCAGCCTTCCATCATCCATCCTTGAAAGGACAATCGTGCCCGGGAACATGAAGGTTGGCAGGGGGGATGTGCTGCAAAGGTCAGGCGGACGGTCATCGCTTGGGGCGCTCGCAATAGCGATCCTTACAGTGGCGGCAATGGGGTTGGCGGCGCCGAGCCAGGCGTCTCCGGGGCCTGAGGAGGGACTGCCGAATGTCGATCTGCGCGCAGCGGAACGGGCGCCGGTCCCGGCCGACACTCGCGCGGCGCGCCTCGACCTCGCCGATGACCTCGGCGCGCTCGGCGAGGTGCAGGTCGACCGCAAGAGCGGCGCCGTCGCCTACGTCGGGCGTTCCGACGGACTGCTCACCGCGCCGTCGTCGCATTCGCCGCAGGAGATCGTGCTCGACTACGTGCGGGCGCACGACGAGGTCTTCGGCCTCAACGAGCATGACATTTCGAATCTGAAGCTCGTGGCCCGCAACGCCAGCCCCGATGGGATCGTCCACCTGCGCTTCAATCAGGTGCTCGAAGGGATCCTCTCCTTCGACAGCGGGATAGACGGCCACGTGACGGCCGACGGCCGTTTGATCAACGTCTCCGGGGCGCCGATTCCCGGCGCGCGCCTCACCGACCCAGACCCCGCGCTCAGCGCGCGGGCTGGGCTGCGTGCGGCGCGCGAGGCAGTCGACGGGGGCGAGAGCCTGCCGGCGACGACCGAGGTCAGCGCGAACGCCGGGCAGGCCACCACCTTCGCCGGCGGTGAGCGTGCGGTCCTGCGCTGGAGCGCCACGGCGGACGGCCCCCAGCTCGCCTGGAGCGTCATCGCCGACGGCGGCGGCGAACGCTCCTATGACGTACTCATCGATGCCGAGAGCGGCACCCTGCTGCGCCGCCAAGACCTGACCACCGATCTCGGCCAGGCCCAGTACTTCGGAGCCGACCCGCTGCAGACGCCGGTACCGACCGAGATCACGATGCCGCCGGCCTGGTACGACGAGCACGCAGGCGGCACGCGACTGTGGGGCCAGTACGCCCGCACCTACATCGACGGTTGGGAAGAAAGCCCCGCACCCGGCGAAGAGGAAGGTGGGAATCGCGTCCAGATTCCCGCCAGCTCCGGCGCCCCAGCCTCACCGGACTGGCTGTACGAGCAATCGACTGACTTCCCCGACGCAGAACCATGCCCGCCGAGCGGTTGCACCTGGGACAGCCACGACGAAGAATCGTCGGAAGTCAACCAGTTCCAGGCGGCGACCAATGCCCACGTGCTCGTCAGCCGTTTCCACGACTATCTCGAACAGCCGCCGATCGGCTTCGACGAGGCCTCCGGCAACTTCCAGCGCACCAACACAAGCGGAAGCGGGCTCGGCAACGACTACGTCCGCGTCGAGGTCAACGATGGCGGCGGACGCAACAACGCGAACTTCTTCACCCCGCCTGACGGGACGGCACCACGAATGCAGCTGTACCTGCGCACGACCCGCGTCGTGAACAGCAGCGATCAAGCCGACGTCATCTACCACGAGTACGGGCACGGGCTGAGCAACCGCCTCGTGATCAATGCCTCCGGCAGCTCGGCCCTCTCGGGTCTCCAGTCCAGGATGATGGGTGAGGGCTGGAGCGACTTCTACTCGCTCGACCTGCTCGTTCACGAAGGCCTGATCGCCGACACCGCCGTGCCGGGTCAGGTGCAGTTGGGCTACTACGTCTACAGTCCGGGCGGCAGCCGCTACAAGCCGATCGACTGCCCGGTCAACCCGTCCGAGACGGTGGCGGCGTGCAACGGGACGCCCGACCTCGTCGGGCAGATCCGTGGCGGCTACACGTACGGGGACATCGTCCCGATGTATGCGCTACTGCTTCCCCCGCCCTATGCGCCCCTGTACACCGAAGGGCCGCACAACGGCAGCGAGATCTGGGGGGAGACGCTGTGGGACATCCGCACCGCCCTCGGCCGCGAGGCCGCGCTGGCGCTGATCACCGGCGGGATGCGGCTTTCCGTCGATAGCCCGTCGATGCTCGACATGCGCGACGCGATCCTCCAGCAGGCGGTGGCGATGCGCTCCGCTCCCGGCGCTCCAGACGATTACTACGAGACCCTGTGGGAAATCTTCGCCAAACGCGGAATGGGCGCTGACGCGACCTCCCGAAGCGCCGGCTCGACGACCCCTAATGAGGGCTTCGGTCTGGTGACCTCAGCCAGCGCTCCGAAGTTCACTGACCCGTACCCAGGCGGCGACGAGGACGGCACGATCGAGCCGGGAGAGCAGTTCGAGATCAGCCAGCAGCTGCGAGCGGTGACGTCCAGCCCCGTCGCGGGGGTGAAAGGGACGCTCACCAGCGCGACGGGCGGGACGATCGTGGACGGAACCGCCGCGTGGCCGCTGCTGGGCGGGGGCCTGGAAGCCGCTAACGACGACCCGCTCGTGGCGCGCCTGGCCTCCGGGTGCACGCAATCGGTTCCGCTGACGCTCTCGCTCGCCACGCCCACGGGCTCATCGAAGGTGCGGTACGTGTTCGACAAGAGGCCGGGATCGAGCGAGGTGGTGACGCTCGCGGACGCGACGGGAGACGAGCCTGGAGTGACGACCGCGAGCCTCGAGGCCCTGGGCAGCGGCAACGTCTCCGACGTCGACCTGCGGATCGGTGACCTGCGCCACCGCTGGCCCGACCAGCTCAAAGCCGAGCTGGTCCACGACGGCGTCAGCGCGGTTATCTTCGATGGCGCCTTCTGGACGGGCCAAGAGATGGTCGACCTGATCTTCGATTCCGACTCCTCCGCTCAGAGCATCGTGCTCGGCGCCGGGACCATGACGGGGCGCGTACCACCGGAAACGCAGAACGCGCTCGACGCCTTCAACGGTCACCCGGTCGCCGGAACCTGGACGCTGCGGATCACCGACTACAAAGAGGGCACGGCCGGTGAGCTGCGCGGCTGGGGGATCGCTTCGCCCCAACTGGCCTGCCCCGGCAAGCTGGAAATTCCGACCGCCCAGACCAAATCCGCCAGCGACATCGAACAGGAAGCAGCGACCTTGAACGGGGCGGTGACGCCCAATGGGCGCGAGACCGGCCTGCGCTTCGCGTTCGGGACAACGAGTGCATATGGCGAGACTTCACCGACCACGAGCGTCGGCGACGGAGTCGACCCGGTTGGCGCGACCCTCGCGCTGACCGACCTTCAGCCGGGCACGACTTACCACTACCGCGTCGAGGCGATCCGCGAGGGGGGGCGGGTCGCGGTCGTCGGCGTGGACCAGGCGTTCGAAACGGCGTCGCCGCCAGCCGAAGAGCCGCCAATTGGCAACCCGCCGGAAAATGGAGCCGAGCCGCCAAAACCGCCGGTGCTCGACCGGGCGCCTGAACTCGGCGGGGCCGGCGTTACGCTCGCCAGGGTGGGGAAACGCGGGGGCCGACGCCGCGTGTCGTTCTCATTCACCGTCTCGGAGCCGGCCGAGGTCACCGCGATGGTCACGCGGGCGGCGCTGGGCATCCGCCACGGCAAACGTTGCGTCGCCGCTCCCAAACGCCGGCCGCGCGGCGCGAGGTCGTGCATCCGCCAGTTACCGGTGGCGAAGGGGATGGTCGCGCTGCACACAGCGGGCAAGGGAACGCTGCGGCTTTCGCCGGCGGATCTAGGCAAAGGCAGGTACACCGTGACGCTGACCGCGGTCGACGCTGCTGGGAACGTCTCGACGCCCGTCCTCCTCCGCTTCACGGTGAAGTGAGCCTTCTCTCTTTGCTCGAGCAAGCCGCAAATGGCTCCTTCCCTGTAGACGGATCATCGAAGCGGCCCGAACCCTCGTACCCCCCGAGGAGGTCCTGTTCGCCTCGATCGGGCAATACCGATCAGAACACGGTTGCCCGTCCTCAGGATCTCGTACTCGAATACGGCCCCGGCTTCGGGCGGGCCTTGCCGCCGGGGAAGGCGAGGCGCAGGATCGTCCGCTGGACCATCCCCAGCTGCTGGAGGAAGGGGCCGGAGTTGTAAGGGAGGCCGTAGCGCTCGCAGACATCTTTCACCTGCGGGGCGATCTCGGCGTAGCGGCTGCTCGGCATGTCCGGGAAGAGGTGGTGCTCGACCTGGTAGCTGAGGTTGCCGCTGGCGACGTGGAAGAGCGGGCTGCCGTCGATGTTGGCGGAGCCGGTCAGCTGGCGGATGTACCAGCCGCCGCGGCTCTCGTTCTCGACCTCCTGCGGGGAGAAGGTGTAGGTCTGGTCGGGGAAGTGGCCGCAGAAGATGATCGCGTAGGCCCAGACGTTGCGGACGATGTTCGCCGTCGCGTCGGCCTTGGCAGTCGCCCGGAAGGTCTTGGCGCCGCTGTTAAGGGTGGCTTCGACCACCGGCGCCCAGCGGCTGCGCCGCTTTCGCTTCACCCGCCCGAGGATCCCGCGGGGCTGCTTGCGCTGCCGCCGCGTCTCCACCACCGCGTCGACGGCCGTCGCGGCGAGGGCGCTGACCAGCGGCCAGGCGATGTAGTCCTTGACGATCTGGCTTTTCGCCTTGCCGGCGATCCCCTTCAGCTCCCGCTTCACCTGGTGCATCGGCTTGTGGCCCTTGCGGATCGCCTCGAAGTCGAGGTCGTGCAGGGCTACGCCCCACTCGAACAGCGCCGCCAGGATCAGGTTGTAGACCGGCTGCGCGAGGTAGACCGGGTGCCACTTCTGCTCCGGGTCGATCCGCATGATCTCGTAGCCGAGGTCCTTATCCTTGCCGCGGATGTTGGTGTAGGTGTGGTGGACGAAGTTGTGGGAGTGCTTCCAGGCCTCGGCGGTCGAGGCGGTGTCCCAGTCCCAGGTCGAGGAGTGGATGCGCGGGTCGTTCATCCAGTCCCATTGGCCGTGCATGACGTTGTGGCCGATCTCCATGTTCTCGAGGATCTTCGCCGCCGAGAGCGAGGCGGTCCCGGCCCACCAGCCAGTCCGGTTGCGCGAGGCGAGCAGGAGGATGCGACCGAGCACGGCAAGGCGCCGCTGCATCTCGATCATGCTCTCGATGTAGCGGCGGTCGCGGTCGCCGAGCTCGGCCATCACGCGATCGCGGATCGCGTCGAACTCGCGCCCCAGCTCGTCGAGCTGCTCCTCGGAGAGGTGGGCCAGCGGGCTATCTATCTGGGTGTCGATCGGGGGGGTTACGGTCGTGGTCATCTCTTCAGTCCTTGTCTCTCATAGTGCGATTACGACGTCACCTTCGGGCGCGTTGACGCAAGTCCGCACCATTTCGTCCTCCTGGCCGTAGACCTCTCCGGTCCGCAGGTCCCTGACTTCGCCGGAGCAGAGGCGGCCGATACAGGTGTGGCAGATTCCCATTCGGCAGCCGAAGGGGAGCTCCGCCCCGGCTTCCTCGCCGGCGACGAGGATCGGGGTGCTGCCGTCGGAGCTGGCCTCGACGCCGCTTTTGGTGAAGCGGATCGCCCCGCCCTCGCCGGCGACGGTGTCGCCGCCGCCGATCACCGGCTGGAAGCGCTCCATCTCGAGCAGCTCCGGGTCGCCCTCTGCCTGCCAGTGCTGCACGAGCGCGTCGAGCATCTCGCCCGGTCCGGAGACGAAGGCGTGGCGCTGGCGCCAGTCGGGGCAAAGGTGGTCGAGGTCAGGGGGGGTCACCCGGCCCGCCTCGCCGGTGATCCGGATGTGCGGTCGGTAGCCGGAGCAGCGGGAGTCGAGCTCGCGCAGCTGCTCGCCGAAGATGACGCCGTCGGCGGTGCGCGAGGAATGGACGTGGACGACGTCGTCCAGCGCCCCGTCGCGATCGAGGCTGCGCAGCATGCTCATGATCGGCGTGATGCCGCTGCCGGCGCTGACGAAGAGGAGCTGCCGCGGCGGCGGGTCGGGGAGGACGAAGGTCCCTTCGACGCCGCCGAGGCGGACGATGTCACCGGGCCGCGCCCGGTGCACGAGGTAGGGGGAGACCTTGCCCGAGTCGACCAGCTTCGGCGTGATCCCGATCAGGCCGTCCGGCCGCCCGGGGTCAGTGGTCAGCGAGTAGGCGCGCCAGTGGTGGACGCCGTCGACGATGACCCCGATCCGCAGGTACTGGCCGGGCCTGTGTTCCTCCCATTCGTAGCCGGGCCGGATCAGGACGGTGACCGCGTCGGGCGTCTCCCGCTCGATCCGCTCGATCCGTCCGCGCAGCTCCTGCGTCGACCAGAGCGGGTTGATCAGTTCGAGGTAGTCGTCCGGCAGCAGCGGCGTGAACAGCGAGCGCACGGCGTGGAGGGCGCGCTGGCGCGCCTTCGGAACGTTGGGTACGGCGCCTCGCTCTGCCATAGGGGGTATGTCTACACGAATCCATGTAAAGGTTACGTGAGGACGCTCACTCCTATACCCGGGGAGGCCCGGTTCAGTCGATCAGCTTCACATCGCTGATCTCGATCTGGTAGCGCCCCTCCTGGTCGCGGGCCGGGGAGGCGCGGTTGAACCAGATCAGGAAGTACTTGGAGGGGGAGCCGAGGTGGAGCTCGATCTCCTCGCTGTCGCCGGCGTCGGTGACCTCGCCGACCGGTTCGCCCCATTCGGAGAGCTCTTCCGGCGGTCCGGAGGGGCTGGCGAAGATCTGAGCGTCCCAGCCCGGAGTGGGGGTCTTGACGAGCATCTCCGCCGGCTTCGTCGTCGACTTGGCGGTGACGTAGAGGCCGACGCCGGGGTTTTCGCCGCTCTTGGTCCCGGCGAAGGTGTCGGAGTCGTAGTGCTCACTGCTCCAGGCGGTCGTGGTCGGGTTGCCGTCGACGGCGAGGCTGACGGTCTCGGGGTCCTCTTCGCCGTCGCCCTCGGGGTCGTAGTCGGAGGCGCCCGAGAGCGCCACCGTCGAGCCCTTGCCGTCGAGGGCGCCGCCCCCGCCCGGGCCGTTGCCGCTGCCGATCAGCTGCAGCGCCCCCAGCACCGCGGCGGCGAGGAGGACGACCAGGGCGATCAGCAGCCACGACCGGCGGCCGCCGCCGTTCGCGAGCTTGCGCTCGGCCGGCGGCACCGCCTCCAGCACGCTCGTCGCCTCGCCCGTGGTGGCCCCGGCCCGCGCCGCCTCGACCTCGAGCGCGGTGCCGAGGTCGTCGATCAGCTCGCCGACCTCCTGGTAGCGCTGCGCTGGGTCCTTTGCCGTCGCCCGCTCGACCACCATCGCCGCCGCGGCGGAGAGCTCGGGCCGGCGCTGCTGCACGTCGGGCAGCTCCTCGTTGACGTGTTTCATCGCCACCCCGACCTGGCTGTCGGCGTGGAAGGGGACCTGCCCGACCAGCATCTCGTAGAGGACGACGCCGAGCGAGTAGATGTCGGAGCGCTGGTCGACCGGGTGGCCCATCGCCTGCTCCGGCGCCACGTAGTCGGTCGTCCCGAGCACGCGGCCGGTCGCCGTCAGCCCGTGTGCCTCAAGCGATCGAGCGATCCCGAAGTCGGTGATCTTCGCCCGCCCGTCGGCGTCGATCAGCACGTTCTGGGGCTTGACGTCGCGGTGG
>Ga0157284_10000172_pt1 | contig 10333 bp, 10 predicted proteins | sample NitcycUS059202B1_FD_108392 | JGI IMG/M metagenome (GOLD analysis project Ga0157284, IMG submission 108392) | Soil microbial communities from Arlington Agricultural Research Station in Wisconsin, USA - Nitrogen cycling UWRJ-S059-202B-1 | ecosystem: Environmental > Terrestrial > Soil >... | reverse complement strand
GGCGGCTCCCTCTCCAACGCCCGCTATTCGCCGCTCGACGAAATCGACACGGAGAACGTCGACGAGCTGAAGGGGGTCTGGATGACCCACCTCAACGGCTCCGGCGAGGCGACCAAGTACTCGGCCGAGGCGCAGCCGATCGTCTACCACGGCGTGATGTACGTGGTCACCGGCGCCGACGACGTCTTCGCGGTCGACGTCGAGACCGGGAAAAAGCTCTGGGTCTACGAAGCGAAACTTCCCGAAGCGATCGACACCGTCTGCTGCGGCTGGACCAACCGCGGCGTCGCGATCGGCGAGGGGATGATCTTCCTCGGCCAGCTCGACGGCACCCTCGTCGCGCTCGACCAGAAAACCGGCGAACCGAAATGGAAGACGGCGGTCGGCAAGTGGCAGAACGGCGAGACGATCACCTCGGCGCCGCTCTACTACAACGGCCGCGTCTACTCCGGCCTCTCCGGCGGCGAGTTCGGGATCCGCGGCCGCCTCACCGCCCTCGACGCACAGACCGGCGAGATCGAGTGGAAATTCTGGACGATCCCCGGTCCCGGGGAAACCGGACACGAGACCTGGGAAGGCGGCGAAGCCTGGAAGAAAGGCGGCGCCCCGGTCTGGAACACGCCCGCGGTCGACCCCGAACTGAACATGCTCTATTTCTCGACCGGCAACGCCTCCCCCGACCTCAACGGCAGCGGCCGGCCAGGCGAAAACCTCTTCGCTGCGTCGATCGTCGCGATCGACGCCGCCACCGGTAAATACAAGTGGCACTTCCAGGAGGTCCACCACGACATCTGGGACTACGACGCCCCCAGCCCCGTCGTGCTCTGGAACGCCAAGATCGACGGCGAAGAGGTGAAGGGCCTGAGCCAGCCCGGGAAGACCGGCTGGCTCTACATGCTTGACCGCGAAACCGGGGAGCCGGTGCACCGCATCGTCGAGAAACCGGTCCCGCAGGACAAGAAACAGCAGGCCACCTGGCCGACCCAGCCTTACCCGCTGACCGAGTCGTTCGTCCCACACGACGTCAGCGAAGCCGACCTCGCGGAAATTAAGAAGCTGGCGGAAGGGACCTTCGAAGGCAAAGGCAAGCTCCAGATCGAAGAGGGTGAGATCTTCGACCCGTTCGGGAAGAACGCGAAAGTGGTCGCGCCGGGGCCGAGCGGGGGCACCAACTGGCCGCCTTCGAGCTACAACCGCAACACCAACGACGTCTACATCTGCGGCATCTCCAGCTACGCCGGCTACATGACCGAAGGCGCCGAAAAACACACCGGCGCCGGCGACCTCTACCTCTCCAGCGTCTTCACCCTGACCGGCTTCGGCACCTATGACGGGACCTTGACGGCGCAGGACGTCGAGACCGGCGAGATCGAGTGGCAGAAGGAATTCGAAGGGGAATCCTGTTACAGCGGCACGGTCACCACCGCCGGCAACCTCGTCTTCGTCGGCCGCAGCAACGGCGAGCTGACCGCGCTCGACGCCGAGACGGGCGACGAGCTCTGGTCCTTCCAGACCGGCGCCGGCGCCAACACCACCCCGACCGTCTTCGAATGGGAGGGCAAGGAGTACCTCGCCTTCTACGCCGGCGGCAACTCGCTCGCCGCCAGCGCCCACGGCGACAACCTCTGGCTCTTCTCCCTCGACGGGGAGATGGAGGAGATCGAGGGCGGCGGCAAAGGCGAGCAGGGGCAGCACGCCGGCGAGGAAGCGCCGCAGGTCGAGGTCGAGGAATCGGAAGGCTCGCCCGACGAAGCGGCGGGCGGCGGCACCGAAGGCAAGGAAAACGTCGAAGAGGAATCGGCTGGCGGCGATGCCGCCGCCGGGAAACTGGTCTTCTCCGAAAACTGCTCGGTCTGCCACGGTCCCACCGGAGCAGGCGGCAACGGCGGCCCCTCGCTGAAGACGTCTCCGATCGCAAAATCCCTGAACGGAACGGTCGAACAGGTCACCGAAGGGGGTGGCGGCATGCCGGCCTTCGCCGAAATCCTCTCCACCAAGGAAATCGAAGACGTCGCCGCCTTCGTCGTCGAATCGATCAACGGCAAGTAGGGAAACGCCCTAACGGGGCAGGGACGGCGGCGGCAGGCGGTAGGACGGGGGCGTCTTCGAGAGCTTGATCGGGTTGCGGGGGAGGCGGACGGGGTTGTCCTCCTTGCGGGGGATCTCGATGGTTGGGTCGAGGCCGATTTGAGCGGCGAATTCGAAGGCGGCGCCGATGTCGTTGACGACGCCAGCGGGGACGCGGCGGGCGCGGAGGAGGTCGACCCACTCGGCGGCGGGACGGGCGGCGAGGGCGGCTTCGAGCAGCGGCTTCAGTTCGTCGCGGTTGGCGACGCGGGCGGGGTTGGTGGCGAAGCGCTCGTCGGCGGCAAGGGCCGGCTGGCCGAGGACCTCGCAGAGCTCGGCGAACTGGCGGTCGTTGCCGACGGCGAGGACGATCTCGCCCTCGCCGGTGTGCAGCAGTTCGTAGGGGGCGATGCTGGGATGGCGGTTGCCCATCCGCCCCGGCACCACGCCCGCCTGCGTATAGGCCGAGCTCTGGTTGACGAGGCCGGCGAGGAGGGCAGAGAGGAGGTCGACCTCGACCAGCTGTCCCTCGCCGCTCTCGCGCCGGTGCTCCAGCGCGGCGAGGATGCCGACGGCGGCGTAGAGGCCGGCGACGACGTCGACGAGGGCGACGCCGACCTTCAGCGGCTCCCCCTCGGGCTCGCCGGTGATGCTCATCAGCCCGCCGAGGGCCTGGACCAGGAGGTCGTATCCCGGCAGCTCGGCGCCGGCGCCGCTGCCGCCGAAGCCGGTGATCGAGCAGTAGACGAGGCCCGGGTTCTCGGCGGCGAGGCTCTCGTATTCGAGGCCGAGCTCGGCCATCAGCCCCGGCCGGAAGTTCTCGACGAGGACGTCGCTCGCCAGCGCCAGCCGCCGCGCCTCGGCCAGGTCGACGGGGTCGCTCAGGTCGAGCGCGAGGCTGCGCTTGTTGCGGTTGACCGCCTGGAAGTAGGTCGCTTCCCCCTGCGAGTCGTGGGGCGGGCCCCAGGCGCGGGTGTCGTCGCCGCTGCCGGGCCGCTCGACCTTGGTCACCTCGGCGCCGAGGTCGGCCAGGGTCATCGTCGCCAGCGGGCCGGCGAGGACGCGGGAGAAGTCGAGGATGCGCAGTCGTCCCAGCGCCGAGTCGGCCATTCGGTCACGATCTCAGAAACCCGCCACCGATTCGAGGACGCCGATGTCATCCACCACCGCCGCGCCACCGATCCGTCCCGAGGACTACCTCGCGCTCGACGCCCTGCTCTCCGACGAGGAGCGCGACATCCGCGACACCGTCCGCGCCTTCGTCCGCAACGAGGTCGTGCCGAACGTGGGGGAGTGGTTCGAGGAGGCGACGGTCCCGATCGCCGAGCTGGCGCCGCGGCTGGGCAAGCTCGGGGTGCTGGGGATGCACCTCGACGGGTACGGCTGCGCCGGCGCCTCGGCGACCGCCTACGGCCTCGCCTGCATGGAGCTGGAGGCCGGCGACAGCGGTATCCGCAGCCTCGTCTCGGTGCAGGGATCCCTGGCGATGTACGCGATCTGGCGCTGGGGGTCGGAGGAGCAGAAACAAGCGTGGCTGCCGCGGATGGCCGCGGGCGAGGCGATCGGCTGCTTCGGGTTGACCGAGCCCGACGCCGGCTCCGACCCCGGCTCGATGCGGACGCGGGCGCGGCGCGACGGCTCCGACTGGATCCTGCACGGGCAGAAGATGTGGATCACCAACGGCTCGGTCTCCGAGGTGGCGGTCGTCTGGGCGCAGACCGACGAGGGGGTGCGCGGCTTCCTCGTCCCGAAGGGGACCAAGGGCTTCAGCACCCAGGACATCCACCGCAAGCTCTCGCTGCGGGCCTCGGTCACCTCGGAGCTGCTGCTCGACGACGTCCGCCTCCCGGCCGACGCGGTGCTGCCCGAGGTGAGCTCGCTGAAAGGGCCGCTCTCCTGCCTCAACGAGGCCCGCTACGGGATCGTCTGGGGCGCCGCCGGAGCGGGGCGGGCTTGCTACGAAGCGGCGCTCTCCTACGCGCTTGAGCGGACCCAGTTCGACCGCCCGATCGCCTCCTTCCAGATCCAGCAGCAGAAGCTGGCGGAGATGGTGCTGGAGGTGAACCGGGCGACGCTGGTGGCGATGCACCTGGGGCGGATGAAGGACGCCGGGACGCTGCGGCCCGAGCACGTCAGCCTCGGCAAGCTCGGCAACGTCAACGGGGCGCTGGAGGTGGCGCGGAGCGCGCGGCAGGTGCTCGGCGCCAACGGCGTCACGCTGGAGTACCCGGTGATCCGCCACATGAACAACCTCGAGTCGGTGGTCACCTACGAGGGGACCGCCGACGTCCACGCGCTGGTGATCGGCGGGGCGGTGACGGGGATCCAGGCGTTCCGATAAACCCGCCGGTTTCTCGGCAATGCACCCTGGGTATTTGAGCGTTCGCCAGTCGCTGAAAGGCATCCGAAGCAGGAGGCGGAGATGGAGGCGAGCGGGAGTCCTTCCTTAGTCCTGGTCGAGCATCACGAGGCCCTGCGGGACGGCCTCGCGGTCCTGCTCGAACGGCGCGGCTTCGAGGTGCGCGGCTGCGCCACGACCGCGGAGCGTGGGGAAGAGGTGATCACCGAACGGCAGCCGGACGTCGCGGTGGTCGGGGTGGACCTGCCCGACGAGCGCGGGACCGAGCTGGTGCGGCGGCTGAACGACCGCCCGCCATGCCCGAAGTTCGTCATCTACACCGGCCTCGACGACCCCGACCTGCTCGAGGCCGCCTACCGCAGCGGCGCCCGGGGGCTGGTCGCCAAGCCGGCGGGCTTGGACGTCCTTGTCGAAGCCCTGCGCGAAGTCTGGCGCGGCGGCCGCTACTTCGACCGCAGCTTCGCCAAGAACGGCGCGAACGGCAACGACGCCGAAAAGACGCTGAGCCGCCGCGAGTCGGAGATCCTCACCCTGCTGGCCGGAGGGCTGACCGGCGAGGAGATCGCCAAACGCCTCGTCCTCTCGCCGGAGACCGTCCGCACCCACATCCGCAACGCGATGGAAAAGCTCGACGCGCGGACCCGGACCGAGGCCGTGGTCAAGGCCCTCGACCGCGAGGAGATCCGGCGGTAGCTTTGCGGTAAATGCGGCGAGGTTGAAGAACCTTTCCATTTTTGCCTCGGTTCCGGCACTTTTAGGCCTTGTTCCGTGCGTCGCCGCCGCTGACCATCGCGCCTCCGAAATCGAGTCGAAGGAGGCAACCGATGTTCTACGCGCTGATGGGCTACCTGCACGCCCACCTCACCCGCCGGGTGAACGAGGTCCGGCGCCTAGCGGGGGAGGCGGGGCAGGGGACGGTCGAGTACGTCGGCCTGATCCTGCTCGTCTCCCTGCTGATGGTCGGCATGGTCGCGGCGATGAAAGGCTTCAACGGAAAGCAGGGAACCGAGCTCGCCGACGTGATCGTCAACAAGATCAAGGAGGCGGTCGACAAGGTCGCTTTCAAATAGGTGGCATGTCGCTTTTGTCTCCTCATGGGGGACAAAAGCGACACTCGTCGCCGGGCCGCTGCTTGCCCTCGCATGAGAGACTCGCGCGATGCCAGCTTCACGCAGTTACGACAGGGCGCCGGCCGACATCCGGCCGGTGACGATCGATCCGGGGTTCGTCGAAAGCGCCGCCGGGTCGGCGCTGATCTCGATCGGGCGGACGCGGGTGATCTGCACCGCCTCGGTCCAGGAGCAGGTGCCGCGCTGGATGGTGGGCAAGGGGAAAGGCTGGGTGACGGCCGAGTACGCGATGCTGCCCGCCTCCACCGGCGACCGCAAGCAGCGCGACATCTCGAAGGGCAAACAGGACGGTCGCGGGGTTGAGATCCAGCGCTTGATCGGGCGCTCGCTGCGGGTCGTCGTCGACTTCAAGGCGATGGGCGAACGCAGCGTCTACGTCGACTGCGACGTGCTCGAAGCCGACGGCGGCACCCGCTGCGCGGCGATCACCGGCGGCTTCGTCGCCCTGCGCCAGGCCTTCCAGAAGCTGGTTGACAAGAAAGCGCTGGACGCGCTGCCGCTGACCGGCTCGGTCGCCGCGGTCAGCGTCGGCATGGTCAACGGCCGCGCCCTATGCGACCTCGACTACGGCGAGGACTCCAACGCCGAAGTCGACGCCAACGTGGTGATGACCGGCGACGGCGGCCTGGTCGAGGTGCAGGCGACGGCAGAGCGGACGCCGCTCTCGCGCGCCTCGCTCGACGAGCTGCTGGGGTTGGCCGAGCTCGGGATCGGTCGCCTGCGGGAGGTGCAGGAGCGGGCGGGGTGATTCTTTCCACCCGCAACCAGCACAAGGTGGCGGAGATGTCGCAGCTGCTGCCGGGGGTGGAGCTGCAGCCCCTGCCGGCCGAGGTCGAGCTGCCGCCCGAGACCGGGGACAGCTTCGAGGCCAACGCCCTGATCAAGGCCCGCGCCGCCCACGCGGCGACCGGCAAGGCGACGATCGCCGACGACTCCGGGATCGAAGCCGCCGACCTCGGCGGCGCCCCGGGCATCTACTCGGCCCGCTACGCCGGCGAGGGCGCCAGCGACGAGTCGAACCTGGAGAAGCTGCTGCGCGAAGTCGACGCGGTCGGCGGCGACCGCCGCGCCGCCTACGTCTGCGCGATCGCCCTGATCGACGAGGACGGCCACGAGTATGTCTTCGAGGCCCGCTGCGAGGGGACCCTGATCCCGGAGACCCGCGGCAGCGGCGGCTTCGGCTACGACCCCGCCTTCGTCCCCGACGAGACCGGCCACGCCGACCACCGCACCTTCGCCGAGCTGAGCCCGGAGGCGAAGCACGCGATCAGCCACCGCGGCAAGGCGGCACGGATGCTGGCGCGACACCTGGGCCTGGAGGCAGAGGCGGCGCCATGATCCGCACGAAATCCGGTGCCGCCGCGCTCTCGATCGCCTCCAACTCGATCCTGATCGCGCTGAAGCTGGCCGCCGGCGCGATCACCGGCTCGATCGCGATCATCACCGAGGCGATCCACTCGCTGATCGACCTCGTCGCCTCGGTCATCGCCTTCATCTCCGTCCGCAAAGCCGACGAGCCGGCCGACGAGGAGCACCCCTACGGGCACGAGAAGGTCGAGAACCTGGCCGCCAACATCGAGGGGATCCTGATCCTGGTCGGTGCCGCGATCATCGTCTACGAGGCGACCCACCGCCTCGTCGCCGGCTCCGAGGTCGAATCGCTCGGCGTCGGCATTGGGGTCATGGGCTTCTCCGTCGTCGCCAACCTCGTCGTCTCCAGCGTCCTCTACCGGCAGGCGCGGGTCCACGACTCGCCGGCGCTGGAAGGCGACGGCGCCCACCTCCGCACCGACGCCCTCACCTCGCTCGGCGTCCTCGTCGGCCTCGCCCTGGTCGAGATCACCGGCGCCGCCGCCTTCGACTCGATCACCGCCCTCGTCGTCGCCGCGGCGATCGTCTGGGCCGGGATCAGCATCATCCGCCGCTCCTCCGGGGTCCTCGTCGACGAAACCCTGCCGGATGCGGAGATGGACCGGATCGAGCAGGCGATCGCCACTGCCCGCACCCCCGAGGTCGCCGGCTACCACAAGCTCCGCGCCCGCCGCGCCGGCCGCCGCCGCCACATCGACTTCCACGTCCAGTACCGCTCCGGCACCACCCTCGAGCGCGCCCACGAGCTCGCCCACCAGATGCGCGACTCGATCGAGGCCGAGATCCCCCAGGCCGAGGTCCTGATCCACGCTGAGCCCGAGACCTCCTACCGCGAGCGCGAAAGCGGCCCCTACCGCTCGGGCTGAGGGTGGTGTCGCTTTATGCCCCCATACGGACGCATAAAGCGACACGCCCTCCTATTTGAAGACGCTTGGGTGGGAGTAAAGACGGTGAAGACCCTTCGGAGTCCTGGCTGGCCTCGCTAGAAGTCGGATGAGCTGATCCCATCGCTCGGGCGACACAGAGAGCCGCCTTGGGCGGGAAGGAGCGGCCATTTCTGTGGAACGAGGGCAGTGCAAAGCAGCCCTTGGGTGTCTCTGGTGGGAGCGAGTCATCAATGCAGTTGTACAGCGTGCCTGTATTAAGCCGGCGGCAGCAGGTTGACGCCTGCCGCGAGGCCGATGGCGACGAGGGTGATCGCGTAGCCGGTGTAGCCGCTGAAGGCGAAGAGGATCGCGGCGATGGCGCAGATGGCGACGGTGACGATCCAGGAAGCTCGGGCGAGGGTCACGGTCGGTATCTTCGCCGACATGCCTGACGCTGCGGCAGCCGCCCCTCCTTCCGGCAAGGCCGCCGAGGCGGCGTTGGAGTTCCTGACCGAGATGTCGCCGGACCTGCGCGGGGCGGCGATCCTTGGACCGGAGGGCGAGGTGCTGGCCGCGACCGGGGAGGAGGCCGGGCGCTGGGGAGAGGACGCCGCCGCGCTATTCGCGGTTGCCGACGAGGCGGAGGGCGCGCCGGTCGAGCAGGTTCACATCGCCACCGAGCAGGGCGAGGTCTTCGCGGTCCGCAACGCCGGCCTCGCCGCGGTGACCGTGACCGACCGCTTCGCCCTCGCCTCGCTGATGCTCTTCGACATGCGCTCGACCCTGCGGCAGCTGGCGTCTCCGAACTTTGGGGGGTCAGAGCCCTCCAAATCTCGGAAGGGTGAGGGCTGATGCCGCCGAAGCCGCATCGCGTTCTCTTGGAGCGTGTTTCCGTCTATGCCGACGAGGCGGCTGCCTTCATGCGTCGGCGGCGGGTGGCGCGGCGGCCCTTCGCCCGCCTCTACTACCCCCACGGCCGCAGCGCCGACCACGCCCAGGATTCGCGCAGCGGCGCCGAGCTCTTCGTCGCCGCCGGGCGCTTGATCGAGGTCGCCGGAAAGAAACAGAAGGGATGAGCGGGCTGATCGACCAGGCCGTCGCCGAGCGGGTGCTGGCGCGGGCACTCGCCAACGGCGGCCGCTTCGCCGAGGTCTTCGCCGAACGGCGCCAGGGCCAGACGCTGTCGATCGACGAGCGGCGGATCGAGTCGGTCCAGGCCGGCGCCGAGGAGGGGGCCGGGGTACGGGTCGTCGACGGCAACACCACCTACTTCGCCCACGTCGACGGCTTGGAGCCGGCCGACCTTGAACGCGCCGCCGAGGAAGCCGCCGGCGCGCTGCGGGCCGAGCGCACGGAGGCCCGCCCCCTGCAGGCGCGGGAGGCGACGCCGCTGCCGGTCGAGCGCCGTCCCGAAGACGTCCCGGCCGAGCGCAAGGCGGAGCTGCTGCGCGAGCTCGACGAGCGGGCGCGCGCCAAAGGCGGCGAGATCGCCCAGGTCAGCGCCTCCTACGCCGAGGCCCGCCGCGAGGTCGCCGTCGCCAACTCCGACGGCCTCTTCACCGGCGACGATCGCACCCGGGTCCGGATCGGCGTCCAGGCGGTCGCCCGCCGCGACGGCACCGTCGAGACCGGGGCCGAGACCCTCGGCGCCCACCGCGGCTTCGAGCTGCTTGAAGACGACCCCGGCCAGATCGCCGAGCAGGCGGCGCGGAAGGCGCTGACCCTGCTCGACGCGGTGCCGGCGCCGTCGGGCTCGATGCCGGTCGTCGTCGGCGGCGGCTTCGGCGGCGTCCTCTTCCACGAGATGACCGGCCACGGTCTTGAGGCCGACCACATCCAGAAGGGGGCCAGCGTCTACGTCGGCAAGCTCGGCGAGCGGGTCGCCGAGCCGCTGCTGAACGCCTACGACGACGGCCGCCTCCCGGGCGAATGGGGCAGCGACGCGATCGACGACGAGGGCCAACCGACGCAGAAGACGCAGGTGATCGAGGACGGCCGCCTCACCGCCTACCTCTACGACCACCTCACCGCCGAGCGCGACGGCGTCGCCTCGACCGGCAACGGCCGCCGGGAGAGCTTCCGCCACCTGCCGATCCCGCGCATGACCAACACCTACATCGCCCCCGGCGACGCCACCCCCGAGGCGATGATCGCCGACGTTCCCCGCGGCTTCTACGCGGTCTCCTTCGGCGGCGGCCAGGTCGACCCCGCCACCGGCGACTTCGTCTTCGGCGTCTCCGAGGGCTACCTGATCGAGGACGGCAGGGTGACCAGCCCCTGCCGCGGCGCGACCCTGATCGGCAACTGCCTCGACGCCCTGGCCGCGATCGACGCGGTCGGCGACGACTTTTTCATGAAGACCGGGATCTGCGGCAAGGGCGGCCAGAAAGTACCCGTAGGGACCGGCCAGGGCCACGTCCGGGTGCGGGCGATGACCGTCGGGGGAACCGAGCGGTGAGCGACCTCAGCGCGGTCGCGCGCCGGGCGGTCGAGGCTGCCACCGGGGCAGGGGCCGGCGAGGCCGAGGCCTACGTCTCCCG
>Ga0157284_10000170_pt1 | contig 10401 bp, 16 predicted proteins | sample NitcycUS059202B1_FD_108392 | JGI IMG/M metagenome (GOLD analysis project Ga0157284, IMG submission 108392) | Soil microbial communities from Arlington Agricultural Research Station in Wisconsin, USA - Nitrogen cycling UWRJ-S059-202B-1 | ecosystem: Environmental > Terrestrial > Soil >... | reverse complement strand
GATACCATCTTTGGACTCTGGTAGCTTACGGCACGTTTTGCTGTTGAACTTTTAGTTACTGGTTTAGCAACGACAGCATTTTCCTTTTCCAATTCTTTTTGCAAACTTGATGCTTTCCATGCCTCGAATTGTGCCAATTCAGTTGCATCAACTTTTTTAGAATTTGAATTCTTTGTAAAACCAACCACTGCTACAGACACTACTGCAGCTATGGCAATAAATAGTACGACTTGTTTTAGTAGAACTTGTTTCATAACTGAGTTGTTTAAGATGATTAAATGTTTTTTCATTTCTACCTATATAATGGAAAACGATGCCAGAGATTTTATAATTGTTAAAGAAATCAGCGCCCAATATTTAAAGTACACTTACTTAGTAAGTTGTCGTTTTTGACTTTTAACAATGAGAAAATCATGGCAGTTGAATAAAAAAATAACCTGCGTTATGCACACAGGTTATTAAAATTTTCAAAACCAAAAATTAGTTTGATACAATTGCACGGAGACGTTCTAAATCCTGGATCCCTTCGTATTTGATTGGAACTTCTTTGTTAAAACCTGCTTTTTTCAATGTAGCAAATCCCTCAATTTTTATTACTGCTTGTTGTTTTTTAAATATTTCACGATGATTTTTTACAGCACTGATATTATCCATTTTTAATACTGCAGGAATTATAAACTCTTCATGTTTCCGTACAGCGACTTTGTCGCTGATACTAAGGCGGCCAAAATACATGTTGTCGATATATACATCTCCTCTTGCCTGGCTAAGTGTTACGCCAAAGTCATTTGGATTATAATAAACCAGATCCAGGCCGGCAGTTGTTTGTAGCAAGCCAATATCCATAATGCGTACATTTTGAATTTCCCGGTATTGAGGTTCTTTAATGTTCCCCGAGTTGCAGGAAGTAAGAAAAATTACGGCCGGAGCCAACATGAGTATTAGTCTTTTCATAACGTTTAAGTTTAATTTTAAAGGAATATAAAACGTTAGTATAATCAAACTATCAGGCCATTTTACGTTAAACTTCTGTGAAGCGTAATCCTTAACAGGATTTTATTATTTTACACTTAATTCATGAACACTACTGTAAAAAAACTACTCGTGATCCTGCCAGTAATGATCGTGAGCTTATATTACTTCCGTGTACTGTATCAGGAAAATTACAGTGGTGCAAGTTTTAAAAGAGTAGCAGGGTTGGCTTTAAGTATTCTGTTATTATTTGCATGGATCATCATTATAACAGTAAGAAGAAAACAGCATAATTTTTTGCAGATTACCGTACAGGCAAGTTTTTTTATCTATGTTTTTGCTGTCCTTCAACTTACTGGTTATTTTATTCTTTTTAAAGAGATCTCATCACATGGCTGGTGGGATAAAATGAACCATCGAATTGAAACGCATGACCGGGTAAACCTGGAACCTTTCAAAACAATTGACATCTATCAAACATGGGGCAAGCAGATTCTCGGGAATTTTGTGATGCTTTTGCCGCTGGGAATTTATCTTCCATTAATTTATACAAGACTTAGAAAAGCTTATAATTTTTTTGCGGTGTCGCTCATCTGTTTTCTGGTTTCGGTCGGAATAGAACTTCTTCAATTAGCTACCAGTTATCGCAGCACTGATATTGATGATGTGATCTTAAATACCCTGGGTGGTGGTGCCGGGTTTTTAATATATCAATTGATTAAATCTATAGTAACTCCGAAAACTGTTACTCGCTGATGATTTCTATTATTCACTGATCACATCCCACGGAGTTGTTACCGCATTATCTTTATCAGCATCCTTGGGCCTTTCTTTATCATTTTTAATCGGCAAAGGTTCATGGGCTTTGTCTTTCGGCAAGCTCAGATCAATGTATAAATTTTCAAAATCTTCTTTAGTTATCTTATCGTCCTTATCACTGATATGCCGTTTTACGATCTCATTCGCGGTTTTGCTATTAGCTTTTCGTTTTGTATTACTATTGTTTTCAGTATTTTTTTCCCCTTTTGAGGAAGTTCTCCTTGATTTAGCCATAAAATGATTTACTAAAACAGAGAAAAATGTGTGCCATCTATTCAATTTTCGATGGCACCTTTTTTGCCGACGTCATTGCAGACATTGATGTTATCATTATGAAAGACACTGATCAAATTTTATTTAAATAAAGTATTTTTTATAACTACTAAAACCTTCTAAGTATGAAAAAGACCATAAGCAGATCATGGCTAAGATTATCAACAACTCTTTTGTCTTCTATTTTCAGTGTATTAGCATTTGCACAGGATAAAGGAATAGATGTTGATATAAATGTAAAAAAAGAACAAGCATGGTATCAAAACCCGGTAGTTTGGGTAATAGGAGGTGCAGTATTTATATTATTATTAGTAGCCTTATTAAGAGGCGGAGCGAAAAAAGCTTAATAGCGTTGAGGTGGATATATCGAAAGCCGGGTATTTATCCGGCTTTCATTTTTATACAATAAATACACAAACCGGAAGTGGGGCGTTTTCGCCACAGAACAGTTTCACTTATGTATGTTGGAACCTCTTGTATTTTTTATTGGTATGGACTTTGTCTTTTTATTACTATAATATTTAAAACATTCATTAAATCAAATGCATTATGAAAACGATCTTTCTTTTCCTCGCTGGTTGTATAACCGCTCTATCGGTGTCTGCGCAAAGTGTCAGCACTGTAACGGTTAATGTGCGGGGAAATAATAATGAAGCAATAGTTATAGACAATACAGAGTATGTTGTTTATAATGATTATGCCACAAACACCAATACGCCTATTGTTGTTTCTAATCTTCAATCCGGTCAACATACTTTACAAATAAAACGTGCTGATGAAGCAAATCCCTCATCAACAGTTTTTACAACAAGAACGGGCTATGATCTTCAAATTATCATTAGTGCAAACGGGAGTGTACAATTAAGGGAAGTCAAATGGAAATCCGGAAATAATAATGGCCAGAATAATGGCCAGAATATGGTTGCCATGACTGACGCAGATTTTAATAATTTATATAACAGCATTCGCAATCAATGGCGCTCGGCTAACAGGATGACAATGGTCAGCGATGCATTTGCAAATACGAATTACTTTTTTACAACAGCCCAGGCGAAACAATTAATTCAACTAATAAGCAGTCAAAATAACCGTTTTACTTTAGCAAAAGCATCTTATAGAAGCATTACCGATCCCACAAACTTCACACAAATGTATGATGTGCTGAATAGTCAATCACACAGGGATGAGTTAGCCGCTTATGTAAGTACTTATAATGCCGGCAGTTCATCAACAGCTATGACGGCTGCAAGATTCAATACAATTTTCAAAACTGCCCAGCGCCAGGCAACGACCAACTCAAAAGTATCCTACATCTATAACGCCTTTACAAATACCAATAATTATTTTACAGTTGCACAAGCAAGACAGTTGGTTCAGTTAGCTCCTGATGAAGCTAACCGTCTTTATTTGGCCAAAATATCTTACCGAAGCATTATTGACCGTTCCAATTTTTCACAGATGAATACACTGCTCAATACCCAGGCGAGCAGGAATGAATTGAACACCTTTGTAAATACTTATGATAACAGTAACCCTGTTTACACAAGGGTTGCAATGAAAGAAGCAGATTTCAATACTCTTTATCGCGACATTGAAAATCGTTATGGTCTTGGCGCAAAAATGACAGCTTTATCAAATGCATTTGCAACTGAAAATTATTATTTCACAACTTCGCAAGCCAAACAATTGATACAATTAGTAAGTGCGGAAAGTAACAGGCTTGAATTGGCAAAAGCTTCTTACGACAATATAGTTGACCAGGTTAATTTCAATCAACTCTATGATATATTTTCCAGCAGCTCAAGAAATGAATTAGAAATATATGTAAGAGATCACCAGAGCAGTCCTGTATATACTCCTCCTGTTTATACAAAAACCCCGATGTCAAATTCAACCTTTACTTCCCTATACAACGAGGTGAGAAATACATATGGGTTGGGAGCTAAGATGTCAAGATTGACAGAAATTTTTGCGACTGAAACTTATTATTTCACGGTTACCCAAGCTAAACAGCTGGTTCAACTGGTAAGTTCGGAAAGCAATAGATTGGAATTAGCAAAATCAGCTTACGGTAATATTACCGATCCCGAAAATTTCAACTTGATGTATGATGTGCTGACAAGTCAAAGCAGTAAGACTGAATTATCAAATTATGTAAATACATATTCTTATAACAGGCAATAGAAACTTCTTATTAGAAACCCGGCCTTTTCTCTTGTTGTCATTTAAAGGAAAGGCTGGGTTCTTTTTTAACCTCTATAGATCGATGACAAAATTCTTCTGTTGTTTAAGTTCTGTAAAACCAAGGTGCTGATAAAACAAATGCGCTTCGGTTCTTTTGACATTGCAATGCAAACCGATCTTATCATTTCCTTTTTCTTTTGCCCACTGTTTCACATTATTTATCAATAATTTCCCAATCCCCATTCCACGATGATTCTCATCAATTACTAATCCGTTTATTTCACAATGCGGCATTACTTCGATCATAATGGCCTGCGCAGCGCCTATCCATCCAACAATTTCATTTTCATATTCGGCAACAAACGCTGTATGATCCTTGCTTTGTAAAATCATATTAATATTTTGAAGTGTTTGCCCGATTGATAAAGGATAGCCAAGCTGCTTTGAAAGCGTATTAACTGCTGTTGCATCATTTGCAGTCATTTCTCTAATGATAATTTTCATGAACGTAAAGATAATCGAAGATGTAATGAGATAATGTTGTAAGAGAAGCCCCGGAAGAGCAGTAGATGATTTCGAGTAGGGTCATTCTTTTTTAATGGACTTTACAGCATCGATAAATTCCCAGATCGTATCAGTTGTTTTATCGATGAGACCTGGCTCTAAATGCTCATAGATATCTATCGCTTCGCCTGCATGGGCTTCTGCAAGTGCATCTAATAGCTCGGGCAAGGTCATTTCCTTAAGTCTTGCAATTATATAGGCTTGTTCCATTTTTCAAATGTAATTTCTTTTATGAGGAGAGGATTCGGCGTCTAAAACTTAATATTCTAAAGTAAAACTAAATTGTAGCTTTATTTTAAATTTGATAACATGAATCAGCCTGTATTAATTTTTGTTGGAATTACTGCTGCCCTGTTTATTGTCCTGCTGATACTCCGCAATAAAAAAGATAAAAAGGAAGTCATAGATCAATTAAAAAATGATTACCCGAAATCAAAAGATAATGAAGGTGGGGCCGACGTTGACAATGACTCTCAAATGCATTAAATTTTGTGGAATTTAACCTGTAACCACGTTAATTGTAGAAACTATTCCCCTCTGTAAAACCTGCTAAGATAATTCCATAGCTTTAATAAATTTGGCCTGATTCTTATCACTGTTATAAGGGTAATTATTTTTTAATAAAAAAAATTTATCATGAAACAGATAAGTCTCAGCTGGGGATACAAATTTTTCCTCGCAATCTTTTTTGCTTGCATACAGGTAGTGCTTTGGGCACAAGAAGGTAATCAAACCACTACTACAAAAACCACTGAAACTACCAGTACTCAATGGTACGCATCTCCTTGGGTATGGGTAGCCGGGGGAGCAGTATTTATTATCATACTGGTTGCTCTTATACGTGGTAATTCCAGTACCAGCGAAACAAGAACAACAGTAATAAAAGACGTATAGATATAAAGATATAAGCAGATTTTGTGGGTGGGTTATCGAAAAAACATAACCTGCCCGCAATTTTCATTTAGTGAACAAAACTATTATTGCTTACAGAAAGCTTTGAACAATTAATAATACCTTTCATTCAATGAAGCGGATCATTGAATACTTTCTCTATATTTTATTATTTGGCAAATTGGTGGCCTGCAACAATAAGAGCCAGCCAACCACTCCGCAATCGTCTGACAGTGGAATAGTCACTTCTTCCGAGAATAAAGAAAGGCCTGCGACAGATGTAACCGGCTGCTATATGAAAATACTTGGGCGGGATACAGCTATACTCATGCTTGAACAAGAAGGAAATATGTTTACAGGTAAAATGCTTTATGATAATTATGAGAAAGATGGAAGCAGGGGAACTGTAAAAGGAAAAGAAGATAAAGAGATTATAAAACTTTGGTATGACTTTGATTCGGAAGGGAGGCATTCAGTAATGGAAGTTTATTTTAAAAAAGAAAATGGCAACTTGTTGCGTGGTGTGGGAGATATGGATGCGAAAACGGATACAGCTTATTTTCTATCCGGGATAAACTATTCAGATAAAGAAACCTTCACCAAAGTGGACTGCGATCTGATCGCCTGGAAGTTGAAATACTAATTTCGAATGATCATTTTTCTTGTGTTTTACAAACCAAAAGAGATATACCATCAAAAAGAGTAGAAAATACTAGGGGAAAATAGAGTTCATTAACGGATTTTTTAGATACCTGTTGGCATGATATTTAAACCTACATCCGGTAATTTAAAATCAATCCCAAATGAAAACTATCAATCCAACGCTTTTACTCAGCTTGCTCTCATTCATTGCTTTTATCTCCTGCAGCAAGGAAAATCAGATCCTGGAACGTAACACAAGATTGCTTATTGAAAATCGATGGGTCTTTGAAAAATATGGCCTCGATGAAAACAATAACGGGGTAGTAGAAGAAACCGAAAATAATATGCTTCCCTGTGAAGCCGATGATACTTACGCTTTTTTTGCCAATGGCGGTGGTTTTTATGAAGGGGGTTCGATACCATGCAGCCAGGGAGAAACAACTATAATCAATTTTAATTGGAGATTTGAAAATAATTGTACCGAGCTGGCAATTTTTGCTGCCCCTGAAAAAATAAGTCAGCTGGATGAGAATATCCTCGAGGTTTATTATATAGATGTAAACTCACAGGGCCAGCCTGTAAAATACATCAGGCGATTTCGGCATTAAGTTTTTGATTAGAAGTATATATACCAGCTTAACCTGCTTTTTTGAGGTTATGCAGGGTTGACTCCGGGTTATACTTGTTACGCCACCATTTTTTTATTAGTTGTCCTTTCCACAAATAAAATCCAGATAATACTATAACTGGAAAAAAGAAAGCCCTGACCATCATGGAAGCTTCAGGTATTTTGGCAACAGGCCCATAGATATATCCTATTATTGGAATACTTAAGAGGATGTGGGCCCAACGGATAATTTTTCTTTCGGTCGACGCTTTCATAATAAAGATTTGTTGATTATAAAATAATTGCAACTGTAATTTGCTTTAAAATTGAAAAGCCATCAAGAAGGAATAGGTGAATGGAGGAAAAATGTCGGTAGAAAAGGCCTGGAAGACTTCATCATTGATAGATTTCCATCCTAACGGGATCACTGGGGGAATATTTCAACAAGCTTATAACCCCATATAATAACTATTAAAAGAATGATAATTGATAAAGCAATCATAAGAAACCAGTTTCTTCGCCTGGTATAATATCTTCGTGAATGATGATGATGCATTTAATTACACTTATCAAATCTTGTGCTAAAAACAGTGACTTGTAAGAAAGCTGGCAAGACCGGAAGGGCTATCTTAAGATTCAGGTAAGGAGCTTGAATGAAAGGAGGTTTACATATGAAAAATGATGGCGACGAATCTGCTTGTGGCATGCTTTTGTACAGAAGAAACGACATACCGCTAAAGATGTAAAACATTAAAGCCCCGCAAGACTACGGGGCTTTATAATCAAAAACCATTAACCATTAAACCTTATCCTATGAAAATTCGTAATGAATATAGGGTATCGTTTTGATTTAAAAACACACCCTGGCAATTTTTTGATTTTGGACAATCGTGTTTCTACTAGACAACCAAGATCGTATCCACATAAAGGAGCCTGGTTATTGAGTGGCGACTGCATTCAGAAGAAAAATAATAGTGCAGAAGCGGAAGCAATCTAAAAGTTTGCTGGTATGTTTTCCTCAAGCCAGTTTTTTATATTTTATCTTTATAGCAATTATTTTGTTGATATGACTTACACTTAAGCGATATCAATAGCGGCGTAAAATAATTCTGTATGATCACGATCTACGCCAATAGTTTATTAGAGGGGCTTCTGAAAATTTTTGACCCTGAATCACTGGTTAGTGACGGAGGATTACTGATTGTCCTTTTATTAGTATATGGCAGCACCGGCTTATTCTTTTGTTTCTTTATTCCTGCAGGAGCTATATTATTTACTGTTGGGATATTTACTGCAACTGGTGAATTGCAGTACGATATTTTTACTGTTTGCAGTCTGTTGATACTCGCTTCTGTATTGGGAAATCTTACCGGTTATTGGTTCGGATGGAAAACAGGCCCGTTATTGTACAAGCGAAAAGACTCAAGGTTCTTTAAAAAACAACATCTAAAAACAGCCGAAACGTTTTATAATAAATATGGCTGGCTGGCATTAACCGTTGGATTGTACCTGCCCATCATCCGCACATTTGCATCTATTGTTGCCGGCATGGTGAGGTTGGATTTTCGCCGCTTTATTTTACTTACAGTTGCCGGTTCTGTGGTTTGGATATTGAGTTTTGTATTAGCAGGTTATTTTATTGGCAGCCGGCCGTATTTAAAACCCTGGCTAAACTATATCGTTATCGGTTTCATCCTGGTCGTTACCATCCCTCTTATTATCTGGATATTTAAAGAATTAAGAAAGATGCGGAAAGAGAATAAGGAAAGAGGTCTATAGATCGTTTGTTGGTAGCTTTTCACCAGGTTAAGCGACTATACTAACAAGGGCGTAATAGGCAGCCCTGCAAGACTACAGGGCTGGTAATCAAAAACCATTAACCATTAAACCTTATCTTTTGAAAATACCTATTAAGATAGTTCAACAATCATTATGCCCAATTGGCATCGCATAAAACAGGCAATCCTTTTTATGTAGTTAATATTTTTTTCTGCACGACCTTTGTTATAAGGGTTATAGTATAATTACTCTTATGAATGAACTGAAAGATTTTGAACCCCTACAACTGAGAACCCTACTGTCTCAGGAAACCGTTTCGTATTATAAACTTATTGGATTCGGTGCAAGTGTGGAAGAATGTACACAATGCAACGATAGGATAAAGCAGATCCAACAGGAATTAGCATCACGAAGAGACCCGGAGGAAAGAAATATTTTAGACCGACAGTATGTCGACGCAGAGCCTGAGTATTATCTTTAATTCAAACTCTTTTGAAGTGATCTACAATTTATTTGTTGGAAACAAGACAGCGATCAACAAACGTGTAATTATATACTAAACGATTTATCAATCCCATACATATTTCCAGCTTCCATCTGGTTGTTTTTTCCATACTGTGTGAAAAACACCATTAAACGTTATTGGTTTGCCTGCTGAGTCTGTAGAAGACCAAACATATTTTCCATAAGTATAACCCAGGTCTCCATTTTCTGAAGCTTGTACAAAATCAGGCGACCATTTAACGGTTGCTTTTTGATAAAAAGGAGTGGAGTAAAAAATTTTAATAGCTTCTTTCCCGTGGATCAGCGTATCATTTTTTCTCTTGATCGTCGCAGTTGGATCCGCAAAAAAATAAAAGGCTTCGGCAATGCCTTTATCAGCTGCCATTTGTGCAAAATCTTTTTCTGCCTTTTCTATTTCCTGTTTTGCATTTTCATTATTGGGTTTATTTTCATTGTTGCTTTTTGGAGATGAGCAGGAAAGGAGAATTGCTGACATCAACAAGATGATTGATTGTTTCTTCATGATCAGTTGTTTAAATTCTTTAGCAATATACAATTCTGGTTGATTGGTATGCTTGGCAAATACCAAGCAATGGTTCAGTGTCATGTCTAATAAGCGTATGCAGGTAATGTGATACTATGTTTTCAATTTGGGTGAAAACACTTTTTAATTGTGAAATGAAAATAGTTATTTTCACTAAAACTTAATTTATGAAACGTTATTGCCTGCTTATCGGCTCATTTATTAGTTTCATTTTGTCTGCTTCATCACAGGAGATCAAATATCCTGATAGTTTTACCGATGGGAAATATTATACTATTAACGGAGCTAAACTTTGGGTAGTCACTGTAGGAACAGGCGATCCATTAATTTTAATTGCAGGTGGGCCGGGTAGCACTCATAAAGGCATTAGAGATTTTGACTCATTGGCGAAGTCAAACATTCAACTTATTTATTTTGATGCATTTGGCCGTGGTAAATCAGATACAGCCAAAAATGTAAAAGAATATTCATTAACAAGAGATATTGAAGATATTGAAGGGTTAAGAAAGGCGATGCATTTAAATAAAATCAGCCTGCTTGGGCATTCCTATGGGGGAGTCGTGGCCCAAGGTTATGCAATCAAATATGGTGAAAATGTAACTCACCTGATTCTTGCAAATAG